>Ga0208825_1001534_pt1 | contig 17252 bp, 13 predicted proteins | sample AD_UKC113_MetaG_FD_184450 | JGI IMG/M metagenome (GOLD analysis project Ga0208825, IMG submission 184450) | Active sludge microbial communities of municipal wastewater-treating anaerobic digesters from Hong Kong - AD_UKC113_MetaG (SPAdes)... | ecosystem: Engineered > Bioreactor > Anaerobic >...
CCGTTTTGCTCCAGGGCTTCCGCGAGGGGTTCAAAACCCTTGCACAGAAAAGCTCCGAACACGTCCCCGTGGCGGATGCAGCGGAGTATCTCCTTCTCGCCTGCCTGGACGTTCAGGGGGACCACGGTCCCTCCCAGCCTCCAGGCAGCAAGGCAGAGCGCCAGGTTGACCGGGGAATTCGGGAGAAGGAGGGCCAGTCTTTGCCCCTCACCGAATCCGGATTGGGACAGGGTTGTCTCGCACCCTTCCACCAGCTCCATCAGGCAACTCCGGGACCACCAGGTGCCCCGCCACCAGATGGACCTCTGCCCCGGCGCCCCCTTGGCGAGGCTGACAAATGTCTCTTCCAGTCTTTCGTCCAATCCGGAAACCTCCCCAGTCAAGTCTTTTGCGCTGGCCCCATCCTCGGGCGGACGGAGTCTTTTCGTTCACAAAACCGCTAGACTATAGCACATCCCCGCCGGATTCCCCGGGAAGCGCAAGAGCCATGAAGGCCTCCCAGGCAGCCACCAGAGAAAGGGCTTCCTCCGGGACCTGGTACCGGGCATGGTGAAGCCCGACCTCCTCCCCGGTGCCGATCAGCATCAGGCAGGAGGGAACCTCAAGGGAGTAGAAGGAAAAATCTTCCCCGGACAAAAGCGGGCGGTCGAGGATCTTCACCTGGTCCCTCCCGAAAAAGTCTTCCGCGCAGCCGATGATGGCGTTGGTCAGGCCGGCATCGTTCTGGGTCTGAGGGTAGTTCTGGGTGTAGTCGAGCACGGCCGTCCCCCTGAAAGCGGATGCCACTGCCGGGACAAGGCTTTCCAGCCGGTTTCTCAGGAAATCCCTTACTCTCGTGTCGAAGGCCCGAAGAGTTCCCCACATATGGCCCGTTTCCGGGATGATATTGTAGGCTTCCCCCGCTTCCACCTGGCCGAAGGAAATCACGGCGCTCTCCAGGGGATCGAGCTCCCGGCTGACAAGACTCTGGATGGCGAGGACGATGTGCGCGCCGATGAGGATCGGATCGACGGTTACATGGGGGAGGGCGGCATGTCCGCCCACACCCCGGATCTCGACGTGGATGCGGTCGGAAAGAGCCGTGATGACCGATGGGCGCGTCATGAACGTTCCGTAAGGGGTCTTGGGCCAGAGGAGAGGGGCCACCACCTGTCCAACGTTGAACCGCCGGATCAGGCCTGCCTGCACGAGAGTCCTTGCGCCTCCCTTCCCTTCTTCCGCGGGCTGGAAGAGAAGGGCAACCGGGCGGTTCAGTTCGTTCCGCCTTTCCGAAATGAGGATCGCCGCTCCGAGAAGGCTCGCCATGTGAGCATCATGCCCGGCTGCGTGCATCACCCCGGGAATGCAGGAGGAAAAGGGCACCCCCGTTTCTTCGTCCAGCGCCAGGGCGTCCATCTCCGCCCGGATCATCAGCGCCTTGCCCGGGAGATCCCCCCTGATGACCGCCACGACCGATGTCGGGCAACCGAATCCCTTGATGACCTCGATCCCGTCGATCGCGGATAGGGTTTCCACGATCCTCGCCGAGGTGACGTTCTCCTCGAAAGCGAGTTCCGGGAATTGGTGAAATTCGCGCCTCCAAGCCACCAGCTGGTCGGAGATCTCCTCAGCAGCCTCAAGAAGCTCAGGGCCGATCGGCCCCTTCGTTCCCGCTCCCGTCATTTTCGTTCACCTCGGATCTTGCACTCGGGAAGGGGCAAGCGCCTCGTCCGTCCCCCGTTTTTCACTCTTGTTAGTGTATCATAGGTCTTAGAGGAAGAATCATGAAATGAAGGAGGTCGGTGCCTTTGTCCGCACCATGGGTCATGATCCGTGATCTGCCTTCCTGGGTGGATCGGGAGGTCACGTTGAAAGGCTGGATGTACAACAAGCGAAGTTCCGGAAAAATCCATTTTCTGCAGGTCCGGGACGGTTCCGGGTTCATCCAGGCCGTCATGGTCAAGGGAGAGGTTCCGGACGAGCATTTCTCGGCAGCCAAGGGGCTGTGGCTGGAAGCTTCCATCATCCTCACCGGGCTTGTCCGAAAGGACGATCGTGCCCCTTCGGGGGTGGAGCTTTCCGTCACAGGACTCGAGGTCGTCCAGAATCCCGTGGATGAGTACCCCATCGCGAAAAAGGAGCATGGGATCGACTTTCTTCTCGACCATCGTCACCTTTGGATCCGCTCTGCCAGGCAGAAGGCGATCCTGACGGTTCGGGAGAGGGTTATCTGGACCTGCCGGGAATACCTTCACAACAACGGGTTCCTCCTTGTGGACAGCCCGCTTTTGACCGGTGCCATCGGCGAGGGTGCGGATGGACTGTTCGAGGTCGAGTATTTCGACCTTGGGAAAGCCTACCTGGCCCAAACAGGCCAGCTGTACGCGGAAGCCGCTGCAGCGGCCTTCGGGAAGGTTTACTGTTTCGGCCCGACGTTCAGGGCGGAAAAATCCAAGACCCGGCGCCACCTCACGGAATTCTGGATGATCGAACCGGAAGTTGCCTACGCGGACCACCACGACAACATGGCCCTGCAGGAAGGCCTGGTCTGCGCCGTCGTGAAGGGAGTCCTCGAGCACTGCAGGAAGGAACTCGAACTCCTGGAGCGGGACGTTTCTGCGCTTGAAAGGATCACCCCTCCCTTCTACCACATCTCCTACGACGATGCCGTGGCTTTGCTCCAGAAGCTCGGAAGCGACATTCCCTACGGGGACGATTTTGGGGGGGACGACGAGACACTTCTTACAAAACAGTTCGACAAACCGGTTTTCGTAGAATGCTACCCGAAGAAGGTCAAAGCCTTCTACATGAAGCAGCACCCGGAAAGGGAGGACCTGGTTCTCTGTGACGATCTCCTCGCCCCGGAAGGATACGGAGAAATCATCGGGGGGTCCCAGAGGGAGGACAATCTGGATCTACTCCTGAAGAGAATCCGCGAGGAGGGCCTGCCCGAATCCTCCTACGAATGGTACCTGGACCTCCGGCGTTACGGTTCGTTCCCACACAGCGGCTTCGGGATGGGAATCGAGCGGGTCGTATCGTGGATCTGCGGCCTTCAGCACATCCGCGAGGCAATCCCCTGGCCGAGGACGATCTATCGGCTGAACCCCTAACCCCTGATCGACGGGAGGGATGAGAATGCCTGGAAGGGAAAATCTCAGCTATTTTTCCCGTTTTGATGCCGAATCCGTCTATGCGGAGAGGGGCTGGCTCATCGGGAAAGGCCCAGTCGGGGGCAAGGCGAAGGGACTGGCATTCGCCTTTTTTGCCCTGAAGGATTCTCCCCTGGAGGAAGCTGTCAACCTCCCTCCCGCCACCCTCGTGGTCAGCACGGAGATTTTCCTGGACTTCATCCGGGACAACCGGATGGAGTGGGTCTATTCCGAACCGGACATAAACCGGATCAACCTTGCATTCTCGAGGGGCCGGCTGAGGGAAAGCTTCCGTGCCGATCTTGCCCGGGCGATGGAAACGCTCGGTGATCGGCCGCTCGCCATCCGTTCGAGCTCCCTGCTCGAAGATTCGGTCCAGCTCTCCTTTGCCGGGAAATACGACACCTGTTTCTCCGCCAACACGGGATCGCAGGAAAGGCGCAACCGCGAACTGGAGGACGGGATCCGGTCGGTATGGGCCTCCGTCTTCAATCCTGCGCCCAGGGCCTACCGCATGAAGCACGGCTTCCGCGACGAAGATGAAGCGATGGCCGTCCTGGTTCAGCCGCTCATGGGAAAGCCCCATGGGCACCTCTACTACCCTGAACTTGCGGGAGCCGCCTTCTCGAAGGTCTACCGCAGGCCGACCCCGCGCGTACGGAAGGAAGACGGTCTCATGCGCATCTGCTTCGGCCTGGGGACACGGACGGTTGACCGGGCAAAAGCCCGTGTGTTCTACCTGACCAATCCGAATCTTCGCCCGGAAGGGAACCAGCCGGGGGAAATCGCCATGGCGAGCCAGGTGGAATTCGATTACATCGACCGGAATTTCGGTTCCTTCATGACCGGGTCGCTCCGCCAGTTCCTTCCTTACATCCTGAAACAGCACAAATCGGTCCATTCCTTTGTCGAAATCTACACGGACAACCTCCTTTACTGGGCCGGCAGCCCGCTGAAGCGTTTTTCAAAGCCGATCTTCTCCTTTTCGGCCCTCCCCACCCGCCATCCCTACCTGTTCCAGCTGATGCGGAGCCTTCTCGGACACCTGGAACAGTCGATGGGGATTCCGGTGGACATCGAATTCACCTACGAGACGGAAACCCGGGAGCTCTCCCTGATCCAGATGCGTCCCCTCGCCTCGTATTCCGAAATGGCGAAGGTCAACATTCCCGAGGTGCCCGAAGACCGTCTCCTCCTTCGGGGCAACCGGATGGTCAGCAACGGGATCCTCGAGAAAACCGAATCCCTTCTTTACGTCGACCCTGACCTATACGGCACCGACGCCACATTCTACGAGGTTGCCCGCGCCGTCGGGAACGCGAATACTGCCCTCGCGGGGAGCAAATACATCCTCGTCGGCCCGGGCCGCTGGGGAAGCACGAACCCGGATCTCGGGGTCCCTGTCAAGTACAACGAGATCTGCCATTGCGGGTGTCTCGTGGAAGTCGGAATCAGGGAAAGCAATTTCACTCCAGAACTTTCCTACGGCACCCATTTCTTCCTGGACCTGGACGTGGACGGGATCCTCTACCTGCCGGTCTTCGCCGGGGAATCCGGAAACGTGTTCAACAAGGACTGGTTCGACAATTCTCCCTACGAAAAGGGGACCCATCCGGCAGTCCGGATCTACCACGGGAATTTTGCAGTCTACATGGACGGAGACTCAGAAATCGGACAGGTCATCCTGCTCTGATCGTCCCGAAAACGACCACAGGGCGGCTGAAGCCCCCGCCGCCCTGTGGTTCTGCCGGGCCTTACGGCCTCAACATGCTTGTGCACCGTCGTCTCCCTCCAGAAGGCCTCTGCCTGGTTTTCCCCCGTGATCCCGATCTCACCGCACAGGATGTTCGCACATCTTCCCCCCTTCCAGGAACCCAAAAAGGGGTCGGCGGGGGACCCCCCGCCAACCCCTTTGGAGTCGTTCCTTCCGGATCTCGTGCTTCCAGCTTTTCCTAGAGGAACGTCCCGCGCATGCGGACCGCGTCGGCGACACGCTGGATGGCGACCATGAAAGCCGCCCGGCGCATCTTGACGTTCTTCTCCTTGGCGTAATCCCAAACCCTCTTGAAGTTCTCGGTCATGATCTGGTTCAGCCTCTTGAGGTACTCCTCTTCCGTCCAGAAGAAACCCGCGAGGTCCTGGCACCACTCGAAGTAGGAACCGATGACTCCGCCGCTGTTGGCGAGGAAGTCGGGAACGATGATCACGTTCTTCTTCGCGAGGACTTCGTCGGCTTCGGGGGTGACGGGGCCGTTCGCACCTTCGACGATGAACTTGGCCTGGACCTTCTCCGCGTTCTTGGCGTTGACAGCGCCTTCGAGCGCGCAGGGGCAAAGGACGTCAACGGGGAGGAAAAGGAGCTCCTCACCATCGAGCTTCTTCACGCCCGGCTGGGTGAAGCCTTCGAGGAGCTTCTTGGGGTGCGCGTTTGCGAAGGCGATGGCGGCCGGAATATCGAGCCCCTCAGGGGCATAGTAGGCACCGGTGATGTCGCTGATGGCAACGACCTTTGCGCCGTGCTCATGCAGGGTCAGGGCCGTGAAGGTGCCGACGTTGCCGAAGCCCTGGACGGCGACCGTGGCGCCCTTGACTTCCTTCCCGACAACCTTCAGCAGCTCCATGGCGCAGGTCGCGACGCCCACGCCGGTCGCCTGGGTGCGTCCCTTGGAACCCCAGAGGGAGATCGGCTTGCCGGTGAAGATGGCGGGTTCCATGTTGCCGCGCATTTTGCTGATCGTGTCCATGAGCCAGATCATTTCCTGCCCGCCGGTGTTCACGTCCGGAGCCGGCACGTCGGTCCAGGCGCCCACGATGGGCTCGATGCGGGCTGCCAGTCCGCGGGTGATGCGCTCCTTCTCTCCCTTGGAGAGCTCGAGCGGGTTGCACTCGACGCCGCCCTTACCGCCGCCGTAGGGAATTCCGGCGAGGGAACACTTCCAGGTCATGAGCATGGCAAGGGCTTCGCACTCATCCATGCAGACTTCGGGGTGGAACCGCAGACCGCCCTTGTTGGGGCCGAGGGCGGAGTTGTGCTGGACGCGGTAGCCGTTGAAGACCTTCGTCGTTCCGTCATCCATCACAACCGGGATGGAAACGGCCAGTTTCCGGTCGGAGTGGCTCAGAATCTCGATAAGGTCATCCTCGAGACCCATTTCCTCCGCTGCCGCATAGAAATTCTTCAGAGCGATGTCGAGCAGGACGTTATTGGAAGTACGCTTGACCACGGGCATGGAACAAACACCTCCTGATAGGTTTCCCCTCTCCTGAGGGGATATCTGGACACAATGAACCACCGGCACTGCGGAATACATTATTCAAAACCCTGCTTATGATATGTGAAAGGAATCTCTTGTCAAGGGGACAAAATCCCAAGAAAAAAGGGCCCCTTCGGGCCCCTTGTGCGCAGCCGGTTCAAAGGATAGCCGTTTCCACGAGCACCATCGTGCTCCAGAACATCCCCTTCACATCGATGCGGACGACATTCCCTTCAAAAGACATCTCCTTCGGGATCCAGAGTGTGACGTCATCCTGTCGTATTTCAAGAAAATCATCCGGATTTTCCGGCTTTCCTCCCTCAACGAGGGCTGCACTATGGGCGCATCAGCCCGATCCGATTCGTGCAATCTCGATATGCCCTTCATTGTTCCACTTGGAAAAAATCTCCCGCGCCTTTTTGCTCAGCTCCAGCACCAGGCTTGGCATTCCCGCTCACTCCTTTCGGACTTTGTCCTGGACATTATACCCCGAGCACGTATTCTAGCCAACCCTTGAACCGAAGAACCTCCCGGATGTCCTTCGGCGGCGGGCAAATCAGGTTTCGCCCCGAAAGATCCGCCAGGCAGGGGGGCAGGTCCGGAAATTCGATCATCCACGCGTGGAGCAGGGGTCGATGGACCCCTCTTTCGGCCCAGAACCGGTTAGGGCCGAAACGTCCGTACTTGGGGTCCCCGAGGATCGGGAAACCGCGGTGCGCCAGGTGAAACCTCGCCTGGTGAGAAAGCCCTGTGACCAGCTCGACCCGGAGAAGGGACATTTCGTCATCCCCTGCCACCTTGACGAAGTGCGTCAGGGCGGTTTCACCGTCCGGGGCGGTTTCGACCCTGTTTTTCCCCGGATCCTTGCGAATCGGTGCATCGATCCTTCCCGAGGACGGCGCATTACCCAGCACGATCGCCAGGTAGGTCTTCTTCACTCTCCGGGCTCTCCATGCCTCCTGGAGGGCCCGCAAGGCCGGCCCGCTCAGCGCGACGGTCACAAGACCGGAGGTGTTGCGGTCAAGGCGGTTGACCGCGCTAGGCCGGAACCCGTCCCCAACACCCTCGAACCGGTTCCAGACACGGCCGATCAGGCTGTCGTCTCCAGGCGCAGCGGGCTGAACCAGCAAGCCTGCCGGCTTGTCGAGCACCCAGGCGTTTTTCCCTTCAAACACGAACACAAGATCCGCCCTTCCCGTGCCCGGCTCCTTCGTGCGGGGGGCTTCCCACGGCACCGTGACCGTTTGGCCGAATACGGGCCGCGCGGAGGGCTCCGCGGGTTCTCCGTCCAGCAGCACCTCCCCTTTCCGCAGGGCCCCCATGATCCGTCCAAGCGGGACCTGCGGCCAGCGGGTCCTCAGGATCCGGTCGAGCCTTCTTCCTGCATCGTTTTCCGAGGTTCTGAATGTGTAGCTCATCCGCCCTTTGCCTCCTGAGCAAAAAAAGTGCGGCGAAAGGATCTTTCGCCGCTTTCGGCCGAGAACCCCGCTTATCCAACGAACCGTTCAACTTCTGCCAGGAGCTGGTCCGGATCTGCATGCAGTCCCGTCGCTTTCTTGCTGTAAACCAGTTCCCCGTTGGCGTAAAACTCAAAGACCCCTCCGGTGGAGGGAACGAGTTCGAAGGATTCGATCTGATTTCTGTACTTGCCAAGGACCGTCCCGGCAACGCCGAGAGCCCGTTCAAGGTACCCTCAGGTCGTGCAGTACTCGAGGCGGATTCTCACCATGGCGCACACCCCCCGGAACCATTGCACTCTTTCTCTGTGTCATTTTACCATACAAGATCTTCCTTGCATCATTCCTGCCACTTCCAGAACCGGCGCTGAGCGGAATAATGAAAGTCGCTGATCTGTTCCCCTTCCTGCAGATTCCCGGTCGCGTCGCCCCAGCAGAACAAACGGAAATCCAGCTCGTCCGCCGAGGAAATGATCAAAGCCTCGGGCGTAGCCGGAAGGACGGCAGCGCCAAACTCTTTCTGGCCGTGATGGCTCAAGAGGATGTGGCCGATGGCCAGCGTCGAGCGCTCGTCCAGGCCAAAGGCCTCCGCAAACCGGAGGAAGCGGGCGAAACCCGGGCCCACGTGGTCCAGCACGGCTCCGGGCAGGGTCATCTCGGGAACAGGTGAAAGGCTGTAGGACTCGACCTTGCCGAGATCGTGAAGAAGGGCCCCGGCGACCACTACCTCCAGGTCGATCGACGCGTGCGGCGATACGGAGGCCGCCTGGGCCATGGCAACGGCCAGGCGGGTCACCGCCACCGTGTGTTCAAGCAGGCCGTGGGCGTAGGCATGGTGATGCGTGACGGCTGCCGGCAAACTGCGGAAACGTTCCCAGAAATCACCGGAGAAAACCTGGCGGAGGAACGGGCGGAATCGCCCGGCCCCGGATTCGACGAATTCCCAGAACGTCTTTTCAAGGTCTTCGAGCGAAACCGGAGCCGCCTGGACATAAAGGGAAGGCGGGTATTTCTCCTGGTCCAGAAGATAAAGAGCCGTCACGTTGACCTGCGGCTGGCCTCTGAATTCGACCATTTTCCCCTGGACTCCGATCGATTTCCCGCGCAGAGTGCGTGTGAAAACCTCCGCGGAGGAATCCAGGGGCCTCTTCGAACCTTCGGAAAGGTCCCACCAGGTGGCATCTCCCCAGATTTTCCCATCGAAACTTCCCGAGGAATCCGAAAGGGTGAGTTCCCAGAAGGGCTTCCCGTTCTTGTCGCTTCGCCGGCTCAGTTTCTGAACTACCCCGATGCCCTTGAACGTTTCGCCCGGCGCGAGCTTCCGAATCTCCGCGCATCCCGTCGGTTTCTCTTCCATTTCTGCCCTCATGCACCGAACTTGGCCAGTCTCAGGCCGTGGGCCAGCATCAGCCCCATCAGGCTCGAGGCCGGGATGCGGCCGTGTATCCCCCGGGCCACCATCCGTTCTCCGAAGGCCAGGACTTCGTCCGGGCGGCACCAGGCACTTTGGAGGAGAAACGGAACCGGGTGCCAGGAATGTCCTTTCATCTGGCTGGGCGTGCTGTGGTCACCCGTGATAACCAGAACGTCGGGGTGCAGGTCCGTCAGCCTGGGCATGAGACGGTCGACTTTTTCGATCACATCCCGCTTTGCCTTGAAGTCGCCGTCCTCTCCGCGGCTGTCGGTGTACTTGACGTGGTTGAAGAAGAAGTCGTGCGCGTCCCAATGGGCTTCCAGGGTGGAGAAGAGATCTTCCATCGTCCTCCCGGCATCCAGGACTTCCATGCCCACCAGCCTGGCGAGTCCCCGGTACATGGGGTAGGTGGCGATTGCCGCCGGATTGATCTTGTAGAGCTCGGGAAGACCCGGAATCAACGGGGCCCCGGATAAGCCCCTCAGCAGGCAGCCGTTGGCGGCGGGTTCGTCGGACAGAACCTGCCGGACCCGCCTGATTAGCGCGTTCACCGCATCGGCCGTCTTTTCCCCCCCGGGACGTGAAGGACCTGCCCACTTCATGGGAAGGCCTTCCTTTTGCGGGTCCGCATCGGTTACGGCCTCCGAAAGGCCTTCCCCCGAAAGCACAACGACGAAACGGTGCTCCTCTCCGGGATAGAATCGGACGCGAACCCCGTCGATCTCACGGATTTCGTTCCTGAGACGCTCGATGATCTGCCTGTTCTTCTCCGAAGAGATGCGTCCCGCCCGGCGGTCGGAGATCACCCCGTCCTCCGTCCATGTGGCGAAGTTCCCCCTCGCGCAGACCTCACCGCTCGTCACTTCGGCCCCCACCCCGAGGGCTTCGAGGATCCCCCTCCCGATCTGGAATTCCATGGGATCGTAGCCGAAAAGCCCCAGGTGCCCGGGGCCGCTGCCCGGGGTGATTCCAAGATCGACCATCTCCAGAAGGCCGCATTCCGACTGAGCGGCAATCTCGTCCAAATTCGGAGTATAAGCCCTCTCAAGCTCCGTCTGACCCTGGCCGTTTTCGGACGGCAGGCCGCCGAGCCCGTCCATCACCAGGAGGACCATCTTCGACGTCCCCTTCTGGGCCAAAGACCGCAAAAGCTCCATCCTCGCTCCCATTTCTGCACCCCCTGCAAAAGAAATCCCGGAACAGCCCTATTGTAAGCGAAGCCCGTCTTTAAGGACCTACCGGGCATCGAAATCGAGGCAAACCGCCCAGATCAGGTCGGCGTCCCGACGAAGGGCTTCGACGATTTGCGCCGGAACCCCGAGATCAATCTGCAGGGCCCCGAGGGCCTGCCCGCTTCCGTTCTTCCGCCCCAGAGCGAAGTTCGCGATGTTGACACCCGCCATGCCGAGGAGGGTCCCAACCCGCCCGATGACTCCGGGGCGGTCGTAATTGCTGAATAGCAGAACGGCCCCCTGCGGAACGAAGTCGATCCAGAACCCGTTGATTTCCACGATCCTCATTTTCCCTTCTTCGGTGACCGTCCCGGTGATCGTCAGAGGACTTCCGCCCGACACAAACGAGGCTTCCAGGCTGTTGCGGTAGGTCGAGGCCTCCCCTCTCGCCTCTTCAACCCGGATTCCTCTTTCCGACGCCAGGAGCGGGGCGATCATGAGGTTGACTTCAGGTCCCTGGTGAACCTCGAGAAATCCCTTAAGCATCGACACGGTAAATGGCGCAAACCGGTAGGGGAGTTCGAACGAAACCGCGTCCTCCTCTTCAAAAAGGGGTCCCCGGCGGAGGATCCGGATCTCGGTCGCTGCTTCGGGGCACAAGTGGGCTCCCAGGACCCCGATTCTCCGGGCGAGATCAAGAAAGGCGCGTCTTAAACCGGTCATGCGCTGTTCGACAAACGGCAGGTTGACTGCATGTTCGTAAGGGGCCCCACGAAGCGCTGCCAGGAGGTTCTCGGCAGCGATCCGGGCAACCGCGGACTGGGCTTCCTCTGTGTTAGCCCCCAGGTGCGGGGTTAGAACAACCCGGTCGGCCAGTTCTTCTGCCAAAAGAGGATGGTCGGCCTTCGGCGGCTCGCTGGAGTAGACGTCGAAGGCGACCCTGGAAAGCTTCCCGTTTCTCAGGGCATCGGCGCAGGCCGCCTCGTCCACAAGGCTCCCCCTGGCGCAGTTGATCAGGCAGGCTCCGTCCTTGAAGGCCTCCAGCTCCTTTTTTCCAATCATCCCCCGGGTTTCCGCCGTGGCCGGAACGTGGAGGGTAACGATGTCGGAAGCGTTAAGGGCCTCCAGGAGATTTTCGAAACGCCGGAGGCCGAGGGCTTCCATCCTTGGAGCCGGAACATAGGGATCGTACGCGGCGACCTCCATGCCGAAAGCCTTCGCCCTTAGGGCGACCTGCGTGCCGATCCTTCCCAGTCCCACGACAAGAAGCGTTTTCCCGTGAAGCTGGAAACCCATAAAGGACTTCCTCTCCCAGGCGCCCGACCTCAGGGAAGCGTGCGCCTGGGGCAGCTTTCTTGCCATGGACAGCAGGAGGGCCAGGGTGTGCTCGGTCGCGGCAAGGGTGTTGCCGGTAGGAGCGTTGATCACGACAACTCCCCTGCGGCTCGCTTCCGCAAGATCGATGTTGTCGACCCCCACCCCGGCCCTGGCAGCCACTTTCAGGCGGGGGGCGTGCTCCAGGAATTCGCGGTCGATCGCTGTCCCGCTACGCGTAAGGACCGCGTCAACGGTCTTGATCTCTTCCAGGAGCTCACCGCGGGTAATCTTCGGCCTCAAGACCAGACCGACATCCGGGGCGCCGCGCAAGATGCGGATTCCTTCCTCGTGGATCGGCTCTGCCACCATGACCTTCCACATGAGAACACCTCCTCGAAAAAAAAAGGAGCCGGGGGAACATCCCCGGCTCCGTCCAACCTTCTCCTGGAAAATAATACGGTTCTAGGAAAGGCCACACCAGCCGGGATCCAAGCGGACAGTTCGCCACCCGCAGCAGCGGGAGGCGCTGGAAGAACCCCGGGAACCCCTGAAAAGACACGTCGGGTAAGGCCTCATTTTCTCTCTCCTGAAGCGATAAAAAGATGTTTTTTTATAGCACCCGTCAAGCACGCCGTCAAGCAGGGGAAGATTCCTGCAGTCTCTTGCCCTCCTCCGTCTGAAGATCGTCGGAAAAGAACACCGCGTTCCCTCCCGCGGCTTTTGCCTGGTACATTGCAGCATCCGCCTTCTTGACCAGGGTGACCGCATCTCGCCCATCGACCGGGAAGAAACTGACTCCGAGGCTCCCCTTGATGTGGAACGTGCCCCCCTCCACGGTGAAGGGATCTTTGAAACAGGCCAGGATCCTCTTCGCCACAAGGCCGGCTTCCTCCTTCGACCGGATCCCCCGGAGAATGAAGGTGAACTCATCTCCGCCAATCCGGCTGACGAAATCGTCCCCCCTTACGCTCTGGGCCAATCGGCGGGCGACCGCCCTCAGGATATGGTCTCCGACATCATGTCCCAGTCGATCATTGATCTGCTTAAATTCGTCCAGGTCCAGGAACAGGAGGGCCACCGGTTCGGGGTCCTGCCGCCGGGTCCCGAGAAGTTCACCCAGGCGGGAGAAGAAAAAGCGCCGGTTGGGCAAATCCGTCAACTGGTCATGGTAGGCCATGTACTGGATTTGTTCCTCGTACCGTTTGAGTTCCGTGATGTCCCGGATGATGACCGCATAGCCCACGGTCTTGCCCGTTTCATCCTTCACCCTGGAGATGGAAAGAGAAATCGGGAACGTTTCTCCGTTTTTTCTCCGGCTTTCCAGTTCCCCCTGCCAGCTTTCCAAGCCGGAGTTTCCCGAAAGGACTTCAACGAAGGCCTTGTAGGCCCGCCCCTTGAACAGGGCGTGAAGTTCCCTGCCGAGGACCTCCCCCTTGAGATATCCAAATGTCCCGGTGAAGGACTCGTTGACGAAGGTGATGCGTCCGTCGATGTCTGTTACGCAGACACTTTCCTTGACGCTTTGCATGGCCTGGGACAGCATCAGGATCTCACGTTCCCGCCTCTTGTTGTGAAGAGCCATTTCCACGGTGATGGGAAGGACCTTGAGATAGCAGCTCTCGGGATCCTTGATGAGGTAATCGTAGGCCCCGGACTTCATGGCTTTCACCGCGATCTCTTCGTCTCCGGTCCCTGTGGCGAAAATGAGGGGGGTGTCATCCAGCTCGGCGATCAGGTCAAATCCAGTCCCGTCTCCAAGAAAATAGTCCGATATCACCAGGTCGTACCGGTTCTTCTTCAGGAAGGCCCGCCCTTCCGCCAGGGAACCGGCGATATCGTAGTCATACGGCAAGTTCTCGCTCTTGACGTGGCGGATAAAGGCTTTCTGGTCCACCTCGTCATCTTCGACCACCAGGATGCACAATCTTTCTCCTCTCGTTTCACTCATATCCGAACCCCCCTCAACTTGTCCGGAAAGCTCTTTCAGGGAAGTTCGCTCAGGGTCCAGTAGAGATTGATGGCCCGGATAACCTCTACGAACTGGAGGTAATCTACCGGTTTGATCATGTAGCCGGCGACCCCCAGGTTGAAACTGGAAACCCGGTCCTGCTCTTCGCGGGAGGTGGTCAGGACGACGACGGGAATCGGCTTCAGTCGCTCGTCTGCCCGAAGGTGCTGCAGGAATTCCACGCCGTTCATACGGGGCATATTGAGGTCCAGGAGGATGATCCCAGGGAGGTCCTTTTGCCCCTTAAGATACTCAAGGGCCTCTTCCCCGTTCCACGTCACCTTTACGGGGTTCGTGACGTGAATCTCCTTCATCGCCCTTTTGATGGTCATGACGTCAACTTCATCGTCTTCGACGATCAGGATGATTTTCTGCTCGCGCATGGTGAGACCTCCCTCAATGGAGTTCGGCTTCCGAAAGCCGGAAGGGAATCGTGAAGAAAAAGGTGGTTCCTGCTCCAGCGGCGGATTCGATCCAGATTTCCCCGCCCATCTGCTCAACGATCTTCTTGACCACCGCCAGTCCGACTCCTGTGCTGCCGGGTGTATCCCTGGGACCAAGGGTCTGGAAGATCTGAAAGACTTTCTCGTGGTATTTCTCCTCGATTCCCGGACCGTTGTCAGAAACGTGGAATTTCCAGCCTTTCCCGTCTCTTTCGCAGCCGATCCGGATGATTCCTTGCGGCTTGTCAATATACTTGATCGCGTTGCTGATCAGGTTCATGAAAACTTCCCCCAGTTTCGTCCGATCCGCCACCAGGGTGGGAAGATTCTCCTGGACCGTGATGGTGAAGTTTTCCCCTGGAGCCAGCAGGTCCACCGTTTCGGAAACCAGGGAATTGCAGTCCACGGGAACCATTTCTTCCCGGCTTCGCCCGACTCGCGAGTATTTCAGGATTCCGTCGATCAGGTCGTTCATCCTCCGTACGCGCACCAGGAGCAGGTCCAGTTTTTCCTGGGCATCCTCGTCCAGGCTGTCGCGATGGTCGGTCGAAATCCACCCGGCGAGGGTGGAAATCCCTCTCAGGGGGGCCTTGAGGTCATGGGAAACGACATAGGCAAAATCCTGGAGCTCCTGATTCGCCGCCTTCAGTTTGCCCGTTGATTTCTCCAGAGCTGCGAGGAAGTGGTTGATTTTTTCTTTCAAGACGGCCAACTCGTCCCGTCCGTCCACGGTGACCCTGCGGGAAAGATCTTCGCTGGCCGAGATTGCCTGCACTTCCGCGCTCAGCCGGTAGAGGCGCGAGAGGACCATCCTGTCCAGAAGCAGCAGGACGATCCCGATGACGCAGACGCTGAAGAAGGCGAAGAGGGCCACAAAAAGGGTGAGAGTCCTGCGTCCCTGTTCGTAGATCTGCCTGGGTAACAGGAATTTCATCGCCGCAATGGGAATCCCGTTTATTTCTTTCAGAAGGACAAATCCTGCGATCTGGTCCCCTTCCACCCGGTAATTTGCGTACCCGCCCGTTTCCTCCGCCTCAAGGAGCATTCGGGCGGGGACCTCGGGGGAACTCAGGGGAAGGAGCGAAACCGGCATCCCGGCCTGCTTCGCGATCCCCTGCAGAAAAACCGGATCGAGCTTCCTGACCATGAAGAGGCTGCCGGCGGGAGGACCGCTCCCATCGCTTTTGAGGACCGGGTGCCCGGCCACGAGAAACAGTCCCTCCGGGGCGGAGAGAATTCCCTGCTCGCTGCTGTTTTTAACCGAATTTCTGTCCGATGCCGCGATCCTCTGGAGGCTCACCCGGATCGAATCCGGAAGGGGGATCGTCTCATCGCTTTCGAAATCGTAGCCCGATGCCTTGACAAGCTGGCCGCTTGAATTCACGAAAACAAGGAAATGGACGCTCAGGCTCCGGAACGTATCCGGCACCAGATTTTCCTTTTCGAATTCAGGGTCCTTATTCCGGAGATATTCATACGCGCTGTCCCAAACCGCCCAATCCCTGGCATAGGATGCATACCGTTCGGTCTGGGCGGCGAAAACCGATTCAAGCCTGCGGGCGTTCAGGGCCAGGTTTTCCTTCTCAAGCTCGACGTACCGCTGAAACAGGATCCCCCTGGATGCGGCAATGATCAGGGCAACCATGAGCACCGCCGAAAAACAGAGAATCAAGACGGTTTTTTTCCTGAGAGACACACGGAGGACCTCCTTGAGTGGAAAGTTTGCAGCTTTCAGGACTTTACCGGCAATCCTTCCGCCATCGGGAGGGAGAAGAAAAGGGTGGTGCCCTCCCCTGGTTTGGACTCTAGACGAAGCTCGCCCCCTTCCATCCGGACAATCTTCCTGGCCAGGGTCAGACCGACCCCGATCCCTTCCTCGTCAGGTGAAACTTTCTGGAAGAGCTTGAAAATCCGTTCCTGGTGCTCGGGCGGGATCCCTCTCCCGGTATCCCGGATCCAGATTTTCCACTGCGAGAGCTCCCGACAGGCTCCAACCCGGATTTCTCCGTTTTCTCCCTCGATGGATTTCAGCGCGTTGTCGAGGAGACACTGGAAAAGCTCCCTCAGGCGTCCCCGCTGTCCATCGACCACCGGAAGGGGCGTTTCGCGAAGGATACGGACTCCCTCCTTCGGGGAAAGGGCGCAGAGGGTCTCCGTCAAAAGCGCTTCAAGGTCGACAGGCCCGGTCGCTTCGCTGGAATTTGCGATCCTCGAAAAGCGGATGAGACCTTCGATCATGGCGTACATCCGTTGAACGCGGCGGATCAGGAGATCGAAGTTTTCACGGCCTTCCTCCCCGATTCGGTCGGCATAATCGTCCCGGATCCAGCCCGCAAGGGAGGAAATCCCCCGCAAGGGGGCCTTGAGATCATGAGAGACGATCGAAACAAACTCCTTCAGTTCCTGGTTCGCCGTTTCCGCCGCTTTTGCCAGGGCGTCCTGTGTTTCCTCCATCTTTTTCCAATGCGAGAGGTCTTCAACCCCTCCCGCGAAAGCCCTGGCAGGGTCGGAATGCATGAAAGGGGAACGCCGCACCGTCAGCCGGACACATTTTTGTTCCGCCTGCCTTAAGGGAGTTTCGAAAACGGCCTCGTCAACACTCCCCTCGGCGAGATCTCCCAGGCGTCGGGAAACGGAATCCTCCTCGACCAGGGGAAAAAGGTCCTTTAGATGCCGTCCGCAAAAGCACTCCCTATCTACTGCCAGGCGTTCAAGGCAGGCAGGATTGGCGAACGAAACAAAACCGTGCTGATCCAGGAAGAAAATCGCCTGCGGCAAAGACTCGAGAAGAGGATCCGGACGGTTTTCCATGGCGGCGCTCCTTTTTCCGGGCCATGAGCCTTTTTCCACAAGGTTCGGCTCTTTCCCGCGCGTTCATCGGTTTCCTGGTTTCCTAGTTTAACGAAAAGTCCGGTTTCGGGGAACTCCCCGCATTGCCTCACGAAAAATCCAAACGAAGGGGTAACGTTGCCTCACCTAAGAATCCAAACGAAATAAGATCCTCCGTAGGGCGTTTGCCTGAAGGGGGGACGCGAGGTGAGGCTGTCCATGAAGAC
>Ga0208825_1001541_pt1 | contig 17172 bp, 11 predicted proteins | sample AD_UKC113_MetaG_FD_184450 | JGI IMG/M metagenome (GOLD analysis project Ga0208825, IMG submission 184450) | Active sludge microbial communities of municipal wastewater-treating anaerobic digesters from Hong Kong - AD_UKC113_MetaG (SPAdes)... | ecosystem: Engineered > Bioreactor > Anaerobic >...
AGCGTGTGGTCTACGCCCAGAGCTACCCGGACGGAACTGCGCTGGAGTTTCTCAAGCAGGCGGGAATCGAGGTTGTACGGCTGTAGACTACCCATTTACTATCTCAAGCAGCTTTATATCGAATATGAGCGTCTGCTCGCAGAGTGGATGGTTGGCATCGAGAGTGATGATATCGCCATCTATCTTTGAGATCTGAAGCGGGATGCTCTCTCCGCTGGATGCGCACATCTCCAGGCTCATGCCCTCTGCAGGCACTATATCCTCGGGCAGCTCCTTTCGATCTATCTCTATCACCCTGTCTTCCCTGTACAGCCCGTAGGCCTTTTCCGGAGGAATTTCGACGGTCTTCGACTCTCCCGGCATCATCCCCACAACTGCCTCTTCAAAGCCGGGAATGAGCCTTCCGCCGCCCAGCTCGAACTGCAGCGGATCGCTGCCCTCTGAGGTGTCAACTATAACTCCGGTGGCCAGCCGGCCTGTGTAATGCACCCTTACGATGTCGCCATTCTTCGCCTGAACCATATGCTAATTCGCCCCTCTGTTTATGCTATTGCAGCTCCAACTATTTAGAATGCACCGGGGATTCATGCGGGACGGCGGCTGCGTATAGTGGGATCGTCAGCCGCAAGTTTTATATTCGTTAATTGTCGTATTCGACTATTGACGTAAATAATCTGCTGGGTTAAGTCCCCTGCCTGGGAGTGAGAGAGGATGCTGGATGTCGATCGTGGAGGGAGCTGCTTTGTCGGAATCGTCGCGGGATTCGAAGATCGCCGAAAAGACGTTTGTCCGGTTTGAGAGAGCTCATCTCTTCGCCGATAAATGGACTGCTGAAGCCCTGAAAAAATGCCACCAACCCGATACCGCAGGAGAAGGAGATCGGGTTTGGCGGAGGTGCTCTCTTATCCGCCCATCTCATCGCGCTGTCGGACACCAGTGCAAGGTGGATGCGGCTTATGACAAGGCCAGGGTGATTGGGGTACGAGGAATGATCCCCGCTCATTTTTCAAAGCTTAATGGAGGTATGTAAATGAAGAGAGAAACAATCTTAGTATTGATATCTCTGACAGCGCTTTGTGCCTGTTCCCTCGCACAAGAAACTGCTGAAGACTGGTATAAAAAGGGCCAGGACCTTTATCAAAGGCAATCGCCGAAGGAGGCAATTCAAGCCTTCGATAAAGCCATCGAGCTAAACCAATCGTTTGGCGAGGCGTGGAGGGCAAAGGGCCAGGCTCAGATTCTTTTGGCACTGGAATCCGCTGGCGATATCAGTACCAGAACATTTGATGAAGCAGTTCATTCATACGAGAAGGCAATCGAGATCCAGCCCAGGAACGCCACACTGTGGGATGAAAAGGGCAATGCGCTCAGTGTAGCAGCGTTTTACAGCAGCAACGCAAGCGATCTCCATAATCAGGCTCTTTTCGCATACGATAAGGCACTGGAGATGGACCCGAAGAATGCCGAGGCCTGGCGTGGCAAGGGTGTCGTCTTTACCGAACAAAAGAAGTACGATCTGGCTTTAGATGCTTTCAATAAATCTCTTGTCGCTGATCCCGAATACGGATGGGCTCTGGAAAGCAAAGGCTCGACATTGATGCAAATGGGCAGGCTCGAAGAGGCAGTGGAGTGCTTCGATGCAGCCCTGGAAATTCATCCTGACAATCCTGGAGGCCGGATGATGAAGGCTGAAGCTCTGTCAATGCTTGGCCGGCAGAATGAATCCGATCAGACTTATATCGAAGCTTTGCAGAGGGCCGATAAAGCCATTTTAGCTGCAGATACAAAAGAGAACCTCTCTATGGCCTGGTATGAAAAGGCTACAGTCTTCATCGATTGGGGAAAATATGCAGAGGCAATCGCTGCTTACGATAATGTGACATCCGCGAATCCCGGCGAGAGGTCTGCCTGGCTCATGATTGCCTTTGCCGCCGATCAGACTGCAAGATACGATAAAGCCCTGGAAGCTTATGAAGGCGCCCTGGCTTTGAATGAGAATGATTCAGCAGCTCTACAGGGAAAAGGAGACTCCCTTTACAAGCTGGGCAGGTATAACGAATCAAAAGATGCCTTTGATTCGGCGCTGAAGGCAGATCCTAAGATGTATTCCGCCTATAAGGGTAAAGGCGATGCCTTGATGGCTCTTCACAGAAGCTCTGAAGCTACTGAGGCATATGGCACCGCTTTAGGCCAGATTGAGGAGAATATCAAGAGCGATCCAGAGAACGCGCGTTTCTGGCAGGCTGAAGGGAGTGTTCTACTGGCCATGAACCGGACAGATGAAGCCCTAAAGGCTTTTGATAAAGCTATTGATCTGGACGGAGAGCACTTCCCAGGATGGGAGCTGAAGGGCGATGCACTGATGGCTCTGGGCAGGTACGAGGATGCTCTTGAAGCCTATGAAAAGGCGGCAGTTGTAGATCCGACATTTCCCCGGCTCTGGTATAAAAAAGGGCAAGCATTGGAGGCGCTGAACCGCCAGTCTGAGTCTGACTCTGCCTTCGGAAAGGCCAGAGATATGGGGTATAATGTCTAGCCATTTAACATTTTTTAGGATCGATGAAGAAGGTTTGTAAATGATAGCAAAATATACTGTCGCATTATTGACAGCAGCTATGCTCTGTGTCTCGGCTATGGCGCAGGAAAACACAGCCGAGGACTGGTTCAGCAAGGGCCAGGAGCTGCAAAGAAATGACTCTCATGAAGAGGCTCTTCAGGCCTACGAGAAGGCCATACAGGTCGATCCTGAGTCGGCCAGCGCCTGGATGAGCAAAGGCAATGCCCTTCTGAGCCTGAAAAGATACAATGAATCAATGGAGGCCTACGAAAGGGCAGTCGAGATTTTGAACGGCAGCCAAAAAGATGATCCCGAAGACGCTGAAGCCTGGTGGCTGAAGGCCGAGAGCCTGGACAGCATGGGCAGGAGCGATGAAGCACTGCAAGCTTACGATAGGGTGATCGAGCTGAACTCCTCGAAGGCGTTCGGCGCCTGGATAAGGAAATCTGACATCTTCATTTCGCTTGGAAAGTACAACGAATCAGTGGAAGCCTTTGATGGCGCTCTCAACATGCTGCCGACCGAGGATAAGCAGAGCATCATGAGCCTGTGGTGGGCAAGGGGCATTGACATTTATCATAATGCCTGGATTGCAGACGGCCAGATTCTCAGAACGGCCTCAGCATGGCGCAACCAGTCCACAGGAGCCATCGAGAACATCATGCTGGTCAACTCTGACTTCACTGCCGCCTGGCAGAGGCCGACCATGGGCAAGGCAGTTTCAGCCGGTGGAAAGCCTCTGGGCAGGCACGATGAGGCGCTGCAGTCCTCGGGCGCCAACTGGGCGCAGTATGGCTTCCCCGGGCCTAAAGAGGCTGCGCAGGAGAACACCGCAGATGGCTGGATGAAAAAGGGCTATGAACTGATGGGAAATAGATCTTATGAAGAGGCTATAAAGGCTATGCAAAAGGCTGTTGAGCTGGACCCAGAGAACGCAACCCTCTGGGATGCCAAAGCACAAAGCCTCGCATTTGCGGTCTCCTTTTCCGGCAATCTCAGTGAGTACAACGAATCCCTCAATGCTGAAGATAAAGCCATCGAGCTGGATCCCGATAATTCAACATTATTGGTTCATAAGGGCTTTCTCCTCGCCAATCTAGCTGATATCAGCGGCTATGGAAACGAGAGCTTGTATGAAGACGCCACAAAGGAGTTCGATAAGGCTATTCTACTGAACCCACAGGATAAAGAGGCCTGGAACTGGAAGGGCATGGTTCTCGATACTCGACTAAATAGAACAAGTGAGGCCCTTGCAGCCTATGACAAAGTCATCGAGATCGGTGGTACAAATGCAAGCGATAAGGTCCTGCTGGCAAATGCCTGGAGTGCCAAGGGCGGCGCTCTGGCTAAGCTCGGAAGGTACAATGAGTCCACAGCGGCTTTTGATAATGCCATCGAGCTGAACCCACAAAATGCTGCCTCTATCTGGTATATGAGAGCCGCTACTATCAATGCCTCTGGAATGTATGATGAGGCGGTCAAGGCATATGATAAGGTCGTCGCTCTATCCAAGGATAATGTCACCACTGCCTTGGCCTACGGGGGCAGAGGTGCAGCGCTCATCAAGCTCGGCAAGTACGACGAGGCTGTCACTGCCTACGATAAGGCCATCCAGCTATTTCCATTGGAGCAAATGGGCGGCCTTGCCTGGTATAAGAAAGGAGTTGCTCTGAAGGCGCTGGGCAAACAATCTGAGGCGGATGCAGCCTTTACTAAGGCCAAGGAGCTGGGGTATCAGGGATGACCCCCAACATCTTTTTGCGGGGTTAAAGGAGGTTTGTAAATGAAAGCAAGATTTGCAATCGCTCTGTTAGCGATAGCTATGCTCTGCGCCTCTGCTGTGGCGCAGGAGGAGACTGCAGGCTACTGGATAGAAAGAGCTGAGGAGCTTTCGCAGAACGGCTCTTTTGTAGATGCATCTGAAGCCTACGAAAAGGCCCTTCAAATCGATCCCAGTAATGCAACCATCTGGCATCGTCAAGCTTTACTGCTCACTACAATAGGCAAGGAGAATGAGTCCGTCAGGGCCAATGAGAGAGCGCTGGCTCTCCTGGATGAAAGCCTGGCGAAAGATCCGCAGGATGCAGATGCCTGGAACCAAAAAGGCCTGGTTCTGATGTTGCTGGGCAGGCCGGACGAGTGCCGTCAGGCTCGATTGAAGGCTCTGGACCTATTTAATAAAACAATCGAGAAGGACTCGGAGAATGCCAGTGCCTGGCTGAGCAAGGCCGAGATCCTGATCTACCTGGGTCAGAACGATGAGGGCCTGAAGGCTTATGATAAGGTCATTGAGCTTGAGCCCAAAGAATACGGCGTCATTAACAGGAAAGCCGAGTTCCTCAGCGCCATTTTAGGAAGGTACAATGAGTCAATAGATGTCTATAACCAGGCGATAGAGAGGATACCGGCTAACGATACTTTAGCTCTTGGGTGGACATGGAGCGGCAAGGGATCTGCCCTCTACGGGGCCGGCAGAAGCGAAGAGGCTCTGGAGGCTTTCAGCAGAGCAGCAGATCTCAATCCCAGGGATATCTATAGCTGGCGCATGTTGGGGGATATCGCTTCTGAGCTTGGCAGGATTAATGAATCTCTGGCAGCATATGATCAGGTGATCAAGCTGGATCCCAGGAACATCGGTGCCTGGAGATCCAAGGCCTCGGAGCTGACCAAGGCTAAGAGATACAACGAGTCGCTGGAGGCTTACGATGAGCTTTTGCAGATAGACCCAACATCCGGCACAGCCTGGATGGCTAAAGGAGAAGTTCTTGAGGAGATGGGCAATCATGAGGATGCCCTGGGTTCCTATCTGAAGGCTGAGGAGATCTCCTCTGAAGCGGTGAAAGTCGATGCCAACGACACAAGCGCCTGGCTGGAAAATGGCAAGGCCCTGATCAAACTCGGCAGATATGATGAAGCCCTGAGAGCTTTCGATGGTGCCATCAATAGCAGCTCATCATATCGTGGAGATACACAGAAGTCAGAGGCCTTGGATGGCAAGGGAAAAGCTTTGCAGGCACAGAACAGGACCAAGGAGGCCCTGGAGGCCTACAACAAGGCCATAGATCTGAGCCCTACAAATGTCGATGCCTGGAAGGGCAGGGGTGAAGCTCAGACGGCCATGGGGATGGCTGCCAGCGCAAGTTCGTCGGTGCTTGTGGCCAGGACGCTCTCCAACAATCTGAGGTAGCTGCTGCATGAGCGATGTTTTAGCATGAGGACGGTGATGAAAGATGGAAAGGCGAGTACAAATCGATTGTAAACTGTCGAGATTGTGCATGAGAGCCAAGCTCGGTATTGTCCTGATAGCTCTGGCTGCATTGTGCACGTCTGCCATGGCAAAGGAGGAGACTGCAGATTCCTGGTACAATAAGAGCGGAGAGCTTTTCTTTAACGGCTCTTACGAAGAATCTGTCCACGCATTAGATAAGGCTCTTCAGATAGAGCCAGAGAATGCCACTGTCTGGCAGAGCAAAGGCTTGCTGCTGGGGCTTATTGGCAGGAAAGACGAGGCACTCATAGCTCATCAAAAGGCCCTGGCGATCTTCAACCAGAGCATCGAGAAGAGGCCGGGAGATGCCGAAGCCTGGATGCATAAAGCTGAGACCCTCAGGTCAATGAACCGACTGGAGGAGGCGGTCATTGCCTACGATAAGGCCATCCAGCTGCTACCTGAAAAGGAGGAAGCATGGATCGCCTGGGAAAATAAAGCCAGGATTTTGATGCAACTTGGAAAGTACAACGAATCACTTGAGGCTTTTGATGAAGCCATCATGCGAATACCTTCCAACGATACCGAGACGCGGGCCAATGTCTACGATAGCAAGGGCATGTCTCTTTCTGAAGCTGGCAGATACAAAGAGGCCGTTTCAGCCTACGATAAAGCCCTGGAGATCTCTAATGAGCAATCTCACGCCTACCTGTCATCCCTGCAAAACAAGGGATTGGCCCTTCTGGGCATGGGCAGTTACGAAGAGGCCATCAAAACCTTCGATAAAGTCATCGAGATCGATCCTAACTTCGGGGGTTGGTATGGGAAGGGCAAGGCACTGAAGGCTCTGGGCAGGGATAACGAGTCCATCGCAGCCTTCGATAAATGCCTTGAACAGTCTCCGGATAATCCCCTCGTCTGGGTTGATAAGGGTGAAGCGCTGCAGGCTTTGGGCAGGAATGAAGAAGCCATAAAAGCTTATGAAAAGGCCATCGAAACCGCTGGCTCCTCACCGTCTTTCATAGACGAAGGAAGATCAGCCAAAGCTTGGCACAATAAGGGCATTTCTCTGAAGTCCTTGGGCCGTCAGGCCGAGGCCGATGAGGCCTTCGCCAGGGCCGAAGAGATGGGGTATCAGGGATGACCCACGCTATTTTTTTCAAGCCTAATGGAGGTATACATTTGAAAGACGGATTTACAGTCGCTTTGTTAGCGATGGCCATTATCTCATTATGTCTACAGATATCTCCCTCTTGTGCTTTGACCGAGTGTGGTGATTGTGATGACAAGAATCCATGCACAAAGGATTATTGTGGACCAAAGGGCTGCGTCCACGAGCCGATAGATTGTGGAAATGGTAGAGCCAGCTCACCAGCTCCAGCCGGTCCATCCGAGGCGACAGCTCCAGCTCCAGTCGGGTCAGCCGATACAGCAGGTCTAGCTCCAGCCAGTTCACCCGATACAGCAGGTCTAGCTCCAGTCGGGTCAGCCGATACAGCAGGTCTAGCTCCAGCCAGTTCACCCGAGACGACAGGTCCAGCTCCAGCCAGTCCAGCCGAGGCAGCAGGTCCAGCTTCAGCCGGTTCACCCGAGGCAGCAGGTCCAGCTTCAGCCGGTTCACCCGAGACGACAGGTCTAACTTCAGCCAGTTCACCCGAGGCAGCAGGTCCAGCTCCAGCCAGTTCACCCGAGGCAGCAGGTCCAGCTTCAATTAGTCTACAAAAAATAACCTCTCCTGCTTCGTCCAATTCTTCAGGGAAAATCAATCAGTCTTCAAACGGACGAGGGGAGATTACAGGTGCAGAGACCACCAGATTCCAGGATGCAACAGATACTCAAGCAAACACGGCTGAGAGGCCGGCAAGCATCCAAACGAACAACATGAACGACAACGAATTGGGCGGATCAGAGACATCTCCTTCTGCTGATGCTTTGCAGCCGCATGAAATCTTAGAGCACAAAAAAGCTTCAATTGTTCAGGGAATAGACGGGCAAGGCGGAGAGCCAGGGCCTATAGTCACTGATTTTATAGAACCTGACAACCAGAGCACTAGAGATCTGCTGGAGATCGAAGAGAATGACTCGATTCCAGAATCAATGCGGATAATAAATGATTCATCGATTCTGCAATCCCAAGAGCTCTTCATGAATAATAGCAATGAATCCGTTGAAAATACACACTCGCCCCCCTGTGATGATAACGATGCTTGCACCACGGATACATGGAACGGAGAAGGATGTGTCTATACTCCCATAAGCTGCGATGATCAAAACGAGAGCACAGTAGACTATTGTTTGAATGGACTGTGCGTACATTCTTTAAAGGAATGTGATGACGGCAACGCCTGCACGATAGACACCTGGAACGGAAACGAATGCGTCCACACTCCAGGAAATTGTGATGATGGCAATCCCTGCACCGCCGAATCATGCGTGAACGGGACATGCACTCATAAGCAAAAGAGTTGCGATGACGGAGATCCATGTACCATCGACTCATGCGTGAATGGAGAATGCATTCATAAGCAAAAGAGCTGTGATGACGGAAATCCGTGCACTATCGACTCATGCGTGAATGGAAAGTGCATTCATAAGCAAAAGAGCTGCGATGACGGAAATGCCTGCACCATTGATGCCTGCGACGGCCGGGGCAAATGTGTGCATCTGTGGAGAAGCTGCGATGATGGAAATCCGTGCACTATAGATGAGTGTGACCCTTATTGGGGCTGCATTCACACCCCCGTGGTCTGCGGCGCGGGAAGAAGGTGTGTGAACGGTGTTTGTCAGCCGGTCTCCACTCCCACCACCTCCCCGACCAGCTACACGATTCCGGCCGGGTCATCCATAAATCTGCCATGGGGAGCGTCACTCACAGCCGTTGGCTATGCAACGGTGGAGAATGGGATTGCATATGCCTCTGGACAGAGGTTCTCAAGACAGCTCGGTTACGGCCAAACCGCAATTTCAGCCGAGGGTACAAGTCAAGCGACTGAGAGCGTTGAGATGGTGGGTCTCAGCTGGCAGAACTCTCCCCTCACCATGACTCTGATCAGGCCTGATGGACGTATTCTATCTCCCGAGAGCGATAGCCAGAACATAAATCACTTCACGGGCACGAACTACGACTATTACTTCCTCAGAGATCCAGCTAAAGGCATATGGAATATCGAGATCAGACCTATAAACGCGGGCGCCGGAGGCGAGAGCTTCTCATTGATTACCGGACTTGTATCAGGGGATGCTTTTAAAGAAATAAGTGAGGTTTAGAGATGAAAACAGGATTTGCTATCGTTTATTTTTGTCACATCGAAGAGAGGTGAATGAATTGATTAAAAATCGAGTGGGGAAAAGACACAAGAACAGCAGGCTGCGGGCCGTCGCCCTGGGCCTGCTGGCAATGGCAGCACTATGCGTTTCTGCTGCAGCACAGGAGAATACAACAGACCATTGGATGAATATTGCCCGGGCATTTTCTCTTAACGGCTCGAATGAGGAGGCCGTCTCTGCCTACGATGAGCTCTTGAAGATCGATCCAGAGAACATAACCGCCTGGAGTCGCAAGGCTTTGGAGCTTCAGACATTGGGCAGGGAGAACGAATCTGCTCTAGCATACGGGAAGGCTCTGAGCCTGATGGAGGAAAGCCTGAAGAAAAACCCAGAGGACGCCAGGACCTGGTATCTGAAGAGCCTTGCCCTGGATAGCCTCGGAAGGCCCCAAGACTCCCTTGAGGCACAGGAGAAAGCCCTGCAGCTTTACAACAGATGCCTTGAGCAGGACCCGAAGAACGCCAGCTGCTGGAGAGGAAAGGCAGAGATACTCTACAGGACCGGCAAGACCGATGAGAGCTTGCAGGCTCTGGACAAAGCCCTCGAGAATGACCCTAAAAATATCGATCTCCTGTCACGCAAGGGCGAATTTTTAGAGTTCATGGGAAGGTACAATGAGTCCCTCGAGGTCTTCGACCAAGTACTGGAGCTGATGCCTGCCGACGACGCCGCAGGGCGAGTGGAGATCTGGATGGCCAAGGTTCAGACACTAGATTTCGCAGGCAGAAAGAATGAGGCAATAGAGGCCCAGAAAAAGGTCACTGAGCTGGTCCCGAAGAATCTGGCTGCCTGGAGAAATCTGGCCAGCTTTCTGGATGTGGCTGGCAGATCCAATGAGTCATTAGAAGCCTATGAGCAGGCCCTCCGTCTCGATCCTGATGACGTCCAGACCTGGATAGAGAAAGCCAGCCTGCTTGCCAGAGCCGAGAGGTACAATGAGTCCCTGGAGGCCTATGACAGAGCCATCGAGCTGATGTCATCTGGCGGCAGCAAAGAGCTTGCATTGGCATGGGAGGGGAAGGGAGATGCTCTGAGCAAGACTGGCCGGCGAGAGGAGGCCCTGGCAGCTTTTGGCCAGGCAGTGGAAGCTTCAGAGAAGGCACTGATGAACGATTCTGGCGACATCAGCCTGGAGCTCCTGAAAGCCAGGGCACTCTTCAAGTCCGATAAACTCGACGAGGCCATAAAATCCTATGACAGGGCCATCGAGATGGCTTCTTTGTCAAAATCATTCTACGCCACATCTGCCTGGATTGGGAAGGGCGATGCACTGCGTGCTCAGGGAGAGAACAAGGAAGCTCTGGAGGCATACGAGAAGGCCATTGACCAAAACCCCATTTACAGCAATGCGTGGCACGGACGGGGCGAGGCCCAGAGGGCGCTTGGTTTGGTTCAGGATGCATATGAGTCGTCTTATGTGGCCGAGAAGCTTGGGTATAAGGCGTAAATCCGTACTCTAAAATTTTTTAATGCACTGAGATGAGGTGAATGAATTGATTAAAAATCGAGTGGGGAGAAGACACAAGAACAGCAGGCTGCGGGCCGTCGCCCTGGGCCTGCTGGCGATAGTGTTGCTCTCTGCCTGCGCTCTGGCGCAGGAGAGGACCGCAGAGGAGTGGTACAAAATCGGCCAGGAGCTGGAACGAACAGGATCCTGGCAGGAGGCAGTTGATGCCTACGATCAGGCCATCAATCTGAATCCCGAATACGAAGAGGCCTGGTGCGCCAAGTGCAAAGCTCTCAGCAATGTAAATCTGGAGCTCTCCGGCGTGGGAGAGAACACGACCTTCGCCGATGCCATCCAGGCCTGCGAGAGAGCCCTGGAGATAGATCCCAATAGCTCGAGATCGTGGGCGGGCAAGGGCTTCGTCCTCTACCAGGAGGCCGTCGTCACTGCCGATCCTGGGAGGCTCAACGACTCCCTCCAGGCATACGAGAAGGCCATCGACGCGGCTGGCTCTGATGCGTCCGCTCTGGCCGGGGCCTGGCATGGCAAGGGCACAGTTCTCTTCCAGATGGGCAGAGACGAAGAGGCACTGGCTGCCCAGGAGAAGGCGATCGAGCTGAACGGCTCCGATGTCGAGGGCTGGATGGGCAAGGCCATGGCCCTCTCCGCATTGGGCAGATATGACGAGGCGGCTCTGGCATATGACAGGATCTTGGAGATCTATCCAAGCGAGGAGCAGAGGATCTTCGACTACCCTTACATCTGGCACTCCAAAGGAAGGGCTCTAGAGAAGCTGGGACGCTATGAGGAGGCATCACAGGCCTATAACAGGTCGGTTGAGGACGTGGATACCATCATCGGCTGGGTATCCTCCGGCAAAAAGTTCTACATGAACCTATCAGAGGCCTGGGAGTACAAGGGCCAGATCCTGGAGGAGATGGGGCGGTACGAGGAGGCGGTAGATGCCCTGGATAACGCCACTGCTGTGCAGCCCAATAGCACCAGGGACTGGAATCTGAAGGGCTTCATACTGGCTTCTGAGCTTGGCAGGTACGATGAGGCAATCGAGGCCTACGACCGGACTCTGGAGATCGATCCCGGGGATGCCGGAGCCCTTGTGGGCAAAGGCGATGTTCTGCTGAGTCTGGCAAGATATCAGGATGCAGGAGAGCTTTACGACAGAGCTATTGAAATCACGCCGCATCTGCCCCAGAACAACTACCAGCTCGCTAAAGCCTGGTACGGCAAAGGAGAGGTTCTGAGGAACCAGGGCAGATACGAGGAGGCCCTCGAGGCCTACGAGAAGGCCATAGAGCTTGATCCACGCTATCCGCAGGATGCCAGGATTGGAATGGCAATGGCCCTGGATCACCTGGACAGGCATGAAGAGGCCCTAAAGGACTACAATCAGTCTCTCGTCGATTATGAAAGGATAACAAAAGACAATCCCAGGAGATCCTATGTCTGGTATGGATTGGGTAATGCCCTTTCTGGCCTAGAAAGATATGATGAGGCTGTGGCTGCTTATGATAAGGCAATTGGGCTGAACCCGAGATACATCGATGCATGGCTGAGCAAGGGAATTGCCCTTTCTAATCTGGCCATCATGGAATATGGCCTGAAGGACCCTGATAACTTCACTAGAATTGTTGAAGAATCAATTTCGGCCCATGACAGAGCCATAGAGATAGATCCAGAGAACTCAGTGGCCTGGTCAGAGAAGGGCTTTTCTCTAGGCCTCATGGGGCCGCTCAACCACACCAAATATAACGAATCCATATCGGCCTATGATAATGCCATCGAGCTGATACCGGCCAACGACACCGCAACGCTTGCATTCGCCTGGATGGACAAGGGTACAGTCCTTAGCCGCTGGGCTGGCTCGATACACGACAACAGCCTTTACGAGGATGCTATTAAGGCATATGATAAGGCCATTGAGCTGAACGTTCAAAAGACGACCATCTTGGCAGCCAAAGCCAATGTTCTGCTGAATCTGGGCAGATACAATGAGTCATTGGAGATCCTGGATGAAGCCGTGCAAGCTGCTTCAAAGGATTCCGAGATGGCACAGATCTGGTTTGAGAAGGCTCACCTTTTTGCCGAGCAGGGCAGATACAATGAGACAGTAAAAGCTCTGGAAAAAGCCGTTTTGTTGGAGCCGGAGGACAAAAACCTCTGGATCAACGGAGGAGTTCTGCTCTCTGCACTCTTGAACAGATACGATGAGGCCCTTGAATACTACGAAAGGGCTCTTCAGATAGATCCAGCAGATGGCTATGCCTGGTATGCCAGGGGCGGGGCACTGAAGGCACTGGGCCGCAATTCAGAGGCAGATGCAGCTTTCGCAAAAGCCAAGGAGCTGGGGTATGAAGGATGATCCTTTTAAAGGGGGGTTTGTAAATGAAAACAGTATTTTCTATCGCATTATTGGCGTTAGCTGTGCTCTTTTTAAATGGTGTAGCTCAAAAAGACACGGCAGATGACTGGTATAAAAAGGGGCGAGAGCTAGCAAGAAATGGATCCTATGAGGAGGCTGTTTTCGCATACAATAGAGCTATAGATCTCGAACCAGACAATGCCACCTTCTACACGGCCATTGTGCCCAGCCTCAACATGCTGGCCTTCATTACAAATAACCAGAGCAAACTCAACGAATCTGCGGAGGCTATTGACAAGGCGCTGGCGATAGATCCCAAGAATCCCATCGCCTGGGAGCAGAAAGGCTCAATGCTCTATCAGATGCAGAGATACAACGAATCGCTTGAGGCCTATGACAGGGCCATTGAAAACATAGGCAGCTACAGGCAGGATGGTCAGCTAAATCAGACAGATCTCTTGTCATTCACCTGGACATCTAAATCCATCTCGCTATGGCAGCTGATGAGGTACAACGAATCTTTAGAGGCCGTTGATAAGGCTGTTCAGATAGCTCCTGCAGGAAACTACGATGCCTGGGCCTTCAAGGGGGAGCTTCTCGCATCACTTGGAAGATATAACGACTCCCTCCAGGCGTTTGAGGGAGCTGCAGCCACTGAAGAAGCCAGCATCCAGCCCGAGATCAGGGCTCTTCCCTGGTCAAAAGAAGGCTATGTCCTAATGCAGATGGGACGATATGAGGAGGCCGATCGGATCTACCAGAATATAATCGGCCTGAACTTCACAAGCGAGGGTGCAGATCGCTGGCTGGCAGATGCCTGGCGCGGTCGGGGCAATGCCCTGGCAAAGCTAGGAGATTACAATGAGTCGATAGAGGCATTTGACAAGGCCATTGAGCTGAGTGCAGAGAGAGCGCCTTATGCCTGGACTGAAAAGGGAGACGCCCTCCTGGCCTCTGGCAGATACGACGAGGCGATCAAATCCTACGATCGAGCTTTAGAGCTCTTCCCGGAGAATGCAGACGCAGGGATTGCCCGTGCCTATAAGGGCAGGGGAGACGCTCTCGCCAGAGCGGGAAGAGGCGATGATGCGCTTGCAGCCTACAGCGCAGCCGTCAAGGCAATGGACGGGGCCATCTCGGCCTTCGACAATGCCACGCCACTTGATAGGGCAATCTCCTTCACCTTTGATCCCTATCCTCTTGACCAAAATTTCTGGACAGATGGGGGCAGCGTCCTGAGTGTCATTGGTGAAAAGGAGGAGGCAATACAAGCCTACGAAAGGGCCTTGGAGATGACAAACAGATCGATTCTGCAAAATCCTCCATACTTCAATGCCTATGACGCCAAGGGCAAGATCCTCTTTGAGCTGGGCAGGTACAACGAGTCGATCCAGGTTTACGATCAGTTCATCATGACAGATCCCGGCCCCAGGCCATCTGCAGCGGCGCTGGTCTGGAAGGGCAGGCTCTTCTTCGAGATGGGAAGGGCTAATGACTCCCTGGACTGCTTAAATCAAGCTGTAAAGCTCGATCCTCAGTCCGCTGAGGCCTGGCACTGGAAAGCGGGCATCTCTGCAGAGCTCGGACGGTACGAAGAGGCCCTTGCAGCATATGACGAGGCTCTGAGGCTCGGCGGCCTGGAAGAGAATGCCGAGATCTGGCAGGAGAGAGGCGCTGCTCTCATGGCCTTAGGCCGCCAGGCCGAGGCGGATGCGGCATTTGAAAAGGCAAAGGAGCTGGGGTATCAGGGATGACCCCCATCCTTTTCCGAAATAACGGAGGCAATTAAATGAAAGCAATATCTGCAATTGTATTGTTAGCTATGCTATGCTCTCCTGCCCTGGCGCAGGAGAGCGCTCTGGCAGACAGAGAAGAAGCGAGAGATGATCTGCAATCCAGTGCTTTGATGACCATCACCAATGTCACCTCAGTTGGCGCCGACGAGTTCATCGAGATCGCCAACTTCAAGAACACGACTCAGAGCTTCAAGGATCTGCGATTGATTGCCGATGGGAGCAAATCCGTGCTACTTCCCGGCTTTTCTCTTGAGCCGGGCCAGAGGATCCGGATTCACTTCGGCACAGGTCAGAGCAATGAGACAGACCTCTTTCTGGCCAGCAATGTCACCCTGGACGACGTATCCGGCAACCTGACCCTGGAGGATCCGGCAACCGGAATAGTAGAGGGATTTATGACCTACTGGACTGCAGAGCCGGCTCATGACAAGGCCAGGGAGCTGGAGTATCGGGGTTAAAGGGGGTTTGTGAATGAAAGCGCGATTAGCTGTCGCTTTGATAGCGATATCTGTGCTCTGCGCCTCTGCTGTGGCGCAGGAGATGACCGCAGAGGATTGGTCCAAGAGAGGCGAGGATGAGCTGTTCAACAACAGCTCCTTCGAAGGTGCTTTGCAGGCTTATAACAAGGCCGTCGATCTGGATCCTACGAACGCTACCCTCTGGTTGCACAAAGCACAGGTGCACGAGTTCATGGGCGACAGGAACCTGGCAGTCGGGGCCTATGAGGAAGCCCTGAACATCACAAATGAAAATCTGCAAAAAAATCCAGATGATGCAGACGCCTGGTTGACGATGGGGGTGATCCTCGATTCATTGGGCCGACAGGTCGAGGCTAAAGAGTCGAGGGAGAGAGCGGCTCAGGTTTATAACAAAACGCTGGCCGGCAATCCGGAGGATGGGGAGAGCTGGTTCAAACTGGCCGAGGTGCTTCTCAGCCTGAACAGGGAAGACGAGGCCATAGATGCCTATGAACGATCCATCGAGACGAACAGCTCAAAGGCAGGCGTAGCCGCCAGCACCGTCAGCAATCTCTTTGCGAACGCTGGGAGGTACGAAGAAGCCCTGAAGGCCTCAGAGATGGCCCTCAATCTGACAAGCCCGGACGATATCCGGAACAGAAAGCTTGCGCTGTGGACAAAAGGCAGCATTCTGATGATGGCAGAAAGGCCGGAGGAGGCGCTGCAGGCATTCGATGAGGCCTTGAGGCTCGATCCAGAGGACAAGATGACATTGATGTCGAGGGCAGATGCCCTCAGTGACCTGCACAGGTACAACGAGTCTATAGAGGCCTATCAAAAGGTCATAGAGCAGGCCGCTAATGATAGCAGTAACTGGATTACCAACGCCTTGATCGGCATGGGCGACGCCCTGAACGCTACAGGCAGAAGGGACGAGGCACTGGATGCCTACAGATCCCTCCTTGAGGTCAAAGAGATGGAGATAGAGAAGAATCCCGAAGACTCCATGGCCTGGGAGAGCAAGGGCAGGGCTCTTCTCAAGATGGGCCAGTATGAGGAGGCCATAGAGGCCTTCAAGAGATCCATAGAGGTATCTCCAGGGCCGTATGCCATATCATCAGCGTCTGGCGACGCTTGGGTTGGTAGGGGAGATGCCCTCATGGCGCTGGGCAGATATGAAGATGCCACGGAGGCCTACAGGCAGGCAATTGGGGTCGTCCCGCTAAATGGAGATGCGTGGCACGGCAAGGGGGAGGCCTTACATGCCCTGGGCAAGAGGATCGAAGGCGACGGGGCATTCCAGATGGCGAAAAAGCTGGGGTACAGGAAGTGACACCCTATTTTTCCTTGAAAATATCGCAAGTCACATTGCATGAAGAGGTGATCGTATGAAAATGGTAAGAAGAAAGGCAGGGGCCGGGCTTGCTCTGGTTCTTTTAGCTCTAGCAGCTCTATGCTCTTATGCCGCAGCACAGGAAAATACGACAGACTACTGGACGGAGAGGGCCGAAGAGCTTGCTAACAACAGCTCCTTCGAAGAGGCCATCTCAGCCCTGGATGAGGCTCTGAAGGTGGATCCCGAAAACGAGACGGTCTTGATCCGCAAGGCTTCGTATCTCTGTGTAACCGGCAGGATGAATGAGTCCGCTGAGACCTATGAGAGGGCACTCGCCATTTTGGAGGAAGAGCTGAAGAATGACCCAATTGATGCCGGGGCCTGGGAGAAGAAGGCCAGAGTCCTGAACAGTTTGAACAGGAAAGAGGATTCCAACCAGGCATATGAAAAGGCACTGGAGATCTACGACCAGCGAATAGAAAAGGATCCAAAAGATGCCGATGCCTGGATGGGCAGAGCCAACATGCTGCTGAACCCCGGACGGTGGGATGAGGCTCAGGAGGCCTATGACAAGGTCACCGAACTCAAACCCGAGGATTACACAGTCTGGTTGCGAAAGGCAGAGGTCGTCAGCAGCATAGGAGATATCAATGAGTCAGCGGC
>Ga0208825_1001546_pt1 | contig 17131 bp, 13 predicted proteins | sample AD_UKC113_MetaG_FD_184450 | JGI IMG/M metagenome (GOLD analysis project Ga0208825, IMG submission 184450) | Active sludge microbial communities of municipal wastewater-treating anaerobic digesters from Hong Kong - AD_UKC113_MetaG (SPAdes)... | ecosystem: Engineered > Bioreactor > Anaerobic >...
TAATATTCAAATATGAACGGCATTGCTCCGGAAAATAATCATTTTTGAAGCTCTTTTTGCCTAATGAACGGCATTGCTCCGGAAAAATAGCGCCTTGGCGCATTGGTTTTAATGAAATACACATTTTTACACCCTTTTATTGGGTGAACGGAAACCGAAAATAGTGTATTTATACTCCTATTTTAATGTTGAAAAAGTGGGTGGCTTTGCTCCGGAATATGCAAGTAGGAATTATTTTAAATAATACTTCACCTCCTTCTCTTCCTCCTTCCCGAACAGCTTATCCAGCCGATCAAACACATCATAATCCTGCTGTGGCTCTGCTATCCCCTCAGGAGTGATTATCACATGGGTGGGATAAGCCTGAATATTATAGAGTCCTGCAACTGCATTATCCGCATCAAACAGGTTGATAAACCTCTCCATTTTAAAATCAACCAAGGCTTTGCGCCATTTGATATCTTTGTCGTCACAGGCTATGGTTACCACTACAATATTATCACGGTACTTATCGGCATATTTAATCATTTCGGGCATTGACTCCAGACACCAACCGCACCAGCTACCCCAGAACTCCAGCACAACATACTTTCCTTTAAGTGAAGACAATGTAAAATCTTTACCCTCTGATGTCTTAAGAGTGAAATCCGGAGCCGGCTTCCCCTTTAGTGCCTTAAAGGCCTCTTCTTTTATCCGGACTGCCTCTGCTCTCTCCCCGGCTTTCTCAGCAATCGCAACTTGCCTAAGATACTCAATCCCTATGGGCGTTTCCAGAACTTTGTCAGTGAACCGGTCTCTGTAGCTCATCAGTTTTTCTTCGTCCATTCCGTTCCCATAATAGTACAACACAACATATACAGCCACAGGGGAATTTAAATTCTTCTCTACAAAATCGTCCCGGATTGCGCGAATAGAAGTCATTGCACTTTTAAGCATATCCTGCCCCGGGGTTAGTGGTTCTCCTGCATTCTTAAGGCGGGTGATGATCTGGACAGCTTCAACTGTTTTCCTGAAATGAGGAATGAGTGAGGAGCGGAATTGTGAGTAGCCTTCAGAAAGGTCAGAACCTTCTGCCGAGAAGTAGATTACCAGTTCATCATAATGTGCATTAACAGAGACATTTTCTCCTTTTGAAACAAAAAGTCTGATTAAATCGGATTCACGATAGGAAACTAATCCCGACGACTTTATTATCGCCTGTCCCCCCAGGGGAATAATCTCCACTTCGGAAAAGTTTTTGACCGGGACCTTCAGGGAAAAGCGGCCGTTTTTAAGCACAACCGTATCTCTGAAATAACGCTCTTCATCTGGGTTGTTCCTGAATTCATAATCCTTTGTAATAATGATCAGAGTGTCGTTTTGAAGGCCGGTAAATGTTCCGGAGATGGTTTGGCCTGATATCCCTTCAGAAAACAGAAGGGTATATACAAATATCATCAAGGCCACTTTTAAAAAAATAAATCGTGATTTCATGTAAAATATTGATTTATAATGTATTTTCAGCCCTTTTACAAAGATAAGACACTGTCCGGAATTTCGTGTAACTATAAATGAATCTTAATAATTACAGTAAAATCTGATATCAAATATAAGAATTAATTGATTAAAGACTGATGCAGATGCGAGCGACGGTAAATATCCACTAATAAAAGTTCCACCCTGTATTATCCTGAAAAGAAGAATTTTTAATGACCTGCTCCCAAAAAACCGGACAGTCAAAATTAGATTTTACTATTAAATTTCAGGAACTTTTAGATCATCAGGAGTTCCTGGTTGTGCTATTTTACCTGTTTGATCCTTAAGGTGCCCAAAGTTCCACCTCAGAGATACTCCGACAATTCTGCCAAGCTGTTCATTTCTTGTAGTCATAGTATACTCATCGTTCCCGATTATTTTGGATTTATATTTATGATTTCTCAGTGGGTCATTAATGAATAAATGCATAAATAACTTATCCTTTATGATAGTTTGAGATAAATTTAGAGAAGTTGATGAATAATAAGTAGTTTTCTTCATTTGGGCAGAATTTGAAGGAATAAGATTATAAGAAATTTCCAGAACCGTCGAATTACTTATATCAAATATACCATTAAAAGTAAAATTAAATCCCCGTGTCTCATTTCTTTCACCGGATTCATTATTAATATAATTTGAAACATTATATCCTCCAGAGCATACAATCCAAAGCCAATTTTTAAAAAATGAAAGATTTCCTGAAATTTTTTGTATGAACTTTTCCCCAATATTTTCATAAGTACTTGTACTAATTCCGGTATTATCTATTGTGGAAATGTATTCGATTGCATTGTTTGTATAAGAGTTTGAATACACAAGGCCGATATCAAGATTGTTCCCAATTCGTTTGCTTGCTTTTGCGCTAAACATATGAACATAATTTGACTTTAAATAAGGATTGCCTTTAAATAAATTTTTCGGATCGCTATTATCAATAAAGGGATTTAAATAATTAACACTAGGTCTGAAAGGTCTACCCATATATGATACTCCGAACCTTATTTTTCTTGGAATATTGTAAACAATATTAATTGACGGGAAAATCGCAAATTCGTTATAATCAAGTTTGGAGATGATTCCGTTATTTATAAAATTCCCCTTATTTGTATTGTTTTCAAGTGTTATTGCAGGGGCAAAAGAAAACTTCTTGAGTTTTAATGAGTAATTTACACTTGCGCTTAAAATCTTTTGGTTATAATTTAATCCATTATTTACATCCTCGGCATAACTACTCAATAAAGAATAGTTATTATACCTCCTTTCGGTATAGCTTGCTAAATATATAAATGAATGCACTTTTTTAACGGTTTTTCTTAAGTTAATTGTCGCATTGAAGTTTAATGTTGATGTGCTGTCAAGAGAATTGATCTCAGAGTAATCGTTTGTGTTGATATTGTTAGCTAGAATATAATCTGAAACAGAGAGGCTATTCGTCAGATTCATATTAAAAGTCAATTGTCCGTTATTATCATCCAATTTTCTGTTATAACTGAATATGCCATTTAACTTAGGGGTAGAGGAATTTCTGTTTGTTGAATTACTGGTGGTAGAAAAAATAATATTATTCTGCAAATCATACGATTCTGAATTAGAGTTAACGAAATTGTGCCCATTTGAAAGATTTGTAGAAAAAGCTATTTTAAAAATATCTTTTTTGTTGGGAGCATAAGTAACTCCAGACAAAAGATTGTGAGACAGATTATTGTTCCATAAAACAGACTGATTAATCTGGCTTTTTATTGGCAATTCAGCAGTGAGAAAATTCTTTTCAGTTGTATTTTCAGTTTTTTGTTTATTTAAATAATCAATACCATAATTTAATGAAAAGTAGAGTTTTGAAGCTTTTACTATAAAATCGGCATCTCCACCTAATGAAACATTATTACTTGCATTAGTATTTAATTCTCCTACAAATCCGTTTGGCAGATCTCTGGCTAGGTTTATGTTTATAATCGGGATATCTCCCGGATTATCCTTAGTACCCGGTAAAATAATTTCAATGGTTTTCATTACATCTCCTTTGATAAATTTCATCGGGTACTGTCTGTCACCGTTAATCATCTCATTCGGTCTGCCGTTAATGTAGATTGTTTCAATATCGTCACTGAGATATTTTAATTTTCCATCGCTCCCCTTTACTTTTATAAACGGAATCTTCTTCATTATATCCATCATTTTAACTTTATGGGCATTTGTGTCTTTTGTAACATCATATATGAGCCGGTCAACCTCTTCTTTCATTATATATTTTCGGGCAAATACTTTTACTGCATCCAGTTCCCTTCCTTCTGAGAGTTTTACAACGCCAATATCATTAATCCCCTCTATAACAGAAACAAATAACGAGTCCTCCTTATAACTCATTGCTGAAAATTTCAGTAAATACCTTCCTGCACTCTTTGTCGAAGTGAGGAATGCGCCAACAGAGCTGGTGATTGTATAGTTGATGGTATCTCCTTTTTCATCAATTACAAACACTACGGCAGATTGAATAGGTGTACCGGTTTCAGAAGATAAAACCAAACCCTTGATCTGAAATTTCATATTTTTGGCTGGTTGAGCCATTACATTAATGCACAGAAATAAAGAAATACAAATACAGCTTTTTCTCATGGTTTGATATGGTCTAATCCTTTCGGACAGTTTTTGTTGATTTCTTAATTTATTCACTTAAATAGTTATTTGACAAATATATAAAATTCATTACGAAAACCCCACCTGTCGGAGTTTGTCGTAAAGAGCTAATAATTAACTGTTTAAAAATTTTGCTTTTAAAAACTTTAAAAATTAAATCACTGTTAATGTGCCATTTACGACAAACTCCGACAGGTGCGACAGGTGAGGTTTTCAAAAAAAACATTATCTTTATTAAAAAATGAAATAACATGGGAAAACAAGGAATTAAAATCTCATCCGTTGATGTAGATAAACTTATTGAAATGCTAAATGCTGCACTCTCAGAAGAATGGCTTGCATATTATCAGTATTGGATTGGTGCAAGACTTATGGAAGGCCCTATGAGAAGTGAAATCGAACCCGAACTATTATTGCACGCAGACCAAGAATTAGGTCATGCTGTATTAGTTGTCAACAGGATTATACAGCTTGGGGGAACACCTGTAATTAATCCGAAAAATTGGACAAAATTAGCCCGTTGTCCATATGATGAACCATCTGACCCATATATTGAGGTGATTTTGGAACAGAACCTTAAAGGAGAAAGATGTGCAATTGAACGTTATCATGAAATAGCTGATTTCACAAATGGCAAAGACCATTCAACTTACCAGATGGCAGTTCAAATTCTCAATGAAGAATTAGAACACGAAAATGACATCGAAGATTGGATAAACGACATTGCCCGCATGAAAGAAGAGTGGAAAAAGATTAAAATGTGAAAAAAACTATCACTCTAATTGTCTTGATTTGCATTTCAGCTCTATGTTTTGGACAAAAAATAGATAACTCGCAACGGGATTATCCTGTGGTTGTTAGTCATTACGATTTGGAATTATCATTTAATTTCAAGGAAGGAATTTTAAATGGAATTTGTGACGTTAAAATTGAAAATAAATCAGATTCTTTAATAACAGAAATTCCTTTCTTGCTTTATCGATTAATGAAAGTAACTTCAGTGCAAGATCAACAAGGACAAGGGATTAATTTCATTCAAAGTGTTGTTTCATTCAATGATTTTGAAAAACTACAGGTAAACTCCATTATCATAGATGAAAATATAGAACCTCATAATTGTAAAACTCTCAGGATACATTACAATGGATACTTGTTAGGTTATCAGGAAACCGGAATGAAGTATATTAAAGACAAAATATCACCTGAATTTACTATAATCCGAAATGACGCATATTCATATCCTGTTTTATCAAAACCGAGTTTCTCTTTTTTAATAAGAAATGTTGCTTCAAATAACTTTAGCTATAAGTTGAATGTAACCGTTCCTGATTCATTGGTGGTAGCTAATGGAGGACGTCTTTTGTCCCGGAAAACAGAAAATGGAGTTTCAAACTACAAGTATGAAAGTAAGAAAAACAATTGGAGAATAGATATAGCGATTTCTTCTTATAAATATGAATCCACTAAAAGGCTTGATATATTTTACTTTCCCGATGACTTGACGAGCGCAAGAGCATTGTTGGCTCACGGAAATGAAACGATACAACTTTATACTCAATGGTGGGGTAAGCTAAAAAATGACAACTCAATCACGTTAATCGAAACTGAGAAGCAAAGTGGAGGACAAGCTGACGAAACAGCAATTCTTTTGCCTCAAGAATCTTTTAATGCAAATGATTACACTCAATTATATCATGAATTGTCTCACTTGTGGAATGTTAAAATAGTGGAAAAAGAAGGACTATCGCCAAGATGGGAAGAAGGTTTGGCAACTTTCATCCAATACCTTGTTGAAGAATATTATAATCCTGAAAAAAAAGGCATGATAGACAAGGCATCAAACGGAACTTTAAGAAAACTAAAGAGGAACTTTAATTCAGATTTAGAAATGTTCCATATTCCTATGTGCGAATACGGGAATAGAGGAAAATCAAACTATTCCTATGACCAAGGGCTGGTAATGTTTGCTGTTCTTTATAAATGGTTGGGACAAGAGAAATTCAATCTGGCCATTCGTTCTTTTTATGAAAAGTATCATAATTCAGGAGCGACAACCAAAGACTTCACAAACTTGTGGGAGAAAACTTTAAAAATAAAAGGATTAGAAGAGTTTTTCAATGATTGGGTTTACACAACAAATTATACTACTTTCATAAAAAATGACAATACAATAGACGAAATCGTAAAGCACTATGCGCACCTGTCGGAGTTTGTCGTAAATAGCACATTAACAGATGATTAATTTTTGAAGTTTTAAAAAGTAAAATTTTTAAATAGTTAATTATTAGCTGTTTACAACAAACTCCGACAGGTGGGGTTTAGTCTTTCAAGAGTTTTACAGGTTCCTCATAAAGAGTTCCGTTTACTGATAGCAGATTGCTTTCAATCGCTTCATGCAGATTGGCATAGCCTTCCCTCAGCTCCCAATATCGTGGAACTCCACCCCAAACAGCATATTCCTCAACTGCTTCAACAGCCGGAACGCCAAGAGCATCTTGAATATACGGAACTTTTATTGGTGTAATCTTAAGAATTGCATCTGCACGTCCATAAAGTGGAGATGTTGCATCCAAAACCAAACCATACATCAGCTGTTGAGAAGAACCACAAACAATAAGATTAAATTTCAAGCGTTTGGAGTCTATTTTGTTCTGAAGTATGGATGGCAGTTCCGGGCTGCTTCCGGTAAGATTTGGGAACTCGTCTATACACAATGTGAACTTTTGAGTAGTACGGTCATTGAGCGTATCGAGAAACACATTCCAATCCGGATATACTACCTTATCAAATCCGGGGATTATATATGCTATAATCTTTGCCAGGAGCTTTCTTTGAAGAGAAGCATCAGTCTGGTCTGCTAATTTATTTTGCATAATTCCAAGAAGTCCGGTTTAACTTTCGGAGTTGCAGTTTTTAATCACAGATAAGTGTTTAATCCGCAAAGGGATCATAATGAGACGGTTTAGTTTTTAAGACAGTTTTTATTGATTTTTTCAAATATATAAATTTAAAATTAGGAGTTTTGCAGCTTTGCTGAATATTTTTGCAGACGTTGTATAGTCCAGAATAGAAATCAGATTAGGAAATAGATCAAACTGCTCTTATAGTTCGCTAAAAGATTTGTGTTCTTTAATAGCCTCAGCAAAAGATTAAACAAGGAACAGACAAGAATTGGTGCTCGGGACGGGAATTGAACCCGTACGGACATTGCTGTCCACAGGATTTTAAGTCCTGCGTGTCTACCTATTCCACCACCCGAGCGAAACAAACTCAAAAAGACCTCTCCCATCGGAAAGGTCAGCAGAGCGGAAAACGAGACTCGAACTCGCGACCCTAACCTTGGCAAGGTTATGCTCTACCAACTGAGCTATTTCCGCATTTGGGACAGCAAAAGTAGCAAATAATTTACAACCTCCAAAAAAAACTATACCTCGGTTTTAAATTCGTCAAGGAACCTGACATCGTTTTCAAAGTAGAGTCTTAAATCCTTTATTTGCCATTTAAGCATAGCAATTCTCTCAATACCCATTCCAAAAGCAAAACCGGAATATTGACTGCTGTCTATCCCGGATGCTTCAAGCACATTGGGATCAACCATGCCACAACCCATTATTTCAAGCCATCCTGTGCCTTTGCACACATTGCAACCCTTGCCTTTGCAGATGTTGCAACTTACGTCTACCTCTGCACTTGGTTCTGTAAAAGGAAAATATGACGGACGCAAACGAGTTTCGACAGACTCTCCAAACATCTCTCTGGCAAACAGAAGGATAGATTGTTTAAGATCGGCGAAAGAGACACCTTTGTCAATATACAGTCCCTCCACCTGATGGAATATGCAATGTGCACGAGCAGAGATAGCTTCGTTTCTGAAGACACGTCCCGGACATACAATTCTTATGGGCAGTTTCATGCTCTCCATAGCCCTGACTTGGATTGAGCTTGTGTGTGTGCGAAGAAGAACTGGATTAGCACCGGATGCTATAAAAAAAGTGTCCTGCATATCTCTGGCCGGATGCTCGGGAGGAAAATTGAGTGCTCCAAAAACATGCCAATCATCTTCTATCTCAGGCCCCTCCTCAATTGCATAACCTAATTTTGCAAATATCGAAAGAATCTCATTTCTCGTAATAGAGATGGGATGTCTTGAACCAATTTCAAACAAATTGCCAGGTTTGGTAAGGTCATACTGACTTTCTCTATTATAACTGTTATTATCAAGCGATGATCTAAGTTCTTCTATTTTTTGAGTTGCAGCAACTTTAAGTTGATTCAATATTTGACCCAATTCTCTTTTTTGTTCCGGAAGTACTTCCCTGAAATCATCAAAAAGTTGGGATATTTTGCCTTTCTTACCGAGAAGTTTTACTCTGATCTCCTCGATCTCCTGCTCGTTTTTAGCCTTTAATTCCTTGACTTCTGCAAGCAGTTCTTCTATCTTTTCTCTCATCGTAATACAATAAAAACAGACCGCAAAGGTAATAAAACTTTGAAATTTGCTGCTTTCATCACACTCCAAGCGGAGCTCTTCTAAGAGGCATCGTCATGCAGCGTGCTCCACCGCCACCTCTTGGAAGTTCAGAACCGTCAATAGTTACTACACATCTTTTGTAACTTTCAAGATCTTTCTTGCCAGAAATAACATCTCGGGCAGTAATAATATCAAAACCACTTTTGTGCATCTCTTCCAAAGTATGAACGTTTCTGGCATATGACATAACCTTGCCTGGAGCAAAGGCAAAGAAATTTGCTCCACTATGCCACTGCTCTCTCTCCTGATTCCATTCATCGGCACTCCCGCCACAGATTACCGGTTCCAAATCCATTCCCAACTTTTTGAGAACAGATAGTATGTTGTTTACGGATTTTATTTTGACCACTTTACCTCCTTCTAAGATGATGTGTACTGTCTGATATTGATTTTCATTCAAAATCAAAGGTTCAAAGACCATAGCCTTGTCAATATCGAGCATTGTAAAAACCATGTCAAGATGTATAAACGACTCTGGAGAACTTGGAAGTTGCTGCACAATTATATGTCTCTTTTCGGGTCCGGAAGACCTGCTGAGCCTGCTGACGAGCATGTCTATTCCCTGACTGCTTGTTCTCATCCCGTTACCAATAATAAGAATATCTTCTCTTGCAACCAGAACGTCTCCACCTTCAATATAAATTTCACTGTTACCCGGTTGAAAATCCTGAGCATTAATCAATTCACAGTCAAAATATCTCTTGTTTCTAAAAATCGCCTCATTTATGAGAGATTCCCTCATTCTTACCTTGCTCGCCATACGGCATACAAGTACTCTGTTACCTATTGAAACGGAAGCGTCTCTAGTAAAATAATAATTATAAAGAGGAAAAAGGGCATAGTACTCATCTTTGAGAAATGCTGTCAAAGTATCCATCCTTGCAGGCAAACCTTCAATAAGTACAGTTGCCAGAGACTTGGATGGCATGTCCATCAAATATTCAAAATAATCAGTCATGCCCTCTGCTATACATATCTTCCCAATCAAGGCCTCCCTCTCGGTGTGAATCTCAAGAAGACTTGTAAGTAATTCTTTTATCTCGTATGTTTTGCAAACTTTTGCGAGAACTCCGGAAACTTGTTCATACTCTTTCTGTGCAATCGAAAGGTTTAAAATATCACTGTATAAAGCTCTTTGCGCATTTCTCGGAGTCATATTCTCCACTTCGGCTCCCGGAGTATGGAGCAGCACTGCTTCAAGCTTGCCTATTTCAGATTGAACATTTACTTTTAATGAATCGTTGATCATAAAAATTATTGATATTTCGACAGATCCTTAATTGTAAGGTCCGTCAATATTGACTTAAATGATTTGTCGTCACGCGGACAGATCATCAAAGCATCTTTTGAATTTATTATTAAATAGTTTTCCAATCCTTTGACGACAATCAATCTGTCGTCTTCAGATATAACTATGGAGTCTTTAACCTCAATTAGTGTATCTCCTTTTGAAGAGACATAGTTGTTGTTTTCATCTTTATCCACATAACTGAATAAAGAATCCCACGTACCTAGATCTGACCAACCGAATGAAGCCGGATAGACAACTGCCTTGGATGTTTTCTCCATCACTGCATAATCAATGGAAATATTCATGCATTCCTGATAAACCGACATAATTGCCTTATTCTCTCTGTCAGTATAATAATCATCAGTAATAGCTTTAAAAAGGCCTGAAATCTCAGGTTGGAAAATTTCAAGCTGGTCCGCAATGGTCTTTAGATTCCATATAAAAAGACCGGAATTCCACAAAAACTCTCCACTGTCAACAAAAACCTTGGCCAGTTTCAAATCGGGCTTTTCAGTAAAAGTCTTGATTTTATAAGCAATATTTCCATCAACATCTACAGGTTCTGTCTTGTTAACCTGTATATAACCATATGATGTTTCTGGCCTTGTAGGTTGAATACCCAATGTCATCAACACATCGTGGGACTCCGCATACTTGAGTGCATTACTTACTGTTGTAAGGAAAAGCTCTTCATTAGTTATCATATGATCTGACGGAGCAGCAACAACTGTTGCATCTGGATTCTTTTTCAAAAGTTTGTAAGTCGCATAAGCAATACAGGGTGCGGTGTTTCTTCTGAAAGGCTCAAGAAGCAGATTTTCGGGAAGAACCTCAGGAATCTGCTCATATACAAGATCTTTATAACTGTCTGAGGTGACAATTAAAATGTTTTCCTTTGGTATGATTTTGTTAAACCTGTCAAAGGTAAGCTGAAGGAAAGACTTGCCGAGTCCAAGAATATCGAGAAACTGCTTGGGCTTGTAATTTCGGCTTATGGGCCAGAAACGGCTTCCCACACCGCCAGCCATTATTATGCAGTAATGATTTTTGTTCATATATTTTAATAATTATCTCCATGTTTGTTTAAACGCATCGGGAAAATAATTGATTTTTACTCCATCTTTCCCAAACGTCACAGAAACTATGTCAAACTGAGTTTCACAATCCAAATTGTAATTGAATATGAACGACCTTGCAGCTGCAATTACTGCTCTCTGCTTTTCAAACCCTACTGTCTCGAATGGTTGCCTGACTGCTGGTTCCCTGAGCGATCTAACCTCTACAATGTGTAAAATCATGCCTCCCCGCTCGTTCAAACTCTTCATAATAATATCAATCTCCCTGTGACCACTCCTCCAGTTTTTCTCCAAAAAAGTCAACCCTTTATCCTCAAGAAACTCCAACGCAATCTCCTCAGCTCTTTTCCCTAATTCCTGTCTCTTCTGCACATTTTTCATCACTGCTCCACAAATTCAACCAATTATGTTATAGCAAATATAAGAAACATAATTGGCTTGACCAAAGTATAATAGAAAAGAGGGCATCCAATAATTTGGACAACCCTCTTTAATATATTAGTCAAATGTTAGTTAAAAATATACTTTATACCAAACATCATTGTCCAGCGTGATGAAGATGATACGCTGTCCATGAAGGTATCGGTAATTACTTTCTTATTGCTGTCCAAAGCTGTAGAGAAAGCAGGAGTATAATTATTGGCTGCTGAAGGTTTTTCTGTCATAACCAGATACTGATACTGCTGATTGCCCAAAACAGTTGTCTTCTGAACGCCCCAGTCCTTGTTGAGAAGGTTCAGGAAATTATAGAAGTCAAAAGAAAATCTTAAAGTATGAGACTTGCCATTTGCCTGCTTGACAATAAGATCGTGAGCAATATTGAAATCAAGTGAGTGAACATAAGGTGCCATTCCACCATTACGCTCTGAATATTTACCTCTGCGATGTTTCAGATATGGATCCTGATTGAAGAATGCATCCATCTCAGCCCAGATCTGATCTGCAGTACGTGTATCGCCGGTGGCTGGTTTGATACGAATCTGGTCTTTTGTTGCAGGGATAAACATCAAATCATTGTAAGAATATGTGTCATTATTCACATCTCCGTTGTATGTGTATGAATATCTGAAAGGCATATACATTTGATAAACAAAACCGATTGATGTAGCAAAGTTAGGTCCCCATTCTCTCCTGTAAGATCCCTGTACAAGAATTCTTTGTGGGAACGAACCTGCAGAAAATCCCAACTCTTCAGCATCAGGATTGATGGCGGGACGATATTTGTAAGCTGAAGAGGCGACTGAAGAGGAACCGTCTGTCACACTCTTTGCTTTGCCAAATGTGTATGAGGCATTTAGATACAAACCATTAAGTGGTCCGCTTGTGAAATTTCGCTGTAACTGAAGAGTTGTGTAAATTGAATAACCCTTAGATGTATTTGTCATAAGTATGACATCATATGTAGCATCATTCAATGTATTATCAATAAAATATGGTCTCTGATCAACACCTCCCAGTTTTGTAACCTTGGTGGCATCACTTATGTCAGGATGATTTATATCCATGTGATATATGGAATTAACATCCTTATTATAAAGCACTTCTGCAGTTGCTATCCATCCTTTCCCAAACTTGTAATCCACAGCTAAATTGGTCTTCCAAAGTTGAGGATATTTGAAATCAGGATCGGTTATGGCTATAGAGGCCTTTGGCAAAGTAGCTCCTGTAGGTTTTGGAAGTTCTGTTACACCGTCAAACGCGTGATCCCTGACTGTGGTTGAACCGAAAAGAATACCATTGTTTCCTGCCTGATTAGAAAGCCATACATATGGAGGAGTACCTGAGAAAATGCCTGTACCGCCTCTGACCTGAAGAGTCTTGTTGGAGAAGACATCCCAATTGAAACCAAGTCTTGGTGAAAAGAGTGGCTTTGCTGAAGGATATTTTGAAACGTCTATTTTCCTTCCACCCTGGAATGTAAGACCCTCGAGCATTTCATTTCTAGGCAGATCGGTCATAAATAACGGAATATCAACCCTGAGACCCATTGTTATGTTAAGATTATCCTTAAGGCTCCACTTGTCCTGAGCATAAAAGCCAAGTGACATAACATTTACTTCAGCATATGGGAACCTGCCGTCATCCATCATACTGTAGGTCTGCTTGTAATAAATTGCTTTGGTTCCGGGTCTTGTTGCAGGATTAGAACCTGCGTCTTTCCAAGCCTTGTATGCAAGAACATCAGACTTGAAATCATCAAGGGATGCAAATTGCCATTGACCGGCAAAACTGTTTGCAAAACCATTGACAAACATTCTGTAGTCTGATTGGGTACCAATTGTCAACTGATGCTTGTTCAGGTTAATGATAAAGTTATCCTGAATCTGATATATATCACTGTCCAGTTTGTTATTATAAGAGTTTGCTTCTGTCCCGAATGTTGTCAAAGAATTTTTGGATGCGCTGCCATCTCCGATACTAACCTCAGGGAAAAACCCACCATCCATCTCTCTAAAGTCTCTAAGTCTTGAATAACCGAAAGTAAGAGAGTTGGACATCCTGTCGTTTACAATAGTGTTTAGGTCAGCAATAAATATGTTGAAGTTATTGTTTAGCCTGTAATACGCGCTTGAAAATGGTATTGCAAAACTGTTAGGTCCGCGTCCATTTGCCATTGCGCCTGATGTGCTCGGATTGTTTGTGTTGAATGATCTAAGATAAAAATATTTGAAACTTAGCTTATTCTTTGTATTGATATTCCAGTCAAATCTTGCGGTAACTTTGTCTGCCTCAGTTGGAGTACTGGTTACATTATATGTTCCGGGGTTATAATTATAATTGTCCTTTAACAATTGAACAATCTCCTCAAGTGTTTCAACATCGGCTGCTGAATAATATCCTGAAACAGCAGTGCTTTTATTTGGTCTCGGCCTCCAGCTTATAGGAACTTCCTGCCTGTCAAATTCAGCATTAACAAAGAAAAACAGTTTGTTTTTGATAATCGGACCACTGACTGTTGCACCGTATTGACGGTTAAAAAAATCTGTAACTGCAATAATTGCATCTTTCTGAATATAGCCCCTGGTTGAAGGACTTTTTGTATAATAGTATGCAGAGCCATTCCATTGATTGTTTCCGGATCTGGTTACAGAGTTAATAGCTCCACCTGTGAAAGCGCCGTTTCTCACGTCAAATGGAGCTATCATCACCTGAATCTGCTCTATGGCCTCGAGTGAAATCGGCTCTATACCTGAAGCTCCAAGTGAAGATGAAAGACCAAACGAGTTATTGAAAGATGCTCCATCAACAGTCATGTTGTTGTATCTGTAGGAAACTCCAGCAAAATTACTTCCACTTGCCATAGGGGTAAGTTTGGTAAAGTCTGTCAAAGATCTGTTGATTGTAGGAATTTGAGACATCCTTTCACGTGTAAAAATTTCCTGCGCTCCGGTTCTGTTTCTATTGATTGCAGGATTAATTTCCGCAGTAACGACTATTTCGCCCAAATTTACAGCCTCCTCCTGTAAAGAGAAGTCGAACTTAAGCTCGTCGCCAAGAGTCAGGGTTACGTCAGTAATTTTAACTGCCGCATATCCCATGCATGAAGCTTCTATCTGGTATTGAGATCCTATCCTCATGCCAGAGATGTTGTACTGTCCATTATTCTGAGTGGAAACATAATAGACTGTCCCTGTAGGATTGTGAGTCGCCTTTATGACAGCACCGGCAATGGGTGCACCCTTAGTGTCCTTCACAAATCCGGAGATGCTTGCAGTGGTCACCTGTGCGAAAGACGCAATGGCCACAAACAGCCCTATCGCTGTCAGAGCAATTCTCTTAGTTAGTTGTTTCATAGATGATTAGATAAATTATAGTTATTATGGAGCAAAATTAAGAAAAAGGGATAAGAACTTGTAAACTACTTAATGATTTTATTAACATTTTAACAATTTTGCAATAAATTTAATAATAAATATAAAACTATTTCAATTTATACTAAATTTGCAGACATAAATTAGTGGAAAGATTTGACTGCTTGCAACCACATGAAAAAATGCTAAAATAGAGCTTTCGGGTGTTAATTTTCAGCAAACTCAAATCCTTCTCCAATTTAACTTAAATGTTTTAAAACCATTTATAATGTCATATCTATTTACCTCCGAATCAGTGTCTGAAGGGCACCCGGACAAAATTGCCGACCAAATATCTGATGCAATACTTGATGAATTCCTGCGTCAGGATAACAACTCCAAAGTTGCCTGTGAAACTTTCGTAAGTACAGGTCTTGTAGTCATAGGCGGCGAAGTAAGCTCAAATGCTTATGTAGATATTCAACAAATTGCCCGCAGAGTTATAAACAGAATTGGTTACACAAAAGCTGAATACATGTTTGACGGTAATTCTTGTGGAATACTATCGGCCATTCATGAGCAGTCACCAGATATCAGCCGTGGCGTTGAAAGGTCAGACGAACAAGGTGCGGGAGATCAGGGAATGATGTTCGGATACGCATGCACCGATACAGAAGAGTTTATGCCTCTTCCGCTGACCCTCGCGCATATTGCCCTTATTGAACTCTCAAAAATAAGGAAAGGTACGATGCTGATGCCTTACCTCAGACCTGATGCAAAATCTCAATTTACAATTGAATACAGCGATGACAATAAACCTCTGAGAGTTCATACAATTGTTATTTCTACTCAACATGACGAATTTGACACAGATGAAAAGATGATTGAAATCATCACATCTGACATTAAGGAAATTCTCATTCCCAGAATAATTAACAGACTTCCTCAAGAGACAAGAGAATTATTTAATCACGGCTATAAATTACTTGTCAATCCTACTGGAAAGTTTGTTATTGGAGGGCCTCATGGTGACACCGGTCTTACCGGTCGTAAGATAATAGTCGACACCTATGGAGGAAAAGGTGCACATGGAGGTGGAGCATTTTCGGGAAAAGATCCCAGCAAGGTTGACCGCTCAGGTGCCTATGCTGCAAGATATATAGCCAAGAACCTTGTTGCTGCAGGTGTTGCAAAAGAGATACTGCTACAAATTGCATATGCAATAGGAGTAGCTGAACCTGTAAGCATTTCTGTCAACACATTCGGAAGTTGTAAAATTAAAATGTCTGACAGTGAAATTGAAGATAAGATAAATAAAATGTTTGACCTCAGACCTGCTAAGATTATTGAAAAATTTCAGCTGAAAAATCCAATTTATGAAGTAAGTGCTTCATATGGGCATATGGGGAGAGATCCTTTCACCAAAGTAGTGGAAATTATGGAAAACGGGAAGCCTGTCCGTAAGGAGATACAATTTTTCGGTTGGGAAAAACTCGATTCTGTCGAAATGATTAAAAAGGAGTTCGGAATTATTTAACCCTCATCTTCACGTTTCCATACTAATTTTTTTCCGAAACCCAGACGGTTGTCAGTCAATTTTGCCTCTGTGATTCTCAGAATCCAGATATCGCTGCTTGTAATTATAGCATATGGAAATCTTTTTAAATAACTAAGGCGGTATTTATTAAAAAGAGAACTGTCGCATTTTATTGCTTCAGCTTTGAATTGGAAACCGCGAATAAGACCTATTTTTTCAGTCTCAAGAGCTATTGCTCCAGCTACTATATTGTTTCCTCTTTCAATCAGAGTTGCGTGCCTTGTTTTATCCTCTGAAGTAATAACAAAAAGTTGCTCTGCTTCCACAAATGTGTAAAAGGCATGAGAGCACCACAAATCGCTTCCGTCAGTTACGGCAAGTGTGAGGACATGATGCTCCTCAATAAAATTTGTCATTTTTTCAGGAAACATCTGACTTTTCCCAAATATATACTTTATCTGAACGTCTAAGCTTTACTCCTCCGGGTAGAGGTATAGAGCAGTATTCCCCTTTGACAGCCTTGTCGGCAACTTGGAGATCAACTCTTATCTCTTCAACATTACATTCAATCACTCCTGTGGAAGGACCGGAAATAAGAACAGTATCTCTTTGGCACAGTTCTCCTGTCTCAATCAAAATTTCGGCAACTGAAAGGTTGGAGAAATAATTTGTTACTTTACCGACGTATCTTTTTCTTCGAGTTGCTTTGTTGCCGTATACATTGCTCCATTCTCCAATTTTAGCTCCCTGATAATA
>Ga0208825_1001551_pt1 | contig 17076 bp, 13 predicted proteins | sample AD_UKC113_MetaG_FD_184450 | JGI IMG/M metagenome (GOLD analysis project Ga0208825, IMG submission 184450) | Active sludge microbial communities of municipal wastewater-treating anaerobic digesters from Hong Kong - AD_UKC113_MetaG (SPAdes)... | ecosystem: Engineered > Bioreactor > Anaerobic >...
GTAGCTGGTGGGCGGCGTGCCGCCCGCGGGGGCTTGCCACGACACGGTGACCTGTGCGTTGCCGGGCGTGGTCGTCACGCCGGTGGGCGCATCGGGCGCGGCCATGGCGGGCGGCTCGACGGGGAGCAGCATGCTGCCTGACGCCATGCCATTGACGTACAGCGTGGCGCGGTGCCAGCCAGCCTGCAGCGCCGGGAGACTGCGCGAGGTGAATGAGGTGGCGTCAGACACCTGCGCCGCCAGCCAGTGCACCGGCCCGCCGTTCACCGACTGCAAGCTGAGCAGGGGGGTGTTGCTGGCCGATTGGTTGGCGCCGCCGCTGCCGCCTTCGCTGTCGCCGGTAAAGCGCAGGCCGGCGAGCGCCAGCGGGGCACCGGCCACCAGCGGCACGGGGCCCGCGCTGGTGATGGCGGGCGGGCGGCTGGCCGGCGAGACCGGCTCGTCGAACAGGCTGGCGCCACAGCCCGCGAGCAGCACCCCGCCGCTGGCGAGCAGCGTGGCGCTGTGGTGGGCGCAGGCCTGGCTCAGATCGGCGGTGCGAGTCCAGGTGTTGCGCGCGGGGTCGAACAGCTCGGCGCGGGCGGTGTGCACGGTGCTCCCGCCGACGGGGGTGCCACCGCCCGCCACCAGCACGCGCCCGTCGGGCAGCACGGTGGCGGTGTAGCCGCCGCGCGGGCTGGGCGAGGGGGCAGCGGGGCTCCAGGCATTGGCGGCAGGGTCGAAGATGTCGGCGTTGGAAAGATCCCGGTCCAGCACCAATACGCGGCCATCGGGCAACGGCAGGGCGGTGTGGCCGTAGCGCGGCTGCGCCATGGCCGGGCCTGCGCTCCACTGGCGAGTGGCGGGGTCGTAGAACTCCACGCTGGCAAGTGCGCCAGACGACGGGCTGTCGGCCCAGCCGCCCGCGACGAGCACGCGGCCATCGGCCAGCAGCGTGGCGGTGTGGAACTCGCGCTGACTGCCCATGCTCCCCGCGGCCTGCCACTGGTTGCCCGCGGGGGCGTAGGTCTCGGTGTACGCGCTGGCCTGCGGGCCGTCGCTGCCGCCCGCCACCAGCACGCTGCCGTCGGCCAGCAGCGTGGCGGTGTGCCCGCTGTGCTTGTGCAGCATGGGAAGCGTGCGGGTCCAGGCATTGGTGGCCTCGTCGTAGATTTCGGCGCTGTCCTGCCAGCCCTGCGGACCGCTGAAACCCCCGGCCACCAGCACGCGGCCGTGGGTGCCCGTGCCGGGCAGCAGGGTCTGGGTGTGCGACTGGCGCGGCTGGATCATGGCAGCGGTCGCCAGCCAGACGGCCGAGCCTGCGCCCACCTCGGGCCGGTAGCGCAGCGCGCCTGCGTTGGGGGTGCCCGGAGCACTGGCCAGCAAGCCGCCCGTCACCAGCACGTTGCCGCTGGGCAGCCGCGTGGCCTGGTGATCCTTGCGGTCTTCGGGCAGGGTGGCGGTGGGGCGCTGGCGTGGCTCGGCGGGGTGGTTGGTTTCGACGTACATCAGCGCGCCCGAGGGCCACACGCCACCGGTGACCAGCACGGTGCCGGTGTTCAGCAGCAGCGCGTTGTGCTCGCGGCGCGGCCAGATCAGCGCAGGGTAGGCGGCAAAGCCGCTGCCGGGGCTGTAGATCGCGGACGCGGCGACGTAGCCCGCCGCGTCGTCCCCGCCGGTCAGCAGCACGCGGCCATCGGGCAGCAGCGTGGCGGCATGGCGGGTGCGCGGTGCGTGGGGCACGCTGGCGGCCCAGGTGCCGGTGCTGCTGTCGTAGATGTCGGCCTGGGCATGGTAGGTGCCGGCGGCGCCGCGCCCACCCGCGATGAGCACGCGGCCCCCCGGCAGCAGCGTGGCCGTGTGGCCCCAGCGTGCACCGCTGGGCAGCGGCGGGCCGGCCGTCCACTGGCCGTTGGCGGGGTTCCAGATCCACGCTTCGGCCAATGCGCCCGCGGCGTTCTCGCCGCCCGCCACCAGCACGTGGCCGTTGGGCAGCAGGGTGGCGCTGTGGTTGCGGCGCCCGGCGGTCAGCGTGTGGGTGTTTTGCTTCCAGGTGCGCGTGGTGGGGTCGTAGAGCGTGGCGACGCTGAGGGCGGAGCCGTTCTGGTCACCCCCCATGACGAACACCCGCCCGTCCTGCAGCAGCGTGGCGGTGTGGTGGCTGCGGGGACCGACCAGGTTGCCTGCGGCGGTGAACTGGCCCGTTTGCACGTCGAAGGTCAGGGTGGTGCCGATGGCGCCTGCTTCGTTGGCGCCCCCCGCGATCAGCAATTCGCCATTGCGCAGCAGCGTGGCCGTGTGGCCCCGGCGGGCGGTGGTGGGCAGGCTGGGGCCGTCCGTCCAGGTCTGGGCGACGGGGTCGAAGAAGCGGGTGGTGGCCAGGGCGTTGGTGCCGTCGAACCCACCCGCCACCAGCACCCGGCCATCGGGCAGTTGGGTGGCGCTGTGCTGGCTGCGCCCGCCGCTGATGAAGCCGGCACTTTGCCAGTTGGCGGCGTGCGCGGTGCTGGCCAGTCCCAGGCACAGCGCGGCGGCATGAAGGAAGCGCTGAGCCGTGGCGGCCCATGCAGGGGAGGTCATGAACAGTCCCTTTTACTATCGAATAAATAGCTGCTTGCGGCTGTTGGATCGGCGCTGCAAGCCACTTTCTTCTTGAATCAGCACGCCCTGGCCTGCTGCAGCCGCGCCAGCAGCGCCTGCCGCGCGCCCACGGCGCGCATGGCGTAGGTGTCGGCGGCGGGCAGGCCGGTGCCCGAAGGCGTGTACAGGCCCGCCATCGCGTGCAGTCCGGTGCAGTCGAGGGCTTCGAAGTGCGTCTGCTCCTCGGGCGTGATGTCGGCCGCGCTCTCGATGGTGTCCACATGCAGGGTGCGCAGCGCCATGTCCGCCCCCAGGCCCATGCCGATGGCAGTGGACAAGGGGGTCAGCAGCGTGGCCGCCGGCGTGCGTGCGACGAGGTCCACGCAGCCGGCCAGGCCGCAGCCCAGGCCGGCGGCGCAGGCCACCCGCCAAGCGGCCCGGCGGACGGCGCGCGACAGGCGTGAAGGCGACATTGACACGGCACCCTAGCCTGCGCGGCGCGCGCGCAGGCCGACCATCAGCATCAGCGCGACCAACAGCGCCAGCGCCCATTCGCCCAGCGTGGGTACGGGCTGCACGTCGGCGGGCGAGCCAGTGACGCTCACGTCCCGGACGGCGCTCGATGGCTGCAAGCGCTGCGCCGGATCGCCCGGATAGGCAGCGGTCAGCTGATGCGTGCCCGCGCTGCCGAAGCGCAGGCTGCATTGGCCGGCGCCCGCGGCATCCAGCGTGGCGGTGCAGGAGGCGCCGCCGCCGCTGACCGTGACCGCGCCGCCGCTGACCGGCGTGTCGCCGGCCTCCACGGCCACGCGCACCGCCACGTCCTCGCCCACGCGCGGCGCGGCTGGGGCCACGCTGATGAATTGCGTGGTGGTGGCCTGCGCCAGCGCAAAGCTGAGCGTGACGGTGCAGTCGGCCGTGACCGGCGCGGTGGTGACGGCGTTGCCGGAGAAGCTGGCGCCGCAGCCGCTGGCGCCGATCAGCATGTAGCTGGGCTGCGGCGTGGCGGTGATGCCGGCACGCGCGCCCTGGGACACGTCCTGCGTGGCGGGCGCCGCGCTGCCGCCGCCGTTGCCGTCGACGACGGCCGTCACCACCCAGCTGGAGCCGGTTTTCTGCGCCGAGCACTGCGCCGTGGCGCCGCCGCCCGTGCCCGTGCAACTCCAGTTCCACGGCCCTGTGCCCGTTACGGCGCTGGCCGCACCCGCGGTGCACAGGTTCACGGGCGCGCTGGGCAGGCTTGTGCCGTGGTCGCTGCCGCACACGCCGTCGATGGCGCCGGGCACGTCGAGCACGAACGCGGCGTTGATGGAGCAGTTGGCCTGGATGTTCTGGACGGCATAGGTGTTGCCGCTGCGAACGCCGGGGCAGTTGGTGTCCAGCTGCGAAGGCAGGCGGTAGCCTGCCGCCGGGCTCAGGGTAAAGGTCGCGCCGCCGCCCTTGGGCAGGATTTGCACGCTGGCGGGCGAGATGGTGCCGGTGTGGCCGTCGATGATGATTTCGCCGCTGGCGGCATCGCGCACGACGGGGGTCACGTCCCAGCTGCCGGTGCAGTTGGTGGCCCAGGGCTGGCGGCCGTTGTTGGTGATCGGGTCCCAGGCGGCGTTGATGGCGGCGTCCGCGCTGTTGCGCAGCGGGTTGGGGCACATCGCCGCCCCCTCCAGGGCGCCGGGCGGCATGGGTGGCGCGCCGACCAGCCGGTTGTTCTGGACATGGAGGAAGCGCAGCTTGGGCAACGCGCTGAGCGAGGGTGGAAGGATGCCGCCGAGCTGGTTGTCTTGCAAGTGCAGGTACACCAGGCTCGACAGGCCAGTCAAATCCGGAATGGGGCCGCTGAGTTGGTTGTCGTTGACGTAGAAGCTGTACAGCTTGCCCAGGCCGGTGAGCGATGGAATGGGGCCGCTGAGCCGGTTGGCGTTGGCCTGGAAGGTGTAGAGGTTGGCCAGCCCGGCCAGCGCGGTGATCGACGTGAGCCGGTTGTTGGAGGCCGTGAAGTCCCGCAGGCTGGTGAGGCCGGTGAGGTCGGGGATGGCGCCGGTGAGCCGGTTGTTGTCGACCCGGAAGGTGTCCAGCGCCGTGGCGCCGGCCAGCGCGCCGATCTGCCCGTCGAGCTGGTTGCCATCGACCATGAAGAGCTTGAGCTTCTTGAGGCTGCCGAGCTCCGGCGTGGAGCCCGTCAGCTGGGCGCCGCGGATCTCGAAGGTCTCCAGCTGCGCCAGGCCGGCCAGCGGCGGGATCGGGCCGCTGAACTTGTTGCTGCCCAGGATCAGCGTCACCAGCCGGCTCCATTGGTCCAGCGGCGGCAGGGGGCCGCTCAGCTCGTTCTGGTACAGGTTGAGGGTGCTCAGCTCGGTCAGGTCGGTGATCGAGGCGGGCACGGTGCCCTTCAAGTTGTTGAAGTTGAGCTTGAGCCCGGTGACGTGCTCGTTGCCCGCGCTGCCGCTGCAGGTCACGCCATGCCAGCTGCACTCGGTGCCCACCGCGCCCGTCCACTTGCCGGTGCTGTTGCGCCAGTTGGGGCCGTCGGCGGCGTCGTACAGCGCCAGCAGCGCCTGTCGCTCGGTGGCGGGAATGGCGGCTTGCGCCGGTGCGCTGCCCAGCGCCGCGGCGAGCGCCAGCCCCAGCAGGCCGGCCGAGCGCAGCCCGATGCGCCGCATCCCTGCGCGTGGTTTGGAATAGCTCATTCAAAGACTCCTGATTGCTACTGATTTGATGGTTGATGGCGCTTCAATGACAAGCGCCAGCACCGCTTCGCGGCGTGCCGTCGGCTTGGAGCGGGAATTCTTGGGAAATCGGCACCTGCGGGCGACAGCCGGTCAGCTCGAATTCGCAGCCCGTTGTTCTGTCATGCCGTCCACCGAAGGCGCCACGCCGCGCTCGCGCTTGTAGGCCCGCGCGAGGATGGCGCCGGTGGAGTAACCCACCCGGTCGGCGGCCTGCTGCAGGGTCAGGCGCTGCTCCCTGAACAGGCGCTCGGCCAGGTGGATGCGCCAGCGCGCCAGATAACGCATCGGCGGCAGCTGCATCTGCGCCTGAAAGCGCTGGGCGAACGGCACGCGGCTCAGGTGACACAGCCGCGCCAGCTCGGTCGTCGTCCAGGGATGGGCGGGGCGGGTGTGGATGGCATGCAGGGCCGGCAGCAGGCGTGCGTCGCGTGGCGCGCGGCTGGCGCCCGCGGGCACGGGCGGCGCATCGCCGCGCAGCCAGTCCAGCACCAGGTGCTGCATCAGCGCGTTCATGGTCGAGCTCAGGCCCACGCCCCTGCCGCCAGCGTGGATGTCGGCCATCCAGCCCACCAATTGGCCCATGCTGGGCAGCCAGGCCGGCGCCTGCGCTTGGCGCAGCACCAGCACCGGCGGCAGGGCAGCCAACACCGGGTGCGCCGCCAGGTCGGCGCACCAGTAGAAGCTGCCGCTCCACAGCTGCGGCGGCGCCGTATCGGCGGGCGCCGCCACCGACAGACCAAAGGTGCGGCCTTGCCGCTGGGGGACGTGGGCCAGCAGGTCCTCGAAGCGCTGCAGGGGCGCCCGCTCGTCGCTGTACAGGCGATGGCGCCCGGCGCGCGGCAGAAAGGCCACGTCGCCAGCGTGCAGCGTCACGGGCGGCGCGTCCTCCCAGCGCAACCGGGCGCCGCCTTGTCCCACCACGTACAGCGGGGCGCGGCGGCGGCTGGCGATTTCCACGTGCAGCGGCGCGGCGCACTGAAGCTGAAAGTGCAGCATGGGCTCGAAGTTCAGTCCTTCGACGATGGCCTCGTGCGCGCGGGCAGTGGCGGTGGGGTGCATGGCGCGGACGCGGCTCAGAAGACCATCACGTGGTCGACCCGGTAGCGGCCGTTCTGCTGCACCAGCACCAGCTCGGCGACGAACTCGCCCGGCGCCACGGTGAAGGCCTGCCGCCACACCACGGCCACCGAATCGGGGCGGCGAAAGATCCCCACCAGCGTGCGGCCGGCAAAGCGGCCCTTGCCGGCCTGGTACTGCCGGCACACGGTCTCGAAGATGCTGGCCGGCAGCACGCTGCGGGCACGCTCGGTGAAGTCGCGCACGTGGCGCTCGTAGTCGATGGCCGTCGAGGCGTCCATCAGGTTGTCCATGATGGGTTCGACGACGGCCAGAATGGCGGCGTCGGGCTGCTGGGCGAGGTCCATGGGAATTCCGGTTGATCCACGCAAGGCGTGAAGGGCTGCAAAGGGAAGGTTGGGTGCGGTCGCGGCGTGCGCAGACCCGCCGTGACCCGGTGCGGCAACTGTAGGAAGCGCCGCGCCGCCTGCCTATCGGTCACCTGACCGACGATGTGCGCCTGCGGGCCGGCCGGGCGGTGGTATCCCGCGGGGGAATGGCGCGCGGCGAGGTGCCGCCCAACAATCGCACCTTTGCCGGGCCGCCGCGGGCACCCGGCCGGACGAAGGATTCGCATGCACCCCGCCTTGATCGATCTGCTGGGCGCCGTTGCCGACGAAGCGCGCTGGGATGCGTCGCTGCACGGCTACGCCGCCAGCTTGGGCGCCGACCAGGTGGGCTGGTTCGTGCTGGCCAGCGGGCCCGAGCAACTGGCGCAGCGCGGCGCCGACTTTGCCGCCCACCCCGACCCGCGCTACTGGCTGCAGTCGCCGTCGGCCGACGGCACGCCCGCGCTGGTCGGGCGCGGGGTGACGCCCGAGGCCACGCAGTGCTATGCCCAGCACTACCGCGAGTTGGACCCGCTGTGGGATGCTGCGATGCAAGGCTATGCGCAGGCCGGCCCCGGCGGCACCTGGGTCGTCACCGACCTGCCAGCGGGACGGCGCACCTGCCACGCCGGGTTCTACAACGACTTCCTGCGCCCGCACGGCATCGGCGCACGCATGTTCGGCGGCAGCCGAGGGGCGCGCCACCCGGTGGGCAATCTGTTCGCATCGGTGTACCGCCTGCGCGGCGACGAGGGGTTCACGCCCGAGCAGACGCACCGCTTTCAGGCCGAGTTCGGCGCCGTGCAGCAAGCGGCCTTCCTGCACCGCGAAATGCTGGCGCTGCGCGCGCGCACCCAAGGGCTGGAGACGCTGATGGAGCGGCTGCCGGTGGGCCTGCTGTTTCTGGACGCCGGCGGGCGGCTGCTGCACGCCAACCCGCGCGCGCGCGCCCTGGCCGCGCGCCGCGAACACGCCGCGCTGCGCCCGCTGCTGGCCGGCCGGGTGCAGGCTGATGCGACCACGCACGCCCTGTTCGCGCAGGCGCTGCGCGGCGACAGCGGCTGCGCCGAGCTGCCGGGCGGCCTGCTGCTGGTGACGCTGGCGCTGGGCGAACTGGGCGCGCTGGGCCTGCACCATGCGGCTGCCGGCGTGGCCTGCGTGCTGCTGGAGCGCGCGCACGACGGCGCCGCCGCCGCCGCGCTGGCGCGCCAGGCCTGGCGGCTGAGCCCTGCCGAAACCGCGTTGCTGCGCGCCCTGCTGCGCGGCCAGACGCCGCAGGACTTTGCCGACGCCCGCCGCGTGCGCATCCGCACCGTGCGCACGCAGCTCAGCGCGCTGCTGCTCAAGACCGGCGCCGCGCGCCAGCAGGACCTGGTGGCCCTGGTCGCCCGGCTGTTGCTGCTGGCCCCCGACAAACTACAAAATCAATAGCTGGTTGCGCTTGCTGGTCAAGCGTCATCGCCCGATTCATCTTGATTTTCTTGCAGCCGGCGCCGCAGTTCATCCCAGTCGCTGGCCTGGGTGGCGGCAAAGATGGCGCGCAGGTGCTTCTTCAAGGCCGCTTCGCCCACGCCGGCCAGGCGATGGCTGTCGGCGCGCGCATGGCCCAGGCCGGCCAGCAGGGCGATGTCGCGCTGCAGCGGCGACAGCGGCAGCGCCAGCACGCGCTGCACCACCGCCACGCTGCGCGGGTGCTGCCGCTGCAGCGTCACCAGGTGCTGCGCCGCGCCGCCAGCCAGCGGGTGCAGCGTGCGGCGCTGCGCCGCCAGCCAGCCCCCCGGCACGGCCAGGCGCGCGGTCAGCCCCGCCTGCGCCACGCCCAAGCGCCGGGGCAGGTCGCCCGGCAGCGCCGGCTGGGCAGCGGCGCGCAGGCCCAGCCCCGGCAGGTTGGCCTGGCGCAGCAACTGCACGGCCGCCTCGTCCGCGAACAGGGGGCGGCGGCCCTCGCCGTCCAGCACCACATGGCCGACCGGGCCGGCGCCGTGGGCGTCGCCGGACCAGGCGGCATGCGAGCGCTCGAAGGCGCGCGCCAGCCAGCCCGCGGCACGCTCCAGCGTGGCGGCGTCGCCGGCGGCAAAGGCCGTGCCCGGTGCGCGAAACAGCATGGCGATGGCGCGCGTGCGGCCCTGCACCTCCACCCGCAGGTCCAGCGTGTGCCGGTGGCCGCTGGCGCGCACCAGCAGGTTGAAGGAGTTGGAGCGGAAGTAGCGCGCCCCCGGCGCCAGCAGACGGCCGATGCGCGGACCATCGGCGCGCGCCAGGGTGTGGACGTTGATCTCGCTCGGGCCGGCAAACAGGCGCTCGAATTCGTTGAGAAACAGGTCCTGCGCCGCGGCCGGCGAGTCCTCGTGAAAAAAGCCCTCGGGCCGCCCTTCGGCATCCAGCCAGAACAGCGCCGCCGCATCCGCGCCCACCAGCGCACGCAGCACGGCGCACAGCTGGGGCGCGACCGGTGCCAGTCCCAGGCCCAGCCCGCACAGCATGCCCAGCGCATGCCACTGGCGCTGGCGCTCGGCGGCGGAAGAGAAAGTGGGCGTCGTCATGGGGCGGCGGGCACGGGGCCATGCATTATGAAAGCCGCCGGGCACGCCCGCCCCGCGCCGCGGATTTCGCGTGCCAACGCCGCCGCATCCCCATAGAATTCCGGCCAGACCATGACCGCCCATCTGAGCCCGGAGCACATCGCCCTGATCGACTCGGGTGTGTCCGTCATCGTCGCCTCGCGCGATGCGCAGCTGCGCCCCAGCCTCATGCGCGGCATGGGCTCGTGCATCAGCGCCGACGGCACGCGAATCACGGTCTACCTGCGACCCAGTCAGGCCCAGCCTCTGCTGGACGATCTGGCGGCCGGCGGCCCCATTGCCGTTGTGTTCAGCCACCCGCCGACCAACCGCACGGTGCAACTCAAGGCAAGCGGCGTGCGCATCCGCGCCGTCGAGCCGAGCGATCAGGCGGCACTGCGACGCTACCGGGTGGTCATGCAGAACAACCTGGGACAACTGGGTTTTGTGCCCGACTACGTCGCGGCCGCGTTCTCAGTGCTGCCCGGCGACCTGGTTGCGGTCGAATTCACCCCCGAGGCCGCGTTCGATCAAACGCCCGGTGCACGCGCCGGCACCCCCTTGCCCGCGCGAGGCGCGCCATGAACGACGGGCCCAGCCTGCGCTCCATCCGCGCCTGCCTCGAAGGCGTGCTCCCGGCCATTACGGCCACCTGCGCCGCCGACGGCACGCCCAACGTGGCCTATCTGTCGCAGGTGTTCTATGTGGACGAGCGCCACGTCGCCCTGTCCTTCCAGTTCTTCAACAAGACGCGCCAGAACTTCCTGGCCAACCCCTGCGCCACGGTGCTCGTGATGGACCCGGTGACGGCGCGTTACTTTCGCCTGCATCTGCGCTACCTGCGCACCGAAACCACCGGTGCGCTGTTCGAGCGCATGAAGGCCCAGCTGGCAGGCATTGCCTCGCACGAAGGCATGGCCGAGGTATTCGCGCTCAAGGGCTCGGACGTCTACGCCGTCGAGCGCATCGAGCCCCTGCCCGGCGAAGGTCTGCCGCCCGCGCCGCCGCGTGCCGACCTCTTGGGCGCGCTGCGCCTGTGCAGTCAGCGCTTGGCGCGCTGTACCACGCTCGACGAGCTGCTGCAGGCGCTGCTGGCCGGCCTGCGCGAGCACTTCACCATCCAGCACGCCATGGTGCTGATGCTGGACGCACCCGCCGGCCAGCTCTACACCGTGGCCAGCTGCGGCTACCCGTCGTCGGGCGTGGGCTCGGAGATCCGCCTGGGCCAGGGCGTGATCGGTGTGGCCGCGCGCGAGGCTACGCCGGTGCGCATTGGCCACGTGACGCACGCGGCGCTCTACAACCACACCCTGCGCAACAGCCTGGAAGCCGGTGACGCCCCACCCGGCCCCGAGATTCCCTACCCCGGCCTGGCCGAGCCGCACAGCCAGCTGGCGGTTCCGCTGATCAGTTGCGGGCGCACGCTGGGCGTGCTGTTTGTCGAAAGCCTGCTGGACCTGCAATTCCGCTACCCCGAGGAAGACGCGCTGATGGCACTGGCCGGCCAGTTGGCGGCCGCCATCGATCTGCTGCAAGGCCCCGACGACGCACCAGAGGCCGCACCCCCAGCCGCCTGGGCCGAGCCGCCCGAAGGTCGGCCCCTGCGCGTGCGCCACTTCGCCGCCAATGGCAGCGTGTTCGTCAACGACGCCTACCTGATCAAGGGTGTGGCCGGCGCCATCCTGTGCAAGCTGCTGCGCGAACACGCCGCAAGTGGCCGCACGGAGTTCAGCAACCGCGAGCTGCGCCTGGACCGCAGCCTGTGCCTGCCCGACGTGGCCGACAACCTGGAGGCGCGCCTGCTGCTGCTGCAACGGCGCCTGCAGGAAAGCCGCACTGGCATTCGCCTGGAAAAGGCCGGCCGCGGGCGCGTGCGCCTGTGTCTGGACGCGCCGGTGCAGCTGGAAGAAGGCCTGGCATAACCGCTGGTCCGTGACGACCGCTCGCTCAGGCGCTGGCCTGAGCGCTGTCGTCCAACGCCAGATCCCGCGCCAGCCGGCCCCACTGCAGCGCCGACAGCTGCGGGCGCACCAGCGCCAGCACTGCGTCGAACACCGGCGCCGGCGCTTGGGCACGCAGGTCGGTCAGCACCAGGGCACGCTCGGCGGGCGCCAGGTTGGGCAGCATCCAGCGCATGCACAGCATGGCTTCATCGGGTTCGAGGCTGGCATGGATTGCGCTCTCGATGGCAACAATCTCCTCGTCGCGGTAGTGTGCCCACAGCACAGCGTTGTGTGCGGTTTCCTCCTGATGCATGTGCTCGAAGTTGTGCGCCACAAACAGTGCCAACTGCTGGTAGAGCGCCCGTGCCATCCGCCCTCGCGCCGACGGCGGACAGCATGCCAGCGCCTGCACGACGGCGCCCAACGCGTCGATGGCGCGCTCGTGGTCCACGTGATCGGCGGCAATAGCCTGGCTGCTGCCGGCGGCGTGCCGCTCCATCGCCGGATGGATGAAATGGTTCTCGTGCATCAGGTGAGAGCGGCAGAACGCCAGCAGCTCGGTGACACGCTGGGTCGCCTGCACCAGCGCGGCCTCATCGTCGACGTCGAGCTGGCCCACGGCGAGCAGCGTGTCGACCATGTAGGCGCGCAACGCCTTGTGGATAAGAACGTAAATGTCGTAGCGCGGCGCGACCGCTTCGGCCTGGGCCAGCGCCGTGATTTCCTCTGGATTGACGTGCATGAATGCTTCCTTGGTGTTTGGGGACAACCCATTTGCCCCGCACCGTGACTGTAGAAACGACACGCCGTTCGCGCTGCTAAAAATCGCTTAGCGCAATCCTCAAAATATCTTAAGCGCGGCGGATCATGCTGGCGGCCTTCTCCGCCACCATGACGACCGGCGCATTGGTGTTGCCCCCCGGCACGCTGGGCATGACCGAGGCATCGACCACGCGCAGGCGTTCGATGCCGCGCACGCGCAGCCGGTCGTCCACCACGTCCATCGGCCCCTTGCCCATGCGGCAGGTGCCGACGGGGTGATAGATGGTGTCGGCGTGCTGGCGGATGAAGGCCTCGATCTCGGCGTCGCTGCGCACGGCCGCGGACTTTTCGCGCCCACCGTGGCGCGCCAGGGCCGGCTGGCTCAGGATCTCGCGCATCTGCCTGAAGCCCTTGACGAGCCGGCGCACATCGTCGCCTTCTTGCAAAAACGCCGGGTCGATCAGCGGCGCGGCCAGCGGGTCGCGGCTGGCCAGGCGCACGCTGCCGCGGCTCTTGGGCCGCAGCACGCACACGTGGCACGAAAATCCGTGGCCAAACACCGTGGCGCGCCCATGGTCCACCAGCTTGCCGACGACGAAATGCAGTTGCAAATCGGGCACGGCCTCGTCGGCGTCGCTCTTGATGAAGCCGCCCGCCTCGGCAAAGTTGGTGGTCAGCGGCCCGCGCCGCTCGCGCCGCCAGCGCTGCACGTCGCCCCAGGTGCGGCGCACGCCGGCCCATGACAGGCCGAACAGCTCGTGCGCACCGGGCACGTCCCACACCTGCACCACGTCGGGGTGGTCGTGCAGGTGCGCGCCCACGCCGGGCAGGTCCAGCGCCACGTCGATGCCGTGCTGGCGCAAATGATCGGCCGGACCGATGCCCGACAGCATCAGCAGCTGCGGCGACTGGAAGGCGCCGGCGCTCAGGATCACCTCGCGCTCGGCGCGCACGGTGTGCTCCTGCCCATCCTGCACATAGGCCACGCCCACGGCGCGCCCCTGCTCGATCAGCACGCGCGTGGCCTGCGCGCCGGTCAGCACATGCAGGTTGGGCCGCGCGCGGTTGGGCGTGAGATAGCCCTTGGCCACCGAGCAGCGCTCGCCCCCCTTGTGCGTGACCTGGTACAGGCCCACGCCCTCTTGCGTGCGACCGTTGAAGTCGGGGTTGTGCACCTGTCCCGCCTGCACGCCGGCCTCGACGAAGGCGCGGGCAAAGGGGTTGGGGTCGCACAGGTCCATCACGTTGAGCGGCCCGCCCGTGCCGTGCCAGGCATCCGCGCCGCGCTCGTTGTGCTCGGCGCGCTTGAACCACGGCAGCACCTCGTCCCAGCACCAGCCAATGTTGCCCTCGGCAGCCCAGCCGTCGTAGTCCTGCGGCACGCCGCGCATGTAAATCATGGCGTTGACCGAACTGGATCCGCCCAGCACCTTGCCGCGCGGCTGGTAGCCCCGCCGCCCGTTCAGCCCCGGCTGCGGCACGGTCTGAAAGGCCCAGTTGGCACGCCCCAGCTTGGCCAGCAGCGCCAGCCCGGCGGGGCAATGGATCAGCACGCTGGCGTCGGGCGGGCCCGCCTCCAGCAGCGTGACCTGCACATCCGGGTCTTCCGTCAGGCGCGCAGCCAGCACGCAGCCGGCCGAGCCGGCGCCGACGATCACGTAGTCCATGGGCTTGGGTCTCCCAACTTTGTCGTGGCCGGCATTTTGCCGGCGCGCGCCCGTTACCATTGATGGTTTTGTCAACAAGTCTCTACTGGAAAACCCTATGAACATCAGCACCGTCGGCGTCGTGGGCGCAGGCACCATGGGCAATGGCATCGCGCAGGCCTGCGCCGTCTCGGGCATCAACGTCGTCATGGTCGACATTGCCCAAGCGGCGGTGGACAAGGGCCTGGTCACCATCGGCAAGAGTCTGGATCGCCTGCTGCAAAAGGAAAAGATCACCGAGGCCGACAAAACCGCCGCGCTGGGCCGCATCCAGGGCAGCACGAACTACGACGACCTGAAGGGCGCGCAGTTGGTGATCGAGGCCACCACCGAGAACCACGAGCTCAAGAACAAGATTCTCAAACAGCTCGACACCCTGCTGGCGCCCGAGGTCATCGTCGCCAGCAACACCTCGTCGATCTCGATCACGCAACTGGCGGCCGCCACCCAGCGCCCCGACCGCTTTGTCGGCATGCACTTCTTCAACCCCGTGCCGATGATGGCGCTGGTGGAAGTCATCCGCGGCCTGCAAACGTCGGACGCCACGCACGACGCCGTCAAGGAGTTGGCGGTGCGCCTGGGCAAGTCGCCCATCACGGTCAAGAACGCGCCCGGCTTCGTCGTCAACCGCATCCTGGTGCCGATGATCAACGAGGCCTTCTTCGTGCTGGCCGAGGGCCTGGCCACGCCCGAGGACATCGACGCCGGCATGCGCCTGGGCTGCAACCACCCCATCGGCCCGCTGGCCCTGGCCGACATGATCGGCCTGGACGTATGCCTGGCCGTGATGGAGGTGTACCTGGAGCAGTTTGGCGACAGCAAGTACCGTCCCTGCCCGCTGCTGCGCGAATACGTGGCCGCCGGCCACCTGGGTCGCAAGACGGGGCGCGGCGTGTACCACTATTGAGCGCGCGTTGCGCCCCGCGCGAGGCAAGCAACAGCCGTCGTGGCGCCAAGGCGACGGCGCGTGAGCGCATGACTGGATAAGCTGGATGCCTTGATTCAACCGGACCCAGCCCATGACCCCCACCGCCACCACCCCGCCGCCCGAGGGCTGCATCGACACCCAGGTCGTCGACGGACACATCCTGCTGATCGGCATCAACCGCCCGGCCAAGCGCAACGGCTGGACGCCCGCCATGTTCCGCCAGCTGGCCGAGGCCTACACCCGCCTGGACGACGAGAGCGCGCTGCGGGTGGGCGTGCTGCACGCCTTTGGCGATCACTTCACCGCCGGGCTGGACTTGCCGGTGGTGGCCCAATACCTGCAAAGCGGCGAGCGTCTCACACCCGCCGGCCTGGTGGAGCCCTACGACTATGGCATGCCGGGCTACCGGCGCCGGCAAAAGCCCATGATCGCGGCGGTCAAGGGCATTTGCTACACCGTGGGCATCGAGCTGATGCTGGGCGCCGACATCGTGGTGGCGGCCGACGACTGCCGCTTCTCGCAGATGGAGGTGCAGCGCTGCATCATGGCCACCGGCGGCGCCACGCTGCGCATGCCCGAGCGCGCCGGTGTCGGCAACGCCTTGCTGCACCTGCTCACGGCCGACGTGTTCGACAGCGCCGAGGCGCTGCGCTGCAACTTCGTGCAGAAGGTGGTGCCCGCGGCCGAGCTGATGGGCACCGCTCTGGAACTGGCCCGGCGAATTGCCGCCCAAGCCCCGGCCGCCGTGGTGGCCACGCGCCTGAACGTGCTGAAAGCCATCGAGCTGGGCCAGGCCGCCGCCGTGGCCGACTTCATCCCGGTGCAAAAGGTGCTGGCGAGCAGCGAGGATGCCGCCGAAGGCGTGCGCGCCTTCATCGAAAAACGCCCGGCCCGGTTCAGCGGGCGCTGACACGTCCCGCCAAAACACTGCATCATGGAGCCGGCGCGACCTGCTCCTGTGAGCGGGCACGCAACGTCCATCATCCGTGGTCACAAAAGGAACATCCATGCCCACCCCGCTCGACAAAGTCCTGTACACCGCCCATGCCCACACCACCGGCGGGCGCGACGGCGCCTCGCGCACCGACGACGGCCGGCTGGACGTCAAGCTCAGCTCGCCCGGCACCAGCGGCACCGGCACCAATCCCGAGCAATTGTTTGCCGCCGGCTATTCGGCCTGCTTCATCGGTGCCATGAAGGCCGTCGCAGCCCGCACCAAGACCGCACTGCCGGCCGACCTGGCGATCGACGCCGAGGTGGACCTGGGGCCGATCCCCAACGCCTTCGGCATCGCGGTGCGCATGCGCATCAGCCTGCCGGGCATGGAGCGCGCCGCCGCCGAAAGCCTGGTGCAGGCGGCGCACCAGGTGTGCCCCTACTCCAACGCCACGCGCGGCAACATCGACGTCACGCTGACCGTGGTCTGAAACCAAACACCCCCAGCCTCCACTCGCTTCGCGATGTTGCGCCCTGGTGCTCGCCGCCAGAGGTGGCGGCCCTTCGGTCTGTCCAGACCTGCGCAGGCAGGTCTGGAGCCGCAGACCTCAGCCGCCTGGAAGGGGCATCGCCAGTGACCGGGGACACCCCGGCCATGGCGATCGCGGGCTTGGCCGGCTCCGCGGCCGTTCGGCTCTTTGGGGTTCATGGCCTGCGGTTGGCACCCCGCGTCACGGATGACCGGGATGCCGCAGCCGGCGCTACGACTTCAGCGCCGCCAGCGCGTCCTTGACATCGGCCGCGCTGAGCACCTCGCTGAACACCACCGGCGAGCGCCCCGGCGCCAGCAGCACATACACCGGCACGCCGCTGCGGCCCAGCTTCTGCAGCTCGGCGCTGATGGCGGCGTCGCGGCGCGTCCAGTCGGCGCGCAAGGTTTGCACGCGGGCGGCATCCATGGCCGCCAGCACCTCGGTGTTGGCCAAGGTCGTTTTCTTGTTGTACTGGCAGGTCACGCACCAGGCGGCGGTGTAGTCCACGAACACCGGCTTGCCCTCGGCCAGCAGGGTCTGCACGCGCGCGGCCGACCACGGCTGCCAGCGCCCGTCCGCCTGCGCCGTGCCCGCCGAGGCCGCCGGCGCGGGCGCCACGACGTGGGGCATCAGGCCGGGCAGCGCCAACACCGCCAGCAGTGCAGCCAGCGCCCCAACGGTCCAGCGCGCACGCCCGGCCAGGCCCAGCGCCCACAGCGCAAAGGCCAGCAGCACCAGCAGCGCCAGCAGCGCCGCGGCGCCGTCGATGCCGCTTTGCTGGCCCAGCACCCACAAAAGCCACACGGCAGTGCCGAACATGGGAAACGCCATGAACTTCTTGAACACGTCCATCCACGCGCCGGGCCGGGGCAGGATGCGCGCGACCGCCGGCCACCAACTGGCGGCCAGGTAGGGCAAGGCCATGCCGGCACCGATGGCGGCGAACACCGCCAGCGCCTGCGCCGGCGGCAAGCCCA
>Ga0208825_1001552_pt1 | contig 17074 bp, 15 predicted proteins | sample AD_UKC113_MetaG_FD_184450 | JGI IMG/M metagenome (GOLD analysis project Ga0208825, IMG submission 184450) | Active sludge microbial communities of municipal wastewater-treating anaerobic digesters from Hong Kong - AD_UKC113_MetaG (SPAdes)... | ecosystem: Engineered > Bioreactor > Anaerobic >...
AAACCAGTTAATTAATGAAAAGCTTCCAGAACTGGTGTTTAAAAACCTACAAACAGAGGGAATAATTGACGACAATTGGGAATGGCTAAGGGGTGATTTTGATATAAACAAAAAGAGTATTAGAGGCTTTAAATTAAAAAAGAAGAACTGGAAGAATTTTAAACTTGGTTTGATGTCCGATCGTTTTGAAAGAGGAAAAGGTAAACGTAGCTTTTTCCTGGCGTTACTATCAAAAATCAATATTGAGCGGGAAAATTATACTGCAGATTATTATAAATCAACTGGATGTAACCCCGAAAAGGATCCAACCCTGAAAAATCCCTCAACCATCTGGTATGGCTATTTTCCTGACAAAGATTTCCAGATCTGGGGATATGAGCAATGGAAAGGCATCAAAGAAGGCGGGGATACTGTGATCCGGGTTACTGACCTCTTCAAAAAACTAATTGGGGCCTGTGAGGCTGATATTGACAGGGAGGAAGAGAAGCGGCAAAATCCCTAATAGCTTGTATACCGAAGACGATTTCAGCACTTTTGTTAATAAATTTACCTGGACCTTCGCCAAAACCTATGCTAACCGGGCACCTCATGAATACCTGGCCCTGTCTAAAGTGGGACTCGAATACCGGCTCGAGTTTATTAAAGCGGCCCAATTCATCCGGGAAGCCGGCTTTAAGGCTTTTTATTACAGCCGTCCAAACTTTTATTACATTCTGGACGGTAATTACTACTGGACAATGGATGATCCGGTCGAAAAAACAGATTTGATCAATAGAGCAAAACTGTCCTATTACGAATTGATTGACAGTCACTGGCAATGGAAAGGCCGGAAGCAAGGTTGAGAAATTAGATCGACTAAAGGCAGAATGAGTATCTATGGCGAAAGTAGCAAGCTCCCGGCTACTTGGAATATAATAAAAACAATATGAAAGAAGCAAAAGACCTGTTTAATTTTTCTCCTCTTTATACTGACCTTTACCAGCTGGCCATGGGCCAGGCTTATTTTCTAGATGGAACAGCGGAAAAACCGGCTGTCTTTGATTATTTTTTCCGCACCATTCCCTTTGGTGGCGGCTATGTAATTTATGCTGGACTCGACCCACTGCTTCAGGCCCTGGGAAGCCTCAAGTTTTCCCCGGCTGACCTTGATTACCTCCAGCAGTTGAATTTCCGCCGGGACTATCTTGATTACCTCGAAACTTTCCATTTTGCCGCTGATGTTTTCTCCATGAAGGAAGGCGAGGTGGTTTTCCCGCTTGAACCGGTAATAAGGGTGGAAGGCAAACTGCTGGAGGCCCAGTTAATTGAAACGCTTCTTCTCAATTTGATCAATTATCAGAGCCTTATCGCCACCAAGGCTTCCAGAATGAGGCTGGCTGCGGGCAGTCGCGTCTTAAGTGATTTTGGCCTGCGCCGGGCACCAGCTCAGGGAGGTATTATAGCTTCCAGGGCGGCTATTATCGGCGGCTTCGACAGTACTTCCAATGTGGAAGCGGCCAGAATGTTCAATCTTGAGCCAGCCGGAACGATGGCTCATTCCCTGATTGAAAGCCATGGTGACGAGTTCCAGGCTTTTATAAAATTTGTTGAGGCCAATCCCGGACGGGCCACTCTTCTGGTCGATACTTATGACACGCTGCGTAGCGGCCTGCCCAACGCCATTAAAGCTGCCAGAGAGCTCGAAAATCGCGGCCTTAAGCTTCAGGGCATTCGCCTCGACAGCGGCGACCTGGCTTACCTCTCCAAAAAGGCCAGGCAGATGCTCGATGCGGCCGGACTCAAGGAGGTCAAAATTGTGGCCTCCAATTTGCTGGATGAGCTGGTTATCAGAAGTCTTATCGAGCAGGAAGCTCCGATTGATATTTTTGGGGTTGGGACCAGACTGGTCACTGGCGCACCTGACGCTGCTCTTGATGGGGTTTACAAGCTGTCAATGTTTGACGGTCAGGCCCGGATGAAGCTGTCAGATAATGTGACTAAAACAACTCTGCCTGGAAGAAAGCAGGTGGCCAGGTTCAAAGACGAACAGGGCTGGTTGGTGGCTGATGCTATTCATCTGGCCGATGAGGAACTGCCCGCAGAAATGTTTCACCCCTTTGAGCCAGAAAAATTCCTGAATCTCACCCATTATCAGGATGAAGGGCTCCTGGCGAAAGTAATAGACCAGGGCCAAAGGCTTCAGGTAGAAAGTAGCGTCCAGAAAATCGCTGCCTACACTCGCCAGCGGTTAGCCCATCTCCCTCCCGAGCACAAGAGATTTGAATATCCACATATCTATAAAGTCGGTTTGAGTCGGAGACTCATGGCCCGGCGAAACGATTTGATCCACCGCTATCGCCAGAGCTTTGAAGGAGGCTGAGATGAAAGCCTTGATTGTGGTTGATATTCAAAATGATTTTATTCCCGGTGGAAGCCTGGCGGTTCCAGCCGGCAACGAAATCATCCCCATAGTCAACCGCCTGGAGAAAAAATTTCTGCTGGTGGTGGCCACCCAGGACTGGCATCCGGAAAGTCATTTGAGCTTTGCTTCCAATCATCCCGGGAAAAATGCTTATGAGACCGTCATCGTTGACGGGCTGGAGCAAATTCTCTGGCCTGACCATTGCCTTCAGGGAAAGAAAGGGGCCATGTTTCCAGCTGAGTTTGACGACCGCCGGGTGGAAGCTATTTTTAGAAAGGGAACCGACCCCAGAATTGACAGCTATTCAGGCTTTTTCGATAACGGCCGCAAAAGATCTACCGGGCTTGGCGATTATTTAAAAGGACGTGGGGTGAGGCAAGTTTATCTCTGCGGACTGGCCGCCGAATACTGTGTGCTTTACACCGCCCTGGATGCCGTCGAGCTGGGCTTCGAGACTTACTATCTTGAGGATGCTACCCGGGCTTTAAGTCAGGAAGGTTTCAGACAGGCTAAAGAGTTGATCCTGAGCCGGGGCGGAAAGCTATTAACTTCAGACCAGATTAGCTAACCGGATCAGCAAAAAGCTCAAGTCCGATAATATAATCTTCTATTTTATAAGATAAAGATCTCTGTTTAGACTCGAATTTCAAAAACAGCCTCGGCTTTAGCTTTTAGGCCAGTCAGTTTCCTTCTCCTTCTTTTTTCGTTCCAATTTTTTAAATTGGCTGTGGGTCTTAGGTTTATTCTGTTTTCTACCAGTCTTCCTTGACTCTTCAGGCCCGGGCTGCCGGACCGGCTTTCCTCTCCCGGCATTGAGATATTCAAGCAGGAGTCGCTTCTGCTCTTTCTTTTCTTCGAAAGTCCTGGGCACATAGACCGGCTGGCCGGTCTCAGGATCCTTACCGGTGAAATACATTGAGGTCGAACGGGTCATGGGAGTCGGGGTAAAAATCTGAACACCTTCGACTGGTTTCTCCCCCTCTGCCGATAGCTTTTGAATGTATTCGGCTAATTCTTTAGCCTCTTTCATTGTTGTCCCGGGGTGGGCGACCATAAAATAATATTTGAGATGCTGCTTTTTATCACCGGTTAACTTCTGGAAAAGGCGCCGGAATTCTTCGAGAGGGAGGCTACTCTTATTCATCAAACGGAGAACCCGGGGCGACACATGCTCGGGTGCAATTTTTAGCAAACCGGAGACATGATGGTCAATAAGCTCCCGCAGATAATCCGGGCTGCTTAAGGCCAGGTCATAACGGAGACCGCTACGGACAAAAACTTTTTTTACACCGGAAACAGTTCTGGCCAGGCGCATCAGATTTATGAGCCGCCGGTGGGAGCGGTCAAGTTTCCGACAGCTCAGGCAGAAACCACGCTCGCAGTCATGGCAGTCCATCCCATACATATTGGCCGTCGGTCCGCCCAGGTCATCAATATAACCTTTAAAGTCCGGCTGGCGGGTAAGCCGCTTGATTTCCTGAAGGATTGACTCTTCCGAGCGGGAAACTATCCGGTCGCCCTGATGAAGCGACAGCGAACAAAAGGAGCAACGGCCCAGACAGCCGCGATGAGTTACAACTGAAAATTTAGCCATCTGGAGTTCAGGATAATCGGCTGGAATATAGCGGCTGAAAGGCAGGCTGTAAATCCAGTCAAGTATTTCCGGCGTATAAACTGGTGCCCGGTACTGTAAGACATAGCGGTTAGCATGCCTCTGAGCCAGGTTTTTGAAATTGGCCAGAGACCTCTGGGCTTCCAGAAACTTTTCCGGGTCAGATGAGACCTCTTCATAAAACGGGATTTCTTCAAAATCAGGCGGTAGCTCAGGACTGATAACAGCTGTGCCTGGCAGACCATCAAGTCCCTGGCCTTCAGTCAGGCGTCTGGCAACTTCAATCACCTGGAGCTCTCCCGGGCCATAGACCAGAAGGTCAGCCCGCGAATCAAGAAGAATCGAGCGGCGCACCCGGTTTTCCCAGTAATCATAATGGGCCAGGCGGCGAAGGGAAGCTTCAATCCCACCTATGACTATCGGACTATGGGCAAATAGCCGCTTGAGCTGATTGCAGTAAATAATGACTGCCCGGTCGGGCTTTCCAGAGAGATAGCGGGCCCTGGGATCTTTCTCGCGCCGGCGGAGAAGAGGACTGTAGTTAGCGAGACAGCTATCAATTGAACCGGAAGTTACACCGAAAAAAAGACGCGGCCTTCCCAGGCGCTCAAAATCTTTAGTCGAGGTCCAATCAGGCCTGGCGATGACGCCGACTTTATAACCCTCAGCATCCAGAACCCGGGCGATAACGCCGACTGGAGATAGAGGATGATCAGCATAGGGGTCACCGCTGACCAGAATAATATCGAAATCCTTACCCGCCTGGGCAATCATAGTCTGAGTTAAAACCAGTTTTTATTTCAGCTGTCCGGCCGGCTCACCGTTAAAGGGGCTGGCCTTTATTTCTTCCGGAGTCAGTTTGTCAGTCACCAGCCATTTATACCATTTCAGGGCTGACTCAACCAGAATGATTACGGCCAGAGCCATAATGGCGACGGATAGAATAATCAGCAGGACATTTCCCTGCGGTAAATAACTATTGACGATATTCAGATAAGCAGCATAAAGGGTAGTGGCACTAATGAACAAAAAGGGAACCAGGGTAATCCAGAGATAGCGGGCTTTGCCCTTTTTAATAATGATCGTCGTTCCCAGAGCCAGGGCAATCGCCCCTAAGAGTTGATTGGAAGTGCCAAAAAGAGGCCAGATGGTCGAGATATTTCCGCCATAAACTAAATATCCCCAGGAGAAAGAGATCAAAAAGCTGGTAAAAATAATCCCGGGCCACCAGTTGGTATTTTTCAGGGGCTTATAAATCAAACCGCCAGCTTCCTGAAGAAGATAACGGCCGACCCGGGTACCGGCATCAATCGTGGTCAAGATAAACAGGGCTTCAAACAGGACAACAAAATGATAGATATAAGCACCCAGCTTGGCCAGGAAAGGAATTTTAGAAAAAATAAAGGTCATGCCCACACCCAGAGTAACCGCTCCTCCCGGCCGGCCGGCTATGTTTTCCCCGACTAATTGTGACAGAGCAGGGAGATCCACAACTTTCATACCCAATTTTTCAAAAACCGCCGGCGAAACATTAATCGCAAAATAATCAGCCGGAATCAAGCTGGTCGCCGCAATTAGAGCCATCAGGGCGACAAAGCCTTCAGCCAGCATGGAGCCAAAAGCAATCGGCAGGATGTCCTTCTCATTTTTAATCATCTTGGGGGTCGTGCCGGAAGAAATCAGAGCATGGAAGCCCGATAGAGCTCCGCAGGCAATAGTGATAAATAAGAATGGCCAGACCTTGCCCGGAATAATCGGACCTCCCCCATGGACAAAAGAAGTAAAGGCCGGCATTTTAATCGCCGGATTAACGATGATCACCCCGATGGCCAGAAGAAAGATGACCCCGAGCTTCATGTAGGTGCTTAAATAATCGCGGGGAACCAGCAGCAGCCAGACAGGCAAAACAGCGGCTAAAAAGCCGTAGGAGGCCAGAATAACCGTCATCTGCTTGGCATCAAACATCAAAAAGCGGCCAAGAGCAGTTCTGGCGATGAAGGGCCCGGAAGCTACAGCAATAATCAACAGGCTGACTCCGATGACGGTGGCCCCGGCAATGTCATGCGGCCTGATCCATCTCATATAGATAGCCATTAAGAAGGCAATCGGGATGGTGATGCCCACGGTAAAAGTCGCCCAGGGGCTGTTAAACAGAGCGTTGACAATGACCAGAGCCAGACCGGCCATGGCAATGATCAGAATAAAGATGACGGCGATAGCCGTCGCCACGCCGGTCACCTTGCCGACTTCTTTCCGGGAAATGTCAATGATTGAAGCCCCGTCATATCGTACAGAGGCGAACAGAATCACCATATCATGAACTGCGCCGGCTACCACCGCTCCGATCAGGATCCAGAGCACTCCAGGCAAATAACCGAATTGAGCCGCCAGCACCGGCCCGACCAGCGGCCCGGCTCCAGCGATGGCTGCAAAATGATGGCCAAACAGAACCAATTTATTAGTCGGCACATAATCATAGCCATTTTCCAGCCGGTAAGCCGGTGTGGTCCGTGAACTGTCAAAAGCCAGGACTTTGGCTGCTATAAAAGCTCCATAAAAGCGATAGGCCAGAGCATAGACACAGGCCCCGATGATGACCAGGGTAAGACCGTTCATCTTATTATTCCTTTACCAGAAATAATTAGAAGTAAGTATAGCAAAAAAATCGGGTCTTATCTTTCCTTTTTGGACGAAAAAAGGGGACGTGATACTCTGTCCCCAAATCTGTCCTCCCCTGTTTTTCTAACTCAAGGGAGAAGAAATTTTGGGGACAGAGTATCACGTCCCCTTTTAATCAGCGGGCCTTCCTGATTTCTACCCGGCCGCTAAAGGCTTTGGCCACAATATAGGCTCCGCCATTGCCGACTTTGCCTTTGATTTGCCTTTCAGAGATTTCTCCGATGACTTCGATCGGAAATTCAGTCTTCACTGTCCCGCTGAAAGCTCCAGCCTCAAGTTCAAATGAAGAGCTGGCCGGCAAAACCAGAACCACATCGCCTGAATGAGAATTAAATTGATAACGGCCATCGCTCTTTATTTCACCCTGATAGTTAATCGAACCACTGACTGATTTGGCGCTAACCTTTGTCGCCTGGCTGACGTCCTTTAGATCAATTGAACCGCTGACGGCTTCAGCCTCTATCGAGCCCTTGACTCCGGTAGCCTGAATATCTCCTGAGACCGAATTCAACTGGGCATCACCCTCGATCTTCTCGACCTTAACGTCTCCGCTGACGGCTTTGGCCACGACTGACTTTTTCCCTCCGCTAATTTCTACATCCCCGCTAACGGTATTAGCTACAATCTGTCCGCCAGCCTCTGCTATCTCAATATCACCGCTGACTGACCTGGCTTCAACCGATGCTTTTTCAGGTATCCACAGGGTATAATCAACGGAAACCGAAGTGTCTCGGCCAAAAAATCCTCTATTTTCAGGATATCTGGTTTTAATCGTAACCAGGCCAGGCTCGGCTTTTATCTGAATTTCCACTTCTTCCATTGCTTTTTTGGCTTCCGATTCATCCCTGGCTTCTGCCCGTTTAATGGCCTCTATTTTTACCTTATCTTCTTTCCAGACAGAAATCCTGATATCACCAGAAATATTATTGATCATAACCTGCCCGTCCTTAGCCAGGCTTTCCACCTTCTCCAATTTCTGTTCAAACCGGTCGTCGGCCAGCGCGGACAGAGGCATGATCAGCATTAAACCTAGAACTAAAACTAACGCCTTCTGGCAGCCCAGCTGGGTTTGAGCTTTCTTTTTGTTCCTGTTCATCATTTCTTCTCCTTTTTTCTTATTTTTAATTCTCATAATTTATTAGCCACCGGGTTATTAAAACTCCGGCTGGTTTCCAGCATATTGTTTAAAAAATCAAGCTTGGAGTTGTAAGCGCTCAGCAAATAATCCCGGGCTTGCAGGTTATCTGGCTCCCGATTAACCGCCTGCTGACAGAGATCTATGGTCCGGTCTAAAAGCTGGAGATTAGCCTGAAGGATTTCTGCCATTTCCGGCTGGAAATTTTTATCAGCCGCAGCTAACTTCATGGCCTCAGTCAGAGATTCGATGGCCTGGCGGTAATAAACAGTTGCTTCTTCTATTTTCTCCAGCACCCGCTGCCCATTGGCCACCTGAGACTTTTGCCCGGCAGGCTGCTGCTGATGGTAGCGGCCAAGGAAAAAAGCTCCCGCCATCATAATCAGGACGATAAACAGAGCCACGCCATATCTCCAGCCCCATCCCGGCAGCTGAAGCCACTGGAAAGGCTTCTTCTCCTGCTCTCTTTTGCTCTTAATCTCTGACTTTTCTTTGAGCCCTGGTATAATTTCCGCTTCGAGGCTGTCTTTTAGCTTTTCCCAGACGGCGCTGGTAGGCTCTGGCCTGTCTTCCCCGGCGGAGGACGCCCTGGCTACAGACTTGATAGCCTGCCAGTCCTCATAAATCTGGCAGCACTTGGGGCAGTTCGCCAGATGAGCTTTCAGCCGGTGATAATCTGCTTCCTGAAGTTCCCCGTCGAGGAGTTTATTTATTAAAAGCTGAGCTTTATGGCATTTCATGGCTTTTTCCTCCGAGCAAATTCTTTTTCCTCAGAATTTTTCTGAGTTTGAGCCGGGCCTTAAACAACTGAGATTTGGAGGTCCCCGCCTGGCAGTTAAGGAGCCCGGCGATTTCTTCATGGGTTAACCCCTCCACCTCATGTAGAACAAAAACCATTCTTAGCTTTTCGGGTAAATAACACAGCGCTTCCTGGATGGCTCTGGCCAGATCGCCCGGCCGTGAGTCAAAATCCCGCCCGTTTTGACTTTCTTCGGCTGGAGTGAGCAGGCTGAGTTTTTCATCTAAGGTCCGCTGGCGGCGCAGATAGCTATAACAGGTATTAAGCGACAGGCGATAGACCCAGGCCGGAAAATAATCGGGCTGGTTAATCTCTTGAATAGCTGAAAATATTTTTATGAATATATCCTGGGTTAAATCTTCGGCGGTTTGCTGGTTACGGGTCAGACTATAAGCCAGTCCATAGACCTTATTTTTATAAAGATTATAAAGCCCTTCGAAGGCCTCCAGCTGCCCTTGCTGTGAGCGCTGGATAAGCTCATCTAAATTTGAATCGCTAACCTGCTTTTGACTCTGGCTCACTTCTGCTGTCTTCTCCTTATCAACCGGGCTGACAGGCCGGCCTGGGTGTTTATTATCTTTCAGACTCAAGTCTAATGCCGGCGAATCGTCCCAAAGCGTCATTCTGCCCTGACCTCATAATAGGAGACACGAGACAGAGCAAAAAGGTTGCCAGCAATTTTAAAAAGAAAAGTTCTATCTTTCCTTTTCCACAAATGTCCGCAATTTGTCCAGAAAATCAGGGATAGCAGCTACTACCCGGTTCCAGTTGGGAATATGCGGTGAGTAAAGGGGATCCTCCAGAAATTTCTGGCCGGCCATTTGTAAGGCCCGGGTAAAAGACTCGGCCATCAAGCTTTCTTTATGGAAATCAAAGATCAGGCCATTCATCTCTGATTCATCCTGATATCTTTTGACATAATCCTTGGCTGTCCGCTGATAATTAACGATAAGGGTTCGCAGGGTGGACTCAGACATGACTATTCCTTCCATGGCCAGGTTTCTGAAAATCGCCCGGGCAATGTCAATTGACATCTTCATCAGACCAGTCGTCGGATCCTCAGCTGACAGCGGCTGATGCTTGTGCTCATAGGTTTCAAGAATTTCTGTCTGGCAGATCCGCCTCAGGGTATAATTCCGGTAAACTTCAGCCAGGGTTTCAACTTCAATCCCCCAATCAGCCGGTATCCGGTTAATTCTGGCCAGCTCGGTGATCATTGAAAACTCACCGGCCAGCGGATAGCGGAAGCTTTCCAGATAAGTCAGGAACGGCAAATGACCATAGATTCTTATTAAGCTGGTGACTAAGGGGAAATAAAATAATCTGGTGACCCGGCCGTGAAGCCGGTCAGTAACCCGGGCATAATAACCCTTACAGAAAGCATACTCAATCCGGGGAGAAGCGATCGGATAGCAAAGTCTGGCCAGCAGTTCCCTGGAGTAATTGACAATGTCACAATCATGAAGGGCAATGATCTTGCTTTCATCGCGGGCCAGGATGTAGCCGTAAGCTAACCAGACTGAACGGCCTTTACCATCACCACCAGCTGACAGGTCTGATTCTTCGAGAATGCGGTAGAGTTCAGCTGCCTGTGGTCCTGAAGCCCAGATGACACAGTGTTCCTGCGGCAGAACAGAAAATATTTTTTTGGTTCTGATCAGGTCTTCCTTCTTATCCGTTCTCCCGAGGACAATAACTATTTCATGCAGATAATCTATATCTTTAAGCTTGCTCAATATGCCTTCCAGGGCTGGCGAACCAAGCTCGGCCGGTGTTACCGGCAAGACCAGGGCAATCGGCCGGTGGCGGTTGAATTCACGCAAATTGTCTTCCATCATCTCGAGTTTGAGCTCGCCCAGGCGGTGAAAAGTAGGGACTACTCCAGTTTGACAGAAATCAGCCATAGTTACCTCCTGTCCAATTTATTTTATTCATTCTCATTAATTTCAGGCTTTTAGTGAGTCTCGGTTAAAGAACCAAGTCAGCTAAGGGGAAGCTTTGGTCTGAGTTACTTTAAGCCAGTAGTTAATAGCTTCAGCCCAACCTGCCGGGCCAGCCTTTTTGGTTTTATAGATGTTTTCCGGGACCTGTTTTAGCCCGACTGGCTGACCGTCCGGCCTGGCTATCAATCCGGGCAATTCTACTTCTTTGAGCATCGGCCAGTCGTTATCAGCGTCACCTAAACCCAGGCTTATAAGCTGGCCGAGTTTTTTCCGGTAAAGATTTTTCAAGATTCTGACCGCCCGGCCCTTATCGTTCTTTCCTGTTAAATGAAAGAATCTGCCTCCCCTGACCAGCTTCAAACCAGCTTCCCGGACTTTTTCTCTAAAGAGTCTGGTCCGGGACGGATCTCCAAACCACAAGGGTTCATCATACTCGCGCCGGGCAGCTAACCTGGCCTCTTTCAAGCCAAGTCCGGTCAAACGGGCAATCTCTTCCGGCCGGCAATCGCCAAAACCCTTAACTTTCAGTTTGAATTTTTTTCTGGTACTGACCATAAACTGCCTCAACTGGCGGTAAGGAAGGCCAAGCTGAATGACCAGATAGTCTCCTTTCCTGATTACTTTGTAACCCGAGTTCCGGAGCTGCTCAGAAGTAAAATATCCCGCCGGAATAAAAATTGCCCCCCCATTCTCAACAATAAAAGGATGATTTAAGCCAATCTTTCTGGCAATGACCTCGGTCTCAGCTCTTGTTTTGCTGGTGCAGAGGATGATTGGCACCTGTTTCTTTTTAAGCTTCTGTAAAGCCGGCCTGGCCGCCTGGAAGCTATAAGTCTCGGCATCGAGCAGACTGCCATCCAGATCAGTAAAAATGACAAAACGACCGGCCATCAGACCACTCCTCCTGGCTTTATGGCTAACTAACAGACTGACTTCTTTTTTATGGCTGGCTCTGTTTTTAAGATAGCAGGGGCTAAGAAGAATTGTCAACAAAATATTTTAGGGCCCTGGTGACCGATAATTTTTCTGTTTTATTACCGGGTCGTTTTCTTCCCGCCCTTACCTTTATATTTTTTCGGTTCTGGCCGCTGCCAGCTTAGAAACCAAATATCCGCAGTCCTGCCGGCCGGGCAATCTCTGAAAATCACGAGTTGATCACACTATCCAGAAAAATCTTTTCCATGTCTGGACATGGGACCTGCTTGAGTTCGGTGGCCAGGTTCTCATCCTGAAGGACCGGTTCAAGATTCAGACGGGTAAAATAGTTGAAGCTTACCCCCTCCAGATTTTCACCGAGCTTCTGGCTCAGTCTGGCGGCCAGCTCGCTTTGGCCTTTTAGCAGCTGATAAACCCGCCAGCTGGTCTTGAGTTTTTCTATTTCTCCAGAGCAGACAATTTTCCCGTTATTAATCAAGACCACCTCATCACAAACCCGTTCAACTTCAGGCAGTAGATGAGAAGACAGAAAAATAGTCGCGCCGCGGGCTTTAAGTTCCAGAATTAGATTTCTGATTTCATGCATGATGAGCGGATCGAGCCCGGAATAAGGTTCATCGAAAATAAGGAGGTCGGGCTGACCGACGGTGGCCACGCCAAAAGCTACTTTTTGTACCGTGCCTTTGGAGAGAGTCTTGATTCTTCTGGTGAGATGCTCGGTGAGACCAAGTTTATCAGCCAGAGCAGGAACCAGCTCCGAAGCCTGGCTGCGGCTCAGCCCGGCCCCTCTGGCGGCTAAAAGGAAAATCTCGCGGACTGTCAGAAATGGATAGAGGCTGGCTGATTCCTGGAGATAGCCAATTTTCGGTTTGGCTGCAGACAGAGGTTTCGCTTTTTCTGGTATATAGATGACCTCACCGGCCTGCGGTTTTAGCAGGCTTAAGATGATTCTCAAGGTGGTGGTTTTGCCCGCACCGTTCGGGCCGAGGAAACCGGTCAGCTTATTTCTAGGGATAGAAAAATCCACTCCCTTCAGTGCTTCTTTGCCTTTTCGGTTGAGGAAGCCTTCCTTATAGGTCTTTTTCAAACCCCGGATGCTGAGGGCAATCTCACCTGAGCCTTCAGAGCTGGCAGCCAGGATCAGATTGTTCTTGATAGCCATCCTTTTGAAAACCACCCAGGACAGGAAAACCAGCAGGGCTGATAGGAGGAGAAAATAGATCAGCTGCCAGGCCTGCCCCTCTGCTCCTTCCGGAGCAAAAACCAGAAAGAAAAGGCTATTTAGATTCAGCTGACGCAACTGGCCGGTGGCTAAAATGTCCTGTACCGAAAACAGCTCTTCAAAAAGAAGCCTGAGACCAGTAAAGATAAAGATCAGGCCAACAAAATTCATAACGCCCTTGAGGAAACTGGCTAAAAAGAAACCGGCCGAGCTCACGTAGAGCGTTATGGCCAGGCCTAAAGCCAGAATTTTAAGAATCTGTCCGGCGGCTGACCAGTCATGATTGATGGCCAGGCCGAGAAAGGAAGCTGCCCCCACTAAGACGTAGGCCAGTAAAATCAGGCTGACCACCCCCAGAAACTTTCCCCAGAATAAGTCTGAAATCCTGAAGCGCACCACTAAGGGATCAATCTGCTTCAAGTCAAACTCGTCCCGCATTAAACCGCCGCTGAGTAAAACTGATAAAAGAGCAAAGGTAATACCCAGGCTGGCCGCTCCCTGCTCAGGTGAGCGGGCAAAAAAGATAAGATAAAGGCAATAGAAGAGATACGCCAGCAGGATAACGATCTGGATCTCTCCAGTTCTCAGGATTTTTTTCCAGGTTATTTTAATGACTTCACCGATCATCAGCCCTTCTCCTTTCTTTTTAGGCTTATATAACAGTTTTAGGGGAGATTTCAAGAGCCAGAGCGGCCAATCTGCCGGATATTGGCCTGGCGATTTCTATCTCCTGATAAGTCATAAGATAGAGAGCTCCAGTTTAGTTTTTTAAACCCTCTAAATACACATAGACCTAAGACGGTCACTCGCCCGGAATTTTCTCATGAGCTGAGAAAAATTGTCATTTCTGGCGTCTTTATTTGTAAAGTAATATTTACTATCGGCAGCCAGGTGTTAAATTATGTTTGCTTTTAAGCCAGAAAATGAGGCAGGTCAGTCCCTGAGTTTTAAGCTAAGGATTCTGGCACCGGAATTGCACCTTTCCCGGCTGCTGCCCATGGGCAGAAAAAATTTAAAAGGAGGTCAAGATGAAAAACAACACTCTAAAAAAAATCATGGTAATTACTCTGATCATCGCCGCTGTTTACAGTCTCCTGCCGGCCTTAGCTCAGGCGGCGGCACCGGCTAAAGACAAGTGCTTCGCTGAGTTCGAAAGGTGCACTAAAGAAGATGTCCGGACCAGCTTCTGGGGCGGCTTTGTTGATTACCTTGACTGCGAGGTGGCTCTTGCCGCCTGCCTCAAACACCTGTTTATTTAATTGGTTGATTAACAACTATCATGAAAAACTCAAGCTCTATAATCAAAAGTAAAGAAACTGAGAGGAGAGGGCCCGGTGACGGGTCCTCCTCCCGGCTGCTGAACAGGATATCAGCACAAATTGCTACTGTAATTGCTCCTGCAGTAATTATTTTAGCCCTGGTCTCTTTCGGGTTTCTGGTCTTTTACCCGGTGAGCCTGCAACCGGCAGCTAAAGACAGGAAAATAGTAGAAAAGCTTATTCCCATTACCGAGGATAAATCTTTTAAGTTCGGTGAAGATGAGAACTACCTGTTCAATACGCCTGTCCGCCTGGAGATAACTGATGAGAATATTTTTGTCCTGGATAGCCTGGACCACCGGCTCCAAGTCTATGATCTCAATGGGAAATACGTAAAATCAATCGGGCGCAGGGGCAAGGGGCCAGCTGAATTCAACAGCCCGGAAGGCTTGTTTATTGAGCCCGGCCAAAAAAATATTTATGTGGCTGATACCAGAAACCTCAGGCTGCAGGTTCTAGACTTCGAGGGGAAGGAAATTTCAACTTTTCAGCTTACTTTCCCTCCGGTCGGAGTAGCCGTTTTCAAGAATAAAATTTATCTTCTGGCCTTTCCCAGCAACGCTCTCATTATGAAAGATGAGCCGCTGATAAAAATCTTTGGGCCCGGTTTCAGCCCGGTTGCCACCTGTTTGAAGCCATCTAAGACCAGCGATCTGACTTTAAATATCCTGGCTAATCAGTTTATCCTTAAAAAAGACAGAGCCGGCCAGCTGGTCTGCGCCCGGCAATTCGGCCTAAACCAGATCCAGGTTTATGACGAGAACGGTCAGCTCAACCGGAACTTTGAAATAATCTATAAAGGCAATAGTGTAGCCAGCCCCGGGCTGGATCTCTCAGTCAGAAGTGATCTCGATGCCCAGAAAATCGCTTATCTGGTAGCAGACATGGCGATTGATTCACAGAACAACTATTATTTTCTGGCTGGGAATACCGGCCTGAAGCCTGATGGACTGCCAGAAAGAGGCCGGGAAATCTATAAATATAATGCCCAGGGAAAATACCAGGCAACCATCATTCTGCCTGAAAAGGCGGTTCTAATCAGCTTTGGTCCCGATGATTCATTATATCTTATAGATAGTAATTACTGCCTCAGAAAATTCAAGCTGGGTTGAGAAGGCCGAAGGAGACCTATGAAGAATCTGAAGATGTGGGTTCTCCTGATGCCGCTCCTGCTCCTGTCAGTTTTCTGGGGTTATCAGAACCACCGCCAGTTTGTCCGCTGCCGGGAGGCCAATCAAGAACTGATGCAGGAATTAAAGAAAGCCAGCGGCCTGATTAAGACGGAGCATCGTTTTCTGGAAGAAGGAGGCAGGCTAACTGCTCCCCTTGATCTGCCTTTGCTCGATGGCCAGTTATTGAATCTTGAACTAACTGAAACTTGCCTTCTAATTTTCATCAGTACCAGCTGTCCGGCCTGCTTAGAGGTAGCTCTGGATATTTATTCAGATTTTCGCCAGTCTGAAGAAAAGGGATTACAAATTATTTCCGTCAGCCGGAATTCAGCCCAGGAACTGGCTTCGATTGCCGTTGAGAGAAATTGGCCCATGCCCATTGCTCATGATTCCACCGGTCAACTTCACCGGCTTTTCCGGATAGAAGGACTGCCGTCTGTCGTCCTTATTGAAAGCGGAGTAATAAGGCTGATAGCCAATGCCCTGTCGATCGACCGAAGGCTGCCTGAATTAAAGGAAATGATTTCAGCGGCTTTGCCGGCCCAGCCTGACTGAGTCTCAGTTATCATAAAGTTTGACTAATGGGTTAAGCCTCGGGATAATAGGGTTATGGCTTACACAACTTCTCTTCGTGGTTATACTCTCAAGCGGCTGGAAGAAATCGGCCAGGCCGACATCATTGTCGGGATACCATGTTTTAATAATGATAAGACCATCGCTCATGTTATCCAGATGGTCAGCCACGGGCTGGACAAGTTTTACCGCAATTCCAGGAATCTCATCTTTATTGCTGATGGCGGCTCGACCGATGATACCAGGGAAGAGGCCAAAGAATTTCAGATCAAGCCCTGGCAGGAAAAGCTGGTTTCCATCTACCGGGGGGTGAGCGGGAAAGGTTCGGCCCTGCGTTCTGTCTTTGAAGCGGCCTGCCGGTTAAAAGTTAAGGCCTGTGCAGTCGTTGATGCTGATTTGAGAAGCATTACTTCTGATTGGGTCTTGAACCTGCTCGATCCGGTGCTTGACAAAGGTTATGACTTTGTCGCTCCGGTTTATATCAGGCATAAGTACGACGGCACCATTACCAATAACATCGTCTATAATCTGACCAGGACTCTTTATGGAAAAAGAATCAGACAGCCAATCGGCGGTGATTTTGCTTTCAGCTTGCCGGTAGCTAATTTTTATATGAACCAGGAAGTCTGGGAAACCGATGTCGCTCGCTACGGCATAGACCTCTGGATGACAACCAAGGCCATTATTCAGGAATTTAAAATCTGTCAGGCCAATCTGGGTGTCAAAATCCATGATGTTAAGGATCCGGCCAAACATCTCGGAGCAATGTTCAGGCAGGTACTCTGGGTGCTTTTTACCCTGATGGAGGAACATGAAAGCTACTGGAAGATAATCAAAGGCAGTCAGCCGGTACCAATCCTGGGAGAAATAGCAGCCCCGGAGCCAGAGAAAATAGAAGTCACTTTGCCCGAATTGATATCCAAATTTAGAATTGGTTATCAGCAGTTCTCCCCCTTGTGGAAAGAGATCTTTTCAGATGAGGTTTTTCAGGCCATTGAGAAGGCAGCCCGCTTGCCGGTCGAAGAATTTTCTTTGCCGGTTGAAAACTGGGTTAAGATTCTATACGAACTGGCGGCGACTTTCCATGCCTGGTCAAGAAACCGCTTCAAAATTATCGAGCTGGTGACGCCGCTTTATTACGGCCGCCTGGCAGATTTTGTGCATGCAACCTGGGAAATGAATTCCATTGAGGCCGAGAAAATCGTTGAGGCCCAGGCTCAAATTTTTGAAGACCAGAAGGATTACTTGCTCCACATGTGGGAAGAAAAGACCAAGTTGCCAGA
>Ga0208825_1001555_pt1 | contig 17002 bp, 9 predicted proteins | sample AD_UKC113_MetaG_FD_184450 | JGI IMG/M metagenome (GOLD analysis project Ga0208825, IMG submission 184450) | Active sludge microbial communities of municipal wastewater-treating anaerobic digesters from Hong Kong - AD_UKC113_MetaG (SPAdes)... | ecosystem: Engineered > Bioreactor > Anaerobic >...
CTCAGCTGGCCAGAGCAGCTGATTTGTAATCAGCTGGTCGGGGGTTCGAATCCCTCCATCGGCTCTTAGTTTTTTTGAACAGATTGAATCTTGGGGAGATACCAAAGTGGCCAACTGGGGCAGACTGTAAATCTGCTGGCTTATGCCTTCGTAGGTTCGAATCCTGCTCTCCCCACGTTTTTTTATTGCGGAAGTAGCTCAGTCGGTAGAGCATCAGCCTTCCAAGCTGAGGGTCGCGGGTTCGAATCTCGTCTTCCGCTCTAGAAGTAAGCCAGTGTAGCTCAGAGGTAGAGCGCTTCCTTGGTAAGGAAGAGGCCATGGGTTCAATTCCCATCACCGGCTCTACAACAAATAATAATATAGAAAATTCATTATAATTAAAATTCACAATTATGGCAAAAGAAGCTTTTAAAAGAGACAAGCCGCATGTAAACATTGGCACCATTGGTCACGTTGATCATGGTAAAACTACTCTTACTGCAGCTATCACCCAAGTATTGGCTCGCAAGGGACTTTCAGAAGTTCGTTCATTCGACTCCATTGACAATGCTCCTGAGGAAAAGGAACGTGGTATAACCATTAATACTTCTCATATTGAATATCAGACAGAAAAACGCCACTATGCACACGTTGACTGTCCGGGTCACGCAGACTACGTTAAAAACATGGTTACAGGTGCAGCACAGATGGATGGTGCTATTCTGGTAGTAGCAGCAACTGATGGTCCAATGCCTCAAACACGTGAGCATATTCTTCTTGCACGTCAGGTTAACGTTCCGAGAATCGTCGTTTTTCTAAACAAGATTGACCTTGTTGACGATCCTGAAATGATAGATCTCGTTGAGATGGAAGTTCGTGAGCTTCTTTCATTCTATAAATATGACGGTGATAACGCTCCTGTTATTCGCGGTTCTGCTCTTGGAGCTCTCAACGGTGATTCTAAATGGGAAGAGAAGGTTATTGAGCTGATGGATGCTGTTGACGAATATATTCCTATACCTCCGAGAGATATCGACAAACCTTTCCTTATGCCTGTCGAGGACGTCTTCTCAATTACAGGGCGTGGTACAGTGGCTACAGGGCGTATTGAGACCGGAGTTATTAAAACAGGTGAAGAAGTACAAATTATTGGTCTTGGTGAAGAGCCTAAAAAAACAGTTGTTACCGGAGTTGAGATGTTCCGTAAGATTCTTGACAGAGGTGAGGCTGGTGATAATGTAGGTCTTTTGCTTCGTGGTATTGACAAGAAAGAAGTTAAGAGAGGACAAGTTATTGCAAAACCAGGCAGTATTACACCTCACAAGAGATTCAAGGCTGAGATTTACGTCCTTAAGAAGGACGAGGGTGGCCGTCATACTCCTTTCCACAACAAGTACCGTCCTCAGTTCTTTATTCGTACAATGGACATTACAGGTGAAATTATGCTTCCTGAGGGAGTAGAGATGGTTATGCCTGGAGATAATGTTACAATAACAGTAGAGCTCATCTATCCTGTAGCTATCAATCAGGGTCTTCGCTTCGCAATCCGCGAGGGTGGCCGTACAGTTGGAGCCGGTCAGGTTACAGAGATTCTCGACTGATTTGAATGTTTAAAAGTTAGTCACCTCCCTGGTGGCTAACTTTATATTCAGGGGCATAGTTCAAGGGTAGAATAGCGGTCTCCAAAACCGTTGATGGGCGTTCGAATCGCTCTGCCCCTGCAATACCGGGGGTTACGATCCGGTAGAAATAACCCGGTTGAGGCAATTAGCTTCCGTTGTTTCGGCCGACAATTGTTGTAAAATGAACAAAATTAAGTTGTACTTTAAGGAATCGTACACAGAACTTGTTAAAAAGGTTAGCTGGCCTACATGGTCTCAGCTTCAGAGTTCCGCTATAATTGTGATGATCGCCTCTGTTGTCATATCAGTCGTGATTTTTGCGATGGATTTTGCTTTCAGAAACATTATGACTTTTATTTACAATTTGCTCTACTAAGTCTTATGAGTGAAATTACCAAAAAGTGGTATGTTGTAAGAGCTGCCGGTGGAAAGGAGAAAAAGGCAAAAGAGTACATAGAAAACGAGATCAAAAGATTGGGTCTCTCTGATTATGTGTCTCAAGTACTGATTCCTACCGAAAAGATCTATCAGGTCAAAAACGGCAAAAAGGTTAGTTCGGAAAGAATTTTCTATCCGGGATATATCCTTATTGAAGCTGCTCTTACAGGGGAGATCCAGCATATTATCAGGAACATTCCTCATGTATCAGGTTTCCTGTCTGAGAAGGCAGGTGCAGGCAAGGATAAGGAACCCGTTCCTTTGAGAATGTCTGAGGTCAACCGTATTTTAGGCCGTGTTGATGAACTCGTCGATATGGAAGAGGAAAATGTCACACCATTTATCATCGGAGAGCCTGTAAAGGTTATAGATGGCCCTTTTAACGGTTTCGACGGAACTGTTGAGGAGATCATGGAGGATAAGAAGAAGCTGAAAGTGATGGTTAAGATTTTTGGAAGGAAAACTCTTCTCGAATTAAATTTTGTTCAAGTCGTTAAAGAATAACTAATAAACATTATGGCTAAAGAAATTGCTGCTCTCATTAAATTGCAGATCAAAGGCGGTGCAGCTAATCCTTCACCTCCTGTAGGGCCGGCACTCGGCTCCAAGGGTGTAAACATAATGGATTTTTGCAAGCAGTTCAATGCTCGCACTCAGGACAAGGCAGGCAAGGTGTTGCCTGTAATAATTACGGTTTACAGCGATAAATCTTTTACGTTTATCGTTAAACAACCTCCTGTTGCCGTTCAGTTGAAAGAAGCTGCCAAAATTCAATCAGGTTCTGCCGAACCTAACCGTAAAAAGGTTGGCTCAGTGACCTGGGAACAGGTTCGTGCTATTGCCACCGACAAGATGCCCGACATGAATGCTCACACTCTCAAGTCAGCTATGACTATGGTCGCCGGTACTGCAAGAAGTATGGGTATCACTGTTACCGGAGATTTTCCGGAAGATGTTAAATAAAAAAACTGCAAAAATGAGTAAGCTAACAAAAAATCAAAAAGAAGCATATGCTAAAGTTGACTCTACCAAGCAGTATAAGTTGGCAGACGCATGCAGTCTTGTAAAAGAGGTGTCCTTTACCAAATTTGATGCCTCCGTCGACATAGCCATTCGCCTTGGAGTTGACCCACGTAAAGCGAACCAGATGGTACGCGGTGTTGTTACACTCCCTCACGGAACAGGTAAAAATGTTCGTGTTCTGGTGCTTTGTACTCCTGACAAGGAGAATGAGGCAAAAGAGGCAGGTGCTGACTATGTTGGTCTGGATGAATATATCGATAAGATAAAGGGTGGATGGACTGATGTAGATGTCATTATATGTACTCCATCTGTGATGGCCAAGATTGGTCCTATTGGCCGTATTCTTGGTCCACGCGGTCTGATGCCTAACCCAAAAACAGGCACTGTTACCATGGATGTAGGAAATGCTGTTAAAGAGGTAAAGTCTGGTAAAATAGACTTTAGGGTTGATAAACAGGGGATAGTGCATGCCAGTATAGGTAAGGTCTCTTTCCCTGCCGAGAAATTGACTGAAAACGCTCTCGAATTTATCAAAACAGTCATTAAGTTGAAACCACAGGCTTTGAAGGGAACTTATATAAAGAGTATCTATATATCATCCACCATGAGCCCGGGAATAGGTGTAGATATTAAGTCAATAGGTGCTGCTGAATAATTAAATTGCTTATGAGAAAAGAAGAGAAAATACAGATTATTGAGAACCTGGCAGCGCAGTTAAATCAAACTCCAAATTTTTATTTGACTGACATATCAGGACTGAATGCTGAAACTATAACTAAGCTACGCCGTGCGTGTTTCGAAAAGAAGATAAAACTTGTTGTCGTTAAAAACACCTTGCTGCGTAAAACTTTGGAACAAAAAGGCATAAACGAGGCTGAAAAGCTTTTTCCTGTCCTTGAAGGTCCTTCTGCAGTAATGTTTACAGAAGAAGTAAATGCTCCTGCCAAACTTATCAGGGATTTTGGCAGCCAATACGGTAAGCCTGTGCTTAAAGCAGCCCTGGTTGAAGATTGTGCATATGTCGGTGCAAACCAGCTTGACGCACTTATTGCAATTAAGTCACGCGAAGAGCTTATCGGTGATATTATCGGTCTGCTTCAATCACCTGTCAAAAATGTTATTTCTGCACTTCAATCAAATGCGGGAGGTAAAGTTGCAGGTATTGTGAAGACCTTATCAGAAAAAGAATAATAAAAATTAAATAAACTTAATAATTAAATCAATTATGGCAGATATCAAAAAATTTGCAGAAGAATTAGTTAACCTGTCTGTAAAAGAGGTGCAAGAACTTGCAAAAGTCCTTAAAGAAGAATATGGTATTGAACCTGCTGCAGCTGTTGCTGTTGCTGCTCCTGCAGCCGGTGGTGCTGCTCCTGCCGGAGAGGCTGAGCAGACTCAGTTTGACGTTATCCTTACTTCAGCCGGTCAGACTAAACTTCAGCTGATTAAAGTCGTTAAGGAGATTACAGGTCTTGGACTTAAAGAGGCCAAGGATCTTGTTGATGCCGCTCCTAAAGCAATAAAGGAAAAAATTTCAAAAGCTGAAGCTGAACAGGTTAAGGCACAAATTGAAGAGGCCGGCGGAGAAGTTGAAATTAAATAACTCCAAAATCCCCCATTAATCGGGTACAATAGCAGGTTTAGAGCCACATATCGGCTCTAAGCCTTTTTGTCGTTATTTCACTATATTTTCAACCAATCCATATACAATGTCGCAAAAAACAAATAATCAGCGGATTTCATTCGCGACTTCAAAAGTCCTGCTCGACTATCCAGATTTCTTAGAGGTTCAGTTGAAGTCTTTCAAGGACTTCTTCCAACTTGAAACTACACCGGAAAATCGTAAGAATGAAGGCTTGTTCAAGGTTTTCCAGGAAATTTTTCCTATCACTGATACCCGAAATAATTTTGTGCTTGAGTTTATTGACTATTTTATTGACCCTCCACGTTATTCAATAGAGGAGTGTCTCGACAGAGGTCTGACATACAGCGTACCTCTTAAGGCTAAACTCAAGCTTTACTGTACCGATCCTGAGCATGAGGATTTTGATACGGTTATTCAGGATGTCTATCTGGGAACTATTCCTTACATGACTCCAAGGGGTACTTTTGTCATCAACGGTTCTGAAAGAATTGTTGTGTCTCAGTTGCACAGATCCCCTGGCGTATTTTTCGGCCAGAGCCTTCACGCAAACGGAACAAAACTTTATTCCGCAAGGATTATTCCTTTCAAGGGTTCATGGATAGAGTTTGCTACTGATATCAATAATGTCATGTATGCTTACATCGACAGAAAGAAAAAATTACCTGTAACTACTTTGCTAAGAGCAATAGGGTATGAGAGTGATAAGGATATACTCGACATATTCGGTCTAGCAAATGAGGTCAAGGTTACAAAAGCAAATTTAAAGAAGTGTGTCGGCAGCAAACTGGCTGCCAGAGTTTTAAAAACATGGAACGAAGATTTCGTTGATGAAGATACCGGTGAAGTGGTTTATATTGAAAGAAACGAGATTGTTCTTGACCGTGAAACAGTTATTGAAGAGGAGCATATTGACACTATCCTTGAATCAGGAGTAAGTACAATACTTCTCCACAAGGAAGATGCAAACATTAATGACTATGCCATCATTTTCAATACACTCCAGAAAGACCAGTGCAATTCGGAAAAAGAGGCTGTTTTCTATACCTACAGGCAACTTCGTAATTCTGAACCGCCTGATGAAGCTACTGCAAGAGATGTTATTGACAAACTTTTCTTTTCAGATAAGAGATACGATTTGGGAGAAGTGGGAAGATACAGACTAAATCATAAACTCGGTCTTTCTATCCCTGACGAGATAAGGGTTTTGACTAAAGCCGACATTATAGCAATTATTAAATACCTTGTCCAACTTATAAATTCAAAGGCCGCAGTTGACGATATTGATCATCTAAGCAACCGCCGTATCAGAACTGTCGGTGAACAGCTTGCAAATCAATTTAGTGTCGGCCTTTCACGTATGGCACGTACAATAAGGGAAAGAATGAATGTCAGAGACAATGAGGTGTTCACTCCTATTGATCTTATCAATGCCAAGACACTATCTTCGGTTATTAATTCATTTTTTGGTACCAGCCAGTTATCTCAGTTTATGGATCAAACAAATCCACTGGCTGAAATGACTCATAAAAGGAGACTCTCTGCTCTTGGTCCCGGAGGTCTTTCAAGAGATCGTGCAGGATTTGAAGTTAGAGACGTGCACTATACTCATTATGGTCGCCTCTGCCCTATTGAAACCCCTGAAGGGCCTAATATTGGCCTGATTTCCTCTCTTTGCGTATATGCCAAAATCAACGATCTTGGTTTTATCGAAACTCCTTACAGAAAGGTGAATAATGGAATTGTAGATATGACTCAAGAGGGCTGTATTTATATGACTGCTGAAGATGAGGAGGAGAAGATGGTTGCTCAGGCAAATGTCAATATAGACGAAAATGGCGATATACTCGATGAGAGAATTAAATGTCGTTTTGAAGCAGATTATCCTGTTGTAGGAAAAGATGAAGTAGATCTTATTGATGTGGCTCCCAATCAAATAGCCTCAATAGCTGCTTCATTGATTCCTTTCCTTGAACACGACGACGCAAATCGTGCCTTGATGGGTTCAAACATGATGCGTCAAGCTGTTCCTCTTATCTCACCTGAAGCACCAATAGTCGGTACAGGTCTGGAAGGTCCTGTCATTAAGGATTCACGTACTCAGATTGTTGCCAGAGGTAAGGGAGAAGTTGTTTACGTTGACGCTCGTGAGATACATATAAAATACGAGCGCACTGAAAACGACAAATTTGTTAGTTTTGAACCTGAGATTACGGTCTATAAGCTTCCGCTTTACAGAAAAACCAACCAGAATACTTCAATTACTCTTAAACCAATTGTAAGGAAAGGAGATAAGGTGGTTAAGGGTCAAATTATGACAGAGGGCTATGCTACTCAAAATGGAGAACTTGCACTTGGTAGAAATCTTAAAGTTGCATTTATGCCATGGAAAGGGTATAATTTTGAAGATGCTATTGTTCTTTCTGAAAGGTTGATAAGAGAAGATGTCTTTACTTCCATTCATATAGATGAATATATAATGGAGGTACGCGATACTAAGAGGGGAATGGAAGAGTTGACCTCTGATATTCCAAATGTAAGTGAAGATGCAACCAAAAATCTTGACGAAAATGGTATAATAAGAATCGGCGCTAATGTGGAACCCGGAGATATCCTTATAGGTAAAATAACTCCTAAGGGTGAGAGTGACCCTTCTCCAGAAGAGAAGCTGCTTAGAGCAATTTTTGGAGACAAAGCAGGGGATGTTAAAGATGCATCTTTAAAAGCTTCCCCTTCTCTGAGTGGTACTATCATAGACAAACGTCTATTTTCAAGAGTTACAAAGGAGAGTAACAAGAAGGGCAAATCTACTTCTAAAAATCAGATGCAGCAGGCTGAAGAAAATTTTGAAAGAAAAACTGCAGCCCTGCGTCAAAATTTCCTGGAGAGACTCTATACTCTTCTCGAGGGCAAGCAGTCGCAAGGTATCAACGACCTCTACGGAGCTGAAATTATCGGTAAAGGTGTAATATTCAAAATAGACCTTCTCGACAAGATAGACTATGAAAATATCAATCCTGTCAAGTGGACTTCAGACAAAAACACCAATAATCTCATTAAACAGTTAATCAATAACTACCTTATTGCATATAAGGAGTATGATGCCGAACTTAAAAGGATTAAGTACAACATTACTATCGGTGATGAGCTTCCTACAGGTATTATGCAGCTTGCAAAGGTCTATGTCGCCAAAAAGAGAAAAATACGTGTTGGTGACAAGATGGCCGGAAGACACGGAAACAAGGGTATTGTTGCCAAAGTTGTTCGAGATGAGGATATGCCTTTCCTCGAAAATGGGAAACCTGTTGATATTGTCTTAAATCCTCTTGGAGTGCCTTCTCGTATGAATCTCGGACAAATCTATGAAACTGTGCTTGGATGGGCCGGAGTAGAACTTAACGAGAAGTTCAGCACACCTATTTTTGATGGTGCGACTCTTGAAGATATATGCAATTACACAGATAGAGCAGGAGTTCCAAGATTTGGAAAAACTTATCTAAGAGATGGTGGTACAGGTGAATTGTTTGACCAGCCTGCGACTGTAGGTGTTATCTATATGATGAAACTTGGTCACTTGGTTGACGATAAGATGCACGCCCGTTCCATAGGGCCTTATTCGCTGATTACCCAACAGCCGCTCGGTGGTAAAGCTCAAAACGGAGGTCAGAGATTTGGTGAAATGGAAGTTTGGGCATTGGAGGCTTTTGGCGCTGCCAATACCCTTCAAGAAATTCTGACCATTAAATCTGATGATGTGACGGGAAGATCAAGAGCCTATGAGGCTATTGTGAAAGGAGAACCAATGCCTACCCCGGGGATTCCTGAATCACTCAATGTGCTCCTTCATGAACTTCGTGGCTTGGGATTAAGCATCAGACTGGATTAATTAAGTAGTGTTTGACAATTTGAATCAGAAAAATATGCCTGCAAAGAAAGAGATAAAGGTTAAGAGTAATTTTAATCAAATTACAATAGGCTTGGCTTCGCCTGAAGAGATCCTTGAGAGATCATCAGGTGAGGTTCTCAAGCCTGAGACTGTTAACTACCGTACATACAAGCCCGAAAGAGACGGTCTATTCTGTGAAAGGATTTTTGGACCTTATAAGGATTACGAGTGCCATTGCGGTAAATATAAGAGAATCCGCTACCGTGGAATTATATGCGATAGATGTGGTGTTGAGGTTACTGAAAAGAAGGTGAGACGTGAAAGAATGGGACATATAAGTCTCACCGTACCTGTTGCACATATATGGTACTTCCGTTCAACTCCCAACAAAATAGGATATCTGCTCGGTATTCCTTCCAAAAAGCTCGAAGCAATTATATACTACGAAAGATATGTTGTGATGCAACCCGGCATCAAGGAAAAAGAAGGTGTTAAGGTTAATGACCTTCTTACCGAAGACGAATATCTTACTATTATTGACTCTCTGCCTAAGGACAACCAGCTTCTGGACGATAGTGATCCTAATAAGTTTATTGCCGGAATGGGTGCGGAAATCATATATAAAATGCTTACCCGTATCAATCTCGATGATCTTTCATACGAGCTGCGCCATAAAACTGAATCTGAGACTTCTCAGCAAAGAAAAGCTGAGGCTCTTAAAAGGCTCGGTGTGGTAGAAGCCTTCCGTGAATCAAAAGAGATAAATAAACCTGAGTGGATGATCCTCAAGGTTATCCCGGTTATCCCGCCAGATCTAAGACCTTTGGTTCCTCTCGATGGAGGACGCTTTGCTACAAGTGACCTTAACGATCTTTACAGGAGAGTTATCATTCGTAACAACAGACTTAAAAGGCTTATAGAGATCAAAGCACCTGAAGTGATACTTCGTAACGAGAAGAGAATGCTGCAAGAAGCTGTTGACTCTCTTTTCGACAATTCAAGAAAATCCAATGCAGTTAAGACAGAAGCTAACCGCGCTCTTAAATCGCTTTCAGACAGCCTTAAGGGTAAACAGGGACGTTTCCGTCAAAATCTGCTTGGAAAAAGGGTTGACTATTCTGCCCGTTCAGTCATTGTTGTTGGTCCTGAACTTAAAATGCATGAATGTGGTCTACCTAAAGATATGGCTGCAGAACTATACAAACCTTTTATTATCAGAAAACTGATTGAAAGAGGTATTGTTAAGACTGTCAAGTCAGCCAAAAAGATTGTTGACAGAAAGGATCCGGTTATTTGGGATATCCTCGAGAATGTTATGAAAGGGCATCCTGTCATGTTGAACCGTGCTCCTACCTTACACAGACTAGGTATTCAGGCGTTCCAACCAAAGCTCATCGAGGGCAAAGCCATACAGCTTCATCCTCTGGCTTGTACTGCATTTAATGCAGACTTTGACGGTGACCAGATGGCTGTTCACCTGCCACTTGGTAATGCTGCAATACTCGAAGCACAGCTACTGATGCTTGGATCTCATAATATCCTTAATCCTGCAAACGGGGCTCCTATCACAGTTCCATCTCAGGACATGGTGCTTGGATTGTACTATATAACCAAGAAACGCTCTGGTTCAAAAGGAGAAGGGATGAAGTTCTATGGTCCCGAAGAGGTCATTATTTGTTATAACGAAGGCAAACTTGACCTTCATGCAGAGATAGAGGTGAGACTTCCTAAAAACATGTGTGATTTGTCTCAAGGTTATGAAATGGTTAAGACAACAACCGGACGTGTGATTTTTAATCAGGTTGTTCCTAAAGAAGTAGGTTATATTAACGAACTGCTTACCAAAAAATCTCTTCGCGATATAATCAGCAATGTGCTGAAAGTTTCTGGAGTAGCTAGAACCTCACAGTTTCTCGATGATATCAAAGAGATGGGATTTAGTATGGCTTTCAAGGGAGGACTTTCATTCAATCTTGCAGACGTCTTAGTCCCACAGGAAAAAGAGGCTCTTATAGAAGACGGATACAAACAGGTTGAAAATATAATGGCTTCTTACAATATGGGCCTTATCACCAATAATGAAAGATATAACCAGATAATTGATATTTGGACAAGAACCAATTCAAAACTTACTAATATAGTAGAAAAACAAATCTCTCTTGACCAGCAGGGATTTAATCCTGTATATATGATGCTCGACTCAGGAGCTCGTGGTTCAAAAGATCAGATTCGTCAGTTGACCGGTATGCGTGGCTTGATGGCAAAACCTCAAAAATCAGGTGCTACAAGCTCTGAAATTATCGAAAATCCTATTCTCTCCAACTTTAAGGAGGGACTTTCTGTTCTTGAATACTTCATCTCCACTCACGGTGCCAGGAAAGGTCTTGCAGATACTGCTCTCAAAACAGCAGATGCAGGGTATCTTACCAGGAGACTGGTTGATGTCTCTCACGACGTAATTATTACTGAAGAGGATTGTGGTACTCTGCGTGGTCTTGTAGCTACAGCCATAAAGAACAAGGATGAGGTGGTTGAATCTCTATATGAGAGAATTATGGGTCGTTCTACAGTGCATGATATTTATAATCCTCTTACCGGTGAAAAAATCATTGAAGCCGGAGAGATGATTACAGAAGAGATTGCGGCATTAATTCAATCTCTTCCTATCGAATCCGTTGAAATTCGTTCAGTACTTACTTGCGAATCCCGTAAAGGAGTATGTGCTAAATGTTATGGACGGAACCTCGCCACCGGACGTATGGTAGAAAAAGGAGAAGTTGTAGGAGTTATTGCTGCTCAATCTATTGGTGAACCTGGTACTCAGCTGACACTCCGCACATTTCACGTTGGTGGTACTGCTTCAAGCGTTGCTTCAGAAAATGAAATTATAGCACGTTATGAAGGTCGTCTTGAATTTGAGGAACTTAGAACTATTACTTCAGTTAATGACGATGGTTCAACAAGAGAGATTGTGATAGGACGAACTGCCGAAATGAAAATTGTTGACATACATACAGGCATTACACTTTCAACATACAATATCCCTTACGGGGCAACTCTTTTCTTCAAAGAGGGAGACATTGTAAAAAAAGGAGACAAAATATGTGAGTGGGATGCCTATAATGCTGTTACAATTGCCGAAACAGGTGGCAAAGTTGTTTTTGATAATATGATAGAAGGTGTAACCTATCGTGAAGAAGCTGCAGATGAGTACTCTCTTCATAAGGAAAAGGTTATTATCGAATCAAGGGATAAGTCAAAGAATCCAACCATACGCATTATGGACGGACAGGTTGAACTTAGGCAGTACAATCTTCCTGTTGGGGCACACATTATGGTGGAAAACGGTAAAAGGGTCAAGGCTGGTGACATACTTGTCAAGATTCCACGTGCTGTTGGTAAAACTGGTGATATCACAGGAGGTCTTCCTCGTGTTACAGAGCTTTTTGAAGCACGTAACCCATCAAACCCTGCCATTGTAACAGAGATAAATGGAGAGGTTATTATGGGCAAGATTAAAAGAGGTAACCGTGAAATTATTATCAGATCAAAGACAGGAGAAGAAAAACGTTATTTAGTTCCTCTATCCAAACAGATTCTGGTACAGGAGAACGATTATGTACGTGCTGGGATGGCACTGTCAGACGGAGCCATATCTCCAACCGACATACTTGCCATTCAGGGGCCTACGAAAGTTCAGGAGTATATTGTGAATGAGGTTCAGGATGTTTACCGAAGTCAGGGTGTGAAGATAAATGATAAACATTTTGAAATCATTGTTCGCCAAATGATGCGCAAGCTTGAAATTGTGGACCCTGGTGATACACGGTTCCTCCCTGAACAGCTTGTGGATAAATGGGAATTTATCCATGAAAATGATGAGATTTACGACAAAAAAGTTGTGCTTGATGCCGGTGATTCTACTACATTAAAGCCTGGTCAGATAGTTACAGTAAGGAGACTTCGCGAAGAGAATTCAATTCTGAAGCGTAAGGATCTTAAGCTTGTGGAGGCAAGAGATGCCATGCCCGCTACTTCCAATCAGATACTTCAAGGTATCACCCGAGCTGCTCTTAGAACAAACAGCTTTATGTCTGCTGCATCATTCCAGGAGACAACAAAGGTATTGAGTGAAGCTGCTTTGCACGGCAAGACCGATACTCTCGAAGGGCTTAAGGAAAACGTTATCTGCGGACATTTGATTCCTGCCGGCACAGGACAAAGGGAATTTGAAAAGATAATTGTAACTCCTATGGATGATTATCAAAAACTTGTCAAAAGCAAAAAAGAGTAACCATAATTGTAAATCAATAAAGAGGGTGTTTGAGAATTTAATCTCGACACCCTCAATTGTTTATAGATATCCAAAAAATATAGCATTCATAAATATTTTTGACCCTCCAAGCCAATAAGAACGAAAATTTAGATCGTCAGCTATATAGATTATTTTGCCCTTGCCGACAGTTTCTGTTATAATGGCAGGAGTACCGGATATTCTTTCCAGATTATTTTGAGATATGCATCCTGAAAGATAGGGAGCATCAGAATAGGTCATAAAAATGTCAACATTACTACTTTTAAGTTCGGCTTTATTTATAACAACTGGCACAGTCCTCATAATTGGGATATAAGTATTGTCGCATCCCCATCCCAATGGATTGTGTTTATTGAAAATACATTTGAGAATAACTCCGTCGAAACTATCTTTTTTAACTGCTGGTAATGTTTTGATACCGGTAAGTTTTGCCTCATTGGTAATTGTATATGAATTCCCGGTAGCAATTAAAACACCTCCGTCTCTAATCCATCTTTTGAGGTTTTCAGCAAAACTGCCTATTGAAGAATTGCTCAACATCCCATCAGCAAAGATGATTACATTATATTTTCTTAAGTCTGTGTTGGGTAATAATGTGTGATCAATGAGAGTTACCGGAATTTTAAACCTTTGATCCAGCATATGCCATATCTCTCCTGACTCAGGAATGCCCATTCCTTTACCCACAATCATCGCAATTTCAGGCTTTCTAAGAACTTTGAAAACAGGACTGCCAAGGTCATAGTCTTTCATCAATCCACTTTTCATTGAGATGATATCAACGCCGTTCTCCAAAGAAAGTCGTTCGAGCAATGAATACAGTTCCTCACCATCAAGTGGTTGCCCTGCTACAGGTATTACAATTGAACCAGGCTTAAATCCGGCATCCATGCTTGTAAATTGTCTATCAGAAATTCTAAGATATAAATCACGATTCAAAAGCTCAAAAATCAATTTTGGTGTAAAATATTCACTATTCTCAAAAATATATGCATAACTACTCTTTCCTCCTTTTATTTTTCCGGGTATTATCTGTACCGAATCAACCTTGTTTCCAATGAGTCCTGAAATGTTTTCTACAGTACAATATCTCAAATTGTATGCATAAGGAAAAGTCCATGTTGATATATCATAGAAAGTACTGTCACGGTAATTTTTCATCTCCTCCCACATTGTCTTGATAATATTATAGTTTATCTGATTGACAGGTATAACATAGGAGTCGTTGGCCTTAAAAGTTCTTCCATCGGCAGTACAATCTTTTTTTAATCTGTAAACCTCAATATTGTGGCTTTGCATATTGGTTAAAAAATAATGTGCGATGCCTTTCAACCCATCTGTCGTAAAAATATATCCCTGCGTTTTATCTTTTGAGGCAGATTGTGATAAATTGGCAAAAAATGATCTCTGGTATTCTATCAATTTATCCTTTAAACTGTATGCAGCAATAATAGAATAATATCCCGCAAATACCTGGTTTTTGACAGTAGCTGGAAATGAAAGATTCCCCATAGAGGTTGGTCTCATAAAGCCTCTGGATGCAAGCTGCTCTACCAAAATTGCTATTGAACCGTTAATATCTCCATAAGTTGCTCCTTTCCCCACAAAAAAATCGTCGTAACCATCCTTTGAGTAATAAAGTACTCCTGCCTTATCAAAACCGGAAGCAATATAGGATGTTATTTCCGACGTGAGCTTTTGATTTTCATCAGAAATGTCAGGGTGAGTCCGCAAAGGATGGCCGGGACTGAAGTAAAACCCCTTACCATCTCCGCCTTGTTCATGCTGGTCTACCACAACATTTGGCAACCATGCTCTGTACATTTTGACAGCATTGAGTCCTTCTGGATGTTGTACAGAAAGCCAGTCACGATTGCAGTCAGCCCAGTAATGATTTGTTCTGCTGCTAGGCCAGGGTTCTGAGAATTCTCTTGAATTCAGATCTGCTATATCACAGAAACTTCTCGAAGAGTTAACCCAAGAAGCAAACCTGTTAATACCATCTGGATTTAAACCAGGAGTAATAATTATTACAGTATTCTCAAGTAGCTTTAACATATCTGGATTTTCAACGGCAGTAAAAAAATATGCAAGAATAAGAGATGCATTTGCTCCGGAAGCTTCATTGCCATGGATGGAATTCATAAGATTGACAAATACTGGCGTTTTTGACAGATCACCTGATTCTCCTTTAGAATTGCCCTCCCAAGCTTTTTGAATTGATTGAAGGTGTTCCTTCTGCAATGTCTCTAAATTTCTCTGATTCTCTCCGGAAGTTATGACAACTTGAATAAATTTTCTATGTTGATAGGTCTCTCCATATTCTCTTATTGATACTCTGTCTGAAACTTGGTCAAGAGCTTTCATGTATTTCAATATATCATTCCAGTCTGCATACTGGTCCCCGACATTAAATCCCAACACAGACGACGGCGTAGGAATATCACTATTAAAATAATATTTTCCTTCAGGCAGATAAAAATTTATTTCGTTTGCCAAAACCGTTTCTGTTTGAGCCACTGATATCGTGGTAATAGAATTCAGCACTGTAATCAACAGTGCTGAAAAAATCAATAATTCTTTTTTACAATTTGTTAAACAGGTCATTATATGTTAATTATATAGGATTTTGCTTGCAAAGTGGATTATAGTCAATCTCCGATTGAGGAAAAACAAATTGCCATTCAATACTGTTTGCTGCTTTAAATCTATTTTCCTCTCCAAGTCCTTGATCGTCGTACATATTGTAGTTTGATGCAAGTGGGTCAAGATTCTTTGGATTTTGACCGGATTTCCAGCCGTTAGCACTGCCACCCTGATTATACCCTGGCCTTGGAGCAGGACCTCTATCAAGATTCATGTTCAAACGTTTTAAATCAAGAAATCTAAATCCTTCTCCCCAAAGCTCAATTCTTCGTTGAAACATAATCTCATCTATTAATGCCTCTCCGGTATTTGTAGATAACATGTACTGAGGATCTCTTACTGCAGCAAGCCGATATAGTGCCTGTGCTGCCAATTGGTCTGATCCAGCTCTTGCATAACCTTCAGCCATAATAAGTATCATTTCAGGAAGTCTTATATATGGAAGATCTGCTGTATAAACGTTCCCTAAATAAAGTGATGAGGTATTATCTGGATAATCAACTATATATTTCTGGCTCATCCATTTAAAAATATTTCCGGCAGGTGGATACGCTATGAGTTTTCTGTCCATCAAAGGTGCATCCGGCAGCCATACTTGTTTACGCACATCAGTTGAACTGATTCTATTATAAAGCAAATTGTAAATGGCTCTCGGCGTATTTTTGTTGTATGAAACATTGGTGTTTGATATAAAACTGAAGAAATTAGTCAATGTCCCTGTTTCCAATGTTGGCTGACCAATTTTACCCCAAATCCACTCTTTATTTGTTGCATCACACATGCGACCCTGCTTGAAAGCATAAGTATCTGCCTGTAAACTAGCTCCTGAATTCTCTACAACGAGTTGTGCCATTTGTGCGGCTTCCATCCATTTGCCCTGTGTAAGTAAAACTCTTGCCTTAATAGCCCTAGCAACATGAATATTAATATGGGTTATGGAATTGCGTTTTATATTAACCTTTTCCAGAAGTTCAATTGCATTGTCCAAGTCATCGTTGATTACAGTATATACGTCTTCTACACTTGAACGTGGTAATGGTTCGAGGCTATTATCGAGTTTAATTACTATCCCATCTTGAGTATTATTTTGACCGGGATAATATCTTTCTCCCCATAACTGAACAAGCGAGAAGTGAGCAAAAGCTCTGTAAGTCAATGCTTGACCCTTAATATAATCCTTTTCTTCCTGAAGACCATTGGCATTATCTATATTGTCTAATATCATGTTTGCATTAGAAATGATCGAATAGAAGAATTTATACAAAAATTTATTGTGAGAAGAAGTGGTATTCCTATGCAAAGTCCATTTGGCTTGACTTTGCCACTGTGCATTTCCTTTTGTATATACTAAATCCTCTCCCATCATATCCATCCATAACATAAATGTACCATATCCACACTGAGCTGCGCTTGAACCGGGTAAGTACATAAGTCTGTGAATGCCGTTAACA
>Ga0208825_1001559_pt1 | contig 16983 bp, 16 predicted proteins | sample AD_UKC113_MetaG_FD_184450 | JGI IMG/M metagenome (GOLD analysis project Ga0208825, IMG submission 184450) | Active sludge microbial communities of municipal wastewater-treating anaerobic digesters from Hong Kong - AD_UKC113_MetaG (SPAdes)... | ecosystem: Engineered > Bioreactor > Anaerobic >...
CGCTGGTGTTCACCCTGGCCTATGGCGCACTGGCGGCCAAGAGCCGGCGCGCCGAGATGGTGCTGGTGCCGCTCCTGGACATCCTGCAATCGGTGCCCATTCTGGGGTTCTTGTCCTTCACCGTGGTGGGCTTCATGGCCCTGTTTCCGGGCAATGTCATGGGGGTGGAGCTGGCGGCCATCTTTGCCATCTTCACCAGCCAGGCCTGGAACATGACCTTCAGCTTCTACCAGTCGCTGAAAACCGTTCCACCCAACCTGGACGAAGTCGCGCGCAGCTTTCACCTGTCGTCCTGGCAGCGCTTCTGGCGGCTGGAGGTGCCGTTTTCAATGCCCGGGCTGGTGTGGAACGCCATGATGTCGATGTCCGGCGGCTGGTTTTTCGTGGTCGCCTCCGAGGCCATCTCGGTGGGCCACACCACCATCGCCTTGCCGGGTATCGGCTCCTACGTGGCGCTGGCTATCGAGCAGCGCGACCTGGGCGCCATCGGCCTGGCGGTGGGCGCCATGCTGGCCGTGATCCTGCTGTACGACCAGCTGCTGTTTCGCCCGCTGGTGGCCTGGAGCGACAAGTTCCGCGTCGAGCTGTCGGCCGGCGAGCCGCCGCCGCGCTCGTGGCTGCTGGTGGCGGCGCACCGCACGCGCATCGCCAGCCGCCTGCTGGCCCCCGCGGCGGCAGCCGTGGCCCGCCTGTCCACGCAGCGCCTGCAGATCGGCAAGGGCTCACCGCCGCCGGCTGCCCACGATGCCAAAGGCAACCCCGGCGCCGACCGGCTGTGGCGCGCGGCCGTGTTCGTCGGCGTCCTCGCCGCGGCCGGCTACATCGGGGCGTATCTGGCCGCCGGCGTCTCGCTCGACGAGGTGGCGCGGGCGCTGGGCCTGGGCTTGATCACCCTGCTGCGCGTGGCCGTGCTGATGGCGCTGGCCACCGTGGTGTGGGTGCCCATTGGCGTGTGGATCGGGCTGCGCCCGCGCGTGGCCCGCGTGGTGCAGCCGCTGGCGCAGTTTCTGGCGGCGTTCCCGGCCAACCTGGTGTTTCCGTTCGCGGTGGTGGCCATCGTGCGCTGGCATCTGGCGCCCGACGTGTGGCTGTCGCCGCTGATGGTGCTGGGCACGCAGTGGTACATCCTGTTCAATGTAATCGCCGGCGCCAGCGCCTTCCCCAATGACCTGAAGGAAGCCGCCGCCAGCTTTCACATCCGCGGCTGGCGCTGGTGGCGCCAGGTCATTTTGCCGGGCATCTTTCCGTACTACGTCACGGGCGCCATCACCGCCAGCGGCGGCTCCTGGAACGCCTCCATCGTGGCCGAGGTGGCCAGCTGGGGCGACACCACCTTGCACGCACACGGTCTGGGCGCCTACATCGCCGACGCCACCAGCGCGGGCGACGACCACCGTGTGGTGCTGGGCGTGGTGATCATGTCGGCCCTGGTCATCGCCTTCAACCGCGTGCTGTGGCGCCCGCTGTACGACCTCGCTACGCGACGGTTGCGGCTTGATTGAAATGTCTCACCCCCAGTCTCCACACGCTTCGCGTTGTTGCGCCTTCCCCCGTCCGGGGGCATCGCCAGTGACCGGGGGAACCCCGGCCACGGCGATCGCTGGCATGGCCTGCTCCGCGGCCCTCGGGCACTTTGAGGTTTATCGTCTGCCGGCGCAATCACGCGCCAGCGTTGACTGAAAGACGCAGACACCATGGACAGCACGCAAGAGCCCTTGACCCAGAGAGCTGATACGAACGCTCTGGTGCAGATCGAGGGCGTACGCCAGATTTATCACAAAAGCGACAACGCCGACCTGGTGGTGCTGGACGACGTTTCGCTCACCGTGCGCGAGGGCGAAATCGTCGGTTTGCTCGGCCGCTCGGGCTCGGGCAAATCCACGCTGCTGCGCATCATCTCGGGCCTGCTGGTGCCCACCGCCGGCCAGGTGCGCTGGCGCGGCGCGCCGGTGCTGGGGCCGTGCGAGGGCATCGCCATGGTGTTCCAGAGCTTCGCGCTCTTCCCCTGGCTCACGGTGCTGCAAAACGTGCTGCTGGGGCTGGAGGCGCTGGGTGTGCCGGCCGCCGAGGCGCGCCACCGCGCGCTGGAGGCGATCGACCTGATCGGCCTGGACGGTTTCGAGAGCGCCTATCCCAAGGAACTGTCGGGCGGCATGCGCCAGCGCGTGGGCTTTGCGCGCGCGCTGGTGGTGCATCCGCACCTGCTGCTGATGGACGAGCCGTTCTCGGCGCTGGACGTGCTGACCGCCGAGACCCTGCGCACCGACATCATCGCGTTGTGGAGCGAAGGGCGCCTGCCGATCCAGTCGATCCTGATCGTCACCCACAACATCGAGGAGGCGGTGCTGATGTGCGACCGCATCCTGATCTTTGCCTCCAACCCCGGGCGCGTGGCGCGCGAGATTCGGGTCGATCTGCCGCACCCGCGCAACCGGCTGGACCCGGCCTTTCGCGAGCTGGTGGACGACATCTACGGCCTGATGACCCAGCGCGACGCCGCGCGGGCGCAGGACAGGCGCGGCATCGATGCCATCCCGGGCGCGGGCATCGGCCTGGCGCTGCCCAAGGTGTCCACCAACCGCCTGTCGGGCCTGATCGAGCTGCTGGCCGCGCCACCCTACCACGGCAAGGCCGACCTGCCCGACGTGGCCGCGGCGCTGCAAATGGAGGCCGACGAGCTGTTCCCCGCCGTCGAGACGCTGCAACTGCTGCGCCTGGCCGAGATGGCCGAAGGCGACGTGCAGTTGACCGACGCCGGCCGCCGCTTTGCCGACCAGGGCGTGGACGCGCGCAAGCGCCTGTTTCGCGAGCACCTGCTGGCCTACGTGCCGCTGGCGGCGCTGATCCGCAGCGTGCTGGACGAGCGCGCCAGTCACCGCGCGCCCTTCGTGCGCTTTTCCGAACAGTTGGAAGACCACATGTCCGAGGAACGCGCCGAGGACACCATGCGCGCCATCATCACCTGGGGGCGCTACGCCGAACTGTTCGGCTACGATGAACAGACCCAGCAGTTCAATCTCGAGAACCCGGTGTAATGAAACACCCCCAGTCTTCACTCGCTGCGCGATGTTTCGCCTTCCCCCAAGGGGGCTGAGGGCTGCGGCTCCAAGCCTGCTTGCGCAGGCTTGGACAGCCCGAAGAGGCGGTGCCTCTGGCACCGCCGCGGCCTGCAAGGCTCGCCAGTGACCGGGGAAACCCCGGCCACGGCGATCGCTGGCGTGGCCAGCTCCGCGGCCGTTCGGCTCTTTGGGCTTCAACACCTGCGAGTGGCGCGCAACGCCAAGAATGACTGAACCCAACCCCGAGCAACGTCTCATGCCCCAATCCACCTCCTTCCGCCCCCTGCGCGGCACGCGCATCGTCAGCCTGGCGCTCAACCTGCCCGGCCCGGCGGCGCTGATGCGCCTGCGTGCGCTGGGCGCGCGCTGCCTCAAGGTCGAGCCGCCCGGCCCGGCGCCCACCGTCAGCGGCGACCCGATGGGCCAGTACAACCCCGACGCCTACGGCCAGATGCACGCGGGCATCCGCGCCCTCACCATCGACCTCAAGAGCGAGCGCGGCCGCGCGCGCCTGGCGCGCGAGCTGGCCGCCACCGACGTGCTGCTGACCTCGTTTCGCCCCTCGGCGCTGGCCAAGCTGGGCTTGTCGTGGAGCGCGTTGCGCCGCGCGCATCCGCAACTGTCGCTGGTCGAAATCGTCGGCGCGTCGGGCGAGCGCGCCGAGGAACCGGGGCACGACCTGACCTATTTGGCCGAGGCGGGCCTGATCACCGGCACCGCCCTGCCCCCCACCCTGCTGGCCGACATGACCGGTGCGCTACTGGCCGTCGAGGCCACGCTGGCCGCCTTGCTGCAAGCGCGCGCCAGCGGCCGCGGCGTGCACCGCGAAGTCACCCTGCTGGGCGCCGCCCAGTGGCTGGCCCTGCCGCGCGACTGGGGCCTGACCCTGCCCAGCGGCGCCGTGGGCGGCGCACACGCCGGCTACAAGGTCTATCCCTGCAGGGACGGCCGCGTGGCCTTTGCCGCGCTGGAGCCGCACTTTGCCGCCGCCCTGCTCAAGGCCGCCGGCCTGCCCATGCCCGATTTGCGCGCGCCCTTCGCCCCCGCCACGCACGCCGCCATCGCCGCCTGGGCGCTGGGCAAGACGCGCCGCGAGCTGGGCGTGTTGGGCCGCGCGCACGACATTCCGCTGTACACGCTGGCACCGGCCAAGGCAGGTTGACGCGATGCGCGAGCAAGGCAACGTGCGCCGCTGGGACGCGGCCAAGGGCTTCGGCTTCATCCAGGGCGCGCGCAGCGCCAGCGTGTTCTTTCACATCCGCGACTTTCGCGGCAGCACCCCGCCCGCCGAAGGCCTGCGCGTCAGCTTCGAGGAAATCCAGGTCGGCGGCAAGGGCCCACGCGCCATGGACGTGCGGCCGCTGGCCGAGGCGGCGGCCTCCGCTGCGCCGCGCCGCAACGGCCCGCGCCCAGCCGACGCCCGCGTGCGCCCGGCGCCGCGGCGCGAGCCCGAGCCCCCCACCGGCTCCGGCTTGGCCGCGCTGCTGATGCTGGGCTGGCTGGCCCTGCTGGCCTGGGGCGCATGGTCGCAGCGCCTGCCGCTGTGGCTGCTGGGCGCGCTGGCGGCGCTCAACCTCGTCACCTATGCCGCCTACGCCGCCGACAAAAGCGCAGCCCGGCGCGGTGGCTGGCGCACGTCCGAGCAGCAGCTGCATCTGCTGGCCCTGCTGGGCGGCTGGCCCGCCGCCTGGTGGGCGCAGCAGCGCCTGCGGCACAAGTCCAGCAAGCCCGAATTTCGGCGTGTGTACTGGGCCACCATCGTGCTGAATTGCGCGGCGCTGGGGTTCGTGCTCGGCCGCGCTGGTCTGCTGGCGGGCGCGCTGCCCTGATGGCTTGCCTATGATGGTCACCCGGAGGCCATCATGAACAACAAGCTGCACCCCCACCAAAAAGAAGAACTGGCCGAGCTGGCCGTGGCCGCCATGCGCGAGCGCGGCCTGCAGCCCGAGTTTTCGGGCCCGGCGCTGCAACAGCTGCGCGCCATCGACGGGCCGGGCACGGCCGATGGCGCGGACATTGCCGACCTGAGCGGCCTGCTCTGGTGCTCGATCGACAACGACGACTCGCGCGACCTGGACCAGATCACCGTCAGCGAGACGCTGGCCGACGGCAGCGTGAAGATTTTGGTGGCCATCGCCGACGTCGATGCGCTGATCAAGAAGGACAGCGCCATCGACCGCCACGCGCAAATCAACACCACCAGCGTCTACACCTCGGCGCGCATCTTTCCGATGCTGCCCGAAAAACTTTCGACCGACCTCACCTCGCTCAACCCCAGCCAGACGCGCGTGGCCAACGTCACCGAGATGGTGTTCGCCCCCAACGGTGATCTGTTGCGCAGCCACATCCAGCGCGCGCGCGTGCGCAACCAGGCGCAACTGGCCTACGACGCCGTGTCCGCCTGGCTCACCGGAGACGGCCCGCTGCCCGAGGCCGCCGACCGCGTGCCCGGCATGGACCAGCAGTTGCGCACGCAGGACTCGGTGGCCCAGCAATTGCGCGCGCGCCGGCGCGAGCAGGGTTCGCTCGAATTCCAGACCCTGCAGCCGCGCGCCGAGTTCGACGGTGACCGGGTGGTGGCCATCCGCCAGCAGGAGCAAAACCGCGCCCGCCAACTGATCGAGGAATTCATGGTCGCCACCAACGGCGTGACCGCGCGCTACCTGGCCGGCAAGCGCCGCGCTGCCATCCGCCGCGTGGTGCGCTCGCCCGAGCGCTGGGCCCGCATTGCCGAGGTGGCGGCCGAGCGTGGTACCACGCTGCCGCCCGAGCCCGACTCCCGGGCGCTCGAGCAATTTCTGGCCGCCGAGCGCCGGCGCGACCCCGAGCGCTTTCCCGACCTGTCGCTCACCATCGTCAAGCTGATGGGCCGCGGCGAATACGTGCTCGAGCACCCCGGCGGCCCCGCCATCGGCCACTTTGGCCTGGCCGTGCGCGACTACTCGCACAGCACCGCGCCCAACCGCCGTTACCCCGACCTGATCACCGGCCGCCTGATCAAGGCCGCCCTGGCCAGCGAGCCGGCGCCCTACTCCAACACCGAGCTGGAGATGCTGGCCAACCACTGCACGCGCCAGGAAGACGCCGCCAACAAGGTCGAGCGCCAGCTGCGCAAGTCCGAAGCCGCCATGCTGCTGGAAGGCCGCATCGGCGAGGTGTTCGACGGCGTCGTCACGGGCCAGTCCAAGGGCAACACCTGGCTGCGCATCTTCGAGCCGCCCGCCGACGGCATGCTGCTGCCCAGCCGCGCCGTCAAGGTGGGCGACAAGCTGCGCGCCAAGCTGGTGGACACCAACGTGACGCGCGGCTTCATCGACTTCGAGCAGGTCGAATGAGCACGAACGGCGCGGCACCCGGCAGGCGGGGTTGAGGGCGACTTGCCGGGCCGCGCCTTGCCAATCAATTCTACAATTTTGATAGCTACCTGCGCTTGCCAGACGGGCGCCACAGGCCAATTCAGCTTATAAATCCTGTCCATGCCCAACGACCTCAAGAAAGCCCTCTGGGCCACCGCCGACAAGTGGCCTTTGTGCAGGCGGTGCGCGAGCTGAGCGCCGCCACGCTGAAGAAGATCGCCCAGGAGCTGACCGACAGCCTGCGCCGCAACATCACCGCGGACTGGGCCCGCCACGACAGCGTGCGCGCCAAGCTGCGTCTGATGGTCAAGCGCATCCTGCGCAAGTACAAGTACCCGCCCGACCAGCAGGAGGGCGCGGTGGAACTGGTCTTGCAGCAGGCCGAAGAGCTGGGTGAGAGCTGGGTGGCGTGAGGGCCGCAGCGTCACGCGCCGAAGCAAAAACCCCGGCCCCGCCTTGGCGGGGTGCGCGGCGCGCCGTCTCAGCTCCTGCTCAGTGGTGCGCCGGATCGCGGCTGACCACGATGACGCCCTTCATGCCGGCCTCGTAGTGGCCGGGGATCAGACAGCCGAAGTCGACCACGCCGGCCCGGGTGAACTGCCAGACGATCTCGCCCTGCTGGCCCGGCTCCAGGGTCAGCTTGCCCGGTTCGTCGTGCGCCATGTCCGGGTGCTTTCTCATCTGCTCCAGGTGTTCCAGCAACTCCTGCCTGGTGCCCAGGTTGATCTCGTGCCTGATCTGGCCCGTGTTCCGGACAAGCAGGCGCACGGTCTCGCCCTGCCGGACCGTCAGCCTGGCGGGCGTGAAGCGCATGGCGTCGCTCATCTCGATGGCGACGCTGCGCCGGGCCTGGGCGGCGCTGCCGGGCTGGCCGATGGCCGTCGCGCCGCCCCCATCATGGTTGTGGCTGCCCGCGTGCGTGCCGCTGGCCAGGGCAGCGCCCGAAGCGGCCAGCGCAAGCACGGCCAGCAGGTGGGACACGGTGGATTGCTTCGGTTTCATGCAAGGCCTCTCAAGCAAATGATCTGGCGTCGGTGCGCCGGCCTTTGATGCGGCCCGGCACGCCAGCGCGAGTGCCGATCTTATGCGGCCGGCGCCTGGTGGACGGCAACGCGCACCGCGCGCCCTGCGCTCCTACAATCGCGAACGCGCCTGACGCAGCGCGCCCATCGACGGCCCTGCGCGACGCATGTTCCATCGAAAGGCCTGTCATGACGCGCTTTGCCCCCGTTGCCGTTTTGTTCCTCCTGACCCTCACCGGCTGCGGACTGCAGCAATCCGTGCATGAGGACGACCTGCGTCGCAGCCGCGCGCAGTGCTCCGAATACGGCTTTGCCCCCGATTCGGTGCCCTATGCCCAGTGCATGCAAAGCGCCATGCAGCACATCGACGCGCAGCGCACCGCCAATTTCCAGCGCAGCATGGGCAACAACGCGGCCATGGGAAACCACGGCATGGGCACGGCGCCGTCCGCCCCCACCATTTCGCTGGACTTCGGCAAATCCACCTCGACCTCCATCACCAACGAAACGCACATCACCCAGCCGCCCAACGTCACCTGCGCCACGGCAGGCAACGCGGGGCGCTGCGCCAGCAACTGAGCCTCAGAACCCCGCGCCCGGCTGCGCCAGGTAGGCCAACTCCTCGGGCGTGCTGGCGCGCCCCAGGACGGCGTTGCGGTGCGCAAAGCGCCCAAAGCGCGCGATCACGTCCTGGTGCTTGCGGGCGTATTCCAGCGTGCCGTCGAAGAACGCCTTGGGCTGGGCGTCGGCCGCGTCGCGCAGCGCCGCGAACAGCGCCACGCTGCGCGCCTGCATGGCGGCGTCCTCGGCGTGCTCCAGCGGCAGGTAGCAAAAGATGCGCGCCATGGGCGGCACGGCCTGGTCGTGGCCGCGCTCGATGCCCTCCAGCGCAAGGGCCAAGGCCTGGGCGTCGGCGGCAAAGCTCTCGGGCCGGCCACGAAACACGTTGCGGCTGAACTGGTCGAGCACGATCAGAAGCGCCAGGCGACCTTCGGCATTCTCGGCCCAGGCATCCAGCCGCCCGGTGCGCGCGGCCTCGACGGTGGCGCCAAAGCGCTGGCGCAGCATGGCGTCGAACGCCTCGTCCTTCTGAAACCACTGCGCCTGCACGCGCTGCATGGCGGCGGCATCGAGCGGGTGGGCGCCAAACCAAGTGACCAGCACGGCGGCCGGCGTGATGTCGAAGTCATTGGTGTTCATGGCCGCAGCATAGCGAACCACGCTTATGATGCCTGTGCGTGAGCCCGCAAGTACAACCAGGGAGACTCGAATGATGCGACCTCTTGCAATCCGCGTGGTACTTTCCGCGCTGCTCGGCGTGGGCGTGATGGGCGGCGCCGTCGCCCAAACGGCCGCACCGCCCAGCGCGCAAAATTCCGATCCCGACAAGCTGGGCTGGATGCTTGGCTCGCCGCCGCCGCCGGACAAGATCATCAGATGGGCGGATGGATCGTTTCTCAAGTTTCCCCAGTTGCGCTGGACGTTCTCCAACATCCGCCAATTGGTGCCGACCACCAACGTCTCGCGCGGCTTGCTGCCGCCCACGCCGCTGCCACGCGCCGAGCGACGCGATCTGGATGCGGTCAGCTTTGTGCCGCTGGGCAAGACCGAGCCCATGACTTGGGGCCAGGCGTTCGATGCCAACTACACGGACGGCGTGGTGGTGCTGCACAAGGGGCGTGTGGTGTACGAGCGCTACGCAGGGGCGCTCACACCCACCGGCCAACACCTCGCGCACTCGGTCACCAAGTCGTTCTTCGGCACCTTGGGTGAAGTTCTGGTTGCCGAAGGCAAGATCGACGAGAACGCCAAGGTGACGCAGTACGTGCCGGAGCTGAAAGACAGCGCCTTCGGCGACGCTACCGTGCGCCAGGTGATGGACATGCGCACCGGTTTGCGGTACAGCGAGAAATATGCCGACCCCAAGGCCGAGATCTGGGACCACGTGCGCGCTGGCGGCGTGCTGCCGCGCCCGCCCAACTACGCGGGGCCAAAAACGTTTTACGAATTCCTGCAGACGGTGAAGAAGGAAGGCGAACACGGCGGCGCATTCGCCTACAAGACGGTGAACTCGGACGTGCTGGGCTGGATCATCCGCCGGGCAACCGGCCAGTCGGTGGGGCAGGTGTTGTCTGAACGCATCTGGAGCCGAATGGGCATGGAGCAAGACGCCTACTTTGAAGTGGACAGCGTTGGCACCGAATTCGCCGGCGGCGGCCTCAACGCGGGCTTGCGCGATCTGGCGCGCTTTGGCGAGATGATGCGCCGCGGCGGCGAATGGAACGGTCAGCAGATCATCCCGCGCTCGGTGGTTGAGGACATCCGCAAAGGCGGTGACCGCGACGCCTTCGCCAAGGCAGGCTACGACCTGCTGCCCGGCTGGAGCTACCGCGACATGTGGTGGGTCACGCACAACGAGCACGGCGCATACGGCGCGCGTGGCGTCTATGGTCAAGCCATCTACATCGACCCCAAGGCCGAGATGGTGATCGCGCGCTTTGCCTCGCACCCGGTGGCGGCCAACGCGGGCAACGACCCCACTTCGCTGCCCGCCTATCACGCGTTGGCCAAATACCTGATGGCTCATCCGCAGTAGGACACGCCGTCGCGCGTGCATGTCGGCAAGCGATTGCGATTCCGGTAAGCGATGGGTGCAACGCAGCAATGGAGCTGGCATGATGGCCCCTGATTGAGGAGTGACCCGCGATGACAGCCAGCGCCCCCGCATCCGTCGAATCGATCCGCACGCTCGCCCTGGTGGGCGCAACGGGCAGCGGCAAGACCACCCTGGCCGAGGCCTTGCTGCACGCCAGCGGCGCCATCGGGGCGATGGGCAGCGTGGAGCGCGGCAGCACCGTGAGCGACCACGATCCGATGGAGGTCAAGGCCCAGCACTCGCTGCAGGCCTCGGTGCTGCACCTGGAGCACGCCGGCTGCCGCGTGCACCTGATCGACACCCCCGGCCTGCCCGACTTCAGCGGCCAGAGCCTGGCGGCGCTGGAGGCGGTGGAGACCGCCGCCATCGTCATCAGCGCGGCGGCCGGCATCGAGCCGATGGCGCGGCGCATGATGGCGCAGGCGGCCGAGCGCCAGCTCGACCGTCTGATCATCGTCAACAAGATCGACGCCGAAGGCGCCGACCTGGCCGGCCTGCTGGCCGACATCCAGGCCAGCTTCGGCAAGCCCTGCCTGCCGCTGAACCTGCCCGATGCGGGGGCCACCCGGGTGGTCGATTGTTTCTACAACCGCGAGGGCCACAGCGATTTCGGCGCGGTGGCCGACGCGCACCGCGCCCTGGTCGAGCAGGTGGTCGAGGTCGATGCCGCCTTCGTGGACCGCTACCTGAGCGAGGGCGACGTGGACGCCAGCGAGCTGCACGCGCCGCTGGAGCAGGCGCTGCGCGAAGGCCACCTGGTGCCCGTGTGCTTTGTCTCGGCGCGCAGCGGCGCAGGCGTGGCCGAGCTACTGGACGTCATCGCCCGGCTGCTGGCCAACCCCACCGAAGGCAACCCGCCCGACTTCCTGAACGGCGAGGGCGAAGCCGCCCAGCTGCTGCACGCGCAGGCCGACCCGGCAGCGCCGGTGCTGGCGCACGTGTTTCGCATCAGCATCGACCCCTTCGTGGGCAAGCTCGGCTTTGTGCGCGTCCACCAGGGCACCATCGCGCCGGGCACGCAGTTGTTCGTGGGCGAGGGGCGCAAGCCCTTCAAGGTGGGCCACCTCTATCTGCAACAAGGCAAGAGCCATGCCGAGCTGGCGGCGGCCGGCCCGGGCACGATCTGCGCCATCGCCAAGGTGGACGAGCTGCAGTTCGACGCCGTGCTGCACGACGCCGCCGAGCATGAGCACGTGCACTTGAAGCCTCTGCCCTTTCCAGTGCCGGTGCATGGCGTGGCGCTCAGCCCCAAGCGGCGCGGCGACGAGCAGCGCCTGTGGGAGGTGGTGGCCAAGCTGGTGGCCGAAGACCCCTGCCTGCGGCTGGAGCGCGCCGCCGGCACGCACGAGACCATCGTGCGCGGCCTGGGCGAGTTGCACCTGCGCGTGCTGCTGGAGCGCCTGCGCGACGTGCACAAGTTCGAGGTGGACACCCGCCCGCCGCGCATCGCCTACCGCGAGACCATCACGCAAAACGCCGCCGCGCAGTACCGCCACAAAAAGCAGAGCGGCGGCGCCGGCCAGTTCGGCGAGGTGCACCTGCGCGTGGAGCCGCTGCCGCGCGGCGCCGGCTTCGAGTTTGTGGACCAGGTCAAGGGCGGCACCATTCCGGGCCAGTTCATGCCGGCCGTTGAAAAAGGCGTGCGCGAGGCGCTGGCCGAGGGCGTCATCGCCGGCTATCCGGTGCAGGACGTGCGCGTGATCGTGCACGAGGGCAAGCACCACCCGGTGGACAGCAAGGAAGTGGCCTTCGTCACCGCCGGCAAAAAGGCGTTTCAGGCCGCCGTGCGCGAGGCGCGGCCGGTGGTGCTGGAGCCGATCGCGCGCCTGTTGATCACCGCGCCCGACAGCGCCACCGGCGCCATCACGGGCGATCTGTCGGCGCGCCGCGGCATCGTCAGCGGCACCGACAGCGGCCGCCATGGCGAGCTGACCATCACCGGCCAGGCGCCGCTGGCCGAGCTGACGGACTACCAGAGCCGGCTCAACGCCATGACCGCGGGCCAGGGCAGCTACGCCCTGGCGCTGTCGCACTACGCGGCGGTGCCGCCGGCGGTGCAGCAGCAACTGGTCAGTCAGTATCAGCAGCCCGCGGAGGAATAGTCAACGTCAGTGAACCACCGCACTTCGCGTGACTTGCAGCCGGTGAAACCCAAAGAGCCCGAAGGCCGCGGAGCAGGCCGTGCCAGCGATCGCCGTGGAAGGGCTATGCCCGCTCACAGGCGATGCCCCCTTCAAGGGGGCTGAGGTCTGCGGCTCCAGACCTGCCTGCGCAGGTCTGGACAGACCGAAGGGCCGCCGCCTCTGGCGGCGCGCACCAGGCAACCCATCGCGCAGCGAGTGGAAACTGGGGGTGTTTCATTTCACCGCCGCTGCTCGATCAGCGGCCCGCGCAATTCGCCGTCGGGATAGCGCGCCGTCGGCAGGTTGACGTACCACTGCCCGGTCAGCAGGTCGGCGCGCTGCCGGGCCGTCAGCATGGCGCGGCCCTCGGCGGGGCTTTGCACCGTGCGTCCCAGCGAGACCACGGGCGGCGCGATCTCGCCGCTCATGCCCGGGCTGTGGAACGCGCCCCCCCGCACCGGGCCGCTCAGGCCGCTGAAGCTGAGCTTCCAGCGCAGCAGACCGGTGTTGCGGTTGAGCACCGCCACCAGCTCGCCCTGCGCGCGGCTGTCATTGGCCGGCACAGCCTGCTGCCCGTTCAGATGGGCGCTGAAGGCCGCCAGCTCGGGCATCTGGCCGGACACCGGCGGCGGCGGCGCGCCGCGCGGAGCCGGCGCAGGCACCAACGCACAACCGGCCAGCACGGCCGCCAGCAGGCCGCTTGCGGCAACACGGGTGAGCCGCATCAGTTGACCACCCGCAACTGGCCGCGCAACTCGCCTTGCGGATAGCTGCTGGTAAACACGCTGACATACCACAGGCCGCTGAGCATGTCGGTGGCCTGCGACGGCGTGAGTGTGGCGCGCCCCTCGTAGCGGTCGCCGAAAGGCCCGGGCCACAGCAGCACGGGTTGGGCGATCTGCGTCGCGTCGGCCGGGCCGCGAAACTGCACCGCCGTGATGGCACCAGCCAGGTCGCTCCAGGACGCTTTCCAGCGCAGCACGCGGGTGGCGCCGTCGTACAGCGCGTCGAGCTGGCCCGTGGCGCCGCTGCGCGCCGGCGGGATCACGCTGGCGCCGTCCAGCTGCGTGGTCAGGGTCACCAGGTTCGGGTTGGCGGACGGCGAGGCCGCAGGAGGCGCCGGCACCGGCGTGCCGATGGGCGGCAGCGGCTGCGGCACCGACTGCGGCGGCGGCACCGGCATGGGCTGCACCGTGGGCGGCGCCTCTGCCGGGTTGGCCGGCAAGGACTCGGGCATGCGGATCGGCGGCGGGCTGTAGCGCGGCCCCAGGTCGACCGTGCCGCAGGCACTGGCCAGCACCGCGGCAGCCAAAAGAGCCAACACCGCGCGCCATCGAATCGAGCTGGAAAGAAACATGGACAAACCTCCTTGGCATCAATGCACATCTGCACCGGCGCCCCCGGGTGCATTCTTGTGAAGCAATTGTAGGCAGGGCGCATGACCGCCACCGTAACGGGCTGCACCCATGCGGGCTGCTATGCTGGGACGCCCTGCCACACGCTCCGCGGCCATTGGGCTCCTTGCGTTTCATCGGCTGCGGCTGGCGCGCAGCGCCATGGATAACCGACATGCTCGACCTCAGCACCCTGCAAAGCCTTCTGGACCCCCTGCTGCCCGGCCTGATGGGCGTGCGGCTGCTGGCCGTGTCGCCCGAGCGCGTGCGCGCCGAAATGACCGTGCGCCCCGACCTGTGCACCGCCGGCGGGCGGCTGCACGGCGGCTCGTTCATGGCCTTTGCCGACACCCTGGGCGCGGTCGGCACGGTGCTCAACCTGAAAGCCGGCCAGAGCACCACCACCACGGACTCCAGCACCAAGTTCATCGCTGGCGCCGCCGTGGGCACCGTGGTGACCGGCGAAGCCGTGGCCTTGCACCGCGGGCGCAGCACCCAGGTGTGGCAAACCACCGTCACCAATGCCGACGGCAAGCTGTGCGCGGTGGTCACGCAGACCCAGCTGATCCTGGAGCCGAAGCCGGCCTGACGCACGGGCCACAAGCATGATCCGCTGGCCACTGGTGCCCCATCCGGCCACGCCCTGCGCGTCGGTCCAGCGGCTGGACGCAGCCCTGGCGCACGGGCCCGACGGCTGGCGCCTGCGCTACACGCTGGTGGGCGCGCTGTCCACTCTGCGCCTGCCGCCCCCGGCCGACCGTCCGCGCCCCACCGACGGCCTGTGGCGCCACACCTGCTTCGAGGCCTTTGTCGGCACGGCGGACAGCCCGCGCTATGCCGAATTCAATTTTTCCCCCTCGGGCGACTGGGCCGTCTACAGCTTCGCTGCCGAGCGTCAACGCGACGACGCGACGCCCACCGGGCCCGCCCCGCGCATCGCCCGCACCCACGACGCGCACGCGCTCCAGCTGGATGCCTGGCTGCCCACGGGCGCGCTGCCCGCAGCTGGCAGCGTGCTGGGCCTGAGCGCCGTCATCGAAACCGCCGACGGCACGCTCAGCTACTGGGCGCTGGCGCACCCGCGCGCGCAGCCCGATTTTCATGACCGCGCCGGCTGGACGGCGCGCGTGCCCGACAATCGCCGTCCATGAAATTCGGCCTTGAACGCTTTCTGCAAGACCCCGCCCTGCGCGCACCCCTGAAGGGCCGGCGCGTGGCGCTGCTGGCCCACCCGGCCTCGGTCACGCGCGACCTCACGCATGCGCTCGACGCCCTGGCCGCCCTGCCCGACGTGCGCCTCACGGCCGCCTTCGGCCCCCAGCACGGCCTGCGCGGCGACAAGCAGGACAACATGGTCGAGTCGAGCGACTACACCGATCCGCGCCTTGGCATCCCGGTGTTCAGCCTGTACGGCACGGTGCGCCGCCCGACGCCCGCCATGCTGGACAGCTTCGACGTGCTGCTGGTGGACTTGCAGGACCTGGGCTGCCGCATCTACACCTTCATCACCACGCTGCGCTACGTGCTGGAGGCCGCCAGTGCGCACGGCAAGGCGGTGTGGGTGCTGGACCGCCCCAACCCCGCCGGCCGGCCCGTGGAAGGCTTGACGCTGCGCGAAGGCTGGGAGAGCTTTGTCGGCGCCGGCCCCATGCCCATGCGCCACGGCCTGACACTGGGCGAGCTGGGCCACTGGTTCATCGCGCACCTGGGCCTTCAGCTTGAATACCGCGTGATCGCCATGCAAGGCTGGCAAGCCGATGCCGCGCCCGGCTTTGGTTGGCCCACCGAACGTACCTGGGTCAACCCCAGCCCCAACGCCGCGTCCTTGGGCATGGCGCGCGCCTACGCCGGCACCGTGATGCTGGAGGGCACCACGCTGTCCGAAGGCCGCGGCACCACGCGCGCGCTGGAGCTGTGTGGCGCGCCCGACATCGACACGCACCGCCTGCTGGCCGACATGCGTGCCATGGCGCCCGAATGGCTTGCCGGCTGCCGCCTGCGCGAATGCTGGTTCGAGCCCACCTTCCACAAGCACGCCGGCCAGTTGTGCGCCGGCGTGCAGATTCACGTCGAAGACCCCACGCACTACGACCACGCCGCCTTCAAGCCCTGGCGCCTGCAGGCGCTGGCCTTCAAGGCGCTGCGCCGGCAAGCGCCCGATTACCCGCTGTGGCGCGACTTTGCGTATGAATACGAGCACGAGCGCCTGGCCATCGACCTGATCAACGGCGGCCCGCTGCTGCGCGAGTGGGTGGACGACCCGAAAGCCCCGCCAGCCGCGCTCCACGCACTGGCAACGGCCGACGAGCAGGCCTGGCTGCACGCGCGCCAACCGTACTTGATTTATGAATGAAATCGGGCTACAGCGCTTGTCCGTCAAGCGCAAGCAGCTATCATTATCATAGTTTTCAGGAGATGTCATGAGCGCCGTCACGATCTACCACAACCCCAAGTGCAGCACCTCGCGCAAGGCGCTGGACCTGCTGCGCGAGCGCGGCATGGCGCCCACCATCGTCGAATACCTCAAGCACCCGCCCAGCGCCGCCGAGCTAAAGGCCATCGCCAGGGCCACCGGCCAGCCCCTGCGCGCCCTGCTGCGCACCAAGCAGCCCGAGTATCTGGAGCAAGGCCTGGACAACCCATCGCTCACCGACGACCAACTGGCCGCCGCCATGCACGCCACGCCGGTGCTGATCGAGCGGCCGATCGTCGTCACGCCCAAGGGCGCGCGACTCGGGCGGCCGGTGGAGCAAATCCTGGGCGTGCTGGACTGAACGTGGCGCCCGCGCCAACCGACGCCGTCGGCGCCCCGCGCTCGCGCGCCGACCTGTTCTGGTCCTTCAGCGGGATCGCGCTGCAGGGCTTTGGCGGCGTGATGGCGGTGGTGCAGCGCGAGCTGGTGGAGAAGAAGCGCTGGCTCACGCGCGAGCAGTTCGTCGAGGACTGGGCGGTGGCGCAGATCATGCCCGGGCCCAACGTGGTCAACCTGTCGATGATGATCGGCGACCGGCACTTCGGCCTGAGCGGCGCGCTGGTGGCGCTGGCCGGCATGCTGGCCCTGCCCAGCGTGCTGGTGCTGCTGCTGGCGGCCGGCTTTGCCACCGTGGCCGACTCAGCCCTGGCCCAGGGCGCGCTGCGTGGCATGGGCGCGGTGGCGGCGGCGCTGATCGTCGCCACCGGCATCAAGCTGATCGGGGCGCTGCGCGGCAACCCGATGGGGCGCGCGGTGTGCCTGGCGCTGGTGGCGCTGACCGTGCTGGCCATGGTGGTGTTCAAGGTGCGGCTGGCGGTGGTGCTCCTGGTACTGGGCGGGGCCGGCTGCCTGTGGGCCTGGCACTGCCTGCGGCCGCTGCCGCCCGCCGACGAGGCGCCG
>Ga0208825_1001563_pt1 | contig 16956 bp, 13 predicted proteins | sample AD_UKC113_MetaG_FD_184450 | JGI IMG/M metagenome (GOLD analysis project Ga0208825, IMG submission 184450) | Active sludge microbial communities of municipal wastewater-treating anaerobic digesters from Hong Kong - AD_UKC113_MetaG (SPAdes)... | ecosystem: Engineered > Bioreactor > Anaerobic >...
TAACTACGTGCTCTTTTGACTTTGTCCAGTAGAGGTGGGAAATAATGGAAGTGCCAATGCCAACCGTCACATTGTCACCGATTTTAATGGCTTCGGGATGAAGCTCATCAATGTAAACATACTGGCTGATCCAGACATTCTGGCCGATCCTGACACCACGCAGCCGGTGCAGGCCAGGGCGAATCTTGGCGCCACCGGGGCTCAGATAGGCTAACCGCCTTAAAATCCTTTGAAAAAGCTTCAAAATCTTTTTCCCGCTTAATATGCTCAAGACAACGTTTAATATGGCTTTTTCTATCACAAATAGATTTTATAAGTCAATAAGAAAAAGTGCTGTCCAGCCAGAGACAGGAACAGCCTTGGGCTGCCAGGTGCTCATGTGTAGCCTCTTATTGACCTTTCAAGAAACAGATTTTTATAAATTCATTTTTCCTTTGGTTTGACACTACAACTAATTTGGTTATGAGCCAGAAAAAAATAACTGGACTAAAAATACCTTAATTTTAGCTCCTCAGAGATTAAATCCTTTTCTCAAACAGCAAATTCAAAGTTCGAATAATTTCAGTCCTTATTCTTTGTCCGAACTTCCATAGAAGACTAAAAGTAAAAAAAACACCTGGTTTCCAGTCTGAATATGAATAAATGGCCACAATCTTTTCTCCTAACAAAGACTTTGACCACTGCCTGAAAGTTAGCTTTCCAGCTGATCTGTACTCGAAAAAGGCTCGGATGTCACGCTGCCAGTCAACCCAGATAATGCCGTTTTGAAAACTGAGCCTCTTCTCCACCTCAAGGCCTAAGGCATCACGATAAGCAATCTCAGGAAGATTAACTCCACAGTATGCACTCATCCCATCCCACATACCAAACCTTGGATTGAATTCTATTATTTTATAGATTCCGTCTCTAGAATCTTTCTTAAATTCAATGCCACCAAGTCCTTGATAGTTGATATCCCTGAGAAACTTGATTACTACTTTCTTCAATTCAGGATCATCATAGCTCTTGACATAGCTGGCCGACCCAAATCCTTTAGGTATCACCCTATATTTTCTGCCCGAAAAATAGCCGAGAAGTTCAGAGCTGGAATCACAATAAAAAGCAGTGTAAATAAGATTCTTATCATCCCCTGGTATTACTTCCTGGATCACAATCCGTGGATCGATCAAAGCGATCTGGTTAAACGCTACTCGCAGCTCCTGCTGGTCACGGCAATAGACGACCTTTGGTCTACCGGCAAATAAACCTTTTCTAAGAAGCCGCCCAGCCTTTTCTGAATGCCAGAAAGCACTTTCTTCAGGTTTTATTATAGCCGGATAGACCACTTCTTTGGAAACAGAACAAAAGGTTTTTTCATCACAAACAAAAAAGGTCCGTGGAGCGGGTATAGAATGCTTACAGACAATTGAGTAAAGACCATCTTTGGTAATCAGTCTTTCAATTAGTGCGTGTTCTGGCAGAACAAATGAATAATACTTATTAAGTTTATCTCGGTATTTTGAAAATAGATAAACATGTTCGTCGCTCAAAGGATATAGTACGGCTTTTTTAGTAAAAGTATTCCCAAACTCTTCCAGAAATCTTATATATTTATCCTCCTCCTTTTCTGAAAACGGACAATAAACATATTCGCATGAATTGGAAAACCTGCCCGGTATATTTCTGTTATGATCAACCCCATATACCTTAATACCTCTGGAAGTCAGGATTCTAGCAATATCGAGTCCCATATGGTCATCTAAGGGGGAGACTACGGCTGCCGGCTTTTGCCCCGAAAATGATTTCTTCATTGGTACCCCTCACTTTATCAGTATGGTCTAAAATCCAGGATTCCATCTCTAAAAGGAAACTGCCGCTGGCATACCCTGCAGCAAAAGCCATTTTTCTCCTGTTGCAGAGGACTCTTACAGATGGGACAAACCAGAATATCAATTAGGTCGTTTCCAGGTTCAAGCTTAGAGCCTATCCTCTTTTTTGATGTGCCAATAAGCCATGGAGCCGCCAGTAATTTCCCCATCAATGAAGACCATCGTGCTCCAGAGGGGACTTCGGTGGAGATTTTTTCTTCTATATCAGCGAGCTGTTTTATATACACTGCTCCGAGATAAGATGGACTGGTAAATCCTGCCTGCTCGAGATTTAGCTTGATGAAAACAGGATGATGAGATAACAAAGCTGGACTAACCTCTCTTGACTGTAGGGAATAGGGATTATCTTTTTCTTGCCTAAAAATCCGTTTTAAAATGCGGTGAGCATTGCGCTTATTGTGATAGGAAAACACAAATGAACCTCCCCCACATAGGATCCTGGAGATCTCAGACAGGGTGCATCCTAACTCTTTTACGTGCTGAAGAACTCTTATCATCAGTACACAGTCAAAGGCAGAATCCTTGAAAGGAATTTTATTTATGTCTCCAGCGACAAGGTAAGCCATCCCAGTCAATTGGCTTCTTGCCTTTTTTAATAGCTGAACTGACCCGTCAAAAAGGATCACAGTTGAAAATCTGTCTTTATAACATGGATACAAACGCCCGTATCCACACCCAACATCAATAATCCTATGGCCGGATAATGGGAGTAGACGTGATGTCAGGTATTTCTCTAAGCGGTCCTGACGTGTCTGGACAGGATCATCCCAAAAAGCTTCATAATCAACATCTTCGTATAGCTCCCACTTCTTGCCAGATCCTTGCAAAGATTCAGGGAGCTTTTTTACCATTAAAGCACGACCTTTCTGACTCTTCGTTTCTTGTTAGGTAGATCTTTTCTAAAACACAAAATCGGCTCTGATGCCCAGCGGGCCGATAAAATAAGATGGCGAAATCTCATAATGTTCTTATAGGCCAGGGCCTTAAACCTGAACCGGGCATAAAGCTCTTCATATCTGCTGCTTCCCGCAGGCATGGCAATATAAACCGTATCCAAGCTGAAACCAAATGAGGATACAAAGTCTCGTAAAGTCTTATAGGTATAATAACGCACATGGGCATAAAACTCATACTTTTCTTCTTCAGAACCCAGGGGTTCATGAAAGGAACGTCCCAGGAATAAAAGTTTCATCATGTACTCTGGAGCAGCATAATTAGGCGCGCATATGTAGAAAAATCCCCCAGGAGCCAGAATCCTTCTTGTTTCATTTAATAAATGATCTGGATATAGCAAATGCTCAATGGTAGCAAGGGAAATCACAGCATCGAAATAAGCATCATCAAAAGGAAAGTGAGTTTCCGGGTCATCAATGTTGAAAGAAACTGTTTTTAGCCCAAGCTGGTTTAACACTTTAAGACAAGTCGGTGCTATATCATTACAGATAATTTCAGCGTTGTATAATTCTTTTATCCGTTTGGCAGCACATCCTACCCCCGCAGACAAATCAATAACCCTCTTATGATTGCGATTTTCAAAAACTGCAGGGAAGACCCTGTGCCTTTCCTTAAACCAGCGATAATCTTCTATTTTCTCAACACCTTTGAGTCTGTGTTCTTCCACTTTTATTGAATCATGTCTCATCTATCACTCCATTTGCCAAGTTTCATTCTGAATAATAAAGGCCTCAGTATCTCATAAAAAAATACACCTGTTCGATATAGTAAAATAGAATGAATATTTTTGAAACGTCCATAATCAACCTGTTGGCCGCCGAATTTAGCTTTGAAATCCCTGACTCCATATTTCTGAGAAGGCCGACCTGCTCCCCCAAAATCATATAGTTCAAATCCATTTTCACAACCCCATCTTAGCAATTCCCACGTTAATACCTCGTTGGGCATATAAGCTCCGAACTTCCGATCCAAACCTCCATACCATCCTAACATCGTCTTCTTATACAAAAGGTCAAATGAGACAGCCACGGGATAACCGTGAACCCTGGCCAGGGTAATTTTAAGCATTCCTTTTGGAAGCAGAATCTCGAAGGCAGCTTCAAACAGAGATCTATCAGCCAGAGGCACCGCTGCCTTTTCGTAAGTATTCTTTAGAAGGTTATAACACTCCTCAAGCTTGGCAAGATTATCAACAGATTCCAGATAAACAAGGTTTTTTTTAATTGCTCTTCTTATATTTTTTCTGGTTCTTGAACCAATTTGTTTAAAAACGGAATCTGAATTTCTATCAAGATGGATAAGATAATTTAGATGATTCTCAAAATAGAAACCAGTCTTATTAATAAGCAACTTAAGATTGCTTAAATCAACAACATTTCTTAGTTCGGTAAAAATTGCTTTTTTCTTAGCTTGCCTTGAGTATTGCCTCAGGAGCTCTTCTAAGGCACTGTGACCCTCCTGGCTGTTTTCCATAAGAACGCTCCCAAAAACTACAGTCCGAGTTGTCAGTTTTCTTAAAAGGGGATTGGGAAAAAGTTTAATATTAACCGGTATAAGTATACAAAGAATCCGCCCCTGGTTAACTGCTGCCCATAATTCGGGTTCATAACACCTTGTTCTTTTGAACACATCGAACATCTCGGGGGTATGGAAAATATTACTCGAGGGGTTTTCGTTAACAAATTGAGACCACGCTTTTCTTGGCAAATGATGCGTAATATCTACAGACATAACCTTTTTTTAATTATTTTAAAACATCATCAGATTCTGAGTCAAGGATTCTGGGCTGTAAGGTGATTTCGGCCTAGTAAACGAAGATAGAATTAAGACAGTTGATCTTGATTTTATGACGAAACAATTGCAAGAGTTTCTATAATTCGTCCAGAAAAAACCATATTTGACAAAATAGAGAAAAAATATATTAATATGAATTGTTAAAATTAAAGGAGCTAGTAAAGATATTATAAGTTATAATTCTAAAGCGGCAGCTCAAGTGGTAAAGAGAACAAGAATAGGAAAAAACAGATGAGTCTAATAAACATATATTATGTAATTAAACCATTGATCCCTCGGTCAATTCAGATCAAAACTAGAAGACATATTGCTCGACTGCGCCGAAAAAAAAGCCAGGGAACCTGGCCCATCTTAGAAAAAGCAGGAGCGATGCCTGAAGGGTGGAATGGTTGGCCAGGGAATAAGAAGTTTGCTTTATCCATAATTCATGACGTCGATACTGTTTACGGGCTGGCCAATTGCCTGAAGCTTATGGAACTAGACAGACAGCTTGGTATAAAATCCTCATTCAATTTTATTGCAGAGGATTACTGGAGTCCCCCATGGTTCAGGCAGATTATGATTGACAATGGCTTTGAGGTGGGTCTTCATGGCTTAACACATGATGGACGTACTTTCCTGACGCGGAGAAAATTTAACAAAAATTACAAGAGAATCCAGAGCTATCTGCTCAACTGGCAAGTTGCCGGATTTGTTGCTCCCTCAATGATCTGTAACCAACAATGGCTAGCAGAGCTAGAAATCGAGTGGGCCTGTAGCAGTTTCGACACTGACCCTTTTGAGCCACAGCGCCAAGATGTTCAGACCATTTTTCCCTTTTTTGTGGACAATAAGAACAATCAGACGGGCTATGTAGAATTGCCTTACACCTTACCTCAGGATCACTGTCTTTATATAATCCTTAAAGAAAGAGACAATCGGATCTGGAAGGAAAAGCTGGATTGGATAGCAAGTAAAGGTGGCATGGCTCTCCTCAATGTTCACCCCGATTATATTTCACTTGATGGCGAAACGGGCGTTGAGAAATATCCCATGCAGCATTACATAGATTTTATCGATTATATCAAGGGGAAATACTCCGGGCAATACTGGATGGCTTTGCCAAGGGAAATTGCTCATTTCTGGCAGCAGAATTATGTTGTAGAAGCTGAAAAGCTGTTGAGTAACAGAAAAGAAAGATTGCATCCAGAAAGAGATTTTCTGGCTGAAAAAGAGCCGAAATCAATATCAGTGCCGTCGTGCCGAATCTGGATTGATCTTGACAACACTCCTCATGTGCCATTTTTCCTTCCTATCATTAGGGAGCTAAGAAAAAGAGGGCATGAAGTGATTCTTAGTGCCAGAGATGCCTTTCAAGTCTGTGACTTGGCCGATAAGAAAGGATTGAGTTATGCTTGTATCGGTAAGCATTATGGGAAAAATCCACTAAAAAAGGTAATCGGCCTGTTCTGGAGAGGCTGCCAGTTATTTCCTTTTGCAAAGAAGAACAAACCCAGTCTAGCATTATCTCATGGCGCCAGATCCCAGATATTGATAGCTAATATCCTTGGAATTCCTACAATACTTCTCACCGACTATGAGCACTCTCAAACAATTTATCCTGCTAGAGCACACTGGCTCATTGTCCCCGAGATTTTGATGGGCCAGGTAAAAAAATTCCGAACAAATCGCATTCACTATTATCGTGGAATTAAGGAAGAAGTCTATGTTTCAGATTTTGAACCTAACCCTGGGCTTGCCTTGGCACTAGGCTTAAAGGAAGACGAAATTATTATAACTGTTAGGCCACCAGCTGAAGAAGCACATTATTACAATCCAGAGAGCACCAAACTATTTATTGAGCTAATGGAAAGAATCGCTGAGACTGAAGGAGTTAGAGCTGTCCTTTTGCCAAGGCATAAAATTCAGGAACAAAGGCTCCGCCGGACATATCCACACTGGTTTATAGATGATAAGGTGATAGTCCCATCTGAAGCGTTAGATGGCCTTCAAGTTCTGTGGTTATCGGACCTTGTAGTAAGCGGTGGTGGAACTATGAACAGAGAGGCAGCAGCTTTGGGTGTTCCAGTATTCAGTATATTCCGAGGCAAGACAGGAAAAGTAGATAAAATGTTGGAGTCTCAGGGACGATTAGTGCTGATAAAAAATAAAGATGAAATCTGGAATAAAATAAGTTTCGTCCGAAGAAAAAAGAATGAGTGTTTTAAAAAAGAATTGAAGCCAGCCCTTGAAGACATTATAAATAGCATTGAAGATATAATAAGAGTTAGTGCGGAAAGCGGTAAGTTAAAGTAGAACAAAAAATAACTAATCTGGTTGAGATTAAGAAGGATATGAGATCAAGAAAATGAAGATCGTGGTAACAGCCGGGGCCAGACCTAATTTTATGAAAATCGCCCCTCTTGTTAAGGCCGTTCGCTCTTATAATAAAGAGAATAAGAGAAGAATTAAACAGGTTTTGATCCATACCGGGCAGCATTATGATGATAATATGTCTGAAATCTTTTTCCGGGAGCTGGGCATCCCAGCCCCTGATGTAAATCTGGGAGTAGGCTCAGGCTCGCAGGCTGAACAAACCGCCAAAATTATGTTGACTTTCGAGCCGGTCTGCCAGAAGCTTAACCCTGATTGGGTAATAGTTGTGGGTGATGTTAATTCAACTCTGGCTTGCTCCTTGGTAGCAGCTAAACTTGGAATCAAGGTGGCTCATATTGAAGCCGGCCTGAGAAGCTTCGACCGGACGATGCCGGAAGAGATAAACAGGCTGCTTACCGATGCCCTGTCTGACTTGCTGTTTACCCCCTCTAGGGATGCCAATCTGAACCTCAAAAAGGAAGGTATACCAGCCAAAAAGATAAGACTGGTTGGCAATATAATGATAGACACTTTGATCTGTGAGACAAAAAAGGCTGAAAACAGCCAGCTACCAGCTAGGTTTAATCTGAAACCGAAGCAGTTCGCCTATGTTACTTTACATCGCCCTTCCAATGTTGATGAGCCTAGAACGCTTCGTTTGATAATGAAAAGATTAGCAAATATATCGAAACATTTTCCGGTTATATTCCCCGCTCATCCCAGGACACGCAAGATGTTGCAAAAGATATCTTTTAAGTCTGAGTTGTTTCCTCGGTTTTTACTAATTGACCCAGTCGGTTACAGAGATTCGCTTTGGCTGGCCAAAAATGCCTTATTTGTGCTAACTGACTCTGGGGGACTGCAAGAAGAAACCACCTATTTCAAGACTCCATGCTTGACACTGCGCCCAAATACTGAAAGGCCGATAACCATCAGGATTGGGACGAATAGGCTGACAAGTATAGCCACCTTAGAAGAAGATATAGATAGGATTACACAGGAAAAACAAAAAAATGGCAGAATCCCGAAATATTGGGACGGCAGGACTGCAGAGAGAATCGTCCAATACCTGGTCGAATACTCATTGCCAGAATCATTTTAGCTAAAAATAAGAAAAATTTTGTATGCCTAATAATAACATCTCGAGAAGCGAAATCGAGGGAGTCAGCCTCGATTTGTGGCAATATTGCCTAAAAAACAATTTTGCTGGTTATGACCCTTATGATGCTTTGAACAGCCCGCTTCTGAGCAAAGGGCCTTGGGCTAGATCCAGGCTATTCCGGTTGGCCGCCACTCAGGGGCTAAAACGGTTCCCAGTCAATATCAGGCCAGTTTTGCTTATCCCGAAAACGCAAAATCCCAAAGCTCTGGCTATTTTTCTGAAAGCAGCTTTAAGACTCCGAGCGGCTGAAATGATAGATGGGGCTGGCATTCTGGATTACTTAATCAAACGGATTGGCGAGCTGCGTACCCCAGAAGCTAACTATTATGGCTGGGGATACAGTTTCCCCTGGCAGACAAGAACAATTCTTGTCCCGCGTGGAGCACCAAATCTAGTCTGTACCATTTTTGTGGCCGATGCCTTACTGGATGCCTATGACATTATAGGCAAGGTAGAGTGTCTGAAAATGGCCAGAACAGCTGTTGACTATATTTTTAATGAACTTTTCTGGTCAGAAAAAGGAAGTGCCGGTTTCAGCTATCCACAGCCCGGCATAAAAGAACATACATATAATGCCAATCTTTTAGGCGCAGCTCTACTTAGCAGAATTTCGCAGGTTACAAGAGAAAAGAACTATTTAGAGGCTGCACTCACCGTGGCTGGTTATGCCGCCTCCTGCCAGAATGAAGATGGCTCCTGGTATTATGGGGAAAGGGCTGAGAGCAGATGGATAGATAATTTCCATACTGGCTATAACCTGATGGCTTTGAGGGATTTAAAGAAATATGCTGAAACTGACGAGTTTGATCAAACGATTAAAAAAGGCTTTAGCTTTTACATCAAGAACTTTTTTCGCCAGGACGGAGCCCCGAAGTATTACCACGATCGGGTTTATCCAATTGACAGCCACTGCCTGGCTCAGAGTATAATTACGCTTGAAGCCTTTAGAGACCTAAACGAGGACGCCCGGCAGCTTTCTCTTTCAGCACTTACATGGGGACTTGCGAATATGTGGAGCGGGAAAGGTTATTTTTATTACCAGCGGAATCACTTTTATATCAATCGGATTCCTTACATGCGCTGGACCGAAGCCTGGATGCTTCTGGCCCTGAGTAATTTATTGGAGGCTTTTAAGTAATAAGCTTGCTAGCAAAAGAGAATTAACTTTGTACTAATTACAACCGATAGAGGAAAACATATTGATTGAATTTGTTTTTACGCTCGATTATGAGATCTATGGAAATGGTAAAGGTTCATTAAAGGACCTGGTTTACGAACCAGCCAGCCAGTTGATAGATTTGTTTCTTAAATACGATGCTCGTTCGGTCTTTTTCGTTGAAGTGGCAGAGCTGGAAATGATGGAAAGAAGCAAGCTGTATCCTGAGATCAATCTAATCAAGGAACAGGTCAAGAAAATATATGAGCTCGGCTTTGAACTTGGCCTTCATCTTCACCCCCAGTGGTATGCTGGTGAGTTCAAAGAAGGAAAATGGTTTCTGGAAGAGTCAGAATATGACCTTTGTCTCTTGCCTGAAGGAAGAATTAAAGAGCTGATAAGCCGTGCTGTCAATTATCTTAAATACTTGATTGGTGATTCTCTTTTTACACCTCTGGCCTATCGGGCCGGCAACTGGCTAATGACCTCTACTAAAAAATTGGGTCCAGTATTGGCTGAGGCCGGTTTAAAAATAGATTCATCCGTCTTTAAGGGAGGATATCAACATCTTTATCACCTTGATTTCAGACAAGCTCCGGCTGGCCTCTTTTACTGGGGATTTTCTGATGAGGTGACCAAGCCTGATCCGGGTGGACAATTGCTCGAAATTCCGATTTATACCAAGATGATACCCACCTGGAAATTTTTAAGTAAAAAGCGACTGGCTCTAGAGGCAGGTGGAGCTTCTTCAGCCAGCCTTAAAACAAAATTTACTAACCGGTATAGAGACTTCCTTAGGTTTAAAGTTCCCTTGAAATTTGATTTTTGCCGGTTAAGTTTTGAAGAGCTAAAATCTATGACAGAGGAATTAATAGCCATAGACGCCTGTTCTCCCTCTGATTATAAACCCATAGTGCTCATTGGGCATACCAAGGATCGACCGGATTATGAGACAGTCGAACTTTTTCTCGCTTATCTGGAAAAAAAGGGCATTAGAACTACAACTTTTAGGCAGGTTATTCAGATCATAGCCTTAAGAGAAATGAAATGATCGTCAGACCGATTAAGATTGACTGGCATCAAGATCTATCCATATTTGCCTCCGAAAATTTTTTAAAAGCGGTTGGCGATGAATATGGCTGGCTAGGTGGATTGGACGAGGTTGATAACTTGAGATGTTTCCTGCCTTTTACCTTAATCAAAAAGCCTTTTTTCAAGCTAATTAGATTTAGAGTAGAAACAGTGCCAGTAGCTGGTGATTTTGGCGCTAGAGAGGAAAAGACCTTTTTGAACCTGGTAATCGATTACTTCAAAAGAAAAGGTGGTGACGTAATTATTCCAGCCACAACTAATACTATTTTCAGAACCTACCCTGATGGCGCTATTGCTGCTCCTTACGGAACTTATAAGATCGATCTGACTCAACCAGAAGATGAGATCCTGGCTAAAATGAGTACCAGTCACCGGCGGAAGGTTCGACTGGCCCAGAAAAATCAGGTAGCTATAAAGACCGGTCCTGAATATGCAGAGATCGCATATGAGATGGTGAAAGACACATTTAAACGATCACATCTTGGTTTCATGAAATATAAGGATTTCGAAAGATATCTGGATGGGCTTGGCAATCAGGTAAAAATCTTCGTGGCTGAACAAGCTGGAGAGATACAAGCTTGTCTGGTTGTTCCCTTCAGCCGCTTTTCAGCCTATTACGTTTATGGTGGCAGCCGGCCAGAGCCAGTTCAAGGCGCGACTAACCTGCTCCACTGGGAGGCCATGCTGTATTTCAAACAGGCTGGAGTTAAATCTTATGATTTGGTCGGAGTCAGAATCAATCCGCAGAAAGGCTCAAAGCAAGAAGGGCTAAAGATATATAAGGAAAGATTTGGCGGAAAACTCTATGTGGGCTACATGTGGAAATATAATCTCAACCCCGTAAAAAGCTTGGCTTATTCTTTAGCTGTAAAACTTCTCCGGGGAGGAGACATAGTTGACTGCGAGAAACACAAGCTCAAGAGTTTTAGCATAAATCAGTAGAACTTTATTGTTTTGCGCTTGCCTGGCGGCAGTAATCAAAAAAAAGCTCAAGGCCTTTCCTTGTTGAAATATCTGGCTCCCAACCGGTCATAGACTTTAGCTTATTATTGGTAAATTTCGTTTTTTCCCAGTAAGCAATCCATTCCCGCCTGGTGAAAACTGGAGGAAGCTGACCACGCGACCAGGTTGATAGTTTTTCCCATCCCCAGCAAAACAAGAAGCTTATAACTTTGGGCACATAAATCGATTTAATATTACCTACATTGTTTTTATACTGCCTCAGAAAGTTTCTCGAGGTAGGTAAATCGTCATCGACAACATTAAAAACTTCGCCCTCAATTCCTGGAACTAAACCTGCCAAAACTATGGCTTCAGCACAGTTCTCGACATAAGAAAGAGGCAGAGGGTTTGACCCGCCAAAATGTAAGAATATCCCAAAGGTATCAATGCCTACTCTTCCAGGAATGAATTTTTTTCCAGGACCATAGACCGTGCCAGGGCGGACAATTACATAAGGAAGCCCTGCCCGTTTTCCATAATCCATGACCAGCTCATCCTGCTTTACCTTACCATAGCAATAAGCTTCAGCTCTGGTTTCCGGAGAGGTTTCAACCGGGCAGGTTTCATCAAGAACACTGCCTGTCTTCTTACCACGATTGCTATAAACGGCAAAGCTGCTGACATTAACGAGGCGTTTAAGACAATCATGATGAATAACAGCCTCAATCAGGTTTCTGGTTGTTATAACGGAATGAAGATAGGCTTCTGAAAAAGATTTCGTGCCTGTTCCAGCCGCTAAATGAAAAATCAGCTTAACCCCTTCTGTAACTCTCAGACAATCACCGGCGGAAAGAAGATTTCCTTGAATGATAGTTGCCTTCCCTTCACCTTCCTTAAGCTGAATTATTTCAGACAATCCTCTAAGATCGCTTGATTCTCTGACTAAACATTTAATATTGCTAAAACCTTTTTCTAACAAATAACCAACGACCTGCGGGCCGATGAATCCAGAGGAACCCGTGACCAGAATAGATTCAGTATGCTCAACTATAAATGTTTTATCGTAATTTGCCATGAGTTGCATTAGCTTAAAGCTTCACTCTAATTTTTTTGACTTTTTCAGACTGAACTCCTTCGGAGCTTCCCTTCTTCCAACGATTCAAGACATTCTAAAAAGCCTCTGGCCAACCTTTTAATGTTGCCGTTGGCCATTATCTCTTCTCTCGCCTTCTCACCCATTTTCAGCCTCAATTCATCATTGTTCAGCAGCAACTGAAGCCTTTCGGCCAGAGAAGCTATATCGCCCTCAGGAACCATATATCCAGTCAGACCATCTTTAAAATACATAAATTCAGGCCCGTGTGGGACATTCTCTGTAACCAGTGGCAGATTGCAATACATAGCATCAACTATAGCCAGCCCAACAGCACCTGGAATACAGCAGATATCTGAAGATGCAATAATTTCGAGAGCTCCGATACCATAAACAGGTCCTAAATAATATATCCGTGGATGCTGGAAAAATTGTTTATTTAACATCTTATCATCATCGGGCCCTAATAAAATCAAACCGACGTTCTCATCTTTTATAAGCTCAAAGGCAGAAAGCAAATCTTGAATTCTTTTTCTTCTTGTTAATCTTCCCGAATAAACTATATTTTTCTGCCTTTTAATATTATATCTTGATAAGGTCGCTTGTCGATCAACCTTTTGGGGTTCGAAGTCTAACAGGTTAAGTGTATTGTTGGCCACATAGGCCTTTTGGCAATGCGATCTCAGTAGATATTTCTTCAACGAATCAGAATAAAGGATAATCCGGTTGCAGAGGGTATGTTCGAGGTGATGAGCCAGTCGGCTGGTCAAACTCGCCTTATCCTGCAAATTAATGCCATGGGTCCAGGTTATAACCTTGTTGCCAGAGGCACGCAGATAAAGAAGAAACGGGAAAAAGTAGCTTTGTCGATGGTTGATGAACAGGATGACTGCCCAGGGTCGATGATTTTTGATAACTTTATTCAGTGAAGAAAATGAAAACTTGCGAATGATTTCTGGAAATTTAATCTCCTGGCTGCAACCTGGCTGGTTTCCTTCTGAAACGATGATCAATTCAAAGCCACTTTTCTTCAAAAATGCATGAAGATAGTTATAAACACCAATTCTATAATGTTGAACCTGACCAGCATGAAAAAGAAGAACCTTCTTCATTTATTTTTTATCGGCGGATTTCATCTCATCAATTTCATAAATTTGTTCTATAATATCGTCTATTATTATAGAACATTGCTCAATTTTTTTATAAGGGATAGGAGGCGGCAAACCCCGCTCAATAGATTGATAAAAAAGCTGCATCAGATTATACAAACCTCTTTTTAACTGGAATTCGCGTTTTAAAAAAAGCTTAATGTTACGGAACATATTCTGGCGATACTGGCGAGCGAAATTATGAAGAGGAATTGTTTTTTCCACATAACTTTTATAAGTCTTGCCTGGAATCTTGATAAGGGCCTGGTGATCCTGATCAAGGAGCAAGCTATTCTTAGGTCCAAATATTAAGAATTGTCGCAATGGGGGCCCAATCTGGGTAGAAAAGGTTAGATAGGCTGTGGTCTGACGGCTATCAGTTATGATAGCTCGTACTTCGTCTTTTAGTTCAAATTCTCCGAGATCCTGTAATAGCCTGCTGGTAAAGCCCCGAGCTGAGACTATAACTTCGTCATCTGCCATGAATTCACAAAATTTCATAACAGCGTGAGGTATTATGTTTTGAATCAGCTGACCGGGAAGCCGCCAGAGCCAGTGAGAACGGTTTTTAAGAAAAGCCCGGGCGTAGCGTTCATCTCCCAGGTCATAGCAATAATATACATCCATCTGGGTAGGAGGGCCGCCCAACCAACCAGTTCTTATCAACTGTCTCATTTCCAGCACAACCGAAGAAAACTGTTCATCTGTACCCACCGTGATTTTGAGGTTATTAGAGATAGCCAAATTGATTAGACCTCTGGTCTCAGCTGCATTTATCGTAAATGGCTTTTCTACAAAAACATGGCAGCCAGCCTCGAGGCAGGTTTTAGCCAGCTCATAATGGCTTTGAGGAGGGGTAGTTATATGAACAGCGTCAGGGCGTTCTTCCTTGAGCATTTTGGGCAGATCATCATAGTAGGATTTGGCACCAAATCTCTCGGCTAATTGCTTAGCCATAAGCAACTCTTTATCGCAGGTAGCAACCAGCGTAGCAAGTGAAGAATGGCTTTTAATCACTTCAGCATGTACTTCCGCTATCTTCCCGCATCCGACGATAGCTATTTTTAACATTGGCCCTTCTGTTATAGTGATTAATTAACTCGCTGGTTATTATAACCAGCTACCATTGGTAATACAAACGAACATAGAAACGCTAAAGAACTATTTCCTTTGAATGAACGCTATTAATCATTGAGAGCAGTTCTGAGGGGGTGGGGGTAAGTATAGGGGACATAATAGAGCTCCCATGCCATATTATGCCAGCGATATAGCTTGTTCTCATCCGTTGCCCACCAGGCCACACCTTCTGTCGTGCAGTAACTGGGGCGCTGAGCCAGAGGCCCAACACCGACGCCGCTCGAACCGTCAAACTTCTGAACCTGCTTAAAACAGTGCACATCCCATCTCGGGACTATACCTGTATTCCCACCATAGTCAAGTGTTTGTGGTATCGAAAAATCATAGCTTATTGAACCATTGATACTTTGATTCCAATAATAAGAATCAGATACATGCTGCGGCTGCCCAGCAGGATTGGTCGCAGGTGGATTATCAGAATCAAACACTTCCTCCCTAACTTTCCCTGGAGCTCCAGAATTGGCGTTAACAGCACTGTTATTAAAGGCCATTAGCTTTCCACCCCGCTGATCAAACATCATGAGACTCTTGTTATTGCAATAAATAGTATTTGCATATATCTCAGCCCCCATAGTGCCATGATTCCCACCCGCCCCACCATTCCCGTGCATATCAAACCACGGCTGAACGCCAGAACCACCTGCATTATAAAATGTATTATACCTAACACAATATCGGCCACCCAAACCACCTTCGTTGCTGGAACCATATGAACCTAAATATATTATGTTGTCTTCATAATACCGATTATTCACACTACCAAAATCAAAAGTAATATTGCTCCATGTCTTCTCATTTAAACTAAAATCGCGAGTAACAAAACTTGGACAGGTGTCTCCCCTTAATTCATTATTATCAATGACACCATAAATCTCACCAAAAAAATGTAATAAACTTCCTGGAGAATTTTTAATCAAACAGTGGTCTAGTCTAAATTGAGTAATTGGTGTTAGATACTCATTATCTGCCATGAATGTAAAGCGATTATTATTACCATCCAGCACAAAACCTGATAGCCTAAAAGGTTTATCTACTTGGTCAGATGACGGCACATAAGCAACTAGAAAATTAGCAGGGTCATCATAGCTTGAACCCGCAGCAGCACCCGATTTTATGATAACCCCACCAACTGTAGCAGCTTTCAATATTATACCCTTGGTTATTATCAATGCCTGAGACCAGCTCGCCGTCCCATTCGGCACCACCACCGCATCCCCTACCTTCGCCGTCGCTATCGCCGCCAGAACATCATTATATGAACAGCTCTTGGCAGTAATTACATTTGCCTGCTTTGATCCCACCTTAAGATATTTGGCTACCCTACTAGAGCGCGATCCATTTTTTACTGTCAACGTGATTTTATAATTGCCCTCATAAAAAAATGTCTTCACGGGTTGTCTTAAAAAGCTAAAATCGAAATACCCAAATTGCCAGGTCCATTTGGATGGATTCCCGGTTGAAATATCATAAAATCTGACTGGTATACCAATTTGGGGCTCTCCCGGCTCAAATATAAAATCTGCTTTTAAGTCCTCTAAAGTGCCATTCGTTGCTGATTTTACCAAAACTGCTACTCGCCTATTGCTTGTTTCTCCATCCCTTTCAACTTGTAATGTTATAAAATAGAGGTTTGCAGCTTTGTATTTGTGCCTCGGGTTTCTTTCATAACTTAATTGCCCATCGCCAAAATTCCAGCACCAAGTTTCTGGCCTGCCTGTTGATAGATCGTAAAAAGTTATTATCTGCCCAGCTACAATAACAGTTGGATAGTAATAAAACGAGGCTATTAAGCTATTTTGGATGGCATCTTTGTCTTGTTTGGATAAGCGCTTACCAAACTTGTGACTGCTTTGCCCATATAGCCGACATGATACAATGCATAGTATAAACAGGCCCAATGTCACCCAGACCAAGTTTCTTTTGTTAACCATCATGACCTAATGAGGTTCAAAATCGCAGTCACTTATCGTTATGTTATGACCCCTCCCCGAACATTTCACTATATTTCCCCTTCCTTAAATATCTACCAAAGACACTATCGCATGTCAAGAGTACTGACTGGTAAGCAAAACTCCCTACTTTTAGTTAATATTAGCAGAACAAACCTTTCTATTCAATCACCAAGCTTAGTTCTGAGGGGGTGGGGGTAAGTATAGGGGACATAATAGAGCTCCCATGCCATATTATGCCAGCGATATAGCTTGTTCTCATCCGTTGCCCACCAGGCCACACCTTCTGTCGTGCAGTAACTGGGG
>Ga0208825_1001566_pt1 | contig 16925 bp, 16 predicted proteins | sample AD_UKC113_MetaG_FD_184450 | JGI IMG/M metagenome (GOLD analysis project Ga0208825, IMG submission 184450) | Active sludge microbial communities of municipal wastewater-treating anaerobic digesters from Hong Kong - AD_UKC113_MetaG (SPAdes)... | ecosystem: Engineered > Bioreactor > Anaerobic >...
ATATAATGAAGAAACAGGAGAACCAACTATACATTATGGGGTTGAGAGAATTAATGACCTTCAGTTATTAAGAGAACTTGTAAATTATAGACCTAAAAAAGATTATGAAAAAGGGAATTATGATTCATGTTTTTTAGCAGGTACTAAAATAACCACGCCTACGGGATATAAAAACATTGAAGATTTTAAAATAGGGGATTATGTAATTAATCATAAAGGACTTAATGATACTGTTATAGAAACTCATAAAAATTATTACAAGGGTAAAATTTATGAAATAACTCTTCCCAATCAATTTAATAAAATAATATGTACAGAGGAACATCCTATATTTACTGCAAATAGACATTATAGAACAAGTGGGCGATGGTGGAGTAAGTTTAGAAGTAATATGCAAAATATAGGTTTTAAAGAAGTAAAAAATATAACAAAAGATGATTATGTATTTTTCCCAAAGAAGAAAAATATTATTAAAACTTCTAAATTTTCTAAAGAAGAGTTGTATATCTTAGGTTGGTATTTAGGAGATGGATATATATCTATGAAAAATAAAAATCAATTGAGAATATTTTTGAGTATGGATCAGGAACATATTGCAAAAAACTTAGTGAATATACTAAACAATCTCGACCCAAATAGAGATAGGTTGGTTAAAGAACATTATAGAAATAATATAAATAAAGGAAAATTAAAAATTTCTTCTTATATTGAGAAAAATAAATTAAATCCTGCTTGTTATAAAAAACATAAAACAAAAGAGTGTTTAATTGTTGAAATAACATCGTATAAATTAACAGAAATGTGTCATAAATACTGTGGGACTCCGAATAATAAATTTATTCATGAAGATATTTTTACGGATAAAAATAATATTTATTTCATAGCTGGGTTATTTGCAGCAGATGGTTCTTTAAATAATGAGAGAAATTATGATGGGTATAATAGATATTCATGCTCATTGACTTGTACTGAAAAACATGTTATAGAAAGTGTTAGAGAAATGCTATTTAATCAAGGAATATTATCTAGTTGTAGAAAACAAACATTAAAAAAAATTAACTTTAATGACCAGTATGAATGTTGTATTTATAACGAAGATATAAATAAATTATCTCAAATTTACAATAGTTTTGATATTGTAAAACCAATTAAAAAACATGTCAGAAGTTCTTTCATTGAAACTAATGAAGGGTATTGGTTAAAAATAAAAGATATACAAGTAAAAGATTATGAAGGTTATGTATACAATATAGGTGTAGAAAAAGAAAATACTTATATTGCTGAAAATATAGCTGTGCATAATTGTATCTCATTCGGACTCTCTCTTTTACATGCGGAATATAATGAAGTAAGAGGGGTTATCCCTCAAGATACAAAAGAAAATTCAAATTTTAATCAAAAAAATGCTAAATTAATGTTGAGGAATAGATTTTCCCATAAAAATTTAAAAAAATACTTAAATGCCAATAATATATAACAGTAACATATTTGGTCAACCTCCACAAGCTTTACCTTTAGATAAGAAAGATGAGTTATGGAAAAGAGCTAATTTAGATTGGATGGAACAACTTTTAAAAGGGTTTCTTCCTGAAAAAAGGTCGAGACTTATTAAAAACTACAATATAGCTCAAGGAGTTATAGATGTAGAAGACTATATTGACTCTGATACAAATGTTTATAAAAATATATTTGATGGAGTAGAAACTGCAATGGAAGAGTCTCTATTAGAAGAAAGTGAAGTTATTGCAGATGACTTAAAATTCTATCCTATAGTACCTACAATTATTAATGTTTTGACAGGAGAACTCTTGAAAAAGTTTGACCATATTAAAGTAAAAGCTATTGATGAGTATTCAAATAATGAAGCATTAGAATATAAAAAGAAGCTAATATTACAATATCTACAACAAAAAGCTCAAGAAAAAATTGCACAACAACTTGAAAGTCAGGGTATTACTAAAGATAATCCAGATTTTCAAAAACAAATGGAACAATCTGTTCAGCAAGCAATGTCTATTCCTGAAATTCAGAAGTTCATGAATCGTACTTATAAAAATAATTATGAAGAATGGGCTAATAGAATTATGGAACAAGCTGAATATAAATATAAATTAAAAGAAATAGAGCTTGAATTATTTAAACATCAATTGATTGTAGATGAAGCTTATTCAGAAGTAAGAATAGATAATGAAGATATTCAAGTAATTAATTGGAATCCTTTTGATACATTAGTAATAAAACCTAAACATGTAAAATATACTAATGATGCGGATTTAGTAGCAAGACAATATTGGACTACAATACATGATGTAGTATCTAAATACAGGGATAAAATAGATAAATCTTTAATAGAAAAATATAATACCCCTTTAGGGGTAACTCCTACTTTTTCTGAACGTAGGTTACAACCAGATGATAATCAATCTCTTATGTTAAATGAAAAGAAATTGATTGCATTTAAGTATATGATGGGAGGAGTAGAGTTAGATGCTTCTTCTAAAGTATTAGTTACAGAAGGTTATTGGATGTCAAGGAGGAGGTTGGCAAAACTTACGGCTATTTATGAAGGAATTAAAATAGAAAAAATAGTAGATGATACTTTTAAAGTTACTATTAAACCTGTATATGATAAAGATAAAACTCTTATAGCTGGGGAGGAATTAGATTATTTTTATACTCCTCAAGTTTGGAAAGGTACTAAATTAAATTTTGCTTATGGTTCAGTACCCTCAACTGTAGTTAATGAAAATGAATATTTAGATAAATCTATTTTTGGTAAGAAAGCTGATGATTTGAATGCTGATGTAGAAAGAGGATGGATATATATAGATATTCAGCCTACTGAATATCAGTTTAGTGATGAAATTCAACCTTTTAAGCCAAAAATACCTGTAGTAGGTTGTGATGGTTTTGAATTAAATATGAATGTAGGTAAGCTATCCTTAATAGATAAAACAAAAGCCCTACAAGTAATGTATAATGGTTTTATGAATGAAATAGATAAATTTGCAAAACTTGAAGTTGGTTTATTTCTATTAATGGATCAACGTTTAATCCCTCAACATTCTTTGGATGGTTCTTGGGGAAAATATAATTGGCTTAAATTTATAATGACTGCCAAAGATACTGGGATAGGAGCTACAGATAATTCTACTTCTAATTTAGAAGGGGCAGCTCCTAATCAACAGCCTATGATAGTTAATCTACTTAATAATGAAAGATTTAAATCTAGGATAGAATTAGCAAATTATTGTGAGCAACAAATTTTAAAGATAATAGGAATTACTCCTCAAAGGATGGGTTCTATTAATTCTCAAGAAACAGCTACAGGAATAAATCAGGCAATAAATAATTCATACTCACAGACAGAATCATATTATTTTAATAATACTAATCTCATGAGAGAATTAAAATCCATGATATTAGATGCAGAAAAATATATAGAGTCTAAAAAACCTATTTCACGACTGAATTATCTTAACTCGGATGTAGAAAATGTAATGTTTGAAATTGATACCGAGGATTTACTTTTGAGGAGATTTAATATTTTCTTAACATCAAACTCAGACACACAAAGAGTTTTAGAACAAATTAGACAATTTGCTATTCAAAATAACACTACTGGAGCAACAGATTTAGATAAAATTATAATGTTGGAAGCTACAGATACCAGGAAAATAAAGGATACATTAGCAGTTTCTTTAGAAAATTTTAGAAAACAAGAGCAACAAAAACAACAACATGAACAAGAAATGCTTCAACAACAATTACAAGCTCAAGCTGAAGAGAAAGAAAAAGATAGACAGTTCCAATCTGAACAAAATGAAAGAGATAGATTAGCTAAAATGTATGAAGCAGAAGTAAAAGCTACAGGTATGGCTAGAGAGAATGATATAGATTCTTCTGGAGTAAATGATGCTCTAGAGGTAGAGAGGTTTAATCTTGAACAACATAAATCATATTCCGATATTTTAAATAAGGAACAAGAAAGAGCAAATAGATTAAAAGAATCCGAATCGAAAGTTAGTTTAGAGAAGGAAAAGTTAAATGTAAAAAAACAAGAATTATCATCTAAAGAGCGAATGAAACAAATGGAAATATCCAGAGATTTAGCAAATCAAAGAAATGATGAAAAAATTGCTCAAATAAATGCTAAAAATAGAGGTAATAAAAAATAAAACATTAAATTATTGTTAACAAACTAATAAAAAATTTGTTTAAAAGGAAATAACTTATTAAATTAATATTGAGAAAGAAAAATACTTGTAATGGAAAAAGAAACATTAATGGGAGATATATTCGATGCTCCAGAAATCGGTTCATTATTTGAACCTGTAAAAGAAGAACAAATTCAAAAAGTAGATGAATTAATTCAACCAAGTCTTTTTGAAAAAGAAGAAGAAAAAACAAATTCTGATATTTTAGAAACACCTTCTCTCTTTAATACAGAAGATGTAAATTCAGATGAAAATCAGGAAGATAAAGGAGATGAACAGATAAGTTATGGGAAAATTGTTCAGGCTATCTTAAAAGAGGATGAATCCTTTCAAATATATGAAGGGGATGATCCAGAAAAATTAGAATATTCAAAAGAACAATTTTTTGATTTATTCAAGCAAAATACTCAATTAAAAGGAGAACAGATTGCAGAAGCTGTATTAGAACAAGCAATTTCTCAATTAAGTCCTACAGTTCAGAAGTTAGTAACAGGAGAATTAAATGGAATTAAAATATCAGATATTGTCAAAGATTTGGAAGATTATCAAGAATTAGATTCTTTACCAGAAGACCCTACTCAAGAGCAAAAAGAAAAGATAGTAAGAAAATATTATAGTAGGATAGCAAAAGAAAAAAATAAGGATGCAGAATGGTTAAATAATAAAATTGAAAAAATAATAGATAATGATGATTTAGATTCTGAGTTTGAAGATGCAAAAGATGAAATACAAAAAGATTTAGATAAAAAACAACAAGAAAAAGCACAAGAACTAAATAAACAAAAAGAAGAAAAAGAGTTATTTAAAAAATATCATACTCATTATGTAAATGAAGCATTGAAAGAGGAGAATATTTTTAATATTAAATTAACAAAAGAACAAAAAAATAAAGTAGCAACCGTTCTTTCTTCTTTCTTAGTTAGACCTACGGATAATAAAGAAAAATTAGGATTGACAGCAATGATTGATAATTTCATTCATAATGATAATCCTAAAGAATCTTATAAAAGATTAGTAATTATGACATTAGCTGGAATTGCACCAGATGAGTTTGTAAAGAATCTTACAAATCAAACTGAAAAAAAAGTAACTAATGACACAGTGAAGAAATTGAAAACAATTCAAAATTCAATTACTTCATTAGAACCTGAAAGAAAACAAACAATTAAAAAAATAGGAAATATATTTTAATATGCTAAAAATGACAAAAACAGTAGGTAAAAAAGTTTCTACTAAAGTACCTGCACCAAAAATAACAAAAAAATCCACTATTCAAAGTGGTAAAAAAGTAAAAGGATCTTGTTAAAAATTAAAAATCAATTATTAAATTATGTCAACACCAAATTTATTACAACAAGGGGTATTAGTACAAGATAAACAGTATTATTCTCCTAACACACACATTACTGAGAGCAATTTATTTGCAGCAGGTATTAGAAAAGAAGTTCCTATGGATGATTTAGGGCTTGTAAAAACATGGACTCAAATTTTTAGGAATGTTCAACCTCTTTACAATTTTGATGAAATAGCTAAAACAACAGTATCTGTTGATTCAGATAAAGGATTTACATGGACTACAGCAATAGCTTTAGAAAATCCTATGGTTTTAGAAGATTTATCAGATAGTGATAAACCAGGTATTGATGGTCAAGAATTTAAAGTTTCATTTAACAGACCTTTCTCTGTTACAAATGTAATTACTTATGACCATATTCACAATAAATTTCAATTAATTGTAACTAAAGAACCTTATAAAGATGGTGACAGATGGATTCATCACTTAAAAATTGATGGAGTAGGTGCTAAAAATGCATATCTTTCTAAAGAGTTTCTAGCTCCAGGTACTCAGTATTACAAAATAACTTCTCGAAGAGGAGATAATAATGATACAGTAGCATCTACTTTCCAATCAGAAGCAGGTGAAAGACAATGGCATTATAGACTTTCAAATACTGAAATTGCTAAAGGATTTTCTATTGATAAGAAATCTTTAATTATGTTACAATCAGGTAAATCTAAAGATGTAGGTTCTGATTATAGAGTTTGGGAATTATATAAATTTGCTCCAGGTTCTGATGCTCATAAATACATGTTAGGTGAACCCTCAACTAATATTAGTAAAATTGTTAATGAAGTTTACAAAGGGGATAAAAATGCTGCTAAAAAAGATATAGTAGGTAAAAATTGGTTCATGGAAATTGAACGAGCTACTATGGATCAATTAATGTATGAATGGACTATGAACCTAATGTGGGGAACAGGAGGTACTACATCTATTCAATTTGATACTATGCAGACTTCACCAGGTCTTTATTGGCAACATAGAAATTATGGTACTGTAGTTAAATATAATTTCCCTACAATGTCATTAGATTTTTTAAGAGCTAGAATTGAAGAACATTTTAAACATCGCATTGATTTCCATGCTGAAGGAGAATTTATTTTTAAAGTAGGCGCAGGTCTTTATGAATTCCTTCAAAAAGAAATTAAAAAAGAATTTATAGCTGCTGGATTAGTAGTTCAAGTAGGTGAATCTGAAAGATTCCTTTCAGGTAATAGACAAGAATTAGATTTTACAATGAGATTTAAATCTTTCTTCTTAAAAACTTTCCCTAAAATCAAGATTACAATTGTTAATGAACCAGCTTTAGATCCTGTATTTGCTAATAATATTTCTAATCCAAAAATAGATAGAAATTATCGTTTATCTTCTTTCACAGGTATTTTATATGACTTGAATGATATTGAAGCGGATAACATTAAATTGGTTAAATGGTCTTATGATGATAAGTTACGTTATCAAAAATTAATAGGTAATATTGACTGGGCAGACCAAAATTCAACTTTCATTTCTAGTGGTAATTTTTCAGGTATTAAAGGAACTATGTCATTAAGACATGCTAATATGTGGTTAGTTGACCCTACTAAATCTTTAATGTTTGAATTAAACAACCCTTACGGAGGAAAATAAGACACATAAACAGGGAGTGGGAAAAATTCTCACTCCTATTTTAATAACATTTAATAGAGGAATAACTCTAAAGCAAGAAAAATAAAAAAAAGAAAAATGGCAACACTTACAGTAAAACCTTTCTTATTAAAAGAAAAAGATTCAATTGGATTATCTGATTATGGATTTCAAGCATTTCCTGGTTCAAAAACTTATTTGGAAGTCCCTGTTATTTATGGTAAATATTTAACAGGATTTGATGTTAATGCTTTTTATTTAGATAAATTAGATGATAAAGCTAAGGAAAAAGAAATAAAATCTATAAAAAAGAAAGTGGATGATTTTAATAAAAAATTTCCACACTTTAAAGTAGATGATATAAAAGCCCCTCAAAGTCCTGATGATATAAATGTAAAAATTAATACATTTTATTCAGATATGGTTTTAGAGTTGAAATCAGACATAACAGTTTTTGATACTAATGACCCAGAAGGTTTAGTTAAAATTGAAATCATAAAGACAAATGCTAAATATAATCCTTTTTTTGAAATAGCTCCAGATTTGATTACAGCTAAAGAATCTAATAGAGATTATAAATATTACATTGTCAATGCGGATAGGGATGTGGAAGAAGAAGTGTCTTTCAAAAAAGAATTAAATAAAGCAACTAGTGTCTTAGATACTTTATCCTCTACTGACAGAGAAAAATTTATTTTAATTGTTAAATACTTACTACCTGCTAATAGAGGATATAATTCGGAATCTGAAATGAGATTATATAAGAGAGCTGATGATTATATTAACGGTATAGTAGAGGGTGAAAAAGTAAGAGGAGGAGAGAATAACCATAAAAACTTCTTAAAAGTAAGTGAGATGTCAAAAGAAGAATTACTTAATAAAGTAATGATTAAGTATGCTATACTTACTAATGTAATCAGATTTAATTCAAAAACTAAAGAATTTGAATATTCAAAAACTCAACAAGAACTTGGTAAAGTTCCTGAAGATGTATATAGTTATTTAACAAATCCTAAAAATATGGAATTATTAAAGGATATAAAAGAAGAAACTCAAAACGAAATTAGGTTAATTTAATGATTACAAGCTTAGACATAGCTTTAAAGATAAAATATCGTCTTAATAAAGTAGATACTCAAGATGATGAAAATATATCTGTTTACAATATTGTTGAAGCTTATAGAAAAGCTGAAATTAATATTGTAAATAGATTATTAGGAAAAAATAATGTTTATAAAACAGGGGTAGAATCCACAAAAAAGAGGGTAGATGATTTAAAAATATTGATTAATGAAGTACCTAAACAGTTAAATGTCACGAAGAAAACAGATTTTTATTTAACAGAGAACCTACCTAAAGATTATTTACAACATATTAGAACTACTTGTACAGCAAAAACAAAGGAATGTTTGAAGAAGGATATATTTATTTATCTTCAAGAAGAATCAAATATAAATACTCTTCTTAAAAATGAACAAATTAATCCAAATTTTGAATGGGGAGAAACAATAGGTACTCTTGTAGGAAATAAATTTAAAGTTTATACTCAAAACAAATTTGATATTGATAAAGTTTATTTAACCTATATAAAGATACCTAGAAGTATAGATATACCAGGATATATAAGACAAGATGGTACACCATCTATTCAAATAGATTCAGAGCTGCCTGACAATGTTATAGAAATGTGTATAGATGAAGCAGTTAGAATATTAAGTGGGGATATGCAAAATCAATTTTCTAATCAAATTTCACAACAAAATTTGCAAATGAGTGAATAAATTATTATATTAATTATGAAGAAAGATTTATAGTATTAAAGAAAAAGAAAAATTTTAAATTAAAAAACAAATAAAAAATGACAAATTCAGCACAAAGCACAACTTTCAATTATTTTGTAGGTTCTGGTAAAGTTTTAACAGATGCTACAAAAACAACTGCTGATTTAGCCCCTTTACAATTAGGGCTTTTCAACAGTAAAAATTATAAAGCATTAACCACTCCTACATCAGCTAGGACAGTACCTGAAATCATCATTGCAATGGGTTCACCAAATGATGAAAAAATTTCTTGGACTAATGCAGGAATGAGTTTTAAATCTGTACCAATCCAAGCATCTAAATTAATTGCTTGGAGAAAATCAACTCCAAAAAAACCAAAGCAACAAAAAGTTGCAATAGGGTGGGATGGTACAACAAGTTGTAAAACAATAACTGCGGAGTGTAATGAAACATATACTCTTCATTTACAATTAGAAGGTTCACCTGCTACTCGTTTTTTTGGAGCAAAACCTTTGACTGAAACATTTGTTTATAATACTCCTTGCTGTACAGATTGTACTTCTGGATGTACAGCAGATGTTGAAACAATGGTAGATGATTATATTAAACAAATTAATTCTCACCCTAGAATTTCTCCTTTTGTAAAAGCGGATAAATTAGTTTCTTATACAAGTAATCCTACAACTGAAACAATTGCATATAAATCTTATACATTAACTATTGCTGATGAGGGTTCAATTAATGACTTAGCTGCTGTTCAAACTACTTATGGAAATAATTCAATTAAAAGAGTAAAAAGAGATGGTATTTATAGTACATATTTATTGGTACAAATTGCTACTGCTTCCGTACCTGCTGCTTACAGTAATCAATTAATTACTACTATAGCAAATTGTTCTGACTGTCCTTCTGGTTATACTTTAGTATCTAAGAAATATAAATTTAAAGTACAAAAGCAAGATGCAGGAACTGGAGCAAATTTAACTACAATACAAGGTGCTGGTACTGGTGGTTATAATGACTCTTCTGCTGTTAGATTATCATATGTAAATGGTGAATCAACTTATTTAATTCATCAAACATCTGAGACTGCTCCTTCTCCTGCTTCTATTGGGGACATTATTGTTGAGTCTGGATTTACAGAAGCTTATTGCTCTTTAACTTCTCCATCAACAATTGCATGGGTAGCAGGAGATGCTTACTATAAAGAAGTAAGAGAATTATGTATTGTATTTGGTGATGATGATTGTGATGATGTTTCTGGAACTTCTCAATTAGCTGATATTACAGCTTTTTATGAAGGAAATAAAAATGTAGTAGCCGATTCTATATCTCAATCTAATAATGGTACTTGTGCTAATACTTATACTATTAAACAAATTTCTTCTAATTTATTAACTGCTTCTGAATGTTATAAAGGGGTTGCTACTTATATTCCTTTAGACCCATATAAAGGTAAGTATTGGGAAGACTGTTGCAATACTACTTCTACTGCTGGAGTAGTTAATAAAATAGGCATAGTTTTAACAGGAGCTTATATTGATACAACATTTGGAAATTGTTCTTTCAAGTATGATGATTTTGTTGAATTAGACATGGTTAGGATAATAGTTAGACAAGGGGATTATGTTGAATTAGACGATAAATGTGCTACTCGATGGGCAGTAACTGAATTACAAAAACCTCAATATCCTACAGGAGTTGGTAGAAATGTATTAAAAGAATATATTGATATTCAATCAACTAAAGGACAGAGATGGTCAGATGAACCACGTTGGAGAGAAATTTATGGATATAATTATGAGTTTATTAAAAAAGATAAATATTATAAACATTTTTACTTAGAATTTGAAGCAGTTGATAAATATTTTACTGCTACAGGTTTTGGAGGTAATGATTTTAAACAAACTATAGTATTTGCCTTTGAAGAAGATGTAGATACCACATTATTTGAATCTTCTATAGAATCCTGGATTAATTCTGTTAGACCAGATTTAATAAGTGATAGTACTCAAGATAATCTTTATAGATAGTTAAATATTTTCATATTGATTAATAGGAAGGGTTGGTTGGAATATCAGCCCTTTCTTTCTTTAAAAGAAAGATTTATGAGACATATAGTAAAGAAAGGAGAAACATTAATTCAAATAGCTAAGTTATACAATTCATCCTTATCTGAGATAATGGATGTAAATAAAATAAAACTACCTAATAATATAATTATAGGTCAAGATTTATTAATACCTCAAGCAGAACAAAAATTAATAGCATATTCTCAATTAACAGAAAATAATTTAGAAAGTAAGATAGAAGATTTTTTAAATTTCATAGAAGGTAAAAAATTAAAAAGACCTTTATCATCTTTAGGTAGACAAAATATAACAAATATATTTAGAACTTGTTTAGATTTACATGTTACTGATTTGCGAATGATTTCCTATATTCTTGCTACAATACATTGGGAAACAGGGGCTTATAAACAGAAATTTATTTATGAACCTATAATAGAACAAGGTAAAGGTAAAGATAAACCATATGGGATACCTTTTAAAAAAACAGGAAAAGTTTATTATGGAAGAGGTTTTTGTCAATTAACATGGTTTGATAATTATGAAAGATTTACAAAAATTCTTTATAGATTAGGTTATGAAATAGATTTAATAAGCAATCCTGATTTAGCCTTAGAGCCTAGGATAGCTTCATTAATAATTGTTATAGGAATGAGGGATGGTAAATTTACTGGTAAAGATTTAGATGATTATTTTGACCCTATTAAATCAGATTGGTATAATGCTAGACAAATTATTAATGCAAAAGATAAAGCACCTATTATAGCAGATATAGCTAAAGAAATTTATTATATAATAAAATGATATCACAATTAGACATTTACTTAGAAGATATTTTAAATCCAAAAATATTGGTAGTAAAAGATGCATCTTTTTATAACAAAGATATTACTCCTACTAATGGAAAATTAGATTTACAATATCCAGGTTCTGAACAATACTTTTCTATCCCTGTTGGAAAGAACTTTTCATTTGTTATAAATTCAAATACTCTTAACATTACAAATACAAAGAAATCGGATAATTTATCAGAATTACCTGATGGCATTTGGACTATTAAATATTCAATATGCCCTAATGATAAATTATTTGTAGAGTATACATTTTTAAGAAATATAAAACAATTAATAAAATGGAATAATTTATATTGCTCTTTACAGATTGATAAATGTGCAAAAAAGAAATATTTAGAAGAATTGCAAAAATTAAGAGAAATAAGGGATATTATAGATGCTGCTAAATATATGGCTGATTGTGGGAAGTATGAGAAATCTTTAGAACTTTATAATTATGCAGACTCTTTGATAAATGAATTTTCTTCAAATTGTAATTGTTTTTAATGAAGTGTTTAAAATGTGGATATATAGGTAACTGTCCTTGTGAATTTAAAGGAGAATTATGTTCATCTTGTTATATTAACCCTGAAAACAAGCACATCATGAAATCAAATAATAATTGTAACCAAACTATAGAAAATTTAGAAAATATTAAAAAATATCTACAAAATAAAAAAAGGACTAATTTAATATCTACTCAAATTTCTATAATAAACTCACAAATTAATATGTTCGAAGATAATCCTTGTAAATTTAAGCAAATAATTGATAATATTTCACTAAATTAATAATGAGAGTTAATATTAACATATTAGAAGAATTGTTATTAAAACTTCAATGTAAGTTTGCGGAAGCAATTTATTCTGAATTTATAAAAACTCAATACTCTATGGTAGGATGTAAATCTGAAATAGATATAGAAGAATTAAGAGAGTTTATATTAATATTAAAAGGAAAGATAAAATTACTAAAGTATAATTTTGGTTTAGATTCCTTAGAAGAGCCTACTAAAATTACAAAGACAAGTATAGAATATTTTTTTGAAAAAGAAAAATATTTAACAAATTGTGATAGAAGATTTTTAGAAAAAATATTATGAAATTAAAGAATACACAACCACAAAGCAATATAGTTACTACTAATCAAATAAAATTTGATGGTATAATACCTGATTGTGCATTATCAGGAGATTGTCATAAAGATGAATCAAATTTGACTTATTTGATTGCTATTTTATTACAAAGGTATTGTGATTCTAAGAAAATTATTGATGCTGATTTAAGTTCTATAGACATTACGTGTCTTATAGAATCTAATATGGATATAGAAATACCTGAAAATATAACAATAGAAACTCTATCTACTTTTTATAAAAATCATTTTTGTGCTTTATATGAAAAAATTTCAGATATTCATTCTATATTAGATACACTTGTTGGTATACATTGTTTTAATGATATAGCTCAAGTAGACCAAAATGGTACTGTAGAAATAGATGTTATATTAAATGATATTTTATATGAAGTAAGTGGAGTACCTATAGTATCAATAGATACTGCCCCTATCAATGGTACTGCTTATGTTAATTCAAATAAAATAACTTATACTGCAAATAGTAGTTTTTTTGGGAATGACCAACTTATTTATAAAGTTAATAAAGGGGCATATCAATGTACTGCAAAAGTTTCTATAAAAGTAAATAAAATAATAACGACTCAAACAATAACTGATATTGTTATAGACCAAATGATAACTATTTTACAATCAGATGAATACTGGGACATAGGTCTTCCTATAGGTACAAAAATAGCAATCACTGAAACTCAACTTTCAAATTTTAATCTTTTAGGAGGTTCTTGGGGAAAAGGTTCAGGCAAATTTGCGAAATGGGCTATAGCAAATGGAAATAATAATACAGATAATTATGCAGGATTAACTACTAGAGGTTTTGATGTAAATGATTCAAATTATAACAATACATCTTATAACAATAGTAATGGTAGTGATTCTGTAACTCTTGTTAAAAATAATATACCTCCTCATAGACATAAATATTTTGATGCGTTCATGAATGCTATAGATGGGGGCGGAGAAATATTTTCTGCAAATGTTGATGCTCATTCTACTTCTGAAGGGGTAGCACAAGGAACTATTTATAATTCGACTATTCAAATATCAGAAGGAAATGATGAGGATAGAGATGCTGTGTGGTATGATAGAAACACTGGAGATGGTACAGATAATATTAATGATCAAGATGAATTATTATCTTCCCCTACTGCTGTCAATATTAAAAATAAATATTTTACTGAAATAATGATTCAAAAAATATTATAAAATGATTAACAATAATTGTAACCCTATAACAATATCTAATTGTCCTCCTATTAATGATTGTGAAGGATGTATGGAAACTTTAAAATCTGAATGCATAATGTATAATGGAATTACGCTTAAAGATGCTTTAGATTCTGTTACCCTAAAGAAATCTATAGTTTTTGAAAAAGAAATAAATACTAATCAAGCTAAACAATTATTTACAACTCCTATTGAAATTGCTCCTGCTCCTGGTATTGGTAAATATTATAGAATAGTAAGTGCTTGGGGTAAATATACTTTTAATACTATTCCTTATTCCAGTATAGTATGTAATTTAGTTGTGAAATTCAGAGGAAAACCTACTAGTGTTATACAATTTTCTCCAGCATTTCACGAAGAAACATCTTCGGCAATTTATTCTGGTCAAAATGTTGCAAATAAATTATTTGAAAATACAGCTTTAGATATTTCTTTATCTAATCAAAATTTAATAAATGGTAATGGTAGTTTTCATTTATATATTCAAGTTGTTGTAGAAAATCTTTAAAAATAAATATTATGTCAAATTGTGGATGTCCTCAAACTTGTCCAGACTTATTAGACAAACCAGAAAATTTAGGTTGTTTAGAAAACATTAATTCAGATTGTATTCTTTATTCTGGAGAAGATGTTGATTGTTTTGGAATGACAAAAGGAGATAATCTTAGTGAAATTCTAAAAAATATGACTCTTGAACTATGTAATATAGATAATATTTTAAATAATTTAACTAATTTTAATTGTTCTCAATTATCTAATTGTTCAATAGCTAATTTAGGAGATGTAGCGTTTAATAATTTAAATGCTGGTCAATATTTAAAATGGACAGGCGTTAAATGGATAAATAGTGATTTAGTTGTTCCTCCTTCATTCTCTTGTAATGACTTAGCTACTTGTTCTTTAAATTCTTTAGGAGATGTTAATGTTTCTTCTCCTTTAAATGGGCAAGTATTAACTTATCAAGGAAATAAGTGGATTTCCTCCTCTATCCCAACTTCTCCTACAATAACTTCAGATAATGGTATAACTAAAACTTTAAATAATTTTCAATTAGGAGGTTTACTTACACAAAATACTGTTATAAATGGAGGAAATTTTGATTTATCAATAGGAGAAAGTGCTAATAAACTTAATCATTTATATGGTAGGTCAACTGTATTAGATTTATCTTCTGATATTATATCTTTAAATACATCAACAGAGCCTACCCAAACTGAAGGGTTAAGATATTTAAAATTAAATGGTAATATATCAATAGGTAAAAATGTATTTAATGCTATTAATACTTATATTGGTAATAATAGAATAGGTAATAATATAACCATCAATAAAACTGGTCTTTTAGACCCTTTAGGATTTTTTATAGGAGGGGATATAAGTATAGATTCTTCTATTTGCTATGCTATGGGTTCAAGTATGAATCTTTCTAATTTTTTTGGAGTATCTATAGGAACAAATAATAAAGCTAGTGGATTTATAGGAGGAACTATGTTAGGGTCTGATTTAGAAATTCAAGGAGGTTCTACTGGAAATCAATCAGCTTTTGTTTATGGTTCTAACGTATCTTTAACTTTTGCTTCATTAATACAACAAGGTTCATTAGTATTTAATCCTACAAATAGACTTATTAAATCATCCTCAATTGGTAATGGAACTGATGAAAAAATTAGAGTAGATGTAGTAAATGGATTTATAACTACATTTAATGCATCAGATTATTATTTTTTTACTGATGTTAATAATACAGATGGATGGAATGTAAATACTAGTTTAGTAAGATTTAATAAAAATTTTATTAAAATATCTCAAAGTAGTGGGAATGTAGCTGAACAAAAATCAGGTTGTATTAGATATAATCAATCTTTGAATAAAATGCAAGTATTTACAGGTTCTTCTTGGGAAACAATTACAAGTGTTTAATAAAAAATATTTATCTTTGTAAAAAAAAAATAAAGTATGGTAAAATTAACAGAGCAAGAAGTTCAAGAGATCATTAGTTTTTTAGGGGAAATACCTTATAAGTATTCTTCAATACTTATAATGATATTACATCAAAAATTAATGACTTCTAAACAAGAAGTAGAAAATAAAGATGAAACCAAATCAGATTAAACTTTAAAATTTAAAATAATAATGAAAGTATCAGGTAATAGTTATGAAAATAATGTACTAAGAACATTACAATCAATTTCAAGAACTTTAAAATGTAATCAAAATAATAGTGGAGGTGGAGGAGGTACTTCTACCCCTATTACACTTTATAATAAAGAAGCAGAGTTAGTAATAGAAAATACTAATCATACAATAGGTGCAAATACAGTACATTCCTACTCTATATTTGTAGAACAAGGAACTGGTACAATATCTATAAATGGTGGTACTGCTATAAATATAGGGTTAGGGTATCAAAAGAATGTAGAGTTTACTGCTACTAATGATTATAGTGTAGTAATAACTTCAAATATAAATTCAAAAGTTAGAATAGTTAAAATTTATTAGTATGAAATTGATATTGAATAACAACATCGGAGTATTAGAAGCACCACAAGACGGTAAGCAATATGCAAGAAAAAATGCTAATTGGTCAGAAGTAACAGGAGGTATAACTTCTGAAACAGACCCAATATTCAATCAATGGTTAAATTCTCAAAATAATCAAAATTCAGGTAAGTTTTTAATTAGCGGAGGGGCTATTT
>Ga0208825_1001570_pt1 | contig 16904 bp, 19 predicted proteins | sample AD_UKC113_MetaG_FD_184450 | JGI IMG/M metagenome (GOLD analysis project Ga0208825, IMG submission 184450) | Active sludge microbial communities of municipal wastewater-treating anaerobic digesters from Hong Kong - AD_UKC113_MetaG (SPAdes)... | ecosystem: Engineered > Bioreactor > Anaerobic >...
CATGCGCAAGCTCTTGACGATTCTCAACGCCATGCTCAGAGATAAAACCGCCTGGGATCTGTCCAAGCATGAAAATTTCATTCAACAGACTTGACTTGAGAACACAGTTGCTCAAGGGGGCATCGCCCCTGGCCGGGGAGACCCCGGCCACGGCGATCACGGGCGTGGCCTGCTTCGCGGCCTTTGGCGTCCTTGGGTTTCATCCGCGGCGGGTCGTGCGCAGCGCCATGGACAACTGAGATGAAACACCCCCAGTCTTCACTCGCTGCGCGATGTTTCGCCCACCCCCTCGAGGGGGCATCGCCTCTGGCCGGGGGGACCCCGGCCACGGCGATCACGGGCGTGGCCTGCTTCGCGGCCTTTGGCGTCCTTGGGTTTCATCCGCTGCGGGTGGCGTGCAGCGCCATGGACAACTGAGATGACGCCATGACCTTCGCCGTCCACGGCCTGCCGGTTGCGCGTGGCATCGCGATTGGGCGCGCGGTGCTGGTGGCGTCCAGTCGGGTGGAGGTGGTGCACGACTTCATCGAGCCCGAGCAGGTGCTGGCCGAGCTGGCGCGCCTGCGCACCGCGCGCGACGCGGTGGTGTCCGAGCTGCAGCGCATGCAGCGCGAGCTGCCCAAGGATGCGCCGCCCGAACTGGGCGCCCTGCTGGACGTGCACCTGCTGCTGCTGCAAGACGAGACTATCGGCGCCGGCGTGCGCCAGTGGATCGTGGAGCGCCACTACAACGCCGAATGGGCACTGGTGACGCAGCTGGAAGTGCTGGCGCGCCAGTTCGACGAAATGCAGGACGAGTACCTGCGCGAGCGCAAGGCCGACCTGGAGCAGGTGGTCGAACGCGTGCTGCGGCGCCTCAAGGGCGTGCCGCCGCTGAATGCCATCGCCGCGCCGCGCGCCGCCCGCGCCGAAGGCGAGTCGCTGGTGCTGGTGGCGCATGACCTGTCGCCCGCCGACATGCTGCAATTCAAGAAGAGCGTGTTTGCCGGCTTCGTCACCGACGTGGGCGGCAAGACCAGCCACACCGCCATCGTGGCGCGCAGCATGGACATACCGGCCGTGGTGGGCGCGCGCGCGGCCAGCGACCTGGTGCGCCAGGACGACTGGGTCATCATCGACGGCGATGCCGGGGTGATGATCGTCGATCCCACGCCCATCATCCGCGACGAATACGCCTACAAGCAGCGTCAGGGCGAGCTCGAGCGCAGCCGCCTGGCGCGGCTCGCGCACACCCCCGCCGTCACGCTGGATGGCGAGCGCGTCGAGCTGCTGGCCAACATCGAGCAACCGGGCGATACCCAGGCCGCGCTGGCCGCGGGCGCCGTGGGCGTGGGCCTGTTTCGCAGCGAATTTCTGTTCATGGGCCGGCACGGCAAGCTGCCCGACGAGGAAGAGCAATACCAGGCCTATCGCCAGGCCGCCGAGGCCATGCATGGCATGCCGGTCACCATCCGCACCATCGACATCGGCGCCGACAAGCCGCTGGACGACCGGCGCGAAAGCACGCACCTGAACCCGGCCCTGGGCCTGCGCGCCATTCGCTGGAGCCTGTCCGAGCCGGCCATGTTCCTGACCCAGCTGCGTGCGCTGTTGCGCGCCGCCGCGCACGGGCAGGTGCACATCCTGATTCCGATGCTGGCGCACGCCAGCGAGATTCGCCAGACGCTGGAGTTGCTGGCGCAGGCGCGTGCGCAGATCGATGCGCGCGGCCAGGTGCATGGCGCGGTCAAGATCGGCGCCATGATCGAGGTGCCGGCGGCGGCGTTGACGGTCAAGATGTTTCTGCGCCATTTCGACTTTCTGTCCATCGGCACCAACGACTTGACGCAGTACACCCTGGCCATCGATCGCGCCGACGACTCCGTGGCCCACCTGTTCGATCCGCTGCACCCGGCGGTGCTGCAACTGGTGGCCGGCACCATTGCCGCGGCGCGCGCGCAGGGCAAGGGCGTGACGGTGTGCGGCGAAATGGCGGGCGACCCGCAGATGACGCGCCTGCTGCTGGGCCTGGGCCTGCGCAGCTTCTCCATGCACCCCTCGCAGATCCTCACCGTCAAGCAGGAGCTGCTGCGCGCCGACGCCGGCCAGCTGGCGCCCTGGGCGCAGGCCGTGCTGGCCAGCGACGAGCCGGCGGCGCTGCTGACGCCGCACGATCCGTGAAGGCGCTTCAGCGCGAGCGCGTGCCGATCACAGCGGCGCCCAGAATGAGTGCGGTGGCCCCGGCGATGGACAGGCTCAGCGGCCGTCCCGTGCTCCACAGCAGCAGCAAGGTGGACAGCAGCGGCGTCAGATAGCTCAGCACCCCGATGTGGCGCGCATCGCCCAGCTTCAGCGCCCTGTCCCACAAGAAGAATGCCCCGCCCAGGGGCCCCAGGCCCAGCGCCGCGATCAGTGCCACGTCGCGCGCCGACAGGCTCGTCGCCGGCTCCAGCAGCACGTGGCAAACCAGCGCCAGCAAGCCCGACACCAACCCGAACGTGCCGATGGCGGCAGTCGGAAAATTGCGCCCCGTCAGCGCCAGGCGCTTGGTCAGCAGCGAATAGCTGGACCAGATGAAGGCCGCCCCGGCCGCGCAGGCAAAACCCAGCGCCACGTTGCCCGGCGCTGCGCTGTCGCCGCCGCTGCGCCCCACAATGGCCAGCGCCGCCCCCGCGAAGCCCGCCAGGGCCGCGCCCACGTGTGCCGCCGTCAGGTGCACGCCGGGCAGGATCAGCGGGGCCATCAGCACGATGCCCAGCGGCCACAGGTAGTTCACCAGGTTGGCCTCGACGGCCGGGGCCTGCCCCAGCGCTGTGAACAGCAGAAAGTGGTAGCCGAACAACCCGTACACGCCCACGGCCAGCGTCGGCCAGGGCACCGCCAGGCGGCGCAGGTCAAAACGCACCAGCGGCAGCGCGATCAGGCTGCCGGCCAGCAGGCCCAGGCCGGTCAGCAAAAACGGGGGCACGTGGCGCAGTGCCGCGCCCAGCGCGGCCAGCGAGGCCCACAGCGCGATGGTGGCCAGCGCCAGCCAGTTGGCCGCGCGGGCGGAATGTTGAGGGGGCATGAAGCAAAAAGCCGGAAACCGTGACTTCCTGCATCTTACGGGCGGGCCAACCCGGGGAGCTTCCCTGATTGCCGGCCGCCGCGCCGCGCCGCATCATGCGCACAGCCTGCCGCACCCCGCACAGGCTTGTTGCCAACGATCTCACAAGGACCGCATCCATGAAACGCCCCGTCTTGCTGGCCGCCGCCGCGCTGGCCTGCACCATCACCCTGCCCGCCTACGCCGCCGATACCCTGGGCACGGTGGCCGCCAACAACAAGATCACCTTTGCGTACCGCGACTCGTCGGTGCCCTTCAGCTACCTGGCGGGGGCCGACAAGCCCGTCGGCTTTGGCGTGGACATCTCCAACGCCGTGCTCGCCGCCGTCAAGAAGGAGCTGGGCAAGAACGACATCCAGGTCGGCTGGCAGTCGGTCACCTCGGCCAACCGCATTCCGCTGCTGGTCAACGGCACGATCGATCTGGAGTGCGGCTCGACCACCAACAACAGTGCGCGCGGCAAGGAGGTCAGCTTTGCCACCAACTACTTCTACACCGGCACGCGGCTGATGGTCAGAAAAAGCTCGGGCATCCAGAACTGGGCCGAGCTGAAGGGCAAGAAGGTGGCCATCACCACCGGCACCACCAACATGCAGGTGGTGCGCCGCTACAACGACGAGAAGAACCTGAACCTGGAGATCATCGGCACCAAGGACCATGCCGACGCCGCCATGCTGGTGGAGACCGGCCGCGCCGACGCCTTTGCCATGGACGACATCCTGCTGTTCGGCCTGAAGGCCAACGCCAAGGATCCGGCGGCGCTGGACGTGGTGGGCGAGTCGCTGCAGGTCGAGCCCTACGCCTGCATGGTGCGCAAGGACGACCCCAAGTTCAAGGCCTTGGTCGACGGCGTGATCAACGGCATGATGAAGACGGGCGAGTTCACCAAGCTCTACAACAAGTGGTTCATGGAGCCCATCCCGCCGCGCAACCAGGCCATCGGGCTGCCGATGAGCCAGGAGCTGCAAGACAACATCAAGGCGCCGTCGGACAAGCCGGCGACATAGGCCAGGCCCAAGTCCCGCTTGCTGCGCCCGGTGCTCGCCGGATCGGATTCGCCCCTGATTTCTGAGCGCGCCGCGGATGGGGCGCTACACCGCCAGCAGGCGCTGCAATTGCCCGGCCAGTTCGCGCGCCGCCTCATCCCAGGCGGCCGCCACGCCGAGGCTTCGCAGGTCCACCGTGCGCAGGCCGGGGTAGCCGCAGGGGTTGATGCGCTCGAAGGCTGTCAGATCCATGGCCACGTTCAGGGCCAGGCCATGGTAGGTGTGGTGCCGGGTGACCTTGATGCCCAGCGCCGCGATCTTGCCCAGGCCGGTGAAGTCCGGCGGCGGCGCGGGCGTGCCGGGTGGGCGCTGCTGCGGCCGTTGCGCGAGCACGGCGTGGCTGAAGGGATCGTCCAGCCGCACGTAGATCCCGGGCGCGCCGCTCACGCGGTGCCCCACCACGCCCCACCGCGCCAGTGCGCGGATGGCCGCTTCTTCCAGCCGATACACGTATTCCTTGACGAAGATGCCGCGGCGCTGCAAGTCGATCAGCGGGTAGGCCACCACCTGTCCGGGCCCGTGGTAGGTCACCTGTCCGCCGCGGTCGGTGGCGACGACCGGGATCTCGCCAGGGGCCAGCACGTGCTCGGGCCGCCCCGCCAGGCCCAGCGTGAATACCGGTGGGTGCTCGCAAATCCATAGCTCCTCGCGCAATGTCGCCGACGGCTGGCGCGCGAAATCCTTCATGGCCTGGAAGGTGGGGGCGTACTCCACCCGGCCGAGCCATTGAATCTGCATGTTAAGTTTCTCGGTGACTCATGGCGCTGCGTGTCATCAGCTGGTGATGAAACCCAAAGAGCCGAACGGCCGCGGAGCAGGCCACGCCGGTGATCGCCGTGGCCGGGGTCTCCCCGGCAACTGGCGATGCCCCCTGCAAGGGGGTGGGCGAAACATCGCGCAGCGAGTGCAGACTGGGGGTGTGCATGATCACAGAACCCAGCGCGCCATTGGATGCGTGGACAGCGCGCGGTACAGCTCGTCGAGCTGTGCGCGGCTGGTGGCCAGCACGGTGATCGTCACGCCCAGGTATTTGCCGCCGCCGCTTTCGCGCAGCTCGATGGTCGTGGCGTCGAATGTGGGGTCGAACTGCCGCGCGATGTGGGTGATGGCATGCACGAAGCCATCCTCGTTGACGCCGACCACCTTGATGGGGAACGGGGTCGGGTACTCGATCAGGTCGTCGCGGCGCGCGCCGCTGGGCATGGCATCGGTCATGGCGTGAACAAGGCGTCCTTGGCGCGCTGGTAGCCTGCGTAGAGCTTCTCGTAGATCGGACCCGGGCGGCCATGGCCCACCGGGCGGCCATCCAGCGTGGTGACGGGCAGCACTTCCTTGGTGGCCGAGGACAGCAGCAGCTCATCGGCCGCTGACACCTCGGCCTGGGCGATGCGGCGCAACTCGAAGCCGATGCCCTGCTCGCGGCACAGCGCCTCGATGGCGCCGTAGCGGATGCCTTCCAGCACCAGGTGGTCCCGCGGCGGTCCGCAGACGACGCCGTCCTTGACCACCCACACGTTGCTGGACGCCGCCTCGCTCAGAAAACCGTCGCGGAACATCACGGTCTCCAGCGCGCCCGCGTCAAAACTGATCTGGCGCGCCATCACGGCGCCCAGCAGGCTGATGGACTTGATGTGCGCCTTCTTCCAGCGGAAGTCTTCCGCGGTGACGCAGGCCACGCCCTGAGCGCGCAGCGTCGGCGCAATGGGCTTGAGCGGCAGGCAGGTGGCAAACACCGTGGGCGTCAGGCCTTCGATCATGTGGTGTTCGCGCAACGCCACGCCGCGGGTCACCTGAAAATAGTAGAACCAGTCGTTGTTCGTGGCGTGCTCGGGGTGCGCGGCAATCAGGTCGAGCGCGATGCGCCGCCATTCATCGGGCGTGTGCGGGTTGGGGATGCGCACCTCGCGCAGGCTGCGATCCAGCCGCGCCATGTGCTGCTCGAAGCGAAACGGCTGCGGCGCGTGGCCCGGCTTGCCATAGACGGCGATGCCCTCGTACACCCCGTCGCCAAAGATGAAGCCGCGATCCAGCGGGCTGATGCGCGCGGCGTCCAGCGTGGTGACTTCGCCGTTCAGGTGACAGGGCAGGGCGGGCAAGGAGGCAGGCATGGTAAAGGGGGCGAGATGCAGTGGGGGCAGCCCGCATTCTGATCCAGCCGCAGGCGCTGCGTTTGCGCGCCACTGGATTGGGCTGCGGGTTACCACGTATAATTTCATGGCTTTGCAGCACGTTGGCTGAGAGAGTAACCGCGGCGTCAGGTGGCATGAAGAAAATCACACCCCAGTCGGCGCCCGGTGTCTCGGGTTGGGCCGATTCCGAGGTGGGCGAGGACTTGCCCACGCCGCTTTCGGCCGAGCAGGCGCGCCGCTGGCGCACGCAACATCCGCAAGTGTCGGTGGGGCGGGCGCTGGTGATGCAGGGGCTGACCGGCATGGTCGTCGCTGCTTCGGCTTGGTTGTTGACCGGTCGGGTGGAGGTGGCTTGGTCGGCGGCCTATGGCGCGCTGACCGGGATCATCCCGGCGGCGGTGGCGGCCAAGGGCACGCGGCGTTGGGCAGCGCCCGGGTTTCCCCCGGGGGCGGCACTGGCCGGTTTGCTGCTGTGGGAGGGAGTCAAGCTGGCCTTGACCGTGGGAATGCTGATGGCGGCCCCGCGATTTTTGGGAGCATTGAGCTGGCCAGCGCTGCTGATCGGCTTGGTGCTGACGATCAAGATGTACTGGGTCGGCCTGTTGTGGGCCCGGCCCAAAAAGTCCGCACACGGACAGGCGCACGAAGAGTAAACACCGATGGCTGCTGAAAACGCTGTTGCATCCGCCGCTGAGCACGGGCCCACTGCGGGCGAATACGTCGTCCACCACCTGCACTTCTGGCAGAACAAGGCGTCCAACGCCGTGGTCGACTTCTCGGTCATTCATTACGACACGGTGCTGTTTTCGGTGCTGCTGGCGGCCCTGACCTTTCTGCTGCTGTGGGCGGCCGCGCGCAAGGCCAGCGCCGGCGTACCGGGGCGCTTCCAGGCGGCGGTCGAGATGCTGGTGGAGTTTGTCGACAACGAGGCCAAGGGCATCGTCAAGAACGCCGAAAGCCGCAAGTTCGTGGCGCCGCTGGGCCTGGCCGTCTTCGTGTGGGTCACCTTGATGAACACCATGGACTTGCTGCCGGTGGATCTGATTCCCTCGATCTGGGCCAAGCTCGTCGGCGCCGCCGGCCATGACCCGGCGCACGCCTACATGCGTGTGCTGCCCACGGCCGACGTGTCGGGCGCCATGGGGCTGTCGGTGGCGGTGCTGCTGATCTGCCTGTACTACAACGTCAAGATCAAGGGCATGGGCGGCTGGGCGCACGAGTTGGTCACGGCGCCGTTCGGCACCAGCAAGAATCCGGTCATGGCGGTACTGCTGGGCATCGTCAACTTCGCGATGCAGATCATCGAATTTGCCTCCAAGACCCTCTCGCACGGCCTGCGACTGTTCGGCAACATGTATGCCGGCGAACTGATCTTCATGCTGATCGCGCTGATGGGCGGCGCCTTCGCCCTCACGGGCACCGGCATCGGCCTGGCCATCGGCCACATCATCGCAGGCCTGGCCTGGGCCATCTTCCACATCCTGATCATCATCCTGCAGGCCTTCATCTTCATGATGCTGGCTCTGGTGTACATCGGCCAGGCACACGATCACCACTGATCGGCGATTTCGTTTTCCCTTTCGTTTTCATCCTCAACTCAACCAACCACGTCCCTTAGGAGTCATCATGGAAGTTATCAGCTTTGTCGCTCTGGCCGCCGGCCTGATCATTGGCCTGGGCGCTGTCGGCGCTTGTATCGGCATCGGCCTCATGGGCAGCAAGTTCCTCGAATCGGCCGCACGCCAGCCCGAGCTGATGGGCGAATTGCAAACCAAGATGTTCCTGCTGGTCGGCCTGATCGACGCGGCCTTCATCATCGGCGTGGGTATCGCCCTGTGGTTCGCCACGGCCAACCCGTTCCTGGGTCAGCTCGCCCAGATCGCCAAGTAAGTTCCGGGTCGGGTTGGGATGAGGCCCGCGCCTTCACGGGCGCGGGCATCCCGCGAATGAGTCTTGCGGCCCCAGCGCCGCTGCAATCCAAGGAACCACCGTGAGCATCACCGGTACCCTCATCATCCAGATCATCGTGTTTCTGCTCCTGGTGGCGTTCACGATGAAGTTTGTGTGGCCGCCGATCGCCAACGCGCTCGACGAGCGCGCGCAAAAGGTCGCCGACGGCCTGGCCGCCGCCGACAAGGCCCGCACCGAGCTGGACGCCGCCAACAAGCGCGTCGAGGCGCAGCTGGCCGAGTCCCGCAGCGAAAACGCCCAGCGCCTGGCCGATGCCGAGCGCCGCGCGCAAGCCATCATCGAAGAGGCCAAGGCCCGTGCCAACGACGAAGGCGCCAAGATCATCGCCGCCGCCCGGGCCGAGGCCCAGCAGCAGACGGTGCAGGCGCGCGAAGCGCTGCGCGACGAAGTGGCCAAGCTGGCCGTGCGGGGCGCCGAGCAAATCCTGCGCAAGGAAGTCAACCCTGCCGTGCACGCCGATCTGCTCAATCGCCTGAAAACCGAGCTCTGAGCCACGAGGACACCCAGATGGCCGAACTTGCCACCATCGCCCGGCCCTACGCCGAAGCGCTGTTCGAAACCTGCCGTGGCGACGCCGCCGGCACGCAAAGCTGGCTCGACACCATTGCGGCCGCCGCGCAAACGCCCCAGCTGCTGCAATTTGCCGCCAACCCCAAGGTGGGCGCGGCCGAGGTCTTCAAGCTGGTCACCTCGGTGCTGCCGCAGGCCCTGTCCGAGCGCGGTGCCAACTTCCTGCGCACCGTGATCGACAACGGTCGCCTGGCGGCGCTGCCCGAGGTGGCCGCGCAGTTTCGCGAACTGGCCAATGCGCAAAGCGGACGTTCGGACGCGCAGATCTACAGCGCGTTTCCGATCGATGGCGGCGAGCTGGCGCAACTCAAGACCGTGCTCGAAAAGCGCTTCGGCCGTCAGCTCGAGACCCAGGTGCACGTCGATCCCGAGCTGATCGGCGGCGTGCGCGTGGTCGTGGGCGACGAGGTGCTGGACACCTCCGTGCGCGCGCGCCTGCAACAAATGAAAGCGGCCCTCACCGCCTGACGCCTTGCGCATCGGCACGAGAGTCCTCGATAACCATCTAGCTTTGTAAGGAAAGAGTCATGCAACTCAATCCCACCGAAATTTCCGAACTGATCAAGAGCCGCATCGAGGGCCTGGGCGTCAGCGCCGACGTGCGCAACCAGGGCACCGTGGTGTCCGTGACCGACGGCATCGTGCGCATCCACGGCTTGTCCGATGCGATGCAGGGCGAAATGCTGGAGTTTCCGGCCACCGCCGACGGCCAGCCCACCTTCGGCCTGGCGCTGAACCTCGAGCGCGACTCCGTCGGCGCCGTGATCCTGGGTGAGTACGAGCACATTTCCGAAGGCGACACGGTCAAGTGCACAGGCCGCATTCTCGAGGTGCCCGTCGGTCCCGAGCTGATCGGCCGCGTGGTCAACGCGCTGGGCCAGCCCATCGACGGCAAGGGCCCCATCAACGCCAAGATGACCGACGTGATCGAGAAGGTCGCGCCGGGCGTGATCGCGCGTCAGTCGGTCAGCCAGCCGGTGCAGACCGGCCTCAAGTCGATCGACTCGATGGTGCCCATCGGTCGCGGCCAGCGCGAGCTGATCATCGGCGACCGCCAGACCGGCAAGACCGCGGTGGCGATCGACACGATCATCAACCAGAAGGGTCAGAACATGACCTGCGTGTACGTCGCCATCGGCCAGAAGGCGTCGTCCATCAAGAACGTGGTGCGTGCGCTGGAGCAGGCCGGTGCCATGGCCTATACCATCGTGGTGGCCGCGTCGGCCGCCGAGTCCGCCGCCATGCAGTACGTGGCCGCGTATTCGGGCTGCACCATGGGCGAATACTTCCGTGATCGCGGCGAGGACGCGCTGATCATCTATGACGACCTGTCCAAGCAGGCCGTGGCCTATCGGCAGGTCTCGCTGCTGCTGCGCCGCCCGCCGGGCCGCGAAGCCTATCCCGGCGACGTGTTCTATCTGCACAGCCGCCTGCTGGAGCGCGCCGCGCGCGTCAACGCCGACTACGTCGAGGCCTTCACCAAGGGCGAAATCAAGGGCAAGACCGGCTCGCTCACTGCGCTGCCCATCATCGAGACGCAGGCCGGCGACGTGTCCGCCTTCGTGCCCACCAACGTGATCTCGATCACCGACGGCCAGATCTTCCTGGAAACCAGCCTGTTCAACGCCGGCATTCGTCCCGCCATCAACGCCGGTATCTCGGTGTCGCGCGTGGGCTCGGCGGCGCAGACCGACCTGATCAAAAAGCTGTCGGGCGGCATCCGTACCGACCTGGCGCAATACCGCGAACTGGCCGCGTTTGCGCAGTTTGCCTCTGACCTGGACGAGGCCACGCGCAAGCAGCTGGATCGCGGCGCGCGCGTGACCGAGCTGCTCAAGCAGCCGCAATACAGCCCGCTGCCCATCAGCCTGATGGCCGCCTCGCTGTTTGCCGCCAACCAGGGCTACATGGACAGCCTGGAGATCAAGCAGGTGCTGCCGTTTGAATCGGGCCTGCACGCCCACCTGAAGGACAAGCACGCCGCGCTCTTGCAGCGCATGGAAGGCGGCAAGGCGCTGGACAAGGACAAGGAAGCCCAGGCCGAGCTCACCGCCGCCATCGAGGCGTTCAAGAAGTCCTTCGCCTGATCGGCCGCACAAGGAGCATCCGCCATGGCAGTCGGCAAGGAAATTCGCGGCAAGATCAAATCGGTGGAGAACACCAAGAAGATCACCAAGGCGATGGAAATGGTCGCCGCGAGCAAGATGCGCAAGGCGCAGGATCGCATGCGCGCGGCGCGTCCTTACGCCGAGAAGGTGCGCAACGTCGCCACCCACCTGGGCGAGGCCAACCCCGAGTACGTGCATCCCTACATGAAGGCCAACGACGTCAAGCGCGCCGGCCTGATCGTGGTGACCACGGACAAGGGCCTGTGCGGCGGCATGAACACCAACGTGTTGCGTCTGGTCACCACCAAGCTCAAGGAGCTGCAGGCCAGCGGCGTCGCGATCGACGCGGTGGCCATCGGCAACAAGGGCTTGGGCTTTCTCTCGCGCATCGGTGCGCGCGTGGTGGCTCAAACCACGCAACTGGGCGATACGCCGCACCTGGACAAGCTGATCGGGCCCGTCAAGACGCTGCTCGACCTCTACGCCAAGGGCGAGCTCAGCACCGTCTACATCGCCTACACCCGCTTCATCAATACCATGAAGCAGGACTCGGTGGTCGAGCAACTGTTGCCCCTGTCCGCCGAGACCATGCAGCAGCAGACGCGCGACAGTGGCGCCGACCACGCTTGGGACTACATCTATGAGCCCGACGCGCCGTCGGTCATCGACGAGTTGCTCAAGCGCTACGTCGAGGCCCTGGTGTATCAGGCCGTGGCCGAGAACATGGCGTCCGAGCAGTCGGCGCGCATGGTGGCCATGAAGGCCGCCACCGACAACGCCGGCAACGTGATCGACGAGCTGAAGCTGATCTACAACAAGACCCGCCAGGCGGCGATCACCAAAGAACTGTCCGAGATCGTCGCCGGCGCCGCCGCCGTCTAAATCCCGTCTGACCCCCGTCAACACGAATCACATCATTTGGAGCACCACATGGCTCAAATTCAAGGAAAAATCGTTCAGTGCATCGGCGCCGTGGTCGACGTCGAATTCCCGCGCGAGCACATGCCAAAGGTCTATGACGCCCTCAAGATGGACGGCTCGACCCTGACGCTGGAAGTGCAGCAGCAGCTGGGCGACGGCATCGTGCGCACCATCGCGCTGGGCTCCTCCGACGGCCTGCGCCGCGGCATGATGGTGGTCAACACCAACCATCCGATTACCGTGCCCGTGGGCCCGGCCACGCTGGGCCGCATCATGGACGTGCTGGGCAACCCCATTGACGAGCGCGGCCCGGTCGACCAGAAGCAAACCGCCGCGATCCACCGCAAGCCCCCGGCCTATGACGAACTTTCGCCCTCGCAGGAGCTGCTGGAGACCGGCATCAAGGTGATCGACCTGATCTGCCCGTTTGCCAAGGGCGGCAAGGTGGGCCTGTTCGGCGGCGCCGGCGTGGGCAAGACCGTGAACATGATGGAACTCATCAACAACATCGCCAAGGCGCACAGCGGCTTGTCGGTGTTTGCCGGCGTGGGCGAGCGCACCCGCGAGGGCAACGACTTCTATCACGAGATGAGCGACTCCAAGGTCGTCGTGCAAGAAGACCTGAGCCAATCCAAGGTGGCCATGGTCTACGGCCAGATGAACGAGCCGCCGGGCAACCGCCTGCGCGTGGCGCTGACGGGCCTGACCATTGCCGAGTCCTTCCGCGACGAAGGCAAGGACGTGCTGTTCTTCGTGGACAACATCTACCGCTACACCCTGGCCGGCACCGAGGTGTCCGCCCTGCTGGGCCGCATGCCTTCTGCCGTGGGCTACCAGCCGACGCTGGCCGAGGAAATGGGCCGCCTGCAAGAGCGCATCACCTCCACCAAAGTCGGCTCGATCACCTCCATCCAGGCCGTGTACGTGCCTGCCGATGACTTGACCGACCCCTCGCCCGCCACCACGTTTGCCCACCTGGACTCCACCGTGGTGCTCTCGCGCGACATTGCCTCGCTGGGCATCTACCCCGCCGTGGACCCGCTGGACTCCACCAGCCGCCAGCTCGACCCGCACGTGGTTGGCGAGGAGCACTACACCGTCGCCCGCGCCGTGCAGGGCACGCTGCAGCGCTACAAGGAGCTGCGCGACATCATCGCCATTCTGGGCATGGACGAACTGGCCCCCGAGGACAAGCTGGCCGTGGCGCGCGCGCGCAAGATTCAGCGTTTCCTGTCTCAGCCCTTCCACGTGGCCGAAGTGTTCACCGGCTCGCCCGGCAAGTACGTGCCGCTGAAGGACACCATCCATGGCTTCAAGATGATCGTGAACGGCGAGTGCGACCACCTGCCCGAGCAGGCCTTCTACATGGTCGGCACCATCGAAGAGGCCATGGAAAAGGCGAAGAAAGTCGCTTGAGCGGCGCATACGGGCGACCCGCGTCGTTGCCTTGCTCGCCGTACGCTTGTACGGCTGTGCGTGGCGCCTAGCGGCTCATCTCGTCTGCTTGCTCAACCGGCTTTCTTCAGACTGGAGCAAACCAAATGGCCAATACCATTCATGTCGATGTCGTCAGCGCCGAGGAGTCGATCTTCTCGGGCGAGGCGACGTTTGTCTCGCTGCCCGGCGAGGCGGGTGAACTGGGCGTGTATCCGCGCCACACGCCGCTGATCACGCGCATCAAGCCCGGCTCGGTGCGCATCCAGAAGGCCGGCGGCGGCGAGGAATTCGTCTTCGTGGCCGGCGGCATCCTCGAGGTGCAGCCCCACGTGGTCACCGTGCTGTCCGACACCGCCATCCGCGGCAAGGACCTGGACGACGAGCGCGCCAACGCCGCCAAGAAGGCTGCCGAAGAGGCGCTGCGCAACGCCAAGAGCGAGATCGACGTGGCGCGCGCCACCTCGGAGTTGGCCATCCTGGCGGCCGAGCTGGCGGCCCTGCGCAAATACCGCGAGCGCCCCAAGCACTGAGCAAGCGAAGCTCGCAAGCGTGAAAACCCACCGCAAGGTGGGTTTTTTCATGCGCCCGACGGTTTCCTTTTCCTGGGGCGGTCTCCATAATCACCTGCATATGTTTGCGCGCAAACCCCGAGACGACCACGACGTGCAGGAGCGCGCGGCGCTGCTGCTGGTCACGCCCGGCGCCTTGGTGGAGCTCGCGGCCCCGGACGCCCTGGCCGTCGTGCGCTGCATGCGCCCGCACCGCATTCCCGCCGGCACCGTCTTGATGCGTGCGGGCGAGCACGACGACTCCGGCCACGCGCGCGATGCCCAGGACGGCATGTCGCTGATCCTGGACGGCGAGGTGACGGTCGAGAGCGATTCGGCCGCCGAAGGTTTCGTGGTGTCGGTGCTGGGTCCGGGCAGCCTGATCGGCGAGCTGGGCCTGATCGACCAGGCGGCGCGCTCGGCCACCTGTACCGCCGCCACCGATCTGGCGTTGGCGGTGCTCTCGCGCGATGCGCTCAACCAGCTCGTTGCCGAGCAGCCGGGCGTGGCCGCACGCCTGCTGTCGGCCATCGCCATGCGCGTGGCCGGTCATTTGCGCGAGACCAATCGCAAGCTGGTGGCGCTGGCGCGCGTCAACAAGGCCATGCAGCAAGAGCTGGACGCCGCGCACTCCATCAACCGCCGTCTGCTACAACAGCAGGAGCGTGCGGCGGGCCGGGAAAGCCGGCTGTAGCGCAACGCTGTTGATCAAGCGCCGTCAGCGAAACACCGGCTCGTCGGGCAGTTCGTTGACCACGGGCGCGGCATCGGCCGGCAGGCGGGGGAAATGCTGCTCCAGCAGCGCGGACACCTCGGCAATCGCGTCGTGCAAGCCCTGCTCGACACGCCCGTCGCGCAGGCATTGCTCCAGGCGGCCGGTCATGGCCTGCCATGTGTCGGGCCCGACGATGCGCGCCAGGCCGCGGTCAGCCACCAGCTCGATGGCGCGTTCGGCCAGCAGCAGGTAGATCAGCACGCCGTTGTTGTGCTCGGTGTCCCACACGCGCAGCTTGGCAAACATCATCACCGCGCGCTGGCGTACCAGCTCGGCGCGCGACAGGCGTTGACGCCAATGGCGCCAGAGATAGCTCAGCGGCAGCCCGCCCTCGATGCAGATGCGGATCTGGCCGGTGTGCAGCCGCTCGCTGGCCGCCACCTGCTCGCGCAGGCGCGCGGCCTCGGCCGGCCCCACCAGGCGGCGCGCGTCGGCCTGGTCCAGCCAGCCGTGGCGCAGCATGCGCTTGAACAATCCGGCCATGCTCACCAACTCCCGCTGGCGCCGCCGCCGCCAAAATTGCCGCCACCGCCGGAGCTGAAGCCCCCGCCGCCCGAGCCGCCGCCAAAACCGCCGCCGCCGCCCCAACCACCACCGCCCCAGCCACCGCCCGAGCGCCCCATGGGCAATGCCGCCGTGACACCGGCAATCAGCGCATACACAAACGCCGCCACGCCAAAGCCCAGCGCCAGCAACGTCCCCACGCCGGCCAGGAACGCCAGACCTCCGGCGCCGATGCCGGCAACCAGGGCGCCCAGCTTGCGCCCCAGCACGCCGCGCAGAATGCCGCTGGCCACGGGCACGAAAAAGAAGAACACGATCAGCAGTCCCGGCCAGCCGAAGTCGTCGGCGCTGGCGCTGCCCCGCGCCGGCGGCGCCGCAACCGGAGGCAACGCTTCGCCACGCACGCGTGCGGACAGCTGGTCCACCGCCGCGTTCAGCCCGCCGGCAAAGTCGCCCTGCCGAAAAAACGGCACCAGAGCCTCGTCGATGATGTGCCGTGCAGCGATGTCGGGCACGGCGCCTTCCAGCGTCTTGGCCACCTCGATGCGCGCCAGCCGGTCCTTCAGCGCCACCAGCAGGATCAGGCCATCGCCCACGCCCTGGCGGCCGATCTTCCAGGTGTTGCCCACGCGGTTGGCGTAGGCGGCAATGTCCTCGGGCGCGGTGGTGGGCACCATCAGCACCACCAGTTGCGCACCCTTGTCCTTTTCGAGCGCGGCCAGCTTGGCCTCCAGCGCCGCGGCCTGCGCGCCGTCCAGCGTGCCGGTGGTGTCGATCACATGGCCAGTCAGCGGCGGCACCGGCTGCACGCCCTGCGCCAGCGCCGCGGCGCACCCGATAACTATCAAAACGATAGCTATCAGCGCCCGCCCCATGCGCGCAATGGGCATCATTTCAGTGATCCATGGCGCGGCGCACCATCTGCAGAGAATGAGGCCCAAAGAGCCAATAGGCCGCGGAGCAGGCCAAGCCAGCGGACGCCGTGGAGCGGGCTTTGCCCGGCCACCGGCGTCGTCCCCCTTCAGGGGGAAGGCGCCGAAGGCGACGCAGGGAGTGTCCCATTTCAGCTATCCATGGCGCTGCGCCCCACCCGCAGCCGATGAAGTGCAAAGAGCCCCATGGCCGCGGAGCAGGCCAAGCCAGCGGACGCCGTGGAGCGGGCTTTGCCCGGCCACCGGCGTCGTCCCCCTTCAGGGGGAAGGCGCCGAAGGCGACGCAGGGGGTGTCCCATCTCACCGCGACGCCGCCGGAGTGGGGCCGAAGTTGACCTTGGGCGCCGTGGAGATCGCCGCTTCATTCGTCACGGTGAAGTTCTCCTTGGGCTTGTAGCCGAACACCATGGCCGTCAGGTTGCTGGGAAAGCTGCGCGTCAGCACGTTGTACTCCTGGACCGACTCGATGTAGCGCCCGCGGGCCACGGCGATGCGGTTCTCGGTGCCCTCCAGCGCCACGCGCAGGTCGGAGAACGCCTTGTTGGCCTTCAGGTCGGGGTAGCGCTCCACCGTCACCATCAGGCGGCTGAGCGCGCCCGAGAGTTCGCCCTGTGCGGCCTGGAACTGCTTGAACTGCTCGGGGTTGTTCAGCGTCTCGGGCGTGACCTGGATGCTGGTGGCCTTGGCGCGCGCCTCGATCACCCGGGTCAGCGTGCTTTGTTCGAAGTCGGTTTCGCCCTTGACGGTGCTCACCAGGTTGTCGATCAGGTCGGCGCGGCGCTGGTACTGGTTGACCACTTCGCTCCAGGCCGATTTGGTCTGCTCGTCCAGCCGCTGAAAGTCGTTGTAGCCGCAGCCGCCAAGGGAGAGGGCCAGCG
>Ga0208825_1001577_pt1 | contig 16823 bp, 16 predicted proteins | sample AD_UKC113_MetaG_FD_184450 | JGI IMG/M metagenome (GOLD analysis project Ga0208825, IMG submission 184450) | Active sludge microbial communities of municipal wastewater-treating anaerobic digesters from Hong Kong - AD_UKC113_MetaG (SPAdes)... | ecosystem: Engineered > Bioreactor > Anaerobic >...
TACAAGGTGCTGCACACGCGCAACCTGTTCGTGAGCGTGCGCAACCATGAAGTGCCGTGGGTGGCGCCCAATCAACGCCTGGAAATCGTCGATCTGGGCAACGACTGCTGGCGCGTCACGCTGCACTTCGGCTTCAAGGACCACATCGACCTGCCCGGCGCACTGAGCGGCGCCGTCAACCAGGTGGGCCCGATCGACCCCATGCTGACCAGCTACTTCCTGTCGGCCACCACCATCGTGCCGCACTCCGGCGGTGGCATGGCGCTGTGGCGCGAAAAGCTCTACACCCGCCTGCACCTCAACGCCAGCCCGATGGCCGAGTTCTTGCGCCTGCCGGTCAACGCGGTGGTGGAGCTGGGCACGCAAATCGAGATTTGAGATGGTGGCGCTGGACGCCGGGTGTTTCAGTGTCGACTCGGCGCCCAAAAATGCGAAAAGGTGGAGCAAGCGACTACCTTGATTCAAAACATTCCGGGGTCGCCAACGCCAACACGTGCCGAACCATGCGGCCGGTCTCCCGGTAGTGCCGAGCGAGCAGGCCTGCCGCAAGTCCGGAATCCTTCGCCACGGCTGCATCCAGCAATTGGCGATGTTCGGCCCCCACATCGCGCCTGAATTTCGAATAATTCTCGTCGCGCAGGCTCGGCTGCCGATAGCGTTCAGTCTGGGCATAGAGCTGGTCGGACAGCTCCAGCAGCCAACGAGAACCGCAAGCGGCGATCAAGCTGCGATGGAAATCCTGGTGCCGTTCTTCCAGATCCTCGGGGCCCGAACCAAGGGGCGCGTTGGCGCCGGCAATGCGGCGCTCCCTGGCCTCCACAAGGGCATGGAACGACGCCACCAACTGCCCCTCCCAGCGCTCGTCTCCCCGCGCGAGGGAACGCCGCAGCGCTTCGCAATCAATGACGATGCGGGTCTCGATCACGTCCCACATCTCGTCCTCGGAAATCGGCGCCACACGAAAGCCACGCGATGACATGGACACCACAAGGCGTTCGCTGTGGAGACGGTTCAGCGCTTCGCGCAAGGGCGAGAAACTGATGCCGTAGCGCGCCTTGAGATACTCGAGTCGCAGCGGCTGGCCCGCCGCGATCTGGCCCGTGATGATGTCGCGACGCAGTTGGCGGTACACCTGCTCGGCCAGGGTAATTTCCTCGCAAGCTTTGTCGCCGTCGACCTGAAGTGCCGCCTCCGTCTTGGCAACCTTCACCCGCTGTTTCATAGCACTTCCAAATCATTTGAGGAGACGCCGGCCTGGCCAGCACATCCGCCTCATCCCTGCGAACGACGTGAATGCCCAAGTACGCGGCATCGAAACCACACGATGTTGCACCCAATATATAACAGCGCTCGATACGGCCTGAACCTCAGTATTTCCCCGACAGAAGTGAGCCAAACCCCGGAACTGCGGTGCTCAACCCCAAGCGTTTCAGCATCATGTAGGTCGTCGCGACTGAAGATGAAATCACCGGCAAGCCGACGCGATCCTCGATCGGCTGAATAGACGCCAGCGACGGCATCTGTACGCACGCCGAGGCGACCACGGCGTCCACACCACTTGTCTTGAGCTTCTTCGTGATTTCGATCGGCGCTCGGGGGTCCTGGCGTCCCACTTCCAGATTGTCGGGAATCTCCAGCGACAGGCTATCAACCACCTCGATGCCCTGATGCTCGATATAGTCGACCACCAGCGCCGTCAACGGCTTCATGTAGGGTGCCAGCAATGACACCTTCTTTGCGCCGATGGCCTTGAGTCCATCGACCAGCGCCCCCGCGCTGGTAACCACCGGCGCCGGCGCACCATTGTCCACCGTGCGTTGATGCAGGCGCTGCTCGGACACGCAATGGTAGCCGCGTCCCATGCTCATGATGGCAACCAAACAGGCATATCCAAGCACATCCACCCGTGCGTCAGACAACTCCAGCGCACAGCGATCACTGTCGGCGTCCATCGCGGCCAACTCTTCCTTGGTCACTTTCTTCATGCGCATGCGACTCGAATGAAACGCAAAGCGCTCAGGATGGATCGCTTCGCGTGTGCGCAAGATGGCAGGGATCTCGGTTTCCATCGTCGTGTTGGACGAAGGAACGATTTGGCCGATACGGTAGGTGCGAGCTGTGCTCATGTTTGTTCGTCCTTTTTCAAGTCGAGAGTCGATTCAAAACCACTTGGCTCGGCGGCATCATCAAAACGTGCCGCCTGGAGCCCACGACGATTCACGCGCAGGTCGAAAATGTCAAAGCGGTTGTAGTGGCCTCCGATGTCATGCATCTGACGGGGCTGGATGCAACGTGCCAAATCGATTTCCGCGTAGACAATGCCTTCCTGGTCGATCAAAGGCTGGCCGATCACGCGTCCGTCCGGGCCCAAAACTGCCGAGAACGCACTGTTTTTGCGCGACAGCAGCTCACGCGCCTTCGGGAAATCGGGCTCCAACGCGCTGATGATTTCCTCGGAGACGGTTGAGCACGAGACGATGGTGAACAGCTTGCCCTCGAAACTGTGGGCTGCCGCGCGCACCTTGATGGCCTCCGCCATGTCGTAGTCAGGCGGTGCGACCGGCAGCGAGATGTAACTGGCCACGTGCACCAACTCACCCTGCGCCACCAGCGCAAAGCGCGCCAGCGTGTTGGTGTTCTCGCCACAGGCCAGCGAGCCCAGCGGCCCGATGGACGTCTCGTGCACACGCAGCGCCGAGGCATCGCCCGGCGCCCAAGTCAATTTTTCGGCCCAGGTCGGCACGAGCTTGCGGTGGCGACCCAGAATACGGCCATCGTCAGCGATGGTTACCAAGGTGTTGTAGAGCGTGCCAATACCGTGACGATTGCGTTCATTCACGCCGACCACCACGTTGATCTTGTGGCGCTGCGCGGCGGCGGCGATCTTGGCGATTTCGGGTCCTGGAATTTCGATGGCTGAGCACGCAAGCTTCTCGAACCAGGGACTGCCTTCGACTGGATTGCCGATCCAACTCCAGTACGGGTAACCCGCGACGAAAACCTCGGGAAATGCAACCAGTTGCGCGCCGTTTTCGGACGCTTCACCAATCAAGCGCACCACCTTGTCGACCGTGGCATCGGTATCGAGGAAGACCGGCGCTGTTTGCACAGCCGCCGCCTTAAAGCGTGGTAATTCAAGCATGGTCACTCTCCTTGTACAGTCGCAATGGCCTGCAGCACGGCCCGTACCAACACGCCGTCTGGCTGCGACAGGCTGCGTGCAATGTCGAAATGATTGAATGCGGGCATGTCCACCCGCTCCAGCGCGTGACCGGCATGCTGCCAGCGTTGCGCATAACTGACCGTCTGACGGCGGAACTCGTCCGTCTCCAAGCCCCCGACCGAAGCGATCAAGCTGGCTTGGCTGCGTGCCGGAATCAGGCGCTCAGGAGAATTCTTTGCGATCTCCTGGGGCGTAAAACGCATCCAGTCGTTCACCTGCGTGTACTGCAACGGTTCCAGATCAAACAAACCGCTGAGCGCCAGTGCGGCTCCGATGGGGTGCCTTTGCAAGCCCGCGTCCGCATGCCAGTCATCAGCCAGAAGCATGCCAACCAAATGTCCGCCGGCAGACGAACCGCCCACGTGAATGCGGTCGGCACGCAACCCGCGCGCCGCTGCATGCCGGTGCAGCCAAACCACGGCGGCACGCACCTGGCGCACGATCTCGGTGATGCCAACGGCCGGTGCCAGCGTGTAATCCATGACCGCTACAGCAACACCGTTGGGCACCAGTCCACCTGCGGCAAAGGCATTGCCTTGCCGTGATCCACCACGCCAATAGCCGCCGTGGATCCACAGGAACACGGGTCGATCAGGCGCCACGCCATACAGGTCAAGCTGCTCACCACTGCCCTGGTCATAGACTACTGTCTCGCAGTCTGGCAAGGCCAGCCGGACACGCGTGCTCTCACGTGCATCGGCCTCTTGCTCGGCCTCAAAGGAGGGCACGCTGGCGCGGGCGTTGTACTGACGCTCCAGCGTGGCTTGGTTCATGCCGCGGTACAAGCTCGCGGCTTTGTCAGGGAAATCGGAGTTGGTCATAGACCCAGATAGCGTTGCGCCAGTTCCTTGTGCGCGTTCAATTCGTCGGGCGTGCCCGTCCAGACCACCCGCCCCTTCTCGACGATGTGGTGGCGATCCAGCAGCGAGGCCATCTCGGTCAGGTTCTTGTCAATCACGACGATGGTCAAACCTTCATCCTTGAGCGTGCGCAGGCAACGCCAGATTTCATGCCGGATCAAGGGCGCCAGGCCCTCGGTTGCCTCGTCCAGCACCAGCAGCATCGGATTGGTCATCAGCGCACGCCCCACCGCCAGCATCTGCTGCTCGCCGCCAGACAAGGTCCGGGCCGACTGCCGACGTCGTTCGTCCAAGCGGGGAAACAGCTTGAGCACGCGTTCGAGCGTCCAGGCGGAACGCCCTCTTTCCGATCGCGCAGTGGCCACAAGGTTTTCCTCGACGGAGAGCGAACCAAAGATTCGTCGCCCTTCAGGCACCAGTCCGATACCCAGACGTGCAATGACATGGGACGACTGGCGCACCAGCGGCTTGCCCTGCAAGGTGATCTGACCGCCCGTGGCCGGAAGCATGCCCATAAGGGTTCGCACCGTGGTGGTCTTACCCATTCCGTTGCGGCCGATCAGCGACACCGCTTGCCCTGCCTGCGCTGCGAAATCCATGCCAAACAGCACTTGGCTGCCACCATAACCAGCCGTGAGTCCTTCGACAGTCAGCATGCTTCTTCTCCCAGATACGCGGCACGAACCTCCGGGTGATTGCGCACCTCCTCGGGCGTGCCGGTGAATATGGTCCGGCCATACACCAGCACCGTCAGCCTGTCGGCCAAGGCAAAAACGGCGTCCATGTCGTGCTCGACCAGCAAGATCGTGTAGCGGCGTTTGAGACCCAGCAGCAGTTGAGTCATTCGCGCCGACTCTTCGACGCCCATGCCCGCCATCGGTTCGTCCAGGAGCAACAGGCGTGGTGCCCGCGCCAGTGCGACGGCCAATTCCACCTGGCGTTTCTCGCCATGTGCCAGGTCGCTCACTCGGGTATTTGCGCGTTCGGCCAACCCGACTTCTTCAAGCCAGTGCTGCGCGGCCGTCATCAGCTTCGGATCGCGCCGCGGATCGGACCAGGCCTGAAACGCACGGCCAGATGTCAACGTCAGCGACAACATGACGTTTTCCAGCGCTGAGAAGTCTGGACACAACTCAGTAATCTGAAACGAACGCGACAAGCCCTTGCGCGCGCGCAGGTGTGCCGGCAACGCCGTTACATCCACGCCATCGAAAGTGATCGTCCCGGCGTCAGGTCGCAGTTCTCCGCAAAGTTGCGCGATCAGGGTCGATTTGCCCGCGCCGTTGGGCCCAATCAAGGCGTGCACTTCGCCTTCAATCAGATTCAGGTCAACTCCGTCGGTCGCCTTGACTGCACCAAAGGTCTTGCGCAGTCCCGAAACTTGCAGCAAGGAGCGGGTATCAGCGGCCATGTGCGCCCCCCAGCCAACGCCCGAACAGCCCATTGCGACCCGCCAAAACGACCAGCACCAAGATGGGGCCCATCACCAGCATCCAATGCTCAGTCCAGCTTGCCAAGAGTTCCTCCAGGCCCAGGAACACCGCTGCGCCGGCAATCGGCCCCAGCAGTGTGCCGACACCACCAAAAATGACGATGGCCATCAACTCACCCGACTTCGTCCACGACGCCATGTCGGGCGTAACAAGGCCGGCGAAGTTGGCCCAAAGCGCGCCAGCCAATCCAGTGCCCATCGCCGACAACACGAAGGCCGACAAACGGTACGGCGTTGGCGCCGCGCCCAAATTGATCGTACGACGTTCGCTCTGACGCAAAGCCTGAAGCACCATACCGAAACGGGATGCCACGATGCGCGAACACAGAAAGGTCCAAATGACCAGCAGCGCGAGACATACGTAGAAGAAGACCACGGGCTTCTCCAGATCCAGCCCGGGCACCACATTGCGCTGCGACATCATCAAGCCGTCGTCGCCGCCGTAGACCTTCAGAGACATCAACACGAAGTACACCAGTTGCCCAAAGGCCAGCGTGATCATGATGAACTGCACGCCTCGCGTACGCAGCGCGAGGTAACCCACCCCAGCGCCCAGCAGCGCACAGCATGCCAGCGCCAGCGGCCAGACCACCAGAGCCTGCATCGAGCCACTCCAGCCAAACAGCGGCCCGGCCTCCAGCGCGTGGTGGGCCACGATGGCCGTCACATAACCGCCAAGGCCAAAGAACATGGCATGGCCGAAACTGACCATGGCTCCATAGCCGAGCACCAGATCGAGCGAGACCGCAGCCAGCCCATAGATCATGAAGCGCGTGACCAGATTGATGGCGTAGGGTGTGCCTGCCAGCTCGGCACCCGTCGGGACCAGCACCAGTACCAACAAACCGAACAGCGCAGCCCACGCCGAACGCGACATTTCGATGCGTGTCCAGGAAGCGGAAGGCGCAACCGGGCGCCTTGAGTCAAGCGTCGTCATGCTTCAACCCCTCGCGGAAAACAGACCGAGCGGACGCACGATCAGGACCATTGCCATCAGCAGATAAATGGACGCCGAAGCCAAGCCCGCCGCCAGTGGCGTCGCGATGTCAGGCGTCAACAACCGCTCCAGCAGTTGCGGCAAAAAAGCGCGGCCAAGGCTGTCGACCATGCCCACCAGCAGTGCCCCTACCAGCGCGCCCCGCACCGATCCCACGCCGCCGATGACAATGACCACGAACGTGGTGATCAGCACCCGCTCACCCATGCCGATCTCAACGGCCAGCAGGGGAGCTGCCATCACACCCGCCAAGCCGCACAACAGCGCGCCCAGACCGAAAATCAAGGTATAGAGACGCCGGATGTCAACACCAAGGGCGCTGACCATTTCACGGTCATCCGCGCCGGCACGCACCAACATGCCCACTCGCGTTCGGTTGACCAGCCACCAAAGTCCGATCGCCACCATGGCGCCAATCGCGATAAAGGCGAGACGAATGATTGGATAGTCGAGGCCTGGCGCCAGGGTGAGCGCACCTTGCAACACGGCCGGCGTATCAACCAGGGGCGGACGACGGCCGAACACCAAACTCACGGCCTCGTTGGAAAACAGGATGAGACCGAAGGTGGCCAGCACCTGGTACAGGTGATCGCGCTGATATAGCCTTCGGATCACCGTAATTTCGATCAACAACCCGTAAACGCCCGCCCCCAGCAGCGCCGCCACGACCGCCGCCGCGAACGACCCGGTGTGCCCCAGCGCAAATGCCGCGCAGTAGGCTCCGACCATGTAGAAGGAGCCGTGCGTCAGATTGACCACACCCATGATGCCGAAGATCAAGGTCAGACCCGCAGCCAACATGAACAGCATGGCCCCGAACTGCAGGCCATTGAGGAGTTGCTCAATCAGCAGTGTCATTTCGGCATCTTGCATTCCGAGGCATACGCATCGCGGTCGTCCACGACGACCTTGCGAACGACCTTGGGCTCCAACTGACCGTCGGCACCCTTGACGATCTGCATCAGGTACAAGTCCTGGATCGGGTGCTGATTGGTATTGAGCGAAAACTTGCCGCGCAGCGATTTGAAGTCAGCCTTGCGCATCGCGCTGCGAAACGCGTCGGCCTTTGACAGATCACCATTGACGGCTTTCAATCCGGAAGCAATCCAGTTCGCCGTGTCGTAGGCCTGCATCGCATAGTCGGTCGGGATGCGGTTGTAAGCAGCCTTGAAGTCCTGCACGAATTTTTTGGACGCCGGGTTGTCCATGGCCACCGACCAGATGCCAGTCGTGTAGAAACCTTCTGCCGCGCCGCCAGTCGCCGCCAGCATGCGTGCGTCCATCGAGAAGCCAGGCATCAGCATGGGGATGGTCTTGCCCAGCCCTGCTGCCGCATACTGCTTTGCAAAGTTGATGCCAGCACCGCCGGGGTGAAACTGATAGATGGCATCGGGCGCCAGCGAGCGGATGCGGGCAATTTCAACCGAAAAATCCGACTGGTCCAGCTTGGTGTAGATCTCCGCGAGCACTTGCCCCTTGTAGGTGCGCTTGAACCCCGCAATCGCGTCGCGGCCCGCCTGATAGTCAGGCGCGAGCACCACCATGCGCTTGAAGCCCAGCTCGTTGGCAGCCACGCCACCCGCCGTGTGGAACGCGTCGTTCTGGTAGGAGGCCACAAAATAATTCGGGTCGCACTTGGCACCGGCAAAAACCGAAGGTCCCGGGTTGGCGCTGACGTAGAAGTCGCCCGCCTTGATCACGCCCGGCACCACCGCCGCAAGGACGTTCGAGAAGTTCACACCGGTAAACAGTTTCACACCCGACTGCACCAGGCGATCGGCGATCTGCTTGGCGTTGGCGGGCTTCAGGCCATCGTCTTCGATGATCAGATCGACCGGAACGCCGCCGAGCGCACCATTGCCTTGCTTGACGGCCAATTCAAAGCCGTCACGCAGGTCTTCGCCAATGTAGCCGGCAGGCGTGGACAAGGTTGTGATGAAACCGATCTTGACCGGTGCAGCAGCGACCGCGGGGACGGTCGCCATGACGGCGGACGCGGCAAACGTCAGCGCCGCAAGTTTGACGATGTTGGACATAAGTCTCCTGTCTATGATTGGGGTCGAAAATGTGAACGGCGCGCCCGAAAAACGCATGCGCGCCAAGACTCGTCTCAGCCTCTCAGATGGCCACCACCGGGTTGCGCAGCGAACCAATGCGCTCGACATAACAATCGATCACATCGCCCGGCCACAGCCACTCCTGTGGTGTACGTCCGGCGCCGACGCCTTCCGGAGTTCCGGTGGCGATGATGTCGCCTGGCTCCAGCGTGATGCCGGCGCTGATGTCGGCGATCAAGGTATTGACCTTGAACAGCATGTGACGCGTGTTCGATTGCTGTTTGACTACGCCGTTGACCTTCAAACCCAAGTCCAGAACCTGGGGATCCGGAATTTCGTCAGCGGTCACGATCACCGGGCCAAACGGGGCGTAAGTGTCCTGGCCCTTGGAGTAGATCCACTGGCCTGCGCGGCGGCAATCGCGCGCGCTGATGTCAACCATCACGCTGTAGCCGAACACGTGCTTCAGTGCGTCGGCCTCCTGCACGCGGGTGGCTCGCGTTCCGATGATGGCCGCCAACTCAACTTCCCAGTCCAATTGCTGAGTGATTTCCTTGTTGTGCTGCACGGCATCACCCGGACCAATCACGGTGGCCGGTGGCTTCGAGAAGATGACCGGCTGCTTTGGCAGCTCCTTAGAGGTGTCCAGTGAGCGGCTAGATTCGGCCACGTGCTCGACGTAGTTCAGGCCAATGCCGAAAATGTTCTTGCGGGGACGCGGGATCGGCGCCAGCAGCTTCACGTTGGCCACGGGCACGGCGGTGCCGACGGGCCACTGACCGTGGTAGGACGCCAGCAACTCAGTGGTCGATCGCACAGCCTGCGGGCCCAAGTCGATGAAGGACAGCATGTCCGACGGCAAGGCCTGCCCCGCATGGCTGCCCAGCAGGGCCAGATCGACCACGTAATCATCCACCAACGCACCCAGGCGGGCAGCAGCGCACACATCGGCGCGATAGGTCACAAGACGCATGAAACTCTCCAATGAGTGACCGCGCTCTCGGCGGTCAAGTTCGAAAAAATGCGAGTGGTTCGCCCCAGTGACGCGCGAACCGCCATCTACTCTGGCCGGTTCGACCGGATACGTGAGACGAGCCTGAGATCAGCCTTGGGCAATCACGCTTTGATGGCCGCCACCATCGGCCAGCGCTTCCTCACGGAACAACGCCAGCTTTTCCATGACCGGCAGGTCGCTGAAGCAGAACAGACACGCATCGTCAGTCTGCGACGCGTTGACATGCTCGTGCCACGCCCACGATGGCACGCAGAAAATATCGCGTTCTTGCCAATCAAAACGTTGGCCATTGATGATTGAATGACCTTTGCCCTTGGCAACCTGGTAGATGAAGCTGCCGGTGTGCCGATGCGCCTTCCCGGCAAAACCCGGAGGCAGCAACTGCATGCTTGCGCCGAGAGTGGCCATCACGTGGCCGCCAGTCAGCGGATTGGCGTAGTGCATCAGCAAGCCATCGAAGGGGCTGCCCTCGGATACCTTGGCGTAGCGCTGAAGCGCCTCGTAGGTTGGGCCCCACTCGTACTTGAACAGCGGCGAGTAATTCTGATCCCACTTGACGTCGTGCGGCCTTAGGCCCACCCCGCCCCAGAGCGCCACGGAATCATTCACAGGGTATCCCACAGCCTGGTGCGTGTCCGGGTGCACACCAAAAAATCCGGCTTCCAACGCATTGACCAACGGGATATCCAAACCGTCCTGCCAGATGCAGGGCAAGCCATCGGACGCCACGCCGTGTTCATGCCAACAGCCATTGGGCGTGATGACGAAGTCGTTGGCACCCAGCGTCAGCTTGTGGCCATTGACGATGGTGTATGCCCCGCGGCCCTCCATAATGAAGCGCAGCGCCGAGGTTGAGTGCCAATGAGCCGAGGCAGCCTCGCCCGGATGCATCACCTGCAGCCCCGAGTACAGCCACCCCACCGCGGCAGCCACGTCTCGTCGACCCGGGTTGTCCAGGTAGATGACGCGCCGACCGGCCTTTTCCGGCGAAACCAAGGACACGGAGCGCAGCACGTGCTCACGCAGATCCTGATAGCGCCACAGCACCGGCACCGAGTCGGACTTGGGCTGCCACGGCTCAATCTTGTTGGCCACCGTCCACAAGGCCGCAGTTTTGAGCTGCTCAAGTTCTTTGTAGTAGTTCACCAGCTCCGGCGTGTCCGGCACATCGGCGCGCCCAACCACGTCTTCACGGTATGCGTCATAGCTCACAGCATTCATGGCATCTTCCTTGGGTGAGTTCAGAAAGGCCATTGTTTTATAAAAAAAATTTAAACGAATGAGTGTTTACCCTGATTTTCCGAAAATTTTTCCAATGAGGATGGGTGCTCGGCGAGACGTACTGCAACGCAAGTTCAGACGATTTGGTGGCCAAGTAGTGCATCCAAATGGCGAGGGAAAAAAACATCAACCTGTTGAAATAAAACAAGTTTCCCAACTCTACTCCGTTGGCGAGATCGGTCTTGGGCATCGGGCCCGGCTACGCCATGCACCTCACTCGATCCATCCAGCGGCCTTGGCGCGTTCGCAAAGGGCGCCGAGTACCACTTCAAGCATGTTTTATAAAATTCAGCGAACGCCTGCCCGTGCGTTCAGCGTCGCCAAACCACTCAACAATCGGACTCAATGCGCAACTGCGCCGGCGCGCCCCGCGCTGCCGCAGAAATCCATTGCCCCGATTTCTCCCGGTCCAAAGCTCACTAAACGACCCCACGCTCGCGTAGTTCTGCAATCTGCTGCGCGCTCAGGCCCATCTCGCGCAGCACCGCGTCGGTGTCCTCGCCCAAATGCGGCGCGCTGGATCGCACGCCGCCCGGCGTGGCCGACAGCTTGGGCACGATGCCGGGCACCGTGACGGTGTCGCCGTCGCGCGTGGCTTGCGCCAGCAGCATCTCGCGCGCCTGGTAGTGCGGGTCTTCCGCAATGTCGCGCGCCGTATAAACCTTGCCGGCCGGCACGCGCGCGGCCGTGAGTGTATCCAGCACGGCCTGCACACTGCGCTGCTGCGTCCATTGGCCGATGGCGGCGTCGATCTCGGCCACGCGGGCCACGCGGCCGGCGTTGTGGGCCAGGTCGGGCGCCGCGCCCAGGTCATCGCGCCCAATGGCCAGCATCAACCGCTTGAAGATGCTGTCGCCATTGCCGGCCACCAGCACCCAGCCGTCCTGGCAGGGGTAGGCGTTGCTGGGCGCAATGCCCGGCAGCGCGCTGCCCGCCGGCTCGCGCACGGCGCCGAAAGCGCTGTACTCGGGGATCAGGCTTTCCATGCAGTTGAACACCGCCTCGTGCAGCGCCACGTCGATCACCTGCCCCGCGCCGCCGTGCGCCGTGCGGTGGTGCAGCGCCAGCAGCACGCCGATCACGCCGTGCAGCGCCGCCAGCGTGTCGCCAATCGACACGCCCACACGCACCGGCACGCGCCCCGGCTCGGCCGTCAGGTGGCGCAGACCGCCCATGGCCTCGCCCACCACGCCAAAGCCGGGCCGGTCGCGGTAGGGCCCGGTCTGGCCGTAGCCCGAGATGCGCAGGATGATCAGGCCCGGATTGAGCGCGTGCAGCTGCTCCGGCGCCAGGCCCCAGCCCTCCAGCGTGCCGGGCTTGAAGTTCTCGATCAGCACGTCGGCCTCGGCAATCAGCCGGCGCGCAATGTCCTGGCCCTCGGCCTGGCGCAAGTCCAGCGCCAGCGAGCGCTTGTTGCGCGACTGCACCTGCCACCACACCGAGGTGCCGTGCTGCAGCAAACGCCAATTGCGCAGCGGGTCGCCCGCGCCCGGCGGCTCGATCTTGATCACGTCGGCGCCAAAATCGCCCAGCGTCTTGCCGGCAAAGGGGCCGGCGATCAACTGGCCCATCTCGATCACGCGCAGGCCGGCAAGCGGAGTGGGGGCGGGAAGCGCGATATTCACGTGACGCTCGTTGGCGATGGATAAGCGTCAATTGTGCGCGCTCGGCGGCCGCTCAGACCGGGAACTCGGTGGTTGACAGTACCTGCCGTAGCACGACGAAGGTACGGATCTGACGCACCCCGGGCAGGTACAGCAGTTGCTCGGCGTGCAGGCGGTTGAAGCTGTCGGCATCGCGCGTGCGCACCAGCAACAGGTAGTCGAACTCGCCGGTCACGACGTGGCATTCCATGCAGCCCGAAATCTTGACGGCGGCCTTCTCGAACGACTCAAACGATTCGGGCGTGGAGCGGTCGAGCACCACCCCGATCATCACCAGCATGCCGGCGCCCAGCGCCTGGGGCTCCAGCAGCGCCACCGTGCGGCGGATCAGGCCGGCGCGGCGCAGGCGCTCGACCCGCCGCAGGCAGGCGGGCGCGCTCAGATGCACTTTGGTGGCTAGCGCCACGTTGGACACGCTGGCGTCGCGTTGCAACTGGCGCAGGATCGCGCGGTCGGTGCGGTCCAGCGCAAGTTCGGTCTGTTTTTTTATTGCGTATATATCGGTTTTCATGCAATGAATGTGGCAATCAATCTCAATTATTGTTCACAAATGGCATCCAATGCAGAAACTACGCAAGCACATTGATGGCCGGTCCCGATAACATTCCCCATCCCCGAAGAAACCGCGCGTCGGCGCATCCATTCCGTCCCCCTCCGCCAGCAAAGGCCCGCCATGAACCTGCAGAAATTTCCCCGCCATTCCCTCACCTTCGGCCCCACTTCAATCCAGCCGCTGCCGCGCCTGTCGGCCGCGCTGGGCGGCAAGGTGCAGCTCTACGCCAAGCGTGAGGATTGCAACTCGGGCCTGGCTTTCGGCGGCAACAAGACGCGCAAGCTCGAATACCTGATCCCCGAGGCGATCGAGGGCGGCTACGACACGCTGGTGTCCATCGGCGGCATCCAGTCCAACCAGACGCGCCAGGTCGCCGCCGTGGCCGCGCACCTGGGCATGAAGTGCGTGCTGGTGCAGGAGAACTGGGTCAACTACAGCGACGCCGTATACGACCGCGTGGGCAACATCGAGATGAGCCGCATCATGGGCGCCGAGGTGACGCTGGACGCAGCCGGTTTCGACATCGGCATTCGCCCGAGCTGGGAAGACGCCATGGCGCGAGTGAAGAAGGCGGGCGGCAAGCCCTTTCCGATCCCGGCAGGCTGCTCGGAGCACCCCAAGGGCGGCCTGGGCTTTGTCGGTTTTGCCGAGGAGGTGCGCCAGCAGGAGAAAGAGCTGGGCTTCACGTTCGACTACATCGTGGTGTGCTCGGTCACGGGCAGCACGCAGGCCGGCATGGTGGTGGGCTTTGCCGCCGACGGCCGCGCGCGCCGCGTGATCGGCATCGACGCCTCGGCCAAGCCAGCGCAGACGCACGCGCAAATCCTGCGCATCGCGCAGAACACGGCCCGGCTGGTGGAGCTGGGCCAGGACATCGCGGCCGAGGACGTGGTGCTCAAGACCGAATACGGCGGCCCCGAATACGGCCTGCCCAACGCGGGCACGCTGGAGGCCATTCGCCTGTGCGCGCGCCAGGAAGGCATGCTGACCGACCCGGTGTACGAGGGCAAGTCAATGGCCGGCATGATCGGCATGGTGCGCGGCGGCGAGTTTCCGGCCGGCAGCAAGGTGCTGTATGCGCACCTGGGCGGCGTGCCGGCGCTGAACGCCTACAGCTTCATCTTCCGCAACGGCTGATCGCGCGGCCCCGGGGGACCGGCGTGCGAACGGGCTTTGTGCGAAAGTAAGGGGCCCGCATTCTCGCCGCCCCGCGCCCACCATGAACCTGCTCTTCATCGCCGACCCGCTCGAACACTTCAAGACCTACAAGGACACCACCTTCTCGATGATGCGCGAGGCGCAGCGGCGCGGCCACCGCATTGCGGCCTGTGGACCGCAGGATGTGCACTGGCAATCGGGCGGCGTGGTGCGCGCGCAAGTGCGCCCGATCACGCTCACCGGGCGCACGCCCGAGTGGTTTGCCGAGGACACCGCGCAAGACGTGGCACTGAAGGACTTCGGCGCCGTGCTGATGCGCAAGGACCCGCCTTTCGACGCCGAGTACATCTACGCCACCCACCTGCTGGAGCAGGCCGAGCGCGAGGGCGCGCACGTCATCAACCGACCCGCCGCGCTGCGCAACCACCCCGAGAAGCTGGCCGTCATGGAGTGGCCGCAGTTCATCGGGCCGACGCTGGTGACGCGCTCCGAAGACGAGATCCGCCGCTTTCACGCCGAGCACCAGGACATCATCCTCAAGCCCCTGGACGGCATGGGCGGCATGGGCATCTTCCGCGTCAAGGCCGACGCGCTCAACCTGGGCTCGATCATCGAGACGCTGAATGCGGGCGGCGCCACGAGCGTGATGGTGCAGCGCTTTCTGCCCGAGATCGCCGCCGGCGACAAGCGCATCCTGATCATCGACGGCACGCCCGTGCCCTTCGTGCTGGCGCGCATCCCGCAGGGCACCGAGGTGCGCGGCAACCTGGCGGCCGGCGGCCTGGGGGTGGCCCAGCCCATCACCGACAGCGACCGCGCCACGGCCAGCGCCATCGGCGCCGCGCTGGCGCCGCGCGGGCTGCTGCTGATCGGGCTGGACATCATCGGCACGCACGTGACCGAGATCAACGTCACCAGCCCCACCTGCTTTCAGGAGATCCACGAGCAGACCGGCTGCGACGTGCCGGCGCTGTTCGTCGACGCACTGGAGCGCGCCGTCGCCCGCCGCTGATCCGCGGGCGCCCCCGTGCAAATGCGGCGGCTGAAGTGTTTGGAGTTGTTGACGCGCGTGAGCCGAGGTTGTGGATCGGCCGCCCAGCCAACCTCTTGTAACCCGCGCGCGCTCGATCGCACCGATACTGCGACGCCCGGCCCTGCTGCGGCGCGCCGGGCCCATGGGCGACGTGTCGCGACCCGCGCCCCCAGTGAAGTCATAGGAGGTCCGATGTTGAAGACCCACGGGTTCGCCTTGCGCTACAACCCCGCGCTGGACGGCTTGCGTGGCGTGGCCATCGCGCTGGTGATTCTGTCGCACGCCCACGTGCCCCTGTTCGACGGCGCGTTCTTCGGCGTCGATCTGTTCTTCGTGCTCAGCGGCTTCTTGATCACCTCGCTGCTGCTGCTGGAATTGCGGGCCGAGGGCCGGATCGATTGCTGGCGCTTTTACCGCCGCCGCTTGCTGCGGCTGATGCCGGCGCTGCTGCTGTTTCTGGCCGTCTACGTGGCGGTGGCGCCGCTGCTGTGGCCGGGGCAGAACGACGCGCTGACCGACGCGCTGGTGTCGGCGCTGTACCTGGCCGACTATGGCATCGCCTTTTTCGACCAGCCCGCCAGCCTGCTGCACATGTGGTCGCTGTCGGTGGAAGAGCACTTCTACCTGATCTGGCCGCCGCTGCTGGCGCTGCTGGTCACGCGCTGCCAGCGCGGCCACCTGTGGCAGGCCATTGCGGTGCTGTGGCTGCTGGACACGCTGTGGCGCGTGGCGTGCGTGGCGGCGGACCAGGCGTTCTACCAGGTGTTCTTCCGCTTCGACACGCGCGCCTCGGGCCTGCTGGCCGGCGCGCTGCTGGCGGCGCTGCTGCACGAGCAGCCCGAGTTCATCGCCCGCGCGCGCCGCCACCTGCACCACGCGCTGTGGCTGCCGCTGGCGGTGCCGCTGCTGATGAGACTGGGCTGGGACAGCAGCGACGCGCTCTCCTGGGGCATTCCCGCCGTCGAAGGCGCGGCCGTCGTGGTGCTGGTGGCCGTGCAGCGCCAGCGCGGCGTGGTCTGGCAGATGCTGAGCGCGCCGGCGCTGGTCAAGCTGGGGCAGCTGTCCTACGGCGTGTACCTGTGGCACTACCCGGTGGTGCGCTGGCTGCGCGCCGATCTGCCCTGGCCGTGGGTGGTGGTGCTGGGCGGCGCCATTTCGGTGGCGCTGGCGGCGCTGTCCTACTACAGCATCGAGCGCTGGGCGCTGCGCTGGCGTGACGGCCACCCGCCGCCGGCCCGCAAGCGCCCCACGGTGTCGGCGCCGGCCCATTGAACGCCGCGCGCGATCTCAAGCCAAATCGGGTCGCAGCCCGCATCCATCAAGCGTAACAAGCTACGATTCTCGTAGTGATCGAGGCGCTGTCCGGCGCCGCGGGCCCATCCCATCTATCATCGCTGGGCCATGCCCGACTCCCAGCCGCACCCGAGCGCCGCACCGGTCGCCGACGAGGACCTGGGCCCACTGGCGCCGTTTCGCCATCGCGTGTTCAG
>Ga0208825_1001578_pt1 | contig 16817 bp, 11 predicted proteins | sample AD_UKC113_MetaG_FD_184450 | JGI IMG/M metagenome (GOLD analysis project Ga0208825, IMG submission 184450) | Active sludge microbial communities of municipal wastewater-treating anaerobic digesters from Hong Kong - AD_UKC113_MetaG (SPAdes)... | ecosystem: Engineered > Bioreactor > Anaerobic >...
GAGGAGCGGAAGCTTTCTGCAGAATTAGAGCTTATATTTCTACAGGAAAAAAGAATAATTTGCCTGTTTTAGAGGGAATTCGTGCGGCGCTTATAGGAGCGCCGTTAACTATACTCTGAACAGTTACAAAACGTTTTGAGTTTTGAATAAAAATGAATGAAATCCTGTTTTCAGGTTCTGGATCTCTTAAAAAAGTTATTACTGGATGTTTGAAATACGCTCTGCCAACTGACCTTTTTTAGAGGCTCTAAAGAGTCTCAGTCTTCAGGAAACAGACAAACATAGTGTTTAGTTATCTCACCATTTTTGTTTTCCTCGTACTGGAGAGCATAGATCCATCCTTTCCAGACAATTTCATCTTCAAAAATGATATCTGGTCTCCAGTTCTTTGGCACCAGTCCGGTTGCTATAAAAGAATCAATATTATGAAGTATTTTTGTTACTCCACCATCTTTCATCGTCTTAGTCGGTGCACTTCTACACGCTGAATCGATCTCAATTATATCTGTTTCACCCATTATCAGACCCACTCCTTTATTGCAGGGTTATTTATGGCCCTATAAAAACTCTACATCCTACCCATATATAAGCTTCTAAGAGCCTCAAGCAAATTTGAAAGTTTGAATAGTATAAAAACGAACTTTATGGGAGATGTTTTGTCAGGTTAAAAAAGAGACTGGATTGAACAAATGCTGTCAATATTCTTTATCAATTCTTGATTTTACCGGGCCTATTTGAGGACTTCTCTTCGCATTTCATGCCTCTACAATTACTTCCCCTTCCATCCATGGATGTATCGTACAGATATATGGATAAGTTCCTTCTTCTTCAAAAGTGTAGGAAAATTTCTCTCCCTTCTGAAGATAATCTGATTCGATGCCTGAACCCACAACATCATGAAGTACAGTATCATTATTGGTCCACATTACAGTCTGTCCAACTTTTATGGTAATATTCTGGGGTATATACTTGTAATTCCTGATCTCTACATTAATAATGTCTGTTCCAGTTTCTTCGGCTCCTGTCGCTCCTCCATTATCCACTTCTTCCAGAGGTATTGAAGGTGCAGGCTCATCCGAATCCTTGCTCTCAACACAGCCCGCAGCAAAAAACACACCAAGAATTATCAAAAAAATCGTTATTTCCTTTCTCATACTATTTTTCTCCTCTAAACCTCACAGCTTTTACGCCTATACTCCATTTTACCTTTTATTTATCTTTTTTCTGATTTTTATCTCTCTTAATACCCACCAGAGACTTAATCTTCTCATCTTTAATCAGTCCTGTAGCACTAAAAAGATATCTTTTGAGTCACACGCCATAGTTTCAAAACCATATCTAAAACTACATAATCCATTTTGGATGAAGCGAAATAAATACTAAACTCATTAATTAGTCCTCTTGAGCTCGCTTAATAGTAATCCGTAAATTAGTCTGCTTGAGCTCGCTTAATAGTAATCCGTAAATTAGTCTGCTTGAGCTCGCTTAATAGTAATCCGTAAATTAGTCTGCTTGAGCTCGCTTAATAGTAATCCGTAAATTAGTCTGCTTGAGCTCGCTTAATAGTAATCCGTAAATTAGTCTGCTTGAGCTCGCTTAATAGTAATCCGTAAATTAGTCTGCTTGAGCGAGCGAAGCGAGTGAAACGGACAGCGGGCTCCCGAATCGCAACTCGGGTGGCGCAACTCGGGTGGCGCAACTCGGCCGGTGCAACAAATACATTAATAATGAGTTATGACTATTCACCTACGTTTCAGCTTCATTCTTATATTTACGTTCAATTTACCCCTTAATTAAGGTGAATTTATGTCTTTAGCAAATCTCAGAACGCATTATACAGCCGATGTCAGGCCGGATAAGGTTGACAACGGTCAGAAAGTTACCCTTGCAGGCTGGGTCCATGAGGTCAGAGACCTCGGAGGGATCTGTTTTGTCGTGCTCCGGGACAGGGAAGGAAAGGCTCAGGTTACACTTGTAAAGAAAAAGATCGACAAAGAGCTCTTTGATGCAGCCAGAAGGCTTGTCCGCGAATCCGTAATTTCCGTGACAGGCTCGGTCAAGTTTGAAGAAAAAGCTCCGAACGGATACGAACTTCTTCCTGATGAAATCAATGTCCTGAACGTTGCAGGTTCACCTCTTCCTATGGACACCACTGGAAAGGTAGAAGCCGAACTCGATACAAGGCTTGACTCCCGCTTTATCGATCTGAGAAGAGCCGAGACAACTGCGGTTTTCAAGATCAGACATGAATCCCTCCAGGCTATCAGGGAATACTTTGTAAAACACAACTTTATTGAAACCGCAACCCCAAAGGTCGTTGCTACTGCAACCGAAGGCGGAACTGCCCTTTTCCCGATCACCTACTTTGACAGGGAAGCTTTCCTCAACCAGAGCCCCCAGCTTTTCAAGCAGATCCTCATGAGCGGCGGTTTTGACAGGGTCTTTGAAATCGGTCCGATCTTCAGGGCAGAAGAGCACGATACCCGCAGGCACTTAAACGAAGCAACTTCCATTGACGTTGAAGTCAGCTTTGCCGACCACTTCGATGTAATGGAAATCCTTGAAAACCTTGTGGCTTATGTTTACACCCGCGTAATCGAGAACTGCAAATCCTCTCTTGAAGTGCTCGGGGTTGAACTGAAGGTTCCGAAGACTCCTTTCCTGAAACTTACCTACGACGAAGTAATCAAGATCATAAACAGCCGCTGTGAAGAGAAAATGCAGTGGGGAGATGATCTGGGCACGCTTGGAGAGCACACGGTCGGAGACTATGTTTACGAGACTACAGGCGAGTCCCATTACTTCATTATCGACTGGCCAACTGAAATCAAACCTTTCTATGCCATGCCTTATGAGGACAGGCCTGAATTCAGCAAGTCCTTTGATATGATGCACCGCACAATGGAGCTTTCTTCTGGAGCCCAGCGCATTCATATTCCTTCTCTGTTGAAGAGCAGGATCGAGTCCCAGGGCCTGAACCCTGACGGTTTTGAATTCTACCTTAAGGCTTTCGAATACGGAATGCCTCCGCATGCAGGATGGGGAATGGGCTGTGAGCGTTTTGTCATGACCATGCTCGGAACTGATAATATCAGGGATACCGTACTCTTCCCGAGGGACAGGAGAAGACTATCTCCCTGATCCTCCTCATTTTTTCTTTAAATATGATTATTTTAATTTGAAGGACTTCCTGTTTCTGAAAATGTTTGTTACATCGTTAGCTATTTAGTTAACTTTTTTAGAGCTGAAAGGCGGTAAATAAAATGACGGATAGAAATACCTCTACTGATTCTCCAGAAAAAAGGGCAGCAGGAATTGCTGCAGCAGGGCTTGTCAGCTCCGGAATGGTTGTCGGGCTTGGTACAGGTTCAACAGTTGCATACACTATAAAAGAACTCGGAAGCCGTGTGAAAGAGGATGGGCTCGATATCCTGGGAGTTGTTACTTCCTATCAATCCGAAATGCTGGCAATAGATGCCGGGATCAGGCTGACCACTCTTTCTCAGAATCCTGAACTGGATATTGCCATTGACGGGGCTGACCAGATAGACTCCGAACTCCGTGCCATTAAAGGAGGAGGGGCAGCTCATACAAGGGAAAAGATCGTTTCCGTATCTGCAAAACGGTTTGTGGTCGTAGCTGACGACTCTAAAACCAGCACACAGCTTGATAAACCTGTGCCTGTGGAAGTCATGCCCTTTGCAAAAGAACTTGTGCTAAATAAGATCAGGGAACTCGGGGGAGTACCGAAACTCAGGTCTGCTGTAAAAAAGGATGGACCCGTAATAACGGACAATGGAAACTTTGTTATTGATGTGGATTTTGGCGTTATAAAAGACCCGGAATCTCTTGCTCTTCAATTATCTGCAATTCCGGGAGTAGTTGAGCACGGGATTTTTTGTAATGTAGATGAACTTTACATTGGAAAAAAAGACGGGTCTGTGGAAATTATATCAAGGCAGAAGTGAAAAGGCTCGTGGATACATAAAGTTAAAGGCAGCAATTCTCTCTGAATGTTCTTTGCAGGTAAATGCAGCAGTTCTGACAGAAAACTGCCTTTTTTGCTTCAAAGGATAACAGGAAGCGGAAACAGTATTCTTTTTGTAAAATAACCTGCCTTACCGGCATATTTTTATAGAAGTATTATCAGTTATTTCCTGATAAATTACTATCTGCAAGTCAAACAAACTGCGCAAAATAGGGTGCCTGGTTTTATATTTCGAAAAGAGCCGGAAACCAGTAAATAATTTCAAATTATCAATCATTTGTCCTTCAATTCGTACCATGTATTTTCAGGAGGTTTTGTTCAGATGGATAAAAGTGGTCAGCCAATCTTTATAATAGATCCGAGAAAGGAACAAACAAAAGGAAGAGACGCACTCAGCATGAACATTGCAGCCGCAAAGGCAGTGGCAAATATAGTTAAGAGTACGCTTGGACCCCGGGGCATGGACAAGATGCTTGTAAACCCTCTGGGAGATATCACCATCACAAACGATGGTGCCACTATCTTACATGACATGGATATAGAGCATCCCACAGCCAAGATGATCGTGGAAGTTGCCCAGTCTCTGGAAAGTTCTGCAGGGGACGGGACAACAAGCGCTGTAGTGTTAACAGGCGCCCTGCTGGAAAAAGCAGAAGGTCTTATTGAAAAAGGAGTCCACCCGGCTGTAATAGTTAAAGGTTACAGGCTTGCAGCAGAGAAAGCTGTTGAAGTCTTTGAGAACCTGGCAATTCCTGCAAAAGACAGAGAACTGCTTATTAAAACTGCCAGAACATCCATCACTGGCAAGGCTTCTGAAAAATACAGCAATTTGATTGCAGAAATCTGTGTGGATGCTGTTCTTGCCATTTATGAGGACGGGAAAGCCGACCTAAAAAACGTTATTATTGCAAAAGATGTCGGTGGACTTGTTGAGGATACAGAGTTCGTTGAAGGCATTGTGATCGACAAAGTTGCCCTCGATAAAAATTTCCCTCTCAAAATTGTAAATCCCAATATCGCACTCATTGATGCTCCTATGGAAACTGCAAAGACAGCAAACAAAGCAAAGCTTCAGATAAGCACTGTAAGTGATATAGAAGGTTTCGTAAAGCAGGAAGAAGCAGCCCTCTTTGAGATGGCGGACTACATTATCAGGGCAGGTGCAAACGCTGTATTCTGCTCCAAGGGCATGGACGACAAGGTCGCAGCTTACCTCCAGAGCAGGGGCATATACGCAACCCGCAGGGTGAAAAATGAGGATATGCAGCACCTTGCAGATGCTACAGGAGGCAGGCCTGTAAGGAACATAAAGGAACTTACGGAAAAAGAACTCGGGCACGCCGGACTTCTTGAGCAGGACAGGGACGATGATCAGGGTAAAACCTACCTCAGGGACTGTAAAGGTGCAAAATCGGTCTCAATTGTTCTCCGCGGTGGTACAGAGCATGTGGTGGACAACCTGGAACGTGCAATTGATGATGCCCTCAGGGTTGCAAAATGCGTTGTTGAAGACGGTAAGGTTGTTGCCGGCGGCGGGGCTTCGGAAATGGAAGTTGCAGTCTCTCTCCGTTCTTATGCCCCCAGCATAGGCGGACGTGAACAGATGGCAATTACAGCTTTTGCTGAGGCTCTTGAAGAGATTCCGAGAACAATTGCAAGAAATGCAGGTCTGGACACCATCAACTCTATCCTTAACCTGCGTGCAAAACACGCCGATAACAAAAATGCAGGTTTAAACATCCTGACCGGCGCTGCTGAAGACATGCTTGAAAAAGGAGTTGTTGACCCTCTCAGGGTAAAGGTCAACTCGATCAAAGCAAGTTCTGAAACTGCGGCAATGGTGCTTCGTGTGGACAGTATGCTCCGTGCCCAGCGTACCGATATGCAGGACGTCAAACCAGAGCACAGGGCAAGCACCTATGATGGGATGTCTGCACCTGCACTCAACATGCGCAGATAAACCTGATATTCAAATTAAGCCTTCCCTTTCTCAGTTTAATGATTGAAAAGGGAGTTATCTGGTTTATTAAAGATAAGCTGCAGACTTTTTTCTGCAGCCCCATTTTTGAAAACTCTTTTCAGGAGATGAACGCATTATTCTTTGCGTTTCTATCCTTTACGCTAATTCTAAATCTTTTTTCTTTTTTTTAATTTGATTTTTATTTTCTATCCTATTATTCAACTAATTTTATCATTAAGCTATCATTAAACTAACTCAATTATATATGTAAGTAATTTTTATATTCAAATTATAAATGCTCAAGACGATTCAGCGTTCATCATCTGGCTGACGTAAACTCAATTTACGGGATACTTTTAAAGCTATGGTGTTTGTCCAGGAAACGGGGGGAAAAATTAACTGGACCGATAACCACGCTCCGGTGAACTGACTTCTGGTTACCTGAACCTCAGTAAGCCGGATTCAAAAAAAGGGCTCATGAAAGAACTCCAGTGAAAAAGAGCTTTAACTGCCTGGTTAAGCTTTATTTTTCATTTTACAGGGTTGGAGCCTTAAGTTGTCTTAGTCGAAGAAAACCCTTAAGAGGTAGTTGGAAGTTGTACTGCGATCACTGCGGAGTAAAAATAGATTCGGAAGACCTTTTCTGTTCAGGCTGCGGAAAGAGGCTAGAAAGTAAACCATCTGCGGAGAATTCTGATAGTGAAATGGGGAATTCCGGGTCCAGAATTTCTGCTTCCAGAGAACATAATTATGAAAAAACCGCAGGTTCCTTTTTTAAATTCCGTAAAACTTCTATCCAGAAATATTTCTTCCAGAGCATACGGATAATTGCTTTAATTTATATTTTAGGAGTTTTACCGATAGTATTCTCAACTTTTGCTCTTAGCTCCAGTAAATACCCTGATGCTGATAAAAATATCCGTTTGTGCGAGCAGATAGCAGCTGACTACTGCAGTAGCCATACTTATTCAAAAGATGATGTTTATGACTGCGACAACATGGCGCAGGATATCTGGAATATGTTAAAAGCAAAAGGCATTAACGCAAGAATAGCAGTGGGATATATTGAGTCTGCAGATAACAGCAGAATTGCAGATGAAAATACTGTCCATAAAGAATCTGATTCCGGGAGGCTGGGACAAATTGAAATCCCCAGCCGCACCTATGGAACTGCGAATCTCTTAAATTCAAGCGCTATTGAAAGTTTCAATCATGCATGGGTTCTTGCTGAGGTCTATCCGGGTTCATGGTTAGCCATAGAATGTACAGCTGGATATACCGTTTACATGGATGAAAACGAAAACTACTATCAGGGACTTACTTTCAGTAACCCGAGAAATTATAGAAGTTTCCTTTCCCTCTACAGGGACTGGAAAGCAAAATCTCTTGACTATGAGAACGAGAGACAGTATTATAATGAGCTTATACGTTCATACAACAACGCAAGCGCATCCAAACAGACTTCCATGGAAAGCGGGATTAAGGTCGCTCAGCGCGAACTTTACGAAAAAGAGAAAGCATTACTTAAAACAGACTCGGAACTGAACGCTTTACTGAAGTATGGATAAATATTTTTTTAAACATTCTCTCAGATTTCCCCGTAGAAGTTACGGTAATCTTCGATAGCTTTTCTTGCCTGTTCCGGAAATTCTTTCTTCAGGTATTCAATGAACTCGTCCCTTGCCTCCGTTTCTTTGATGACTTCGAGAACGCTGGCAGCAAACTCCCTCGACTCAGGATTTTCTTTCTGGATTTCAAAAGAAAGGCAAAGAGCTTCTTTTGGAAAATACTTTTTCCTGACCCGGGGAGAAACCGAACCCATCAACACGCCTGCTTTCAGGATGCTGTAAGCAGGTACCCCGATTCTTTCCAGCCTTTCCCTTCCTGCAAGTTTTTCAAGATTTTCTCTGGAATAAGAGTGAAGCTCGATATAGATTTCAGGATTCAGGGCTTCAATGGCTTCAAGTATGCTTTTTCCCATCACAGGGTAGTAAGCCGGATCCAGAGTCGAAATATATTTTCCCCTGCTGACAAGAGGGATCAGTGCAAGAGTCCCTTTTTCAGGAGGATTTATTTTCATCAGGATTTCTGTTGTGTCTTTCCACTCATCCCCGTGTAGCCCTGCAACAAAGAGACGAACAGGTTTTCCGTTACCGTAAACCTTGAATCCGATCTCATCTGCACATGCATCCGTAAAGTTATACCTCTCAGGAGAAGAACCAGCTTTTTCTTTAGCTGTCATCCTTTTGAATCCCTTTTTATTCTTTTTCTTCAGGTGATCCCTTTTCTTCAGGCAGAGGTTTTCTTGCGACCACGTAAATCTCCTGCTTTTCGGAGCTGACGACCTGCTGGATTTCGAGTCCCAGATTCTCAATCTTGCTCAGGATAGGTTTCGGGTTTTTCTTTTTTGGAATTTTTATTACCTGAAGCAGCCTTCCTCCTTCTTTCAGGAGAGGGAGCATTCTGGAAAGAGCTTTGATTGAATCCTCTGGCTCAAGAGTCATGTCTGAGAGAATAACATCCACAGGCTCCTCGGAGAGCTCTTTAAGGGGTATGGTAAATACGTCCCCGAATATTACTTCAACATTGTCTCGCTCGTATGCAATTTTTCCAAGTTCGCTCCTGAAATCCCTGCTGAACTCTATGCCTTTTACATGGTCTGCAATCTCTGAAGCAAAAAGGAGAAAACCGCCTGCACTTGACCCCAGGTCAAGAACCCTGTCTCCAGGTTTAAGGATCCCGCTTTCTTCCTGAACATACTTGAGTTTGAAATAACCCTGCGGCTTGTCAAGCCCTTCAGCAACTTCTATTTTATCATCAATTGAGACGTCTCTGGAGACTTTTGTTACCACAGTGCCGTTGACTTTAACGTTTCCGTCAAGAATTGCGGTTTTTGCTCGTCCCCTGGACTTGAAATGTCCCATCTCTACAAGGTATGCATCCAGTCTCATGGGGCAGTGTATCGGCAGAGCCTGTATATATAAGTAGCAAGTGGAAACAGGTGGCCATTGATATACGCAGCAAAAAACCTGAGTAAAGTGCAGGTTCAATAATCGTTTTTCAGAAGAATGTTTAAAAACAGGCAATTTTTTCTTTTTTCTAACGTTCCGCAAATCAAATGTATCTGCTATTTCAGCAATTTCGAAATTAATTGCAGCTTTATTATTAATTGGGATTATATAGACATCTATTTAAATGACAATCTTAGTTAGTTTAATAACTCAAACGTCCATTTGAAGAGACGGTGTACTAAAAAATGCTTAAAAAGTTTACTTCGTTATTCCCCCTCTGGGCAGTACTTCTATCTGCTGTAGCATATGTATATCCTGAATATTTTGCCCCTCACAATAATCTCATTGTGCCCTTTTTAAGCCTGATCATGCTCGGGATGGGAGTTACACTTTCAGTTGACAGTTTCCTTGCAGTCCTGAAGAGGCCTCATGTGGTCTTTCTGGGTACATTGATGCAGTACACCGTTATGCCTCTGGCTGCATGGGTAGTCTGTCTGGCTTTAAAGCTGCCTGCCGACCTTATGGCGGGTGTGATCCTGCTCGGCTGCTGTCCGGGTGGTACGGCTTCGAATGTTATCTGCTATCTTGCAAAAGGGGATGTTGCACTTTCAATAGTGCTTACATCTGTCTCCACAATGATCGCCTTTCTCGCAACTCCATTCCTTACCTGGCTTTTTATAGGGCAGACCGTGGAGGTTGACGTTACAGGCATGCTTGTAAGTGTCGTAAATATCGTGATTGTGCCTGTAGTTCTTGGTCTTGCGGTCAATTATTTCTTTGAAGCACGGATAAGGGCGGTCAGGGATATCTTTCCTGCAATTTCAGCAGCTGCTATTGTGATAATAATTGCCATAATTATAGGGACAAACAGCGAGAACCTTGAACAAAGCGGACCCCTGGTCCTGCTTGCTGTGGTTTTGCATAACGGGCTCGGGCTTGCAGGAGGCTACTTTGTTTCAAAAGCTCTGAAACTCAGCGAAATAGAAGCAAGAACTATTGCAATCGAGGTTGGAATGCAGAATTCGGGCCTCAGCGTTGCTCTTGCAATAAAACATTTTACTGCCGCTGCAGCGCTTCCGGGTGCAATCTTCAGCATATGGCACAACCTGTCCGGAGCTTTCCTTGCAGGGCACTGGGCAAAAGAAACATCATCTGATCCCGATAAACATGAGAGACCCAAAACAAGTGGTCATCTCCACTAAGAGGTTGGGGTGAGACCTGAAAGGGTTTCACACTGAGGTAGAAAGAACAAGGGTTGGAATCAAAAGGAAAAGTTCAGGGAAGCGATACAAATTCTCTGGACTTCTCCTTCCCGAGTTGCGCCACCCGAGTTCCGCCTCGGGAGCCCGCCGTCCGTTTCACTCGCTTCGCTCGCTCAAGCAGACTGATTTACGGATTACTATTAAGCGAGCTCAAGAGGACTATTTTTTTGGCATTAATTTCGGACTGATGAAACGTAATCGTTTCATTTTTCAAGCTTTTTTTCTATACCTGCACGATATCGAATAAAGCATACACTTATTTCTATACCAAGGTCAATTGGAACTGGTTAAAGTTAAGTTCATTATAAATTTGAAAAAAGTGAAGAATCCAATATATATCATTGTGAGGATAGGCGAATTGTGAATGCTCATAGGAATTGATGTAGGGGGCACCACCACGGATGCGGTGCTTATTCGGAACGGAGAAGTGTACAGCACAGCCAAGGTTCCCACGGATGCAGGAAATCTTCTGAAGTCTCTGCTCGGTGCCCTTGATGAAGTTAGCAGAGGAGTTCCCCCGGAACAGGTTGAAAGGGTGGTGTTCAGCACAACCGTAATAACAAACCTTATTGCTGAGGGAAAAACTGACCGTGTAGCTTTATTACTCATTCCGGGACCGGGAGTTAATCCTGCAAGTTATGTTTTTTCTGACAGTTTCTACCTTAAAGGAGCTATGGATTACAGGGGAAGGGAAATCCAGCCGCTTGACGAAGCTGAGGTCCGGAATTCGGTGAATCAAATTAAGGAGCAGGGTTTTTCCAGAGCTGCCGTAGTAAGCAAATTCGGGCAGAGAAACCCCTCCCATGAACTCAGGATACAGGAAATTCTGAGGGAAATGTATCCGGACTGTAAAGTTGAACTCGGTCATAAAGTTTCAGGAAAACTGAACTTCCCGAGACGGGTTGCTACTTCCATGCTGGCGTCTGCAACAGGTGAGAGATACCAGAAATTTGTTGCGGAGATTAAAAAAGCTATGGAGGAACGAAAAATAAGAGCTCCTGTCTATATCCTTAAAGCCGATGGTGGGACTCTGCCAATAGAAAAATCAGTGGAATTCCCTGTGGAAACTATTTTTTCGGGTCCTGCAGCAAGCACGATAGGAGCTCTTGCCCTTACCCCCGAAGGGCAGACATCTGTTGTGGTGGATATCGGCGGGACAACTACCGACCTTGCCCTCGTCCTTTCCGGAAAACCGCTTATTGCTTCCAGAGGTGCGAAACTCGGAAATTTTCTGACCCATGTCCGGGCTTTTGCAGTCCGCTCGATAGCTGTGGGAGGAGACAGTGTTGTTAGGGTCAGAGAAACAGAAAGTGGGCTCAGGAAGGTAACCATAGGCCCTGAAAGGGCAGGTCCGGCTTACTGCATGGGAGGAAAAGAGCCAACACCAACAGATGCTCTGAGAGTGCTCGGGCTTGTAGATGTGGGAGACCCTGAACGTGCAAAAGAAGCAATCAAAGCTGTAGCTTCCAGCCTTGGGAAGTCTGAAACAGAAGTTGCTTCCCTTATAGTGGACAGTACTGCAGAAATGATTGCACAGGCAGTGAGAGAGATGTTTTTTGAATGGGAACAGGAGCCTGCTTACAGGATATGGGAAGTTCTGCAGAAGAAAAAAGAAAGGCCTGAGAATGTTGTCGGAATAGGCGGCGGGGCAAAGGGCCTGATTGCAGGAGTTGCGGAAAAGCTGAATGCTAAACCGGTGATTCCCGAACATTCTGAAGTAGGAAACGCTATAGGGGCAGCTGTTGCAAGGCCCACCCTCACCCTTAACCTGCGCATTGATACTGAACAGAAGGTATATTCTGTAGCCGAAGAGGGAGATATTCTAAGCCTTATATCTACGGATATTGGAAATTTCAACCGGATGCGTTCTGAAGAAGCCGAAGCCCTTGCAGCAAAACTCCTCGGGGACCGCGCAAAAAAGTTTGGGATTTCCGAGTATGCGGACGAAGCCGAGATTGTTGGCAGTGAAGTTTTCAACGTTGTGCAGGGCTGGTCTACGGTAGGGAGGATTTTTGATGTAAGTATGCAAATTCCAGCTGGCCTGATTGCGGAATGGAACCGGAGGGAAAAGGCATGAGGCTCGGGTTTGGGAAAATTAAGGACGCTATCAAAGGCGGAGCTGATAAAAATACGGAATATATGAAAAAAGAACATATAGAAAAGGAAACTGAGCCTGATATCGAGAAGGAAGTTACAGTGAAAACAAATATTTCAGAGTATAAATCTGAGGATGAATTGGAATATCAGCCCGAAAAGAACCCTCTGATTCCTGCATGCCGGGCAGAAGCCAGAAAGACAGGTCTTATATTCTTCCCGGCTTTTGACTGGGCAATTTCTCCAACCCATCCGGAAAGAGAGGAACGTCTCCTGTATACCCGGGACCAGATATTTGAAGAAGGGCTGATGGACCTGCCCCAGATAGCCGAGTACAAACCCCGTCTTGCAGATTATAAGGACATTGCAAGGGTTCATTTCTGTGTTCCTGACATAAAAGCCCAGGCAACAACTCCTCACCTTATTGCAGCCGGAAGCTGTCTGGTACTTGCTGATGCTCTTATGCGGGGTGAGGTTAGAAACGCTTTTGCCCTTGTCCGCCCTCCGGGACATCATGCCATGACAGTAGCCCATGGAAACCGCGGTTTTTGTAATATCAACAATGAAGCAATTCTTGTCGAATACCTGAGAAAAAAATATGGGATACGCAGGATTGCAATCGTTGACACTGACGTCCATCACGGGGACGGGACACAGGAGATTTTTTACAACGACCCGGATATTCTTTTCATTTCTTTCCACCAGGACGGAAGGACTCTTTATCCCGGTTCCGGTTTCATGAACGAACTGGGGGGTCCGAAAGCCCTTGGAAGGACGATTAATATTCCTCTTCCTCCCGGGACTCCGGATGAGGGTATTCTTTACGTGCTTGATGCCCTTGTGATGCCGATCCTTGAGGACTTCAAGCCGGAACTTGTTCTTAATTCTGCGGGGCAGGACAACCACTATACCGATCCCCTTGCTAATATGCGCTTCTCAGCTCAGGGCTATGCAAAGTTAAACGAGAAACTTGCCCCTGATATGGCAGTGCTTGAAGGAGGCTATGCAATCCAGAGTGCACTGCCCTATGTAAATACAGGCATAATCCTTGCAATGGCAGGGCTTGATTATTCCTGTGTGAGGGAACCTGATTTCAAACCAGGGATGTTCGTGCAGGCTTCAAGGGACAGGAAGGTACTGGAGGAGATTGTTGCAACTCAGCTCGAAAACTGGAAAAACCGGGACAGACTTGTAGAAGCGGAGATGGCAAAACAAGGGGACTTTTACCGCCGGAAAAAACAGATCTTCTACGATACCGATATGATTCAGGAATTCCAGGAAGAAACGGTCAGGATGTGCCCTGACTGCAATGGCTATGTAACCATAGACTCCCGTGCCCACAGGAGCATAAACGATGCCAGAATATTCGGAATATCGGTCCCTATCTATGCCTGCAAGCGCTGCCAGGCAGAGGCGAGAGAGGAGTATGGGAAAAAGATCAATTCTCCTGTATACGAATATGTCTATCTTCAGGACAAGAAAGCGGATGAATACAGGGCATATAATATGAGAACCAGGCAGGAAACCGTCTACTGATAATCTCGGCTTTGAAATGCCTGCAGGGGGTTTGAGATTTAAAATACAGATTAAGTCATTTATTGAGGGACATTAAAGTCATTTATTTGAGATATAAGGAAAGCCGTTTATTGGAGGATTGAAGGCTATAGCTCATGTTTTTTCTTTTTTATGGAAACGGGATGAGTTCAGGGATACTGGTAATCCTTCTTTAATTTTCTTATTTCGATTTGCTTCATCCCTCCAATCTCATTTTTTGATATTCATTTTTTCTTAAAATCGATCTACCTTTTTCTTTTTTTTCAGATGTTATGTGTGTTTTTATTATACTTTTTTCTAATTCTGGGAGTTTTTCAGTAAAAAACACTTGAAATATATTAATTTTACTCTTTTTGATTTAATTATATTTGTTAGCAGTGAATCCTGTCATGTTACTGGATGTAATTATGCAGTATGGGCAAGGGAAATATGCAGCTGCTAATATCGTAATACTCTTACGTTTTTAATATATACAGTGTGCAATCTTTTAAATCTATATTTTCTTAAAAATATTAATAGCACCAATATGTTTATATTGTATTTGTAGTTAATTTCTAAGTAATTGTAGGAAGTATATTTAAAAAATTTCTTCTATTCTATGGAGGAATTCGAATAAACAGAATAAGGATCTTAATACTAGCCACTCTCATATTAACACTGAGCTCCTGTGCTGGGGCGGCGGCTGAAATTCATGTTAATGATACATATTCATTACAGGCCGCAGTAACCGGTGCAGGTCCAGACTCTGTAATTATCGTTGACCCGGGAACGTATACGGAAAACGTTGTCATAGACAGCAAAGAAAACCTGTTAATCACATCTTCGGCGGGTCCGTCCGAAACGGTAATTGCAGCTAATGACTCAAACGTAAACGTAATCGCTATATCTAACTGTAATAACGTAACCATTCAGGGGTTGAATGTTACAGGAGCAGGGACTGACCGCTCAGGCATTTATGTGCTCAATAGTCTTAACTGTAAAGTTAAAGACAATATACTACACGACGATGCCCTTGGAATATACCTGAAGGGTTCCGGTTATACGGTAGTCAGCAATAACACAGCCACCAAGAGCCTTCTTGCAGGTCAGGGCAGGGCAATCAATATCCTGCAGTCCAATTACACTACTGTTTCTAACAACAGAGTCTCAAACAACAATTATGGAATTTATATTTCGGTTTCTCAGGCAAACACTGTATCGGGAAATACTGTAAACCTGAGTGCATCCTCTGGTATAGTTATGGAGAATGCAACCAATATTACTCTCGAAAATAACAACTTAAACTCAAACGGAGCTCATGGAATATATCTGACATATTCAAACGGAAACTTCATGAGAAACAACAATGTGTTTAACAGCACCAATAATAGTTTTGAGATTTATATTTCCTCAGGAAACGAGATATCTGGTAACACGATTTCGGACAGCTCTATAGATACGCTTACTCATGGAATTCACCTGAATGCTGCACACAATAATGTCCTGAGGAACAATGCAGTTTCAAATAACGACTATGGAATAGCTATAATATATTCCAACAATACTAGTGTTGTCAACAATACTGCATTTACTAATAACAGAGGCATTTACCTGGCTTATACATCCAGCGGAAACACAGTTTCAGGTAATGATGTATATTCAAACGTAAATGGCGGTATAGTTCTCCAGAACTGCAGTAATAATAATATTGTCAGCAACACAGCGAGATTAAACAACGGAGATGCCAGTTATGGTATTGTTCTCGGGGGTGCCAGCGACAATAATGTGTCCTATAACAACGCTTCCGGAAACCGCAGAGCTATTTATGTAACTTCCTCAGCCAGCGGAAACAAAATTTCAGGTAATACTGTGAACTCGAATACCGGTCATGGTATTCTTCTTGAAAACGCTGGCAGTAATAACAACCTTAGCCGTAACACTATAAGTTCTAATGGCGGTGACGGGATTTACCTTGTGAACTCTAACAATACCTACGTGCTCAACAATTTAGTTCCGAGCAACCTCAGGGGTATCGAGGTAAGTGCATCATATGAGAACGTTATTTCTAACAATACAGCATCTAATAATGTTGCTTCCGGAATAAGGGTCTCACTCTCCAACAATAACACTATTTCAGGAAACACGGCTTATAATGATACCTATGGAATTGAATTTAATTCTTCCAGATACAACACTGTCTCAAGCAACAATATGACACGGAGCAGAACTGCCGGTATGTTCCTGTGTGCTCAGAGTAGATATAACCTTATTTACAACAACTATTTTAATAACACACAGAATACAGACAACAATAATACTGCATGCACATGGAATATCACAAAAACTGCAGGCAGAAATATTGCGGGCGGATCTTATCTGGGAGGTAATTTCTGGGGCACTCCTGTCCTTAAAGATGGTTTCTCTCAAAGATATGCAGATAACGATACCGATGGGGACGGCATTATTGATATGACATATTCTAACGATGATGCAATAGACTACCTCCCGCTCAAAGAAGTCTATCTTGTGCTTCCTTCTGCAGACTTCAACACTAATGTTACCAGCGGGCTTGTCCCTCTGACAGTGCAGTTTACAGATCTCTCACAGAATGCAACCGGATGGAACTGGGACTTTGGAGACGGAGCCAGTTCACCTGATCGGAATACAACGCATACTTATTCAACAGCAGGAAACTATACAGTTACCCTGACAGCGAGCAACGATAACGGCACGGCTACAAAAACTGCTGTTATAACTGCTACGGGTCCAAGCATCATATATCCTGTTGCAGACTTCAGTACCAGTGCTACAAGCGGGTATGTTCCACTTTCAGTGACCTTTACTGACCGTTCGCAAAACGTAGAATCCTGGTCATGGGACTTTGGAGACGGAGCCACTTCAACTGAGCAGAATCCAACGCACACTTATTCTTCAGCAGGAACTTATACTGCTAAACTGACTGCTACCAA
>Ga0208825_1001579_pt1 | contig 16804 bp, 24 predicted proteins | sample AD_UKC113_MetaG_FD_184450 | JGI IMG/M metagenome (GOLD analysis project Ga0208825, IMG submission 184450) | Active sludge microbial communities of municipal wastewater-treating anaerobic digesters from Hong Kong - AD_UKC113_MetaG (SPAdes)... | ecosystem: Engineered > Bioreactor > Anaerobic >...
ATCAGCGCCTCGTGGGAAGAGATAGAGGAACACGCAACACTGGTCTACAACTCTTCCCCTCCCCCACCACCGCCTCCCGGCGACCAAGAACTGCTTTTCTGAAAGGGTAAGAATGAAGAATGACAGGGTTCACTACGCATGGGCGACAGCGCTCTTTGCATTGCCGCCATCATCTGCACCGCGCTCATGGAAGAAGTGGTACGACAGCCAGTCATGGCGGCAGAAGCGTCGATACCGATGGTTCCACCGAGTTAACCGCTGGGATGACCGTGTCACTGACAACCAATGGCCTGAGCGGCTGTACGCGCCTGACTGGGTCCAGAAAGCGCTGTGCCTCGTCTTCGGTCACCACCCTGAACGCGACCAATGCGGGATCCCAGCGCATGACTTTTGCGCGTACTGCGGTAAGCCCATGCCGAACCAGGCAGGCGGAGCGCGAGAGTGACCTATTTCAAGAAACGGACGATCGTCAGAGACGACCGAGGGAACTACTTCGCTGTGCTTGAGCACAAGAAGAACAGCACGAAGGTGCGTATCGAGTCGGTCGCGACCAAGGAAGTGTTCCTTGTCGAGAACCAGTTCGTTTTGATCGTTCCCGGCCTCCGTCCACGCTGATAAACCAGACGCATGTCCAGATACGAGGGACTCAATGACCGGCTACGTAAGAAGGTCCTGGAACGAGACCGGTGGCGATGCCGGTGGTGCGGCGCGACGAATCAGGGCGGCGACTTGCACCACATACGCTACCGTCGTGGCACCGTCGATGACGTAGAAGAGAACCTCATCACCTTGTGCCGTGACTGCCACTCGTTTGTGCACGGCGCGACGAAGCGTCGTGGCAAGACGATCGTCAAAGAGCAGGCGCAACGGATCCTGTTCTATCTCGTCAGTCATCCAGGAGAGACAGGATCTGCTGTATGGCGAGCGGTAACCCGTAACGTCCAAGGAGAGATCATGTGGGAGAACAAGCCATGACAAGAATTGTCCCGTCCGATCAGATCGAAGACCTCGTCGGCGCCGAGCGTGATCCAGACGTTCACTTCGCGCGCGCCATCGACGAGGAAGACGAGTACGGAACCGTCTACATTCTCCATTCAGACACATGCCGAAACTCGGGCATCGACCTTCGTTCATGCGCCTACTCCATCGCTTTGGACGAGGGGATCCTTCCCGATGAGTGGGAGGACTCGTTCAACAAGCCCGTCCCGGTCCTCATCAACAAGGAAGGCCGACTGATCCCAGCGCCAAGGAAGCCATGGACGACGATCTGAACGAGCCCGATTTCGATGGGACATGCCCGGTCTGCGGATACGTAGCCGAAGTGGCGTCACCAGTCGTAGAAGAGGGACGCGCACTGACGTTAGGGGCAGGAAATTCGATTCGGCCAAATCCCGGAGATGTGAGCATCTGCATCGCTTGCGCGACCATCTGCATCTTCACCGAAGAAAGCGCGCTAAGGATCGCTACGCCCGTGCACGACGCATGGGTATTCGAAGGTGAAGCGGTAACGATGTCACTCGCCATCCGCAAAGCCCGCGAAAACGCCTTCGCCAAAGGGGACTACTGGCCTACCGGTCCGGGAGCCTAGGCGGCGTGGACGACCAGAGACCCTGTCTTCGGCGTCAACGTGATCATGTTCGTCTCCACGTCCAACGTCAGGGCAACTGACTCGGGGTCAAGAGGAAACGACAGGGACGTCGTGAGTGTGAACGGCCCGCCTGAACTTGGGACGATAGCCGGTGCGTTACCGGTCGGGGGATTGCATCGATGCGTCTTGCCGCGCCACCACTCGTGGCACTCGGGGCATCTGACTGACGTGTCGTAGTTCGCCTTGCCCATTAGAACCCAACCTCCGAGTCTGGTGCATCCAGGAGGGACTCCTGGCCTTCGATCTCAGGCGTCGCCTCGACGTTTTGAGGCGATTCAGGCGACTGTCCGAAATCGGTGGGGATCCCGTCGCTTTCTACGGTCCCCAGCAATGTGACTTCGTCAGCGGAAGTGAGGACCTTCTTCAGGGAGATGTCCTCGCACGCGAGGACCAACTGCTGGATGAGGTCGCCCTTGCGGTTCTCTTCGTACCGCATGGACCGGACGCGGAACTCGACCTCCATGACCAGTCGAGTTCCGCGTCTGTAGCCCTCCAGCATCTCGACCGAGATGGCCGGGATCTTTGCTTCGATCGCGTGGATCGGTGTTCCTTCGAAGTCGTCCATGTCCCGTTCCAAGGTGGTGCCCAAATATTGGGCACGTGTTTGATCTAGTCGGCCTTGCCCTTGTACACGGCAGGCATGGGGATGTTCTTCTTGTTGTACGGGTCCTTCCACAGGGGCAAGAACCCGAACGGCGTCCACGCAGTCCACCGGACCTTCTGGTCATTCGTCCACGCTGGCAAGTTCAGCGGGGCTCTGTCGACCTGCCCGCGGCGCCGGTAATCGACCGTGAAGCCGATCCGACGATCCATCTTGCCCCGACCAGCGATCCACGCGTGACCGCTCTTCGTGTTCAGGAGCCCGAAGCAGAACGCGCCCGCAGGGACCTTGTCCGGCGTCGTGTAGTGCTGGTACTTCGCCGGGACACGAGCCCACCCGAGCCGTGCTGACGTCGCCCAGATGGCCTGCGCCCAGGACATCCGCGACATCGCCATGCACAGGTGGAACCACGTCTTCCGAGGCGGCGGAGGCGTCGGGTGGTCGATCTGACCATCCAGCCAGTCCAGTGTGTCCTGAACCTTCTTACGCATCGAAATCCCCGTCCTCTTCCGGGCCGGTGTCCTCGAACGCGCGAGGAACATAGTCCTCCAGTGCGTCCTGATCCTTAGGTACTGTTCCCACTGAGACCTCCTAGGTCAACGAGATGTTCGGATAGTACAGCCGTACGTTCAGATTCGCGAGGATTCACCCGCTAACACGGGATCTGGCTTCCTGGTAGACAGCCTCGGAGAGGTCATCGAACTCCGGCGACCCCATGAACAGATCCTGGGAAGACGGCGATGGGTACATCGCCAGTTCCGCTGCCAGGAGGAACACCGCGTCGTCATCGAACTCCGGAAGTCTCTTCGCGAGGTTCTTCAGGAAGTCCTTCGACACGTCTGCTGTGTAGTTACGACCATTCACGGTCATTCTCCTACTCCTAGGAAGTGGGTCTTGAGGGTCTTGCTTGATGAGTGGGTCTTGAGGGTCTCTTAGGTCTCGTGGGTCTTTCTGGTTACTTCCTTGGAATACTTCCCCGGCATTTGCTTCCGGTTGGAATGGAAACAAATGCCGGTTGGAATGCCCCTGCTGCCGGTAGGAATTGGTCTCCGAGACCTCCTTGGTGTTCGTACAAGTTGGGCCCTCGTCGTACGCGCAAGAGCGGCACATCGCGTCGTAATCTCGGGGGTCGGCGCTGTAGGCGTAGCCCTCCGGGCTGACCAAAGTGACGCCGGTCCCTCGGTACACCCATATCGAGGCCGGACCGGCGCATTCCAAACATGTGTTTGAAGATGCCTTCCCACGCTTACGCACGAGACGCGCCCTTGCCGTGGAGTAGGAAACCTCCACGGATCCTCTGGCGCGCGACGCCGTAGGCCGCTTCGTCAGCCACTCCTCATACGGCAGCCCGATCGGATCCATCCCGACCATCACAATGATCGAGTCGGATGTGCGGTAGCCACGGCTCTGTGAGCGCCGCTGACGGGTTATCAGCCCGACCTCTTCCAGGTACGCCAACGCCGTCCGTACGGTCCGCTCGGATAGCGAGCAGTCCTTCGCCAGCGTCGCTTGCGACGGGTAGCAACGATCGTTCTCATCGATGCGGGTGATCAGCGCTTGCAGGACCAACTTCGGGGTCGGAGCAATGGTCAGCCGATCACGCCACCATGTCATGGCGTCAAAGGTGCCCACGGCTCAGGCTTCCCCAACGCCGATCTCTGCCAGGATCTCGTCAATCGGGATGGTATCGACTCCCGAGTCAGGAAGGCCATGCTCCTGATCCCAGGTCTCGATGTCCTTCTCGCCGAAGTTGAACCGGACCACAGGTGGACGCCCGTTTGTCTTCTCGAACGCCCCTGAGGCGATGGCGTCGATGAAGAAAGGCCGCACCGCTCCGATGGAGCATCCGAACTTCCCCGCCAGGATGTGAAGCATGTCCTCTTCCGTCATCGGGGCGAGCGCAAGCATCAACTCGGAGACGGACTCCGTCGTCGGCTTCGTGTACTTCTCAAGCCGGGAGCGCGTGCTCTCCTCCTCCGTGTACTGGTGCGCCTTGATCGCTGTGTAGGCGACAGACTGACGGTCTCGGTACAAGGCAAGGGACTCCGGCGGGGCCGCATCACGGAAAGCCGCGAACGAGCACAGGGCATTGAACGGATCTTCTACGGATCGGTTGAGGTAGTTCAGGAGGATCGTGGCGTTCGGCCACCCCGTCCACAGGAATGACCCGGCCACGCTATCGGGATCTGGAACGTCCTTGGACTGCTTCCCTCCGGGGCTTCCCTGACTCTTGCGGCGGTGGTGCGTCATGACAACGGAGACTCCGGTCTCCATGATCAGATGGTCGAGTACCTCGAATGCCTTCATGAGGCTGGAAGATGATTCGACGTCTCCACCGAAGAACTTGTACGCCGTGTCAAGGATGATGACCTCAGCCCCGTTGTGCTCGACCAGGCCTTCCAAGGTCTCGTACGCGCCGCGCTGATCGAGCCGGATCAAGTGATCGTGATCGATCAGGAGGTTCTCGAACGCAGCCCTGTACCCCGGCTTCGATGCGACGAGAGTTTCAAGCCGCTTGAACAGCGACCACTTCGACAACTCCCTGTCGAGCAAAAGAACACGTGTCGGATGGTCGACCTTGAACCCACCGAACCCGCCTTGCTTGAGGAACGGGATTCCTGCGGCTAGCGACAAGGCCAAGTTGTCGACGAGAAGGGACTTCCCGACCTTCGGCGCTCCAGCGATGAGCAGGCGCCCCTTCGCGGGGAGGATCCCGTGCTCGATGAGGAAATGCGCTTCCTCAGGCGGGGACTCGTAGATTTCGCCGAGTGTCTGAACCTTGAAAGGGGCCGCCTTCTTGCCGGTGAGCAACTCCGCGAAGTCGTCACCTGTGTGCGAGTCCCGGACGAAGTATTCGTTGATGTCTGTCTTCCTGGCGCCCTCGGGGAGCGGAAGCAGGATGTTCTTGGCCCGCCACCCCAGACTCTCGACCCGGTTCAACGCGGCGTCCTGCCCGGGGTTGTGTCCGATGCACGCTTCAAGTCCGGCCCCGGCGCACTTCTGGCAACGGCGGTCCGGCTTGTCGTAGTTATGGAAGTCCGGGTTGTCGTTGTCGAAGCACACGGCGATGTTCCTGGCGTGCGTGAAACGCGCTTGCCATTCCTGCTTCCACATCGCTGCCCCTGGAACAGCGACGGCGGCGTACCCCATCTGCACGGCGAGCATGGCCTTGATCTCGCCTTCGCACAGGAGGACCAGGCCATCCTTGTCGCCGATCGCGTCCTGCCCGTTGAACAGGTCAGCCTCGGTCCCGTCTTCCCAGGTGTACTTGAACTTGGTCTCGCCAGGTCGGTAGAAGCGGAACAGCACAGGTCGACGCATGTCCAAATACGGGATGACGTACCGGTCGGGGATCTGGACGGTGTGGCCGTTGACCTCGTGGGTGTGAGCCGCTTCGAATCCGAGACGGAAGCGTTCGATCGTGGTGTCCGTGAGTCCCTGGCGGTAGAACGGCTCGCGCTTGTCCTTGGTCAGCGCCGCTTCCCACGTTCGTAGTTTCGCTTCGCGGGAGGACAGAGCCTGGGTGAACGCATGGTCGGGTTCTATCCCGAACCAGCGTTCCAACGTCTGAAGGTTGCCACGCTCGCCACATGACGCGGCGTGGCACGTGTACAGCCCGCTGGTGGTGTTGACGTAGAAGTTGGTCGTCTTGCTCTTGGGGAGGTTCGGATCCTCATGGAACGGGCAAGGGAACTCGTACTGGCCGCCGCGCGCGCTCCGTCTCAGGTGGTAACCCTGGTCTTCCAGCAGCCGCCGAACTGCTTCTCCTTCCGTCTGCGAGGCCCGATGAGCGAGGCTCGGATCGGAAGTAGGCGACACAACCGTATTTGCACGGGTGTTTGTCTTGACAAGGGTCAACTTAGCCATCAAGATCTCCACTAGAGGTCGAAGTGCTGTTTAGGTGTTGACAAGGCCCGCCGGGTTGAAGCGGCGGGCCTTGTCATTTGCTAACCGGTCGTGACTAGAACGGCGGTTCGTCGTCCTGCCACGGATCGGTGGAAGCCCACGGGTCGGGAACCGCAGCGGAAGCCGTGGGTGCGACAGTGACCTGAGGCACCACAGTCGGCTGAGCCACAGGCCCACCCTTCGGCAGCAACGAGTAGATCTGATGCCCGCTGAAGCCGTTCTTCTTCTTGTACAGGTCGGTGAGCCCTCGGACTTCCTTGCCCACGAGCAGATCGGTGTCCAACTCGAACCCGATCGCCAGTTCCATTCCGAGGATCGCCTCGACCCACTGACGCAACTTGTTCTCCGGGTTGTCCGTGAGACTCGCGGACACCCCACCCCAAATCGGGGATCCGATCGCCTCGGCGCAGCCTTCGGGAGTCAGCCCGTCCTCGTTCTCCCCGACAGCCTGCACGCCGAGGATCGTGAACTTGAAATCCAACTTCTCCCATGTGCCCTTCGCGCCCTGAACATCCCTCACGGCGATGGATTCGATCTTCAACCGAAGGATCGAGTCCTTCGGGAAAAGCACGAAATCCTTCGCCTCAGTCATCGTGATCTTTGCCATTGCTTCTGCCTCTTCTGTTAGCGGTTGCTTCTACTTCTGCTTCTGCTTACGCCGATGCCTTCTTGTTCTCGGTGATGTAGCAGTTGACGCACAGCCACTTCTTGTGCCGAGCACGGCTCAGGTTGGCGATGTCAACATCGTCGATATCCTTACCGCACCCCTCGCAAGGAGGGTCGGACGTGACTTCGGCGCCGAGAATCTCGGCAGCCACCGAAGCAGCCGCAGCGTGCGGATCAGCCTCCGGAGGCGTGGGCTCCGCAGCAGGTTCAGATGCGATCGCGTCCGGTGCCACGTCGCCGACGACCGCCTGCTCATTCTGCCCATCGGCAGGCTCTGTTGCAAGGGAACTGGTCGGCTCGTAAGCCGCTCCCTTCGACTTCAGCCACTCGACCAGGCTTGCCCGAATTGTGGGCCGCTTTACTTCAGCGTCAAGGGCCTCCTGGGCGCGTACTGCGTCTTCGCCGACGTAAGCCTGGATAGCAGCGATCGGCTTCGAGATATCGAGAACGTCCTCCCCGGTCTGGACATCCGTCTGAACCCAACCGTTGTCCGTCAAGTAGTCCAGCATCACAGACTGAGCGTTCTGGCCGTCGGTCATCTTGCCTTCGGCCTCGTCCTGCTGGCAGGCCTTCCACATCTTCACCAATGTGCGAGCCTGGCCGATGTTCAAGCCCTTGATGATCTCCTCGGGGAACGGAATGCCCAGCGCGTCGTACACCCTCTTGGTGTGGGTAAGCGCTGCCGCATTCACAGGGTCATCGTCACTTGGCTTCTCCTCCGGAGGCGGAGGTGGAGTCGTTGACGCGGGTGGCGCAGCCGGGGTTTCAGGGACGTCGACCTGGACCGCAGGCGGCTTCTGAGTTACCTGCTCCTCTTCCAGCACGACGCCGAGCCGATCACCCATCGCTGCCGCGTACACAGCCGCGAACGAGGGTTCGATCACGTCAGGGAGGCGACCGTTGGCACGGTTACCCAGGTACGTGTACGTCTCATCGCCCTCAGTGCGCAGCCAATACTTCGTGTACGGGTGACCATCTGGCCCGACCTCCTGCTTCCTGAAGGTAAGCAGGGAGTAGCCGACCATGCCCGCTACCTCTTCATCGATCGACCCCTGAAGGTTGGGGAGAACGATGGTGCGAGCGTCGTCACCCGACTTGCCCATCTCCTTCGACTTCGTGTGGACCATGAAGAACACGTGTAGCGGAAGAGACGTGTACAGACGGATGATCGCGTCCATCTCCTCCTTCAACCACGCCCAGTCGTCTCGAAGCATCTGAGACTGGCGGGTGTCTCGGAGCCGCTCCTTCTTCGCCATGTTCTGAAGCGTGTCCAAGGTGTCGATCGCGACAGCCTCGATCTGCTCCATGCCGAGGTCCTTAGCCGTCTTATCGCGCATCGTCTTGTCGCGCAGGACGATCGCGAGGTCCTTCACGTCACTGAGAGACTCCACCTTGACATAGGGGATGTTCAAGTGGGTGATGGACGCGAGGTTGTTCGCGTCCGATTCAGTGTCCGCGATGATGATGTTCGGCACTGTCCCCAGCAACGACGTCTTGCCTGACTTCGGTGGCCCACTGACGAGACACTTCAGCCGGTCCGGGAAATCAGCGTTTCCCGTGCGGTTGATCTGCATCTGCTTCTGCTCCTTAGTTTGCTTACTCTGCTTGTTCTAACGGTCGTCCATCTTCATCCAACTCAGGTAGTCCGCACTGTTCACGGAACTCGCAGTACCGGCACGACTCTCCGCTGATGGTTGGGACGAAGATACCGGCAGCCACTGACCGTGCCATCTCGTTCACGGCCATGATGAGGCGGTTGTAGTGGTACTGCTCGCGCTCTCCGGCATCCTTGCGCTTCGGGGTTCTAAGGTGCACCCACTCCGTAGATCTTGGCGCGTCAGCCAACTCCTCAAACAGCGCAGCGCCATTCTGGATACCTGCCCAGAACTCCGGTTGCGTGGAGGCGTAACTGTATGCCGTGAACTGGATGTCATCGTTGAGGTAGTCGTACGTGGGCTCCTTGCGGCCCGTCTTGTAATCCGAGATCAGCACAGCCCGCGTGTTGGCCTTCGGCAGGTATCGAAGAGCGACCTTGTCGGCAGTGCCATGTAGAACGTGACCGTCTCCGATGGGAACGTCGAAGGTGTGCTCCCTCGCCAGAACGATGTCAGACTCCCACTGGATGATGTCCCACCACGTCCTGATGATGCGGATGCCCTCTTCGCGGTACTTCTTCCAGTTCGTCGCGCGGAGGTAGTAGTCGATCCGCATGTTGTCTTCGAACTTGTCGTTGTACGCCTCGGGGTTGTCCCACATCGCGCAGAACTCCAGCACGACAGTTTCGACAGGTGTCCCCGTCTCCAACTGGAGAACACAGTCATGGATGATCGAGCCGAAGATCGTGGCTCCGGACTGGGTCCGGCGCAACCCGTCGATATTCTGGTACTTCCACTTCAGGGCGCATTCGGAGAACAACTTCAGGTCGCTCTGCCGGACGACGAAGATCTCACCCATCTGTGGGCTCCTCCACCTGAATCATCTCAAGAGTGATGCGCGTGTGCTTGCCGCGACAGTTCGCCTTCTCGGGGTCCGTAGTCATGCGATGCGTCGACGGCACCATGAACGGGGAGTACCCGCAGCATCCAAACGTCACTCCATAGTCGACGATCAGATGCGTGACGACCACGTCAGGGCCAAGGACGCTCGGGATGCACGGCCAGCATAAATCCCACTTCTCGCCATTCTCGTCCGTATACAAGTCTTCGACGGGGATACACGCGAAACAACTACAGCACATCGCATGTCCGGGTGGGCACATGCCTTCAAGTCCGCTACTCACGACGTCGCCTTCTTCCGCCGCTTCTGCTCAGCCTCGCAAGGCTTGCACCATGCTCGTCGCGTGCCATCAACCCTGACGGCCTTCTCGCGAACACCACATCGTGTGCAGATGATCTGAGGAGGCCTCGGCCCCTTCAATGTAAACGCGCGCTCACATGCCTCATCACAGAACTTCTTGTGGCCGATACCGCGCTTACCACGACGATGGATGTTCGCCCCACACTGAGCACACGGGACATCGATCTGCCCTGGGAGATAGGTCATGACTCATGCCGTTCCGTCGAGTGGGCTAGTTCTATCCGTTGTTCGGGTTCGACGCAAGCCAGTCTGGCAAGTAGGTCTGACACCGCACCGCCCCCGACCGCTTCAAGCAGCGACGGAACCGTCCGGCCAGATGACTAGAACGTCCCGCTTGCGCTTCCTCGCGTACCGGATCGTCGCCCATGTCCCCGACCGGCGCACTTCCTGGTACTGAGCCGGTGCCGCAACGAGATGGGTACACGCATCCACGATGACTCGATTACGTTCCAGTGGAGGCAGAACGGCGAACACTGCTTTAGCGCCGAGACAATAGGCGCGCTGTCTCTTCAAAGTTGACGGATGGATCACGATCGACAGACCACGTGCCTTCGCGATGGCGTGCGCTTCCGAGTCTGCCCCGACGCAATCGCCGTGATGGAACTCCGTGTCATCCTGAACATGCGTCAGATACTTCGCCAGCATCCGTCGCTGTTCGTGAGTCATGTCGTCCCTGGTCCCCGTGAAGCCGATCACCATCATGTCTCTCCTCACAGGATTGGGCTAGCGACGGAACAACCCATCGTCTCCCACAGGTCTGACATTCGTAAGGGTCAGACTTACGCCCGTTCTCGCTGATGATGTTCCCATTCCAATCTTGCTGCCGCGTCGTCTGCTACAGGAACCGTAGCCCGCCACCCGCACGAGCATGAGGAGTAACGCACCACGCGAGCGCCACGCCCTACCCCGACGATCCCTGGAGTAGGGCGAAACCGACATGCGTTCTGATCTTTCCTACGTTGACGGGACATCAGAACCTCATGAACGACGTCCGCATGTTCGGCGGCTTGACCTCGGCGAGGGAAACGTAGACACCCCAGATCTGCCAGCCGCCAACCACGGTGCCTCTGTACCCGGGACATGTGATGGAGTCACTGTAAGCGACTCCGTTGTAGTCGGCGTCGGCAGACGCCATCAAGTACGACCCCGTACGTGGATTCACCCAGTGCAACCGCTGGGGATCAGTGACTCCACCGTTCATGACTTGCTCGCCCAGAAGTGAAGGGCCCACGGCTGAACTTCACGATCACGGACGCCTTCGTATGACCACGGCAGGTTGATCCTTTGGACGTCTGTCCAGATCCTCTCCAACATGCCACCTCCGCTTGCTTCGTAGGAAGTGTCAGCGGGAGAAATGGCGGCGATGGCCTGGCTTAGATGGGGATCTCCAGCCGGAGAGAAGATGATTGAGTTGACGATGTGGCTGTTACTCGCCGCGATCCACGGGGACATTCCACGGAAGGGGATGTTCATGAGCACCACATCGTGGTCCATCCAAAGGCCACCGAACTGCGAAAGAAGCGCGTATCGCACGATGTTTGCACGATGCTTCGGACGCTGATCTTCGGGCACTTCTTCCGCGTGCTGGTCAAGAAGATCAGTGATCGGCCCTGGCAAGGACTCGTCAGTCCAATCGGTGAGGTCACCGAATCCGCTGGCGATCCGACCGGCAAGGATGCTGGACGCCGGGCGAGGTGCATCACCGGTCCAATATCGATGAATCCTGTTACTCATGTGTCCTCACTAGCCGCAGGTTGGGATGTAGCCGAAGGGAACGATCGCGATTTGCCCGCCCCAGCATCCGAGCAGGACACCCCCTGGACCCGAGGTCCCCGACCCCACAGGGAACGTCCGCTCACTGTAGGCCCACGACAGAGTGTCATTCTCAGTGCTGAGAACGCGATAGGTGACGATCATTCTCCACCACCGTCCAGAAGCAAAGGGAACCCCGCGAAAGCATTGGAGCCGATGCCGATCCACTGTGTGTCGTTCTGGAAATGAATCGGGACCTCTAGCCGGTCAAGAACATCTCCAGATGAATCGTAGAGTTCGTAGTTCCCGCCATGCCATTCGGAGAGGTCGTAAGTGACCCATACCCCACCGCCGCCGTATTGAGTGCTGAACGACGTGAACTCGTTGGCGGACCAGTATTCGTTCCAAGTGGGACCGTAGAACGGATCGACTTCCAGGGTGTAGGAAAACGAATCCCCGGGCGCTGTCACGCTGACCGTCTTGCTCACTGAATTACCCACGTAGAACCCCGAGGGGGCCCACCCGCCAGTGTTGAGATCCGCCTTTACGACGACCCCATCGATGTAAGCGGCTTGAGCGCCGGTCTCGTAATCAGGCCACGGATGCGACGGGTTGTACCCGAACTCGGTACGCCCCGACCACCACAATCTGAAGAAGGCCAACTGGTGGATCACAGGGAAGGGAGGAGAGTCGTCCGCCGTTCCCGACAGAACCCAGGAAATATCGGGCAATGTTCCCACTCCGGTAAATGAAGTAGAGATCAGATTGTCGACTGTTCTAGGGGTGGTGTTATCCCACAAGACGCGTCCAGCGCGAGGCACCCCGACAATGTAACCAGACGGTCTGACGCCTAGATAGATGTTGGTGCTCGTGTCGATGACGAAATCCCACAAGGGTGTTCCCGTCAAAGAGAATCCGTAGATGTGGGTATCCGATCCGTCGTTCGTGAAGTTGTACTCGGATGATGAGATCACGATCTCCTGACCGTCCCCGGACACCCACATGTTGTCCGGGATCGGGATGTCGAAGAAATCGAATGTGAGGTCAGGCTTTAGATGGGCGGCGATATCGTTGCCGCCGTTGTTGCCTCTGATCGCGATCACACCGCTATCGTTTTCCACCGCCTGATACAGAGAAAATCCAGGCGAGGCGACAGCATTTATCCTCACAGCCAATCCGTTCAAGATTCGCCACAGAATGAACGCGTAATCATCAACGGTTTCATCGAACCCCCAGGTGATGAATCGACCTGGCGCGACAGACCCGACGTTCGTTCCCAGGCTAGGAGTTTCCTGGATGAGGGGCTGGTCGTACGGGTCCGCAGGGGCAGCCATCTCACTCACTCCTTGCCCTTCGCAATCTGGGCCGACGCGAAGTCGGCGGGGACGAACTTCAGCCCTACACCGTTGAAAGTGAAGAAGTGCCTGATTTCGTACTCTGGTTCGGAGATGTCTTCCGGGGGAAACTGGTAACTGGACGTCTCGACCACGACAAAGGCGTACGCCCCCGTGTATAGGTTGAAGTCGTCGCGATTACTGACCTCCCACCCCAGTACCCCGCCCCAACAGCGCGGCCACTGACCATCGACAAGATCGTCTTCGTCTACATAGTAGGAGTATGAGACGGCTGGCATATGGACAAAGGACGTGTTGAATCGCAACACATCCGGGTTGGAAATCTCGCCATTCCCCGTGGTAATGAAGGAGCCATAGGCGATGGCGTGCCGACCGGCGTTCTCTTGAACCTCGTCGATGAATCCAGCGCGGTCCAACTGCTGCTGGAACAGGCTTCTGCTCACGGGCCATCGCCTTCCTCGTACTGATACACGTCTCCATCTCCACTGTAAGCATTCGCCAAGATCGCCTTGATGAACGACTGAGCGTTAGACCCCATGACGAAGCCCTGGGTCTGGTCGTTCGCCAGTGTCAGCATCTGATCCGGGGTGCCCAGCCAGGACAGTGTCAACGTGTAGGTGTATCGCCCGGTGATCGCGTCGTAGTTGCTGACCAGCCCTTCAATGTAGAAGAGGTGATTCGTTCCCGTGATGCGTTCCTTCACGATGATCTGATCATCCATTTGAATGCGAGGGTCGCCTGGGATGTCGACCGTCGCGGAGCGCATCTTCACTGCCTGACGAGTGGCGATGAGTTGCGCCATCGTGTCGACTTCCTCCTGGGTGCTGAACCGCTGATCGGTCCACCCAGAAATACGTCTCGTGGCAGACGGATATGGGTCGTACCCCTTCACCACAGCACCGATTGGCGGATCTGAAACGAGGTTGGCGACGAAGATACGGTCGCGCCTGTTCAGGCTGGTCAATTTCAACGTGTGGCTGAAAAGGTTGTCTCCGTCTTCCAAAGTGATGAGGTCAGTGACGCGAGCGTTGTGCGGGCCGCCATCGCCGCCGGTCATGTAGTTGCCAAGTTCGAAAAGGTTCGGTGGCCGGAAGATCGCGCCGCCATACTCGTCGATGAAGAAGACGTAGGCGAGGATGTCCTTGATGTACTTGATGCCGTCGATCAACGGCTTCTTATCCCAGATCTCCGGCCCAAGGTCCAGGCGCACCTCATCGTCCAGGCCGGTGTAACTCTGGACAATGGCGTGCGTGCCGGACTGCATGAAGTCTCCCCAGACGCGGCCTTGCGCGAGAACGGGGTCATCGGCTCCGGTGTAGGTGATGAAGGTTTTGGTGTTGTCGGTAGACAGAAGGAAGGTCCGGTCATCGTCCGGGCGAGGCCAGTAGAAGCCACCCCATGCAAGGAACGTCTTGACGATGTCGACGTAGTCGTCGTAGTTGCCAACGATCTTAGTGGTGTCGCCACCTTCAGCCTGAACAACTGAGGGCGTCCACCGCACGTCGTAGATGCCGCCACGGTACGGGTATGAACCGATGTTTGAATCGTAGAGATGATGCAAGGTAACCCGAATGGCTTCAACGCCATCCTGGTACCGGGCCGGGATCTGGAAGGTCTTCGTCTCGCCCTTCTTGATCTTCCCGAACCTCACGAACTTGATATCCGTATTGGCATCAGCGAAGTTCGGCTTGTAGGGGATCCGCTTCCGGCCACTCCATTCCCCACCCTGCTTGACGGAGATGTACACCGTGTATGGACCGCCCCAGACCTTCACCTGGACGCCTTCCACGTGAACAGCCCCTGGTGTAAGGCCCTGCACCCATTCGAACGCTGAAGTTGAGTCCTGGGACTGATTCCCGACGCTCATCCAAAACGATGTCTTGTCACCGTCGAAGGCTTCCCGCCCGTGATGCCCACGAACGGCGCCATTCGGCTGCACGTAGGGCTTGTCCCCGTCGACGAGACCCTTGCCGATGTAGGGAAGGTTCGAGTCCTTCTCGTACTCCAACTTGAACAGGCCTTGCGGATCCCACCGCTTTTCCTTGTTGTTGGACTGATCGGCCGTCTCCGGGTGGCGAACTTCCCACCGCATCGGGTAGTAGTCCTTCGGCACTACGGGAACGAACATGATCTGCTCCAGAAGTTCCCGGGCGAGATCACGGCATTCGATTGTCATACCACCATCTGCGTTAAGGGTGACCGTGTCGATCAGCCACACCCCAGATGGATACATGTTTGGATCCTTGTCGGCTGGCTTCGTTGGGTCGATGCCGTAGCCCTCGTACGTCCGGATGATGCGGTCAGGAACGATCCAGCCACGCCACTCGTTGCCCTCCAGGTCCCCGGCGCCTCGATCGAAAGAGAACCAGCCTGGTCGCTCCTGAACGATGTCGGCGGGCGTCAGGGCCTGCCCAATGGGGATGTTGATGGCGTTGACCAGTTCCATCGTCATCGACTGGACGTCACTGGCAACGCTGCGGTTGATGCTGATCGACTTGATGTTCGACAGTTCCCGCAAGTCGTGGGGCTGGCCGAAAACCATTGACGTGTATGTGTTGTTCCGAGTCCCCGTGTCATAGGTGATGTCGAAGCCAGGCCCGGACCACTTCTGAAGCATGAGCGGCTGAATGGTGGCACGCTGCCACGCCCGAGTCTCCCCAGTGCGGATTCGGTTCTGAATGCGGGCCAATGTCGTTGGCGTTACTTCTCTCACCAGATGCCTCCACCGTACTGACCAAGCATGAGCGCCTTCGCCTCATACGTGAACCGCCATGCCTCGATCGCTGATCGTCGTTCCGTGAACGTGATTCCGACGGGGAGGATCGAAAACGACCGAGCAAGGTGATCAGTCAAAGTGCATACGTGCTTACACCCCATCCAGGAGACCAGACTGTCATACATCGACTTGCCTCTTGAGTGGCCGCCAAACGTCCACTCAAACGGCTGCGGAACCTCGCGCGTCGTGACGATCTGGCCGCCCGCCCCTACCCCAGAGGTAGTCAACTGCTTCACGTTGAACACCGTCGCCATCGCATTCGGGTTGATGGGAAAGGTGTAGGTCGCGCTGGTCACCGTGTCGGTCAACGTCCATCGGATGAGAGTCATGACGCCATCACAGGCCCGGAGTAGATGAGAGCCTGCACGGTGTACTTATGCGCCCACGGGGCGTGCCGGAGGACCTCAGAAACGTGCATACCTGACATTAGCGCTGGATAGACCCGAAGTGGCTGCACGTCCAAACTTGTGAACGTCACAGTCCAGATCCGATTGCGGTGGTCCCTGAGGAAGAAGCGGCGGCCGATCTTCCGGTAGTTCGACAATGCGTCGAATTCGGCCTGCGTCTCCAACACGCCGCTGAAGGTCCATTCGTAGGCGCGAGCGGCTCCCTCCCAGATGTGGGGCACCCCAGCAGTGGTCTTGTCGACCAGGAAGTTCTGTGGCGCGTGCGGGCTGCCCATCTCGCTTGGGTTGGTGATGAAGGTGAAGTCTGGGAGGACTCCAGTCCCGGTGTACGGATCCTGGAGGCGCCAGTGACTCCCCGACGGGATGCTCGGCGCTGCGTCGCTTGGCGTCGTGACGGCGAGCGGCAACGGGTCGTTGAGCACAGTCAAGGTGCCAGTCGCGTGCACGGATCCCGCGTCCCCTGTGATGCTGTACGTGCCCGCGAGCAGCGGAGCCATCAGGCGAACATCTGTCGGGACGATAGACCCAGCAGCGTCAGACATCGCCGTAGCGATGGCTCCACCAGACATGGAGATGGTGACTGGCACGTTGGGCGGGAATCCGCCTCCATTGACGGTGATCGTCCCGGGGAGGTAGTTCACGGTTCCGCCGTCGACAGTGGCGCTTGACGTGACCGGTGTTGCGGTGAGGATGAACTCAGCGACACCGGATGGCGTAACAGCGCCCGCGCGGATGTAGTACAGGGTGTTTGCCTGCACGTTGAATGCTCCCGAATAGGGCACTTGGTTGAAGAGCGGGTCGAAGAGGTCTAGCGCTGACACGGCCCCCGAAGAAGCC
>Ga0208825_1001580_pt1 | contig 16798 bp, 17 predicted proteins | sample AD_UKC113_MetaG_FD_184450 | JGI IMG/M metagenome (GOLD analysis project Ga0208825, IMG submission 184450) | Active sludge microbial communities of municipal wastewater-treating anaerobic digesters from Hong Kong - AD_UKC113_MetaG (SPAdes)... | ecosystem: Engineered > Bioreactor > Anaerobic >...
CTTCTCATTTATCGATAACGTCCGGGTCCACTATGTCGGTGGAAAGTCCGCTAATCAGTACCGAGGGGCTGTTCCCCAAAGAGGTCTGGTTGTTGAAACAACCCTGGTTGAACGAACTCCCCACGCTCTCCTGGTGAATGTTGTTCTTGTCGGCGGTAAAAAACACGGTGCCGAAATTGAATTTCCCTCCGGACTGGTTATCAACAATAAAAGGCCCAATAATTAAAGGCACTGTAATCACTCCAGTTTTCAAGCTCTCCTGCGTGTCGTTCAAATCGTCTTCTACAGAATATGCAGACTGCGGGAATATTTCCACGACCGCCCGGGAACGGCCGTTTAAGGGAAAGCCGTTCAGGAAATCCGAAGGAGAACGGAACTACGGCTTTGAAAACCCGTTTCTCCCGCCCCCGTCCAGACTCCGCCGTTCTTTGCCGGGCGGTGGAATTGCCCCGTCACCGGAACCGAAAGAGCCGTCTCCCGCAGAGAGCTGAATCTTGTTGCAGGGCAGGCTGAATATAACATCTCCGATATTTAAAACCGCGCCCGAATGAATGCAGTTTATTTTAAAACTGCCGATCAGTATTTGCGCCACCGCTTATCACCCTAATCCAAAAACTGTGTCCGGGGGCCGTCCGGCTGCCTGTTCCGGCTTCCTTCCCGGCGGGTATCCGCAGTATCTTTATTGAACGTCATTACAGTATATTGCCGCAAATTTTCAACGGGCACTGCCGGCTGCTTTTTTCAATATGTTATGTTTACCTTGGGACCGCGGGGTTGCGGCCGCACCGGAGGTTTCTCCACCCTGTCGAAGGCGCATTGTTCGCGGCCGGGGCCGGGATACACCGTTCCGATATTCATCGTTCCTGAAAGGTTTTCGGTGGCGACAGAATCAATCCGGTAACTGGTCTCAATCTTTTCACATATGATTTTCTCCACCACGATTTTTTCAATTCTGACCATCTGTGGATCACTGATTTGCAGCTTAATCTCCCCGATTTGTCTTTCGAGATCCTGCAACTTGTCTGAAAGCCTGTCAAGACCCGACTTCCGGAAGAACAATTTTTTCAGTTTCAAACAAAAAAACTGTTTCATACTCACATATCCTCGACACGGTTTTCCCGGAGCGCGCATTCTTTATAGATGTTTATTCATTTTTCCAGCACGTAAAGACCGTACGGGCAAAAATGTGACCCGCTTCCCGGGATAACAACAATTCACCAATCCGGCCGGGCGAACATATGATATTGTTACAGAATCCGGCATCTCCGGCTTTGTTCAGTCTTGCCGGGCAAACCTGACCCTCCTGCGCATCCCGGCGCTTTTTTGCCAGCCGGCAAGAGTTAGTAACCGGAGGAGATACCCTTGACTTTCAATCAAAAAGATTTGCTCAAACTTGCCTTCGAGCTTTACGAAAAAACCAGGGAAACAGGACTGCTGGACGCCTGGAGCAGGAACAGCCTGGAATCGTTTCTGGAATTTATCAAAAACACCGGCTTTGAGGGCTTGATCTCCCGGCAAACCGGCAAATCACAGGAAGAACAGCAGAAAAAGGAGGCAAACGGCACCGGAACAGGCCGGGACGGTTCCTTCTGGAACCAGGAAACCGGCTTCACCCATCCCGACAAACCCGAGCCCGGCGCCTTAAATGAAAACGCCCCCCCGATTTCGATTTTCGAGACGGCCGGTCATGTTAATGTTCACGTTATTCTGCCTTATGCCGCCTCGCTGAATGACATAGCACTCTCCGTATCGGAGGAAACGATAGAACTGGATTTGAGCGGGCAGCCCGGCAAATCCTCCGGCAACGTCGATCACAAAGAGAACATAAAAAGGACAATACACCTGCCGGCGGCGGTGGACCCTTCCCGCACCGTGGCCACCTGCCGCAACAGGTTTTTGACCATAAGCGCACCAAAAAAGACCCGCCCTTCTTCAAAGAAGGTCCAGATCAAATTCGAGAGGTGACGGACCGGGCTTGACCCGCCCATCAAATAAAACCGCCCGCCGTTCAGGCAGGCGCCGCATAATCCTCGGCCTTATCTCCATCAGACAAAAACTCTATCCAGCCACACGAATCAATCAAGATCATAGCCGCTCATCTTCATCTCTTATTCCCGATATATCCATCCCCTTCAAAAAGCCTCTCATTTCCATAATCGGGACCTCCGGAACGAGATTTATCATTCCGCCTTTTAACACCACTCTCAACTTTTGACCGGCTTTAAGCTTGAGTTGATTTCTCACGGCACGGGGAATAACCACTTGAAATTTGCTGGATATGGTTACTTCGTTCAAAATTCCACCTGCTTTACCCCGCAGGTAATTATCGATGGCACCGGCTGCCCCCCTGCGGATTTCCCTTCCGTCCAGACAAAAATAACATCTCCCGCCATTTTTGCCAGGAGATGTTTCCTGCATTGCCTTTCATTAATTTAACGTAACGGGGGTCAGGCTTTACTTTGTTACTTTTTCGACATCTCTTTTACCTGACCTCGATCCCTAAAACAGCTTAATCAACAACTTTATCGGGCTCGGGAAAAAGTCGTCCATGGTCAGACCGTCCCAGAAAAAGTTTACATCTCCCGGCAACAGGTTGATCAGGGCATTCACCCCCCGTACCGAAAGCTCCTCCTCCGTTATGCGGACATACCAGACCCCCGCGTTCCGCAGCAGCCTTTCCTTGCGATAGCTCTCCTCACTTCTCAAGTGGGTGTTCGCGCCGACATCCACAGCCACCGGCCTGTTGCCCGTCCAAAAAGCGAAATCCACCCTGAACATCCGGGGAGGGTCATTCGCGATACCGTCCGCCCGCTCGCCGGGGGCGCCCAGGTAAGCTTGCGGCAGGGGCATCGGGGCGTAAAAGCACCATTCATAGTGGTTGAAAGGTATCGGCAGATCTTTTGGGTCCCTGCCCCTTTCATTCTCTCCCGGGGTCACCTGCTCATCCACTTTCCGAAAGTAAAGGTCCAGAAACCGGCGCCCGGAGCCGGTTTGCAGGCTGCTCTTCTCCTTCAGACAATCTCTTATGTAATACAAGGCCTCCCTGGGATTATCAATCAATATCAGAGAATCTATACTCTCCGGGAAAACTTCTCCTATACAGTTCAGCCTCAAAGGTCTTTTCGCGGGTCTGTAAATATGAACGCACGGACATTTGCTTTCCAAATATAAGGCTGCTGCCGACAAGCCGGCAACCTTGATTTTTCCGGCGTCCCATTCCGGACATCCGAACGGAATAATCAAGTGGTCCTCTATTTTTATCCTGACCGTCATACATACCTCCCCGTTTCATGGAGTCAGGCCGGTCCCCGAAAAAAACACCTCCCGTCTTTTTTCCGTCCGGAGGTGTCCTTTTGCAACAAACCGGCAAGCCGGGGCGCCCGGCGCTAGCCGTACCTGTAATTGATACCGAAGCCGCCCCTGGGGTACCGCCAGTCGATCGCGCCCTTTTTGGGGCAGACGGCCCGGCAGGTGCCGCACTCCAGGCAGCCCGCGTAATCAAAACTTATTTCGCTCTCCCCTTCCTTGACCGTATACAAACCGGCCGGACAGGCGAAGGTGCACGGCTTGTCCGCGCACGAGGCGCAGATCTCCCTGTTCAATACGATGTGGGCGTGTTCGTCGTCAACCGCGAATTTATCAATCCCCAGCAACTGTTCGATACTCAGGCGTTTCATAAGCTCCGCGCTCCTTTCCAGGAATCGCCGGCCAACTGCGCCAGGCTCACTCCGCTCTCTCTCACCCGGCTCAGCACCTTGCCGAGCAGGTGCGCCGGCGCACTCCCGTCTACCGTGAAGACTCCGCTGGCAATGCTTGCGGCCAACTGCGGGTACGCTGTGAACATGCGGGGGTTTTCCATGAATGCGGGGGCTTTGCGGTACGCCTCCAGGTCTCTGAATACGAAACTCTGCCTCAGCAACTGTTCGTACCGGCTCAGACCCCCGCGGCTGAAGTCGTTGCTCTCCCGCGCCTGCAGCACCGCTTTTGCCGCGGCTTCGCCGGACGCTACGGCAAAGTCCATGCCGCGCACTATATATCCCAAATTGAGCACGAACCCGGCGGCGTCGCCAACTACCAAAATCCCGTCCCCGCAAAGCTGCGGAACCATGTTCAACCCAGCTTCGGGCACCAGGTGGGCGGAATATTCCACCACTTCTCCGCCTTCGATGAGGGGGCTGACGTGGGGATTGTGCTTGAACTCTTCAACCAGCTCGCTGATCTTGTACCTGCCTTTCTGCAACTCTGAGGCAGTTACGACGAGCCCGAGGGACACGCTGTCTCTGTTGGTGTATAAAAACCCGCCGCCGCGCATCCCTTTGGTGCAGTCGCCCACGAACAACCGGGCCACGCCGTTGTTCCCCTCCACCTGAAACCGCCGGCTGACCTCTTCGGGGGACAGCTTGATCACTTGCTTGACTCCGGTGGCCACCTGGTGGGGGGTGAACATCTTGGCCAGACCGGCTTTCTGGGCAATGATTGAATTCACTCCGTCGGCGGCAATCACTACGTCGGCGAGCATCTCGTCTTCGCCGGCTCTTATCCCCACAACTTTCCCGCCTTCTACCAGCAGGTCGTCCACCAAAATGCCGCAGGCCAGCATGGCGCCGGCTTCTTCTGCTTTGGACGCGAGCCAGGCGTCAAACTCGGCTCTGAGCAGGGTGAATGAATGCCGGAAAGACCCGGCCCAGCCAAAATCCTGGCAACTTACGGTAACGCTCCGGCTGCCGCTTAAAAAGGTGACCTCTTCGCGGACTACGGCCCTCTCTACGGGCGCCTCTTCCCAAAAATTCGGCATGATCCTGTGCAGGGCGTGGCTGTACATCCGCCCTCCAAACATGTTCTTGCTGCCGGGCGCGGCCCCTTTCTCAACCAAAAGCACGTCCAGTCCTTCTTTGGCCAGCAGGTACGCGGCGGCGCTGCCGGCAGGCCCGGCGCCGACTACTATGACCGCAAATTTCTCTTCTCCCATGTTTTTAACACCACTTGACTCAGATTTTTAACGCGTTCTTCAATTCTTTAACCAGCTTGGGCACTGCGTCGTACAGGTCCCCTACGATGCCGTAATCGGCGGCGTCAAAAATGGGGGCGTTCTCGTCCCGGTTGATCGCCAGCACTACTTTGCTGTCGCGCATCCCGGTCACGTGCTGGATCTGCCCGGCCACGCCCACGCCAACGTAAAGCTCGGGCTTGACTTTTTTGCCGGATATGCCGATGTATACGTCTTCGGGCAACCATTGCAACTCTTCGGCCACGGGCCTGGAACACCCCACTTCGCCGCCGAGCACGCGGGCGAGTTCTTCGGCCAGCCCTATGTCTTCTTTCTTCTCTACGCCCCGGCCCACGCACACCACAACTTTGGCTTCGGTGATGTCAACCGTCTCCCGTACTTTGGGAGTCCTCTTGACTACGGTAACGGGACTGACGGACACGGGGGGAAGCTCTCTTACTTTCGCTTCTCTGCCTGCCTGGGGAACAGCGGGCTCGAATGTCCGGGGAGGCACGGCGGCCATCTGGGGCCGGGCGGCGCACACGACTGTCTGCACCGCGGCGCCGCCAAACAGCATCCGCTCCATTACGAGCTGCTTGTTCTCGTCCAGCCTCAAACCGGTGCACCCGCTGCATAAACCGGTGTCAAGCCGGGCGGCGATGCGGGCGGCCATCTCTTTGCCGCGCTGGGCGCCTCCTATGAGAAATATGTCGGGTCTTACGCGACCGGCTTCTTCCGCTATGACCGGCACGTATGCCTCCAGGGGCTGGTCCCCGGCCAGGGGAGGCAGCACCAGCACTTCGTCGGCGCCGTGGCTTGCGTATTCCTGGGCCAGCCCGGACTCCAGGGCAAAGGCAACCACCTGCGCGCCCAATTCACCGGCCAAACTGCGGCCGGCGTTTAACAGCTCCAGTGTCTGCTCGCGACTCTCTGCAAATATCCATATCTCCGCCATCTATGACCACTCCTTACGCTATTACTCCTTCTCTCAGCAATGCCTCGACTACTTTGCGGATGTCTTCCTCCCCGGTCCCGTATCTCAACCGCCGCCGCTCCATGACGGCCGCCAATACGCCGGTGGTCTTCAAACACGGACTGAATGTCCCCGCCAGACTGTCAAGCCCTATGTCTTCTACGGGCTTCTTGGCGGCGCCCAGAACCTGCTTTAAACTGGGTATCCGGGGAGTGTTGATCTCGGGCAGCACTGTCACCAGGGCGGGCAGTTGTATGCTCACTGCTTCGATCCCGTCGTCAAGCTTGCGCTCTGCCACTATCTTGTTCTCTTCTGCTACGTAGGTGAGTTTGTTTACATAGGTGGCGCACGGTATGCCGAGCTTCTCGGCCAGGGCGGGCCCCACCTGCTGGGCGTAAAGGTCGCTGGAACCTTCGCCGCAGATGATCAGGTCGTATTCCATTTTGCTGATCGCCGCGGCCAGAATGGACGCGGTCTGCCCGGGCTCAAGTCCTGTAAACGTCGGGTCGTTGATAAAACAGGCCTTCCCAGGCCCGCGGGACAGGGCGTCTTTGAGACACTGCCTGGCCCCGGACGGGGCCACGGTAACCGCAACCACGCTGCCGCCGTGCTCCTCCTGCAGCCTTACGGCTTCTTCTATGGCGTTGCGGTCGTAATCGCTGATCTTGTAACCAACTCGCTCGTAAATCAACTGGCGCGTCTTGGGGTCTGATTTGATGTCGGCTTCGTCCATTACCCACTTGAAACAGGCTATTGTGTTCAGCATATTGTCGCCTCTCTTACTTTCGCTTTGTATATATGAGAGAGAAAAGGGAGGTGTCTTAACGCAGCAAGCTGCCGGATATGACCATCCTCATCACTTCGTTGGTGCCTTCGTAAATCTCGGTGATCTTGGCGTCGCGGTACAACTGCTCTACTTTGTGACCTTTGATGTAACCGATGCCGCCGTGAATCTGAATGGCTCTGTTGGTGTGCCTGGCGGCGCACTCGGACGCGAACAGCCTGGCCATGGCGGCTTCTTTGCTGTAAGGCCGCCCCTGGTCGTAACACCAGGCGGCGTAGTAAGTCAAAAACCTGGCGGCTTCCACGTCGGTGGCCATGTTGGCGAGCATCCACTGAATGGCCTGGAACGATGAGATCGGCTTGCCAAACTGCACTCTCTCCTTGGAGTACGCTACGGACTCGTCCAAAGCGGCCTGGGCGATACCCAAAGCCTGGGCGGCTATCCCAATCCGCCCGCCGTCAAGGGTGGACATCGCGATCTTGAACCCTTCGCCTTCTTTGCCCAACAGATTCTCTTTGGGTATCCGGCAGTCTTTCATGATCACTTCGGCGGTCAGGGAACCGCGTATGCCCATCTTGTTCAAATGCTTGCCAATCTGCAGACCGGGCGCGTCGGCGGGCACGATGAACGCGCTGATGCCCCTGGCTCCCTTGCTCCTGTCGGTGGAAGCGAATATTACCAGCACTCCTGCTACCGGCGCGTTGGATATGAACATCTTGGTGCCGTTCAATACGTATTCGTCTCCGTCCAGCACCGCGGTGCTCTGGCCGGATGCGGCGTCGGTCCCGGCGCCAGGCTCGGTCAGGGCGAACGAACCCAATATCTCGCCCTTGCACAGGGGCACCAGCCACTTCTTCTTCTGCTCCTCGGTGCCGTACTTGAAGATGGGAAAACTGGCCAGGGACGTGTGACACTCAAGGGTGAACCCGGTGGTGGCGCAGGCGCGGGACAACTCTTCGAGCACGATGATGTAGGTCAAATAGTCGGAACCGGCTCCGCCGTATTCCACGGGATAGGGTATGCCCGTCCACTCCTGCTCGGCCAGCCTCTTGACGGTCTCCATCGGAAAATACGCTTCCTGGTCGACTTTCTGCGCTATGGGATCTACGTACTTCTCGCAAAATTCTCTTACGCTGGCGCGCACTAACTGCTGCTCTTCGGTCAGTTGAAAGTTCATGGGCTATCTCCTTTCGTGATTTGTTCTGCAGGGATGTTCTGCTGTCTTGTTCCCTATCGTCAACGGCTTTTTTATGCCGGCCGGGGGCTTTGGGCCCCCGGCCGCGGAAATATCCCGGTCAGACTGTGTACTGACCGGCTTAAGAAACGCTATTTCTTTTTCTTTTCAGGCTCGGTAACGTTTTCGGTGATGCCCGCAATCTTGCTGGCGTATTCGGCGTACTTGTCGATAGGAGTGAACGCTCTTACGACAAGCTTGGCGCCGTCAGGCGAACCACCGCCGTGCATGCAGCCGGGAACACCCGCACCAAGGGTGAGCCATTCCGACAGCCTGGCCGCACGCGCCCTGGTCTCGGCGCTGAAGCGCACGCTTGCCTTGACGACTTTCTGTAGAATGCCGCCGTATTTCGGATCCTGGAAGTCTTTGTAGGAGGGGAAGCAGCCGGTTTCCACTATGCCGCCGCCGATGTCCTGGCAGAGGCGCTTGGTTTCGTAGGGCAGGGTTGCCACATGCACCTTGTTGGTATGCGCCATGAGCGAATCGGAAATCCAAACACCCGCCGGGTGCTGCTTGCCGAGAGCCATTGCGCCGATACCCACACCGTAGGTGGTTTCGTTGTTGACGGCCATGTCGATTATCTTGTTCATGAAGGTGCTAGCCGCGAGACCGTTGGCCCTGGCCATCAAGGCGCCGGCGCCGATCATCACGTCGCCCTGCCCGGCCACGCAGGCGCCGATGCAGGCCCGGTAGTTGGCCGTGAAGTACTCGATAACTTTGCCGCTGTACTTGTATTCCTTGCACATGAATACCCGGTCGTTCGGAACAAAGCAGTCTTGGAAAATCAGGTAAGCCTGGGTAATGCCCGTTTCCGGAATATCCCAACCCTCTTCAAATTCCCTCGTGTCGCTGGGACGCCGCGTCTCAACGATGGTGAGGCCTTCAATGTCGCGCGGAACAACGCATACCACCGCGAAATCCTTGTCTTCCTCCCTGTAGCCGCTGCCCGGCAGGATGAAGATTTCGTTCGAGGCGGCCACGCCGCAGATCATTGCTTTGACACCGCTGATCACGATGCCGTCGCTGCGGACTTCTTTGATGTGCACGTTGGTATCCGGCTCAGGCTGCTGGGAGGGCCTCAGGCTGCGGTCGCCCTTGGCGTCCGTCAGTGCGCCCGCCACCACCAGGGCGTTTTCCTGGGCATAGAGAATCCACTTTTTAAGGCGCTCAGAGTAGTTGGTTCCGTATTCCTTGTCGATTTCGTAGGTAACCGCGGTCATCACGTTCAGGCTGTTCCAGCCTACGCACAGCCCGCCCGCGCAAGTGCCGGTCTTGCGGTACATGGCCCGTTTCAGCTTGGAGTTGCACATGATCTCTTCCAGGTTGGTCATCAAGGTGGTCCAGCGGTGCACTTTTTCCCCGGTGAAGGATGACACGGTTGTAAAGATGTCGGCAAACTCGGGATCATAGGAGGCGTCAAAAGCTTTCGCATGGCTCTCGACAGTACGGCGGGTAGCCGGGTCGGTAGTCACGTCTTCAATTAGTTTTCCGAATTTGTAAATGTTGGGCCGCATTGCCTTCAGTGATTTGAGGTAGTCCTCTCTGGTCTTGAGTCCCATTTTTTTTCCCCCTTAAATTTTTTTGCTCACCCGCAAGACCTTGGGATTAGCGCACGTTATTCAATTGTCCAGCTATTTTTTAGCCTTGGCCAGAATCTGATCTTTGATGCCCATCGGGGCGTCCATAAAGATCCGGGCGTCCATCTGTTTCAGGTCCGGAGCTATCAACGGTTTGTACTCCATTTGCGCCAGCACGTCTCTTTCCAGGTCCACCCCCGGCGCTATTTCAACTAATGTGACTCCTTCCGGCCGCAGTTCAAACACCGCCCGCTCAGTCACGTACATGATCTTCTGCCCGCTCGACCTGGCGTAATCACCGCTGAAAGTGATGTGCTCCACTTTGTTGACCAGCTTCTTGATTTTACCCTCATTGACGATGTTCAGCTTTCCGTCTTTGATCTCCAGCTTCAGTCCGCCTGCGGTCATGGTTCCGCAAAATACCACCGTCTTGGTGCTCTGGGTGATGTTGATGAACCCGCCGGCGCCGGCTATGCGCGGACCGAATTTGCTCACGTTGACGTTTCCGTTCTTGTCCATTTCCGCCATTCCGAGCACTGCCAGGTCCAAGCCGCCGCCGTCATAAAAGTCGAACATATAGGGGTGATCAATCATGGCCTCGGGATTTACCGCCGTACCGAAATACACGCCGTTTAACGGTACGCCGCCGATGACTCCGGGCTCAACCGTCATTATCATACTTTCGCTGATGCTTTCTTCAGCCGCCACCACACCAACGCCTTCCGGCATGCCGATGCCGAGGTTTACTACCGCGTTCGGCACCAGTTCCATGGCGCATCTCCGGCAGATAACCTTTCTTTCATTCAGCGGAAGCGGCTTGACGCTGCTCAGCGGCACTCTCGTTTCCCCGCAAAGACTGGGGTTGAACTGTTCCCCCATGGGAATCTGCCAGTGGTTCTCCGGCTTGGCCACGACAATAGCGTCTACAACCACCCCCGGGACTTTAACCATCATGGGGTGCAATGTACCGGCTTTGGCCACCCTTTCGACCTGGGCGATTACTTTTCCGCCGGAACCTTTGGCTGCCAGTGCTACAGTAAGAAATTCCAGGGCAATGCCCTCTCTCTCGATGGAGATATTGCCGTTTTCATCAGCGGTTGTGCCGCGAATAATCGCAACGTTTATAGGATACGCCTTGTAGAACAGGTATTCTTTACCGTCGATTTCAACCAGTTTGACGTACTCTTCATGACTGATGTCGTTCAATCTGCCGCCGGTTTCCCTCGGGTCAGCAAATGTCCCCAACCCAACGTGCGTTACAATCCCCGGTTTCTTTCCGGCAATTGCCCTGAACAGGTGCAACACTACACCCTGGGGAAGGTTGTATGCCTCGATTTTGTTTTCCACGGCCAACTTGATCATGTCCGGCTGAAGCGCCCAGTGACCGGAAACGACTCTCTTAACCAAACCTTCTTTCGCCCAGCGGTTTAGTCCCCATTTGGACTTTCCGTCATTCTGACTGGCTCCGTGAGTAAGAGTTAAATTTCTTGGCCTACCCGTTTCCAAAAAGCTTTTTTCAACTGCCGCCGAGATTTCTTCCGGGTGGCCCATTCCGACGAATCCTGTAATAGCTACCGTATCACCGTCTTTGATCAGCTTTACTGCCTCTTCGGCAGACATAAATACAGCCAAACCTCAACACCTCCTGTTTTTTAAATTGCGGTCTTTTTTTAAGGCATCACCTCGATGTATGCATAAAGTTTTTCAAAGACCCGTCAACATTGCACAATGTATCCGCAAATTTCATGCCACAGTCCTTGAAGCCGTGAAAAAAACAGCGGAAAAAGAATGGCAAAAAAAGACTCCGGAAGATGCAAATAGGCATCAGCCAGAGCCGTTGCGCAGTTATTATCAGTTTTGATAAGAATGCAGATACGCATCGCTTGATGTCATATCGCATTTCCCCGCATTAAAATGGTGCCCTTGTAATAGTGCTAAAAAAATTTGCACGCAAAACCGGCGGCAAATCTCAAATCTAAAAAAGCTTCACATGATGCGATCAATCATCATGTGAAGCTTTGCACAAATTGCCGAACCTCGCTTCTTATGCCGGCTGAAGGCACTTTATGTCTTGCAGGCAAAATGACATCACCGATGACGTATTACATAACAATATCCTCCAGAAAATCCTCGACGCCGGTCAAATTGTATTTCTTGGCTTTCCGCACGATCGTAGACTGATCGACTTTCAATACACTGGCGGCTTTTCTCGTGCTTTTATATTTTTTCAGCGCCTGCTTTATAATTTGTTTCTCCAGGTGCTCGACCGCACTCTTCAAAGGCATTTGTTCCGAAAAAACCACGTTTATTTCGGAGTGAGCATTGTTTTTTATGGCTGACGGCAGGTGACTGGTTCCTATTTTTTTGTCCTCCGTCATTACCACCATTCTCTCAATAACGTTTTCCAGTTCGCGAATATTCCCCGGCCATGAATATTCCATAAAACTGTCGATGACTTCTGAAGAAAGATACTTGTTGAAACGGTATTTCTCGTTGATCTTTTCCAAAATGTGCAGGGCCAGAAGCGGTATATCCTCCTTGCGCTCGCGCAGGGGAGGAATCTCAATGGATACCACGTTGAGCCGGTAGTAAAGATCATCCCTGAACTTCCCCTGCCTGAACATTTCCAGGAGATCCTTGTTGGTTGCGGAGATTATCCTGGCGTCAACCGGGATCGGTGTTAGACCGCCCACCCTCAGCACCTCGTGGTTCTGCAGAACCCTCAAGAGCTTCACCTGTAGGTTGGGAGGCAGTTCTCCCACTTCATCCAGAAACAGAGTGCCCTTTTCGGCAAGTTCGAACAAACCGGGTTTTCCCTGTTTCAAGGCTCCGGTAAAGGCGCCGGGCTCGTAACCGAAAAGCTCGGATTCCAGCAAATTCTCCGGGATGGCGCCGCAGTTGATTTTTATCAGCGGCCCCTTTGAGCGGTGGCTCAAACAGTGAATGTAGTTGGCAATTACTTCCTTGCCGACCCCCGACTCGCCGGTAATAAGAATGGTCGAATCCACCTTGGCGACCTGCGCGGCTATTTCCAGCACGCGCTTGGTTTTCGGGCTGGAGGCGATAATGTTGTCGTGTTTTATCTGCTGAATGCGTATATGCTCCAGTTCTGCGGCGTATTTTTCGTTGAGCTGCTGTGTTTGCTCCAGTTGATCCTTCAGGTTTACTATTTCCGTGATATCCCTAACATTAACCACGACCCTCTTTATTTCCCCGTTGTCTCCGAAAATCGGAATGCCGGTGGCCATGATCTTCTGACCAACTTTGTCTCCGCCGGTCATTTTCAACATGATGGTGACTTCTTTTCTCGCTTCAAGGGCTCTTTCTGCGGCAGATTCGGAATAGAAGCCCTGCTCCACCAGGTACATTGCAGTCTTCCCGACCACAAAATCCCTGCTCATTCCGCATATGCGCTCCCAGGCGCTGTTCACCATCAGCACCGTACCCTGTCCGTCCGTAATAAATATCCCGTCGTGGGAAGCCTCAATCACTTCCTGCATTTCACCGGCCAGGCGCCTGACCTGAAAAACGTCCATCTGTTCAATGCTTTCCAATTCCCTGGTCTTTATGGTGAAAAAATAAGGATTGTCTCCCCCGTTTTTCGGGTTTGTGCTTTCGCTGATCATCTTAAACCTCCTTTGACTCTTCCAAAACGCGCGGCCGGTAAAACCACTTCAGCGATGGATAAATAAATATGATTTTCTTTATTGCAAAAATTGAGCCAGAATATGCGATTTCAAATAATTTTAATAATTTTTTATAAGCCAGTCAATCCGCAATTTATGTTAAATACGTCAAAAAGCACTGCACGAAAAGCATCACAGAGGCGAAAGGGAAATTCCCTCCGGCTTAATGCATGTTTTGTAAAAAAACCGCAGAAGGCGCTCCGCAAAGCGGTGTGCCTTCTGCGGTTAAAAAGCGGCCGCGGGTTCCGGCGGCGTATTCAGCATTTCTGTCCAAAAACTCGACATTCCGTCATTAGTGAAGGTTTTGCCCGCAGCAGGAACCGGGAGTGCACCTGTCGGCCGCCGGGCATTCTTCTGTTTCGGACTTGCCGGAACACCTGGAGTCGTCGCCGGCCGGCTTCCCCACAGAACTGGGCAGGAAGGGAGCCGAGATCAGCTTCTTCAAATTCCGGCTGCCGCAGTTCGCGCATTCCGGTTCATTGTCCTGTCCGGGCAGTTGCAGGACTTCAAAAACCTTGCTGCAGTCGTTGCACTTGTACTCAAATATTGGCATGACAAACCCCTCCTTTTTTGTTGAGACCGTGAACCTTTTCGACGGCCGTCAAGAAAATCCTCCCGGGAACTGCATAAAAACGGTCGTTCTTATGCCTTACTTTTTGGGCAGCGCCCTGTCACCGCTCACTCCCCGGTTTTCGCGCCGGCAGCGTCTACCGCTTGCTGCGGCGCTGTAATACAGTTCGCTACCGGCGAAGGCGTCGTTCTCGTCTTGGGGTGAGCCCCGGCACGATGACCTTGGGTACGGCCTATCACCACTATGGTTGCAACCACCCTGTATTTATACATTATTGACATTCCTTCCGTCAAAATTTCGCCTGTTGCGTTTCCTCACATAACGATAAAAAATCCGGAATTTTGTCTCCTTCGTGAATGATCTTTACTTGACTGAATATAATAAAAACATGAGCAAGCACAGATCTCACGTGGACAGAAAAAGAAATGAATACGGCAACGCAGTCGCCAGAATGCGCCTGGAGCAAATGGAACGCATAAACAAGAGCGCTCCCCTGGTCAAATACAACCTGGAAGGTTCTTCGGGCAAGTTTGAAGTGTACAACCCAAACAAGAAAAAAGGCCGGAAAAGCAATATAATTCTATAAAACCCCACCGGGGGGTTTTTTATTGAAAAACCTGTCGCTGAATAAAGGTTTTTCGCCTCGCAAGTTTAATTATTTTATAGTAACACGGACAATACTTGTCAGCGAGGTGCTCTTATGAACGGTGAAGCTCTGCCAAAACTGCTCTCCCATATTTCATACTTTAACGGCCTTGATGAAACTTATTTGACAAAGCTTGCGTCGGAGGGCAAATTTGTTAAATACCAGAAGGATTCCGTCATTTTCAAACAGGATGAAGCAGGTTCCTCCCTTTATATCATAATTCTCGGAAAAGTCAAGGCAATGAAAAATTCCGGCAGGTCAACCATGCTTGACAGACTCAATTGCTTCGGTGAATTGTCGTTTTTTGACGGCGGCGCCAGGGAAATTACCGCAGTTGCCGGAAGCGAACTCGTCCTGTTCGAAATACAGCGACGGTCTTTTATCGATTTTCTCAAAAACAACCCCGAGGCTGCCCCGGTAATTGTAGGGAACCTGGGCAGGGAACTGAGAAAAGGAAAACACAGCCCCAAAAAAGAAGGTTTTGAAAGCGCCATCGAAATCCCCATTTACGACGCGGGCCAGGCGGAAAACTGCACGGAACCGGAAGAAATGTACTACAAAAAAGAGTTTAAATGCCCGTTTTGCGGCAACGCCTTTTCTACGACAAAAGTCAGGTCGAAATATGTCAAAGTAATAAAAATGGATGACGACCTGTGCAATCACTACGAGTCGGTCAACCCGCTGTTTTACGAGATAAACGTATGCCCGGGCTGCGGCTACTCTTTCAACGACGAAAACAGCGGGCCGGTCAGTGACAAATCCATGGACGAAATTGAGAAAAATCTCCGGTCTGCGTGGCGGGAAAGAGATCTTACAGGGATAAGGAGCATCGAGCAGGCTGCCGAATCATTCAAGCTGGCCATCATCTGTCAAATGGCCCGCCGGGTCAAGGATTCCCAGAAAGGCATGCTGTACCTTAAACTCGGCTGGCTATACAGAGCGCTGGAAGACAAGAAAAATGAGAGGGTATGCCTTACAGAAGCGGTAAAATTTTTCACTTCTTCCTTTGAAAAAGAGCATTTCAATGATCCGAAATCGGAAATCAATATAATGTATCTTATCGGCGTGCTGAACAGAATAATGGGGAACTTTAAAGAAGCATCGATCTGGCTGGACAGGGTCCTCAGACACCCCATGAAAAACAGCTATTCGGGAATAGTCAACAGGGCCAGGGACAACTGGCACATCTTGAGAGAAGAAATGAAAAAACGAAATGCCGCCGGTGAACAACAGGTATAGTACAGTGCCTCCCAACCGGCCGCGAGTCGCCTTCACTTGAAGACAGGTATGGAACGGTAAGACAATTCCGCGACTTGCCTTTCACAGATTTCGGCAGCTTCGGGGAAACCTGACCGGCTTCCCCGGATCTGCCGAAGTTCTTTTTGCAGTTGCAGGACCTGACCGGCGCCTCATTTTTCAGGTCCGCAAATTGTCTTCAACAGCCTCAAATTCCCCCATGCTTTGATGCCGTTCAAACTTGCCCCTCGCAGAACAAAATTCAAAAAAAATATTAGTACAACAAAAGAATTTACACACTACACAAAGATTTCGCACGGTTAATTTATATTACCAACTTTTTTAAAAAGTATGTTTGAATCTCATAATAATCATATTTTTCCTAAATAATTTGTTTGGAAAAAATAAAAAATAAAAATAAATTGTTTGATTACAACACACATAATCTGCTACTGCTGCGGTTAATTACCTGGCATAAAACGTTTTTGTGAGGAAACTCTAATGATAGACAATTAAATAAGATAAATTAATAAAAAGGAGGTGTAACTTGATGCCGCGCAATACTAATACGAAAGTGGTGCCCGGAGCTCGTCCCGCCCTGGATCAAATGAAATTCGAGGTGGCCAATGAACTCGGCATCACAAATTACGCACAGGTTGACAAGGGAAGCCTGCCCAGCAGGACCAACGGTTATGTAGGCGGCAACATCACCAAGAGGCTGGTGGCCCTTGGAGAGGCTGCGTTGATGAACAATGCCCAGTCGGCCATCGGGGCTACGGCTCAAATCGGTCTTGAAAGACCGCAAGGATAAATTCAGGCAGGCTTAATATGCAGCCTTCCTCTAAAATGCATCCGGACAGTAAGAGGGTTAATTAATAACCCTCTTATTATCTTTCCGGATTATCTTTATGGGTTTTTTGGCTTTCAATATATTTCTCCGCCGCCACGGCCGCGGTCGCCCCATCAGCAACAGCCGTTACAACCTGGCGCAAAAGTTTCCGCCGCACGTCACCCGCTGCGAAGAGGCCGGGGCAGTCGGTCGCCATGTTGTCGTCGGTGATCACATACCCCCGATCGTCCAGCGCCGCCAAATCCGAAACCAGT
>Ga0208825_1001582_pt1 | contig 16772 bp, 17 predicted proteins | sample AD_UKC113_MetaG_FD_184450 | JGI IMG/M metagenome (GOLD analysis project Ga0208825, IMG submission 184450) | Active sludge microbial communities of municipal wastewater-treating anaerobic digesters from Hong Kong - AD_UKC113_MetaG (SPAdes)... | ecosystem: Engineered > Bioreactor > Anaerobic >...
TCGGCAATGACGATACAAGCCCGCGAGCGCTTGCGGCGTTGTCGCAAGGTCAGCAGACCCGGTCAAATGCCGGGGCCGACGGTCATAGTCCGGATGCAAGAAGACGGCCGCACACGTCCGAATGGGATGTGCGTGTTTCCGTTCGTCCCGAGGTGATGGGTTTTTTGGGAGAACGATGGCGTGTTTACCGGTTTGATCGAAGGCGTGGGCCGCTTGGCCGCACGCGAGCCGCGTGGCGGTGATGCACGCATGACCATTGACGTTGGGAGCCTGCCGTTTGCCGATGTGCAACTGGGCGAAAGCATTGCGGTCAATGGCTGTTGCCTGACGGTGGTCGAATTCGATGCCGCTTCGTTTGCAATCGATGCCTCGAATGAAACCCTGGCGCTGACCACGCTGGGGCAAATGACGATCGGTACGCCGGTGAATCTGGAGCGTGCGATGCAGCCCACCGACCGCTTGGGCGGGCATTTGGTCAGTGGCCATGTGGATGGGTTGGCCACCGCCGTACAGCGCTGCGACGATGCGCGCGCGGTGCGTTGGCGGTTCGCGTTGGCCAAGCCGCTGCTGCGCTACATCGCGCACAAAGGTTCGGTGTGCGTGGATGGCGTGAGCTTGACGGTGAATGCGGTGGATGACGCCGGGTTTGACGTCGCGTTGATTCCGCACACCGTGGCACACACGGCATTTCATGCGCTGGATGTGGGGCATCACGTGAATATCGAAGTGGACTTACTGGCGCGTTATGTGGAGCGCCTAAACGCAACAAAGGACTGGACATGAGTTTTGCAAGCATCCCCGAATTACTGGACGAACTCCGCGCTGGCCGCATGGTCGTGGTGGTGGACGATGAAGACCGCGAGAACGAAGGCGACCTGATCATGGCCGCCGAGCTGGTCAAGCCGTCCGACATCAATTTTATGGTGACCCACGCACGCGGCTTGGTGTGTCTGTCGCTGACCCGCGAGCGCTGCGCGCAGTTGGGGCTGAACCCGATGGTGCGCGACAACACCTCGCAGCACCACACCAATTTCACAGTCAGTATCGAGGCGGCCGAAGGCGTCACCACCGGCATCAGCGCGTACGACCGTGCGCATACGGTGCGCACTGCGGTGCGTCCGGATGCCAAGCCCGCCGACCTCAACCAGCCGGGGCATATTTTTCCGTTGATGGCGCAGCCCGGCGGCGTGCTCAACCGCGCCGGGCATACCGAAGCGGCGGCGGACTTGGCCTTGCTGGCCGGGTTTGAACCGGCTGGCGTGTTGGTGGAAATCCTCAATGCCGATGGCAGCATGGCGCGCCGCCCGCAGTTGGAAGTGTTCGCGCGCGAGCATGGCTTGAAGATTGGCTCCATCGAAGGGCTGATCCGCTACCGGCTGGAAACCGAACACACGGTGGAGCGCATCGACAGCCGCAGTATTGACACTGACCACGGCACCTTCACCCTGCATACCTATCGCGACCGCTTGAGTCGCGGGTTGCATTACGCGCTGGTGCGTGGCGAGGTGGCGGGGGATGCGCCGGTGCTGGTGCGCGTGCAACTGCAAAACCCGTTGGCCGATGCCCTGCATTGGCGGCGCGATGATTTTGGCCCGCTGACCGGCGATGTGCTGGCGCTGCTGGCGGCCAGCGAACGCGGTGTGTTGGTGCTGTTGGGCGATGTGCCGGAGGCCGAGGCCATCTTGGCGCGCATTCGCCAGCAACCGGCAGCGGCGGCCTCGAAAGCCGGTGCGTTGGCGCAGTGGCGGCGCAACGGTGCCGGTGCGCAAATCCTGGCCGATCTGGGCGCGCGCCACCTGCGCGTGCTGGGCACCCCGCGTCGGCAAGTCGGTTTGGCCGGCTACGGGCTGGAGGTGGTGGAATACGTGGCGCTGCCGGCGCGGTAAACTGCGCAGCCCCCAAGCCCGATGGCCCTTATGTCGCATTACGAAGGCGATCTGCGCGTGCAGCCTGACGCGCGGTTTGCAATTATTGCCAGCCGCTGGAACCCGCGCATCACCGATGCGCTGGTGGCGTCGGCGCGGGATACGTTTATCGCCAATGGGGCCGATGCCGCACAGTTGGTGATCGTGCGCGTGCCCGGTGCGTGGGAGCTACCGGTCTTGGCGCACACGTTGGCGCACAGCGGGCGTTATGCCGGCATCGTGGCACTAGGTTGTGTGGTGCGCGGCGACACCCGGCACTACGAACAAGTGGCCGATGGCGCTTCCAACGGCTTGATGCAGGTGGCCTTGCAAACCGGCGTGCCGGTGCAAAATGGCGTGCTGGCAGTGGAAACATTCGAGGATGCGTTGGCGCGTGCCGGCGGCAGCCATGGCAACAAAGGTGAAGAATGCGCATTGGTCGCCATCGAAATGGCGGATCTGCGCCGCAAGTTGCAGGAGCAAGCATGAACAAGCACCACCACCGTCGCCCCGATGGCATCGACCCCGTGGCCCGTTCGCGTTCGCGCCGGCGTGCGTTGCAGGCCATTTATGCGTGGCAAATCAACCACGCCGACGAGCGCGGCTTGATCGCCCAATTCGCGCACGAGCAAGCGCATGAAGTGGCCGATCTGGAGTATTTCGAAGACCTTGTGCGTGGCGTACTGCGCCATGTCGATACGTTGGATTCGGCATTGGCCCCGCACCTGGATCGCGGCATCGACGAGGTGGACGCGATCGAGCGCGCCGCGCTGCGTATCGCCGCCTACGAGCTGAGCCATCGCCCGGACGTGCCGTATCGTGTGGTCATCAACGAGGCCATCGACTCCACCAAGCGCTTTGGCTCCGAACACGGCCACACCTATGTCAACGGCGTGCTTGACAAGGCTGCGGTGGCGCTGCGCAGTGTGGAAGTCAGGAAGTAAGCGCGCTTGCCGCAGCGCCGGTCATGCATGAGTTCGATCTGATCGCCCGCATCCGCGCGCGTGCCGCTCTGCGCGGTGACGTGGTGTTGGGCATTGGCGATGACTGCGCGCTACTGGCACCGCCCGCTGGGATGCAGTTGGCAGTGACGATGGATACGCTCAATGTGGGCGTACATTTCCCCGCAGACACCGTGCCGTATGACATTGGCTGGAAAGCGCTGGCAGTGAACCTGTCCGACCTTGCGGCGATGGGCGCACAGCCGGCGTGGTGCACCTTATCGTTGTCGCTGCCGGGTGCGGACGCAGTATTTTTGGATGGCTTTACCGATGGTTTTCTGACGTTGGCCAAGCAGCATGATTTCGCGCTGATTGGCGGCGATACCACCCGTGGCCCGTTGTCGATTTCCGTCACGGCACACGGCCTGGTCGCACCCGGTAGCGCGCTGCGGCGTACGGGTGCGCAAGTGGGCGATGACGTTTGGGTCAGCGGCACCCTAGGCGATGCCGCCGGCGCGCTGCGGCAATGGCAGCAAGGGGATGCGATGACGCCGGTGCTGCGCGAACGCCTCGACCGGCCTATCCCGCGCGTGGCATTGGGCCGTGCACTGCGCGGACTTGCGCACGCGTGCATCGATATTTCCGATGGCCTGCTGGCCGACCTTGCGCATATCTGCAATTCCAGCGGCGTGGGTGCGCAGATCAATGTGGATGCGCTACCCGCCAGTGCGGCATTGCGGGAGGCGTTCGATGTGGCCACGTGCCGTGTGCTGCAAGCCAGCGGTGGCGACGATTACGAGCTGTGCTTTACCGCGCCACCAGTGCAGCGGGATATGCTTCATGCGCTGTCGCAGACGTTGAATTTGCCGCTCACCCACATCGGTGAAATCGTGACGGGCACAGGCGTGTGTTGCGCGGGTGTGGACGTGGCGGCAGCGGGTTATCAGCACTTCGCTTGAACTTCATCCGGCAACACTTTTCCCGGATTCAAAATGCCCTCCGGATCCAGTGCGTGTTTGATCGCCCACATGGTGGCGAGTGTGGCGGGCGTGAAGGCCTGCGGCATGAAGTCGCGCTTGGCCAGTCCAATGCCGTGCTCGCCGGACAGTGCGCCGCCCAGCGCAAGCGCCAGCTCAAAAATTTGCGGCAAGGCGTTGTAGGCGCGTGCGGTCTCGTCGGCATCGTCCGGGTGGTAGAGGATGTTGACGTGCAGGTTGCCGTTACCGGCGTGGCCGAAGCAGACAATGGGCAGGTTGGCCGCATCGGCAATGGCTTCAACACCTGCAACAAGATCGGGGATGCGCGACACCGGCACCACCACGTCCTCGTTGATCTTGCCGGGCGCAATACTGCGCAGCGCGGGTGACAGTGCGCGTCGCGCGGCCCACAGTGTGTCGCGGGAGATGCCGTCTTGCGCCACGTCCATGTCGATCACGCCGTCGCCATCGGCGGCTGCGCCGAGTGCGACGAGCATGTCGGGCAAGGCATCGACACTGCCGTCGGCTTCAATCAATAACATCGCGCCTGCGTCCGGCACGTTGCTGCCGTTGTGGCGCAGCAGGGCAAGGCTACGGCGGTCCATAAATTCCAGCATGGCCGGCACCACCGGCTGCGTCATCAGCCGCGACACCGCCGCCGCCGCCGCGCTGGCATCACGATAAAACACGCGCAGGCCAGCCTGTGCTTGCGGGCGCGGGGTGAGCTTGAGCGTGGCTTCGACAATGATACCCAGCGTGCCTTCGCTGCCAATCAGCAGATGGGTCAGGTCATAGCCGGAGGCATCTTTGGTGTACGCGCCGCCCACTTGGATGATCTCGCCACTGCCGGTCACCGCCACCAGCCCCAGCACGTTGTCGCGGGTGGTGCCGTATTTTACCGCACGCGGGCCGCCGGCATTGGTGGCCAGGTTGCCGCCAATGCTGCACATCTCCGCGCTGGACGGGTCGGGCGGCCAGAACAGGCCGTGTGGTTGCAATGCTTGTTGCAAATCACCATTGAGGACACCCGCTTCCACCACCGCACAGCGGTCGTGTGGATGCAGTGCGGTGATGCGGTTCATGCGCATCAGTGACAGCACGATACCGCCTTGCGTGGGCACCGCCGCGCCGGTGGTGCCGGTGCCCGCACCACGCGCGACGATGGGGATGCGATGCGCGCGGCAGGCGCGCACGATGGCGGCCACCTGCTCGCGCGTCTGCGGCAGCGCCACGGCATCGGGCAGGGCGTGGCGACGGGAGTCGTCGCTGGCATGGGCATCGCGGGTGGCGGCATCCACATGCCAACCGTCGCCTAGCAGGGCGGCAAGTTCGGTAATCAGCGCAGCGGGCAGGGCCATCGGATTTAGCACTCGTCGGCGCGAAACGCATCGCGCAGCCAGTCCAGTTGCGGTGCAGTCGGCACGCCGCTGGCAGCGATGACATCGAACCGGCAGGCCGCTTGCGCGTAGTGAGGATGTTGCGAAAGCCACACCTGCGCGGCGTGTACCAGTTTGCGGCGCTTGTTGGCATCCACCGACATCGCGCTGCCGCCGAACCCGGCGCTGGCGCGGTAGCGCACTTCCACAAACACCACGCTGCTGGCATCGCGCATCACCAAATCCAGCTCACCGCCGCGGCTTTGCGCATTGCGCGCCAGCAGTTGCAGCCCGTGGGCTTGCAAGAAATGCAGCGCTGCGGCTTCCACCGCATCGCCACGCGCACGTCGATCAAGCGGCTCAGCGGGCACCGTCAGCCAATGGCACGGCAATGCCACCCGAAAAGCGCGACCACGCCGGCCGCCGCAGCACATTGCCAAAGCCATCCAAACTTAGCTGCCCGGTGGCACCTTGGATGCGGGTATTGGGTTGCAGGGCCAGACGCTCCAAATATGCGGTCAGCCGCCACGCATCCACACCAAACGCAAACAGCCGCGCGGCGGGGCCTTTGGCGGTGTTCACGCGGGCGGCGGCGCTGGCTTGCGAAGGCAGGCCCTGCACCGGGCGGATCAGCCACGGCTCGGTGGGGAAGATGGTGCCGTCCAGCACCATGTCATCCACCGCGTTGCCGGTGCCGGAGGTGATTTGCGAGCTGGCATAGCGCGGCACTTGGCCCAGATTGGCCAGCGTCAGTTGTGGAATCAGGCTGCGTGCTTGTGGCGCTTTCAGCACCAGCAGCAGGGTGTCGGGCAGGTGGGTTTGCGCCAACTGCGCCAAGGCGTCGGTCATTTGCGCGCTATAGCCCAAGCTGGCCACCACCTGCACGCCACGCCGTTCCAATTGCGCCTTGGCAGAGTCCACCGTGCGGCGCTGGGCTTCTTCGCTGCCGGCAACCAGCAGCACGTGCTTGCTGCCACGCTCGATCAAGGCCTGCGCCAAGCTGATGCCTTCATCCTCTGGCGACAGGGAAAACGCCGCGCTGCCGGCGCTGGGCGAGCGATTGCCGCGATTGAGGGCCAGCAGCGGCAGTGGCGGTTCTTCGGCAAACACCGCATCGGCTTCGTCGCGGCCCAGTGGGCCCACGGCAAAATCGTTGCCATCGCTGGCGGCACGTGACAGCGCCGACTTCACCCCGGCGCTACTGTCATAAAAACGCAGCGTGGGGCGGCGTCGGGATTCACTGTAATAGCCCGCCAGATAGCCATCACGCACCGCTTCTGCTGCGGCGGCCTGACTGCCGGACAGCGGCAGCAAGATGGCCACTTTCAGCGGTGGCCGGTAGCCGTCCGTATCGGCGGCTGGGCGGTGTGCCGCACCAAAGCTGGTATCGCCACGATCAAACGGATGCGGCAGTGGCAAACCGCGACGCAGTAACACGCGCCCGGCAAAGTTGTACAGCGCATCACCCGCCGGCAATTTGGCGGCATCGCGGGCCAGGGTGCTGTCGTCCAACTGCGCCAACAGGCGCTCGATGGCGTCGGTGTTGTCGCGTCGCGCCTGCCCAGACAACGCGGCATGGCCGGCGGCCAAGGTTTGTGCCTGCACAAACGCGGGGGCATACGCGGCGGTATGCACAACCGGCTTGGTATCCACAGCGGCGCAGCCCGCCAAGGCCAGCAGCAGAACAAGAATCACGGGACGCATCAGGGTCACGGGTTAGGTGCTCATTGGGTTACCGGTTACGATTCTACCTGCGCACACGCAAAAGACAGCTATGCACGGTTTTGGAACGCTTTATGTCGTCGCCACGCCCATCGGTAATTTGGGCGATATCAGCCCGCGTGCGCTGGAAACCTTGAAGACGGTGACGGCAATCTGCGCCGAAGACACCCGTCATACCCGGCAGTTGTTGGCGCATTTCGGCATGGAGCGGCCTTTGATTGCGCTGCATGACCACAACGAAGAGGCGCAATCGGCGCAGTTGGTGGCGCGCTTGCAGGCCGGCGATAGCTTGGCCTTGGTGTCCGATGCCGGCACGCCGTTGGTGTCGGATCCGGGGTTCCGGTTGGTGCGCGCCGCACGCGAGGCCGGCATCAAGGTCAGCCCGGTGCCCGGTGCCAGTGCCTTGATCGCTGCACTCAGCGTGGCCGGCCTGCCCAGTGATCGCTTCGTGTTTGAAGGCTTTTTGCCGGCCAAGCCCAAGGCCCGCCGCGAGCATTTGGCCGGCTTGGCATCGGAAACACGCACGTTGATTTTTTATGAGTCGTCGCACCGCATCGAAGACACCCTGACCGATGCGGTTGCCGCGTTTGGTGGCGAACGCCGCGTGGTGCTGGCGCGTGAGCTGACCAAACTGTTTGAAACCGTGCTGGATGGGGACTTGCTTGCCGTGCAGGCACAGGTGGCCGCCGACCCCAACCAGCGCAAAGGTGAGTTTGTGCTGCTGGTGCAAGGTGCCAGTGAGGATGCCGATGCCAGCATCACCGAAGGCCGCCGCCTGTACGCCAAACTCAGCGAGCACTTACCGCCGTCCACCGCCGCCAAACTCGCCGCGGAGTTGTCCGGCGCATCGCGCAAAGACCTCTACGGCGGCTGATCACCCACCGGCATGCGACAATGCACGCGGCGGAGCTGGCCAGACAGTCGCGTCATCACCCAGCAATGGGCGGTGCCGAGGAAAGTCCGGGCTCCACAGGGTACGGTGCCAGGTAACGCCTGGGCGGCGCAAGCCGACGGACAGTGCAACAGAAAGATACCGCCAGCGGTCTCGCAAGAGATGCGGGTAAGGGTGAAATGGTGTGGTAAGAGCGCACCGCGAGTCTGGCAACAGACCGGCACGGCAAACCCCACCGGGAGCAAGACCAAATAGGGAGGCGTTGATGCGACCCGCAGAGCCTCCGGGTAGGTTGCTTGAGCGTATGGGTGACCATGCGCCTAGAGGAATGACTGTCCCAGACAGAACCCGGCTTATCGGCCGGCTCCGCCACTTTTGTACATCAGCTGATTCAAGCCGGGGCCTGGGTCAGCGTGGTTTCACCGACAAACACCCCCATTGGGCCAAATCGGCGCTCGATGATGGTGCTGTGACCGTTGTAATCGACCAAAATCAGCGTGCTGGCGCGGGTGCCGTAGCTGTGTTCGCGAATAAAAGCGGCAGACAGGCGGCGTTCTAGATCGAGCGCGATGCCGGTCTGCGGCAACTCTGCGTCGGCGGCGAGGGTTTCGTCGGCCAGGGCCTGCCACAGGGGGTGCAGGTCGGTGTGCCCAGCACGCGCCCATTGCGCCAGCGCGGCGCATAGACGTTGGGTTTTAGGCCAGGGCGCGTCCAGTGGGCCGTTGGAGATGCCATGCACGCCGTCGGCGAGGCGGGTGGCATGGTGTTGCCCCGGGTTGCCCACGTGCGCGCAGCCGCTGGCATCGGCAACCAATAAATTGAACGGGGCGTAGTGCTGGGCGTGATCAGCCAAGGTTTGCGCATACGTCAGTGCGTCCTGCGTGCCACGCAAAAAATCGCTGGGCAAGGCCCCACGTGAGGGGCCAGTAAACGCTAGCGCCGGGCCGTTGCGCACATTGGTGACCACCGCCACCCGGCCATCGCGACCCAAGCCCATCCAGGTGCCACCTGCTTGCAGGTCGCGACCGGCCAATACCGGTGCGTCATCCCATAGGGCCAGCGGCGCGGTCGGGCGGGCATGGGATTCGTCGCGATTGCCGGCCATGACCAGCCGCCAGCGCGGGTGCAACTGTGTGGCGAAAGCAGCAAGGCACATATGCGCATTGTGCCTGTGCTTTGGCTATTCATTTATTGCGGTGCAGCATCACCTGTCGCGGGATGCGGCCGACAGCGGAGAAATGCGATGTGCTTGGCACATTGCTAAAATTTGAAGTGAAACAAATGCTTGTGGATCAAGTTTGAACAACTTCTTGAAGTTTGCTGCAAGTGATTGACCGCGCTTGGGAAATTTCTCTTTTGCAGCGTGTTGACAGGGGGTATTTGCCTGCTAATGTGGCGCTTCGTGGGAAAACCGGGGAAATTGTGGTTTTTCTGAGTTGACTGCCGCAAACGACGGGGCCAAAGACGGGCATGTTCCAGGGCGAAACCGCCATTACGATTGACGACAAGGGCCGACTGGCGATTCCTACCGCCTATCGGGAACTGGTCGCGTCTGCCTGTGGCAATCGTCTGGTGTTGACCTACAACCCGTTTGAAAACGGCTGCCTGTACCTGTACCCGCAGGCGGTGTGGGAAAAAGTACGAGATCAGGTCAATGCCCTGCCCAAAACCAAAAAAACCAGCCGCATCCTGCAATTGAAATTGGTCGGCGCGGCCTCGCTGGTCGAGCCCGATGGCAATGCGCGCATCTCCATTCCGGCCAGTCAGCGCAGCGCGGTCGGCATCGAAAAGAAAGCGGTGCTGTTGGGCATGGGCGACAAGTTTGAGTTGTGGAGCGAGCTGGCGCATCACGAACAGATCCGGCAAACCCTGGGGGACGCCGATCTGGGGGATGACTTACTGGATTTGACCTTGTGAGCGGCGGTGGCGCGGGCCTGATGCCTGCCCACCTGCCGGTGTTGTTTGCCGAAGTCATGGATGGGTTGGCGATCAAAGCAGACGGCACCTATCTGGATGGCACGTTTGGGCGTGGCGGACACGCCCGCGGGGTGTTGCAGCGGCTGGGGCCGCAGGGACAGTTGCTGGTGATGGACAAAGACCCGGAGGCGATCGCGGTGGCCATGCAATTGGCCAGCACGGATGCGCGCCTGGTCTGGCAGCGCGGGAGTTTTGTGGGCATGGCGCAATGGCCGGCCGCGCATGCAGGGTTGGACGGCGTGCTGCTGGATTTGGGCGTGTCGTCGCCGCAGCTGGATGTGGCCGAGCGCGGGTTTTCGTTCGGCAAGGATGGCCCGTTGGACATGCGCATGGATCCCGAATCGGGCGAAAGCGCGGCGCAGTGGTTGGCGCGGGCATCCGAAAAAGAAATTGCCGATGTGTTGTGGTTACATGGTGAAGAACGTCAGAGCCGGCGTATTGCGCGCGCCATCGTGGCGCAGCGTGCAACCGAACCACTGCTGCGCACCGCGCAACTGGCCGCGCTGATTGCGCAAGTCATGCCGCGTGGCGATGCCAAAATTCATCCGGCTACGCGCAGCTTTCAAGCTATCCGCATCCATATCAATCGCGAACTGGGTGACCTTGAAGAGGGTTTGAATGCCGCATTGGCGCAACTCAAGCCGGGTGGGCGGCTGGCGGTGATCAGCTTTCATTCGCTGGAAGACCGCATCGTCAAGCACTTCATGGCGCAGCATGCCAAGGCGCCGCCAGCTAACCGGCGGATGCCGGTGGAGATTGCCTTTACGCCCACGTTGCGGCTGTTGGGTGGTGCGCAAAAAGCGGGCACCACCGAGTTGGCGGCCAATCCGCGAGCGCGTAGCGCGGTGTTGCGGGTGGCCGAAAAACTCGCTGCACCAATGGCGGTGACGGCATGATCCGCGGCCTCTTGCTGGCGGTGTTGGTGCTGGCCAATGTGGCCAGTGCGCTGCTGATCGTGCGCGACCGGCATGAGCACCGGCAGGCATTTGTGGCGCTGACGCGGCTGGAGAAAGCGCGCGACACCTTGAATATCGAATTTGGCCGCTTGCAGTTGGAGCAAGCGACGTGGGCAGAGAGTGGCCGCGTCGATCAAGTGGCGCGGGTGCAATTGGGCATGGTGCTGCCGCGCACCGAAGACACCGTGGTGCTACGCCGATGAAGCGAATCGACAAACGGCAACGCTGGTTTGGCTGGGGCGCGCGCCGCGAACAAAGCACTGGCCAGTCTGAATTGCGCAAGCGGTTGTTGCTGGTATGCGGCTTTCTGGGTTTGGCATCGGCGGGGCTGCTGGCGCGTGCGCTGGACTTGCAGGTCATCGACCATAATTTCTATCGGCAGCAGGGCGATGCACGCTTCCTGCGCGAGATCCCAATCGCGACCTCGCGCGGGATGATTACCGACCGCAATGGCGAGCCACTGGCGATTTCTTCACCGGTGGAGTCGATCTGGGCCAACCCCAAAGAATTGCTGAAGTCGCCAGCACGCTTGCCGGCACTGGCGCAGGCCTTGGGGATGCCGCAAGACGAGTTGGCGCAGCGGCTGAGCACGCGCGCCGACAAAGAATTTGTGTACCTCAAGCGCCGCATCAACCCGGACGAAGCCGCGCGCATCTTGGCGTTGGATATCCCCGGCGTGGCCAGCCAGCGCGAATACCGCCGCTTTTATCCGCAAGGGGAAATGCTGGCGCATGTGCTGGGTTTCACCAGTATTGACGATCGCGGGCAGGAGGGCTTGGAGCTGGCCTTCGATGACTGGTTGAGTGGCACCCCGGGGGCCAAGCGCGTCATTCGCGATAACAAGGGCCGCATCGTCGAAAACGTGGATTTGGTGCGCGCAGCGCAACCCGGCCACGAGTTGACCCTGAGCATCGACCGTCGCATCCAGTATTTGACCCATCGCGAGTTGCGCAATGCGATCAGCGAAACCGGCGCCAGCAGTGGCTCGGCGGTGGTGTTGGATGTGGCCACCGGCGAAGTGCTGGCGATGACCAATTTCCCTACCTTCAACCCCAATGCGGTGGGCAGCAGTCCGCGTGATGCGCACCGTAATCGCGCGGTCACCGATTTGCTGGAACCCGGCTCGACGATGAAGCCGATTACCGTGGCGGCCGGGTTGGAAGCTGGCGTGATTACGCCCACAACGCTGTTCAACACCAGCCCAGGTCGGATTGCCAATGGCAAGTACTGGACCACGGACACCCACAACTACGGGGTGCTAGATACCACCGGCATCATCCGCAAAAGCTCCAACGTGGGCGCGTCCTTGGTGGCCAGGCGGTTGACCGATGCGCAGTTCAACGATTTCTTGCGCCGCTTTGGGTATGGCAAATCCACCCATAGTGGTTTCCCGGGCGAAGCGGCGGGCTTGTTTCCGCAGCCCGACCGCTGGAGCGGCACCACCAAACAAACCATGAGTTATGGCTACGGTCTGAGCGTCACCCCGCTGCAGATCGCCACGGCGTATGCCGCGTTGGGTAATGGTGGCTTGCTGCATCAGCCCAGTTTTGTGAAAGACCAGCACAACCCGGCCAAACGGGTGCTGGACGAAAAGATCGCGCGCGAAGTCTTGCAGATGATGCAAACCGTCACCGAGCCCGGCGGTACCGCGCTCCAAGCGGCGATTCTGGGCTATCACGTGGCCGGCAAAACCGGCACCTCGCGCAAGGCCAGCGCGGGTGGGTATTCGCGGCGGTATATCGGCTATTTCGCGGGTCTGGTGCCGGTGGATCACCCGCGATTTGCCATGGTGGTGGCGGTCAATGACCCGGATCCTTCGCGCAAGGGGTATTACGGCGGCGTGGTGTCGGCACCGGTGTTTCGCAATGTGATGGAAGGCGCGCTGCGCTTGATGGATGTGGCACCCGACAATCTGGATGCGTGGCTGGCCGCGCAAGAGACCGCCGAGGCCAAGCGCATCAAGGCCGAAGCCCGCAACACGCCGCGCGTGGCCAATGTCGCCAGCGCCATGGGCAGCAAACCGGCAGTGCAAGGGGGCGTGCAATGACGCGCGCACTGCTGCTCAGCGAGCTGCTGCCGGAACTTGAAGGTCTGTCGGCTGATTTGGCGGTGACCGGCTTGGTGCAAGACAGCCGCGAAGTCCAGCCCGGCAATGCCTTTGTGGCAATCGCCGGGTTTGGCGCGCATGGCTTGAATTTTGTCGATGCTGCGCGCGCGGCAGGCGCAAGCGCGGTGCTGTTTGAGCCGCCGGCACCGGCCGATTTGCCGGCACCTGGCGACGCCATTGCGGTCACGGGGTTGCGCGCACGCATGGGCGCAATGGCCGACCACTTCCATGGCCATCCCAGCGCCGAGATGACCACCGTGGGGGTGACCGGCACCAACGGCAAAACATCCACCGTGCAATTGCTGGCGCAGGCGTGGACTTTGCGCGGGCAAACAGTGGGCACGCTAGGTACCTTGGGGACCGGCATCTGGCCGAAAACCGTGCCAACCGGTTTCACCACCCCATTGGTGCTGCGCTTGCATGCACTGTTGGCCGAATTGCGCGATGAAGGCGCAGCGGCGGTGGCGATGGAAGTGTCATCGCATGCGCTGGATCAAGGCCGCGTAGATGGTGTGCATTTCGATGTCGCGGTGTTCACCAACTTGACCCGCGACCATCTGGACTACCACGGCGACATGGCCAGCTACGGTGCGGCCAAGCGCAAATTATTTGAGTGGCCGGGGCTGCGTGCGGCCACGGTCAATTTGGATGATCCGTTTGGGCGCGAATTGCATGCGGCGGTGAATGGCAAAGTGCGCGCGTTGGGGTTCTCTTCGCGCGGTGCCGCCGGTGCCAGTGTGCGCGCCGAGGATGTACTGCTGGATGGCAGCGGCATCCGCTTCATGCTGCATGCCGCCGGGCAAGCGCATCCGGTGCGCTCGCCGCTGCTGGGTCGTTTCAATGTCGATAATTTGCTGGGCGTGGCCACCACCTTGTTTGCCTTGGACATGGCACCGGCGGTGATTGCTGAAACCCTATCGCAATTGCTGCCGGTAGATGGCCGCATGAATCGGCTTGGCGGCGAGGGTGGCTTGCCATTGGTGGTGGTGGATTACGCGCACACCCCCGATGCATTGGAGCAAGCGCTGACCTCATTGCGTGCGCATGTGGAAGGTCGCCTGACCTGCGTGTTCGGCTGTGGTGGTGAACGTGATACCGGCAAGCGCCCGCAAATGGCCGCGATTGCCGAGCGGCTGGCCGATGTGGTGATCGTCACCGATGACAACCCGCGTCACGAAAATGGCGATGCCATCGTGGCCGACATCGTGGCCGGGTTTGACAACCCCGCACTTGTCCTTGTGCAGCGTGACCGCGCGCAGGCCATCGCGCAGGCCATCACGCAAGCCGGTGCGGGCGATGTGGTGTTGATCGCCGGTAAAGGTCATGAGCCGTATCAAGACGTGGGCGGCATCAAACATCCGTTCGATGATGCACAAATGGCACGCGAACAATTGCGGAGGCATGCATGAAGCCGCGCGCATTGTCGTGGATTGCGCAGGTCACCGGCGGCACGCTGGTGGGCGATGACTGCATGATCAATGCCATCGCCACCGACACCCGCGCGCTGCCGCACACCGGTGCGCCTTTGTTCGTGGCGCTGAAGGGCGAGCATTTCGATGGCCATGCGCATGTAACCAAGGCGGCTGCTGGTGGCTGTGTGGCGGCCTTGGTTGCGCACGCGGTGGATGCCGAAGTGGCGCAAGTGGTTGTCGCCGATAGCACACATGCGCTGGCGGCACTGGCGGCGGCGGTGCAGCGCGAACGCGCGACCCAAGTGCTGGCGGTGACCGGCAGCAATGGCAAGACATCGGTCAAAACCTTGCTGCTGTCGATCTTGGCGCAAATGGGCGGTGCCTATGCCAACCCGGGTAATTTCAATAACGAAATTGGATTGCCGCTGGCAGTGTTGGCAGCACCCGATGATGCCCGTTTTGCGGTGTATGAAATGGGTGCCGGCAAGCCCGGCGACATCGCGTATCTAACCGCCATCGCGCGCCCCAACGTGGCGCTGGTCAACAACATCGCACCGGCGCATTTGGAGCGCATGGGCAGCTTGCTGGGCGTGGCGCAAACCAAGGGCGCGATCTATGCCGCGCTGCCTGCCGATGGAGTGGCGGTGGTCAATCTGGATGATGCGTTTGCGTTGTATTTTTTGGAACAGGTGCAAGGCAAGCGCGTGGTGCGTTTCGGGCTGGATGCGCATGCCGATGTCAGTGCACGCAACATCAATAGCAGCAGCACCGGCTCGCAATTTGTCCTGACCTGCAAGGCCGGTGAAGCCCACATTCAGTTGCCCATGCCGGGCCGCCACAATGTGCGTAATGCCCTGGCCGCTGCGGCAATGGCGATGGCGGTGGGCGCAACGTTGACGCAAGTGCAGGCCGGGCTGGAGCGTGTGCAGCCGGTCGCTGGGCGACTGGTTACGCATCGCTTGCACAGTGGCGCGGTGTTGGTGGATGACAGCTACAACGCCAACCCGGGCTCGGTGACGGCAGCGATCGACACCCTTGCCAGCGGTGCCAATGCGGCATGGTTGGTACTGGGTGATATGCGCGAGTTGGGTGCCGATGAGGTCGCCTTGCATGCGCAAGTGGGGCAACACGCCAAGGCCGCGGGCATTGCCCGGCTTTACACCTTGGGCGCATTGAGCGCGCACGCCGCACAAGCCTTTGCCGAGGGTGCCCAACAGTTTGCCAGCCACGCGGCCTTGGCCGATGCGCTGCTAGCAGACCTGCATCCCAATGTGACGGTACTAGTGAAAGGGTCGCGCGGCAGTGCGATGGATAAGATTGTGACAGCGCTGTTGGCACACGATGCCGCCAGCGGCAAGGAGACCGACCCCCATGCTGCTTGAACTCACCCGTTGGCTGGAGCAGTTGCAGGGCCACTTCAACCTGTTCAACTACCTCACCTTCCGCGCCATTTTGGCGGCGCTGACCTCGTTGGCGTTGTCGCTGTGGTGGGGGCCGCGAATGATCCGTTATCTGGCCACCCTCAAAGGCGGTCAACCGATCCGCAAAGATGGCCCGCAGTCGCATTTTTCCAAGGCCGGCACGCCGACCATGGGCGGTGCGCTGATCTTGGCCTCGATCGCCGCCACCGTGCTGTTGTGGAGCGATCTGCGCAACAAATATGTGTGGGTGGTGCTGGTGGTGATGTTGGGCTTTGGTGCCATCGGTTGGGCCGATGACTGGATCAAAATCGTCAAACGCGACCCCAATGGCATGCGCTCGCGAACCAAGTACGCACTCCAGTCGGTTTTGGGTTTGGCTGCGGGCATCTACTTGTTTGCCTTTGCCGACGTGGCGGCGGCGACCACGTTCTACGTGCCGTTGTTCAAGTCGATTGCATTGCCGATGGCAGGGGTGGGGTTCGTTGCGGTTGCATATTTTTGGATCGTGGGGTTTTCCAACGCGGTCAATTTGACCGATGGCCTCGATGGTTTGGCGATCATGCCGACCGTCCTGGTGGCCTGCGCGCTGGGTGTATTTGCGTATGCCTCGGGCAACGCCACCTTCGCCCAATACCTGCAAATCCCGCGGGTTCCGGGTGCTGGTGAGTTGATTATTTTCTGCACGGCGATCGCCGGTGCCGGGCTTGGGTTCTTGTGGTTCAACACCTATCCGGCAATGGTGTTCATGGGCGATATCGGCGCGCTGGCACTGGGCGCGGTGTTGGGCACGATTGCGGTGATCGTGCGCCAAGAATTGGTACTGGTGTTGATGGGCGGCATCTTCGTGATCGAAACCCTATCGGTGATGATCCAGGTGGCCAGCTTCAAGCTCACCGGCAAGCGCGTGTTTCGGATGGCACCCATCCATCATCACTTTGAATTGAAGGGCTGGCCGGAGCCGCGCGTGATCGTGCGCTTTTGGATTATCAGCGTGGTGCTGGTGCTCGTTGGTCTTGCCACGTTGAAGGTGCGCTGATGAGCACAATTGCCACCGACAGTGTGCGCCAGGCTACCCGCCACGATGACA
>Ga0208825_1001584_pt1 | contig 16758 bp, 13 predicted proteins | sample AD_UKC113_MetaG_FD_184450 | JGI IMG/M metagenome (GOLD analysis project Ga0208825, IMG submission 184450) | Active sludge microbial communities of municipal wastewater-treating anaerobic digesters from Hong Kong - AD_UKC113_MetaG (SPAdes)... | ecosystem: Engineered > Bioreactor > Anaerobic >...
GCATGATATATTTCGACCGTGAGAGTCTGGAGGCGTTTACCGGGTTCGCCTCTACCGACATGAAAGACGCAGGGAAGACCATGACGGCTACCGTCTGGGAAACCTTTGTGGAAGAACTCGATAGAAGCATTGCCGGGTGGATGCACCGCTGGTGTGGAGTCCCCACCTTCGGCTCTCATCTGGTCACAGAGTATCATGATGGCAGAGGGCAGAACGGCCTTGAGTATGACAGCGATCTGTATGCCGAGACTGACCGGCTGTTTTTCCTGCGGGAATCCGCAACCGGCGATCCGGTAGTATACACCGACACTGCAATAGAAACCGCATCGCCATCGTGGGTGAAGCGACAGATCCGATGTGCAACCACTGGCGGGGACTTTACGTATTTTGAAGACGAGGGGCTTGGAGTTGTCCGGTTCCATACCAACGTCCCGCTTGAAGGATACAAGAACGTCAAGATTGAATACTGGGCAGGGTTTGAGGACGGATCAGAAGACCTTGAACAGATCAGAATTATTGCCAAACGACTTGCAGGAAACCTCCTCAACGTCAAGAAGAAGTTTCAGGAAGCACAGACCATCAGGAACACTGGTGTTCGCGACTACTCACAGATGTTTGATCTGGAGGTTGATCGGAAGGTTTTCACCCCCGAACTCGAGATGATGCTCACACGGTATAGGAGGTATCAGTTTGGCAGCGGCGGATTTAGATAACCCGAAATCAATCGAAATCACAAACATCGACGAATTCGCAGATATCCTGAAGAACGCGACTCACAAATGCACCAGTCAGGAGATCATGACTGAAATCCGGATCGGTGTTGCTGAGCTGAATCGGGACATGGCCTCGATGACTGCCTGCTTCAAACAACTGAACGCCCGGTTCGAGGAACACATGCATGAACAGGACCAAGTGCATCGGGAACAGATGCAGATTATTGCATCTCATGCTGCCGACCTTGAAGATGTCAAACACAACTGCAGGTTCCCAGACAAATGGAAAGACATCGAAGACCGGGTAAAGATCCTTGAGAAAAGTGAGCATTCGCGTGGAGGAGCGTCGGTGTGGACCGACCGGCTGTTCAACTTTATGAACTCCGTGCTGGTTGCCGTCGTCATCTTTGTCATCCTGTTCTTCCTGAAAGGCGGCGAGATGTTTTGAAGATCATTGTCCGCGTTCTTGCTGAAGCACAGGGCCCTCTACTTGACCGCGAACTGATTAGTATAGAGAACGTGTTCATCAAACAAATCACCGACAGCATCCTGAAAGAACTTGACCGGAACTCTCCTTACAACCGAAAATGGAGATCGTTCAAAGGCGAGAAACTCACTCATCTTGACAAGTCATGGAAGAAGAGGAAACACGGCTTCGGCCTTCGGATCTACAATGCTTTGCCGTATGCTAAATGGCTGGCAGAAGGGACGGGCATCTATGGTCCGCGGGGGACTCCGATCACACCAACCAAACAGAAAGCCCTCAAGTTCTATTACTCGTTCATTCATCGGTGGGTCGTTACCCGGTCAGTGAAAGGTATTAATCCGGCCCGGTTCCAAGCAATGATGAACGCATCTCAAGACCGTGGAACAGAGATCGGGGTGCGAAAAGCAATGGATATACAGGAGAGAAAATGGCGTGGGACACTGCAGACAAAATTGATAAAGTTGTAGACGAGGTGATCTCCTTACTGAAGACCAACGCTGCTACGCTTGGCGGGTTGCTCGGGGTGCTGGAGAAAGACGAAGAACCTGCTGTGCCTGCAGCCAACCACATGTTGCCGTGGGCATACGTTATACCGACAATGGAAGGCGGGGACCATATGGTCAACTATGCTGACAACGTGTCTGTCATGCACGAATACCCTATCACCATTGTCGCTTACTACGAGATGCCTGACGTTGCCACAGACTCGATCAGGGCGGTTCGCCGGTATGGGTATACTGCGTATGATATATTGAGGCAACACGATTACACGGTCATTGGGCCGTTTTCAGGACTGACTGAAGCCGACTTAGACGTCGGATATTGGGTGGCGGTAGACGCTGTCGTTCACTTCTTTATTCTCCGATGTACGTTCAAGAGCCTGTTCTAACCGGAGAAATCCGGCTCATATTTTTATCTTCCCGGCTCCCATAATCCGTTAAGGTGAAAAAAATTGGTTGCCGCAGCGTGGTTTGCAAACAATGCTTCCCTTGACTTTAAAGACAAGAATGGCAATTCACTGGTTATTGCCGCACTTCAGGGCATTACAGTGGAACCGAAGTATGAAATGGTTGAACTCTATGGTATGGAAGATCTCAGACGTGCAGCCGTCGCTCGTCACAGTCTGAAGGTCAACGTCACCGTCAAGTATGCCAAGTGGGATGCTGCTGCTGATACCATCTTCAATCAGGTGGTGGGTTCAGACTTTACGTCAGCAACAAAGAACGTCCCTCCGATGTTCTCACTGACGGCATCATTCAAGTCTCTGCCGGCATCTGCAGATGAAACCCAGCAGACCCAGACCTATACCGTATCAGACATAGTGTTTGATGGTGTGCCTATCAACATGAACCAGAACGAGTTCATTACCCGTGAGATGTCAGGCACTGGCCGTATGGTCCAGATGTCGGGATCATAAGGCCCACACAATTCTTATCTTTTTAAGGATAAAGAATAACCATGGCAGAAACAAATGAGGAGAGATACGCCAGACTTCAGGACGAACTGTCCACTTACGTAGATGCAGAGCAAACCTCTTTTGACGAAGTGCGCCAACTTTTGCACAACGTAGAGAACCAGTTTCTCACGCTCACGATCTACGAGATCCCGATCAAGATCCGACCGACCATCCCAAAACCGCTGCGGCGAGTAATGGAAAAGATGCAGAATCAGGGCGACAGTCTTGAACCGCTCGAGATGAGCACGTATGAAGTGCTTGCCGGCATGTGCAAAGAGTCTCCATGGAACGTTCCAAAGACATGGGAACTGATTGACACTGAAGACGGTATTGCCTTTGAAGTGCTCGAGATGATGTATACACTGGTCGGCAACAAAGAGAAGCAGACGGCAAACTTTCGCAAAGGCGCCTGAAGGTCAGTACGACATCGAACTGTGCCGGTTGCTTGGATGGCCCCCGTCGTGGTTAGGTCGGCTGACTGATATGGACCGGTTGTTCTTTGAACATGCCCTGCCTGCAGCCCGAGAACGTTGGGCTCAAGAGAGACTCCTATGACAGACAACGCATCAGAGATAGACATAACGGCACGGAGCACTATAGGCAAAACCACTGCAAGCAACCAGATATCCAGCCGTGCAAAGAAACTCGGTGAACTTATAGAGAAGGGTCTCTCTGGTCTTGGGGCAAAACAGATTGAAGGGTTCCTCAACAAAGCCATGCTTGAGATCGAAGGGTCTCTTGCAGACTTTGAAAAGGATTATGATGCCGAGATCAAGCGGTTTGAAAACCTTCTCAAGTCAAGAAAGTCAACTGTTACCAAGGCTCTGGCGGCAGGGCTGGTCAAAGTTCAGTATGGAAAGGGGCAAGATTTCTATGCTGTTGACTATGCCCAGATGTATAACGCCTTCTTTGAGAAGGTATTGAAGATCGTCAAAGCCACCAAACCCCAAGGAAGCAACGCAATTCTCGGTGAGATTAAGGAACACATTCAGGAGATGATCGGCAACGACGCTCTCACGGATGAAGACAAAGCCCTGATGAACCGGCTTGTTCAGGAGATGCAGGCGCTCCAGAAAGAACGGGCGAAGATAAAGGTCATTGAAGTTGGCAAACCACCAGAACAGAAAGTCACCGTTGAAGTCAAACAGGAAGTCACTCCTGTTACTCAAGAACAGGTTGTCGCTGCAGTCAAAGAGAAACAGGCTGCAGGAATCCCTATAGCAGAATCGACATCTCTCCATTCTGCAACCATAAAGAAACTCGAGGCTGACGTTGCCCGGTTACAGAAAGAGATGGAGGATGCTGACAAGAAAGCAGCTGCTCTCTTCGATGCTATGGACGCAGGGGACACTACAGTGTCTCAATCGCTCGCCGATGCAGCAGAAGAAGATTACCAGAAGAAATTGTTCCTCTGGAAGAAGGCTCAACAGGACCTTGAAAACGAGAAGGCTGCATTAAAGAGAGACGGTGTTGGGGGGACGCAGCAACTCACCGCCGAAGAAGTTGCAGAGTTCAGAAAGAAACAGAAGGCTGCAACCGGCGAGACGGGAGAAGCGACAACGACCCCGAGATCAAAACCAGACAAACGCCCATCTAAACACAGAGCATCTGGTGGAGCAAGCCGGGTGCCAACCGAGTCTGAAGCCGATTACGTCAAGTCTGCACGCGAACGTATCAAAGTCCTTGATGATGCATACGATCAGTTCATCGGAATGCAGTCAATGTGGATGTCAGGCATTGAGCAGTCGATCACCGATATGCTTGATGGGGTCAGACTGGCATCACAAGAGATGGTCTATGTCATCACCGCAGAGATCCAGAAGAACATCGGTGGCAAACTCAAGACCATAGGGAAACAGATCGAAGAGTCGTTCGGCGCAAAGTCTACCTCTGGTGTCAGCAGTATCGCTGGAAAATTAGATACTATCAACACCACGCTGCTTGAGATCAAGAACGGGCTGATCCGGCAGAAGTATATGCAGGACGTCAAGTCCGTGCCGAAAAGCATTGAGGACGAAGCCCCGCAGAAAGCCATTGCCGAGATGATAGGCAACGCTCTCAATCAGGAACTTGCTCCGGTGCTAGGAGAAGTGCTTGGTGAGACGAGTGAATACAACTGGCAGAAATGGTTGACGCTTGAAGGCGATGTCCGGAAACCGTTCATTGACAAATTCGTCGGGCTGAACAAAGGCGGCATAGTTCCCGGCACCGGCACATCAGATAGTGTCCCCGCACTGCTCACCCCCGGCGAATGGGTGATCAACCCAAGACGGCTAGCAGGCGGGACATTTGACTTCGCCTATGAAGCAGACGCTGTCCTGAAATCTGCGTCGATGGCAAGGAAATACAAGAACGAGTATGCTTACCTCAGCTCCCTTCCGTCTGATCGTTCAATCGCACTTGTAAAAGATCTTCTCCTGCAACCAATGGACAAGGTGATTGCCTACGACACCTCCAGTAACATCGCAGGGGCAATCGGATCGTTCAACCGTCCAACATTAACCGACAGCGTTCTCCCGATACGTGGTGCTGACCGCGGGTCCGGATGGAACATGTATGTTGGCGAACTCGCTGCACTTGAGCGAGGGAAAGGGCTTGGACCAACTCTTATCGGCATGGCTCTTGCAAAGGCGCTGAAAGGGCCGGTTGGGGACCTACTTACCCATATTGAACTGAAAGCAATACCGTTTAAAGACACGGTTGCATCGTATCTGAAGATGGGGTTTATGCCAGTGGGAGAACAGAACCCGTTAGAACCGCTCATCCCGATGGCAGCGAACATCAAGGACTTCTTATCCTCTCCAAAAGTTTCTCCAGATGTCAGGCTTGCACTGCCAAAGAAAGGCATCATGTCAAGAGAGCACCCTGCTCTGAAAGACTTCTCTCTCACGGCGTTTCCCTATGAGGTGATCGACCCGGTAACTGCAGCAGGAACTATTGTCCCCGCTGGGACCAGAATCCCAAACATATTCAAGTATCTTGCGTCTGGAGGCCCGCTTATGCCCGGGCAGACTGCAGTCGTCGGAGAAGAGGGCCCGGAGATGCTTGTTCCTGCAGGCAGAGGGTTCCATGTCCTGAACAATAAGATCTTCAGAGCCATGGGAGGCATGCGGTTCTTAAAGCGGGGAACCGTGAAGGCAGAGCAGGAACAGGAACAGGAACCTCCGTTTAAGGCCAGTGGGGTAAAATGGGCACCCAGATACGTCATGGACATTGCAGGAGATATTGGAGACGGTATCGCCTATGCAACGGCAGAATCCCTCAAAGATGTCATATCATCAGAGGTCGGGCCGGAATTTAGGACCGCTGCTGGAGGATTTGCAAAACGGATTAATGATGCGACGTTTGATATCGCGAAGGGGACGTCGATCGGAGGAGTGTCTTCGAAAGCGGCAGATGCAGTCGATCTCCTTCGGTTGAAAGGGGGGAAAGCGGCAGAGATGGCTTTAAGATTTGCTGCGAGCGTCCGGTATGCCGTTACTGGCGGGCTTATTTTTGCCCATGTGCTTCGGTTGCTTACTGCAACTGCACAGGTATATCAGAAGGGAATGTCTGCAGTCGGTAGAGGGTGGGGATACATGCTTGATATGATCCTGCTCCCGATCCTACCGGCATTCCTCTTGGTTGCAAGAGGATTCATTGCAATCGGGAACTTCTTCAGAGCGAACCCGCTTGTCGCAGGGATCACGGCAATAGGTCTGTTCATTGCTGCAATCACTGCTGCAGTATATTCAATCTGGAAGATTAAGCAGGATATGGAACGTGCTGCTGCTGCATTTGAGCGGTTCTCTGCAGCAATGGAAGGCAGAAAATACATTCCTCCTGAAGCAAAAGAAGGGTTCCTTTCCCGGATATTCGGCTGGGCTCGGAACTTTGGCGGATCAGTATTTGGAAGACCGTTCCGGAAAACTCCTCCACAAGAACCTTCTGGAGGCGGAGATACCGGAAGTCCAGAACCAAAACCAGAGTATAGATACGGCCCAATAGAACAACCCTCTGGACAGTATCCAATCCATTACGAATGGGGATACCGACCACGCAAAACCTATGAGGTCGGCAGACACCGTGCGGGCGGCAATTATGCAGAGGCATATCCTACATCTCCGGGGAACTGGGCAACGACATATGATGAAAACGGAAACCCCGTCATAAATAAAGTATACCGGGTGAAGCGTAGGATAAGGCATTTCCTGGCTGGCGGGCTTGTTGGAGAGACCGGACCTGCCATACTTCATACTGGAGAACTGGTTATCCCTGCAAATGTTGTGAGAGGAGGGTTGCCAAAGTTTGCAGACGGTGGAGTGTTCGGCGGAGGGGGGACGTTCTCTGATTTCATAGGACCTATTGCAGCACAGTTTGCAGGAATTACTGCCGGAGGGATGGCATCATTCCTTACAAATCCTGCAGTGCAATCAGTATTATCTGGCATGAGAGTCGTGTCTGCAACGATTGGATCCGTGCTTGCTCCCATAGCATTAATCGGAGGAGGGCTTGGTGCAGCAATCGGAATGGCACAGAAAGGTATCGGTGTGCTTGGGAGAGTCTTCTCCAAAGGAACAGAGATACAGGTTGAAACTGCAGTCAATGTAGGAAGAGCACAGCGGAACCTGCTAACTCTTATTAACCTGCAACTCGTGGCAGTTGTTGGCGGTATCGTTGCATTACTGGCAGCAATAGCCACAATAAAAGGCCCTGGGGAAGTCGGGTTTGATGTAGCCAAACTTGCAACAGGTCTTGTAAATGGATTACTACAGAAGTGGGGGCAGTTTGTAGATGACTTGATCAAAGGCTCATCAAAGTTCATAGATGATTTCGTCAAGGCACTGATAGGAAAAGAGTCGTTCTTAACCAAATTGTTCGAACGGCTATTTGGTAAGGAAGCAGGGTTTGTTCCTGCATTGATTGAGAAACTTATCGGAAAAGAATCGTTCCTTGGAAAGTTTGTTGACGACCTATTGAAAGGGGCAGGATCACTAACAGACGAGATTATAAAGAAACTGATTGGAGAAGAAGGAGGATTTGTCTCAAAGATTGTTGAAAAACTCGTCGGATCAGAAGGCGGGTTCATTCCAAAACTGATTGAAAAAGTAGTCAGTGGCGGGGGAAAAGTTGCAGAAGTAGTTGGAGGAATTACCAGTAAAGCCGGGTCAATACTCGGAAAAGCCGGAGAGTTTCTTGGGCTTGGTAAGGGTGCTCCATTCTATGCAAAAGGAATAAAACCAACAATCGGGTATATCGTCGGAGAACTTATCGGAGGAGGTCTTGCACAACGTGCCGGTGCCGGTGCAGCAGACCCTGGATATACTGGAGGTATGACAGGATTCAGACCCGACCTTGCACAAGGATCTACAACCACCTTTGTTGCCGGATCTGCAGAGTTCCTCATGAACTTCTTCCCAAAACTCTGGCCGGCACTCTCGGCATTCAACCTCGTTGGACAATATCAATATGGGAAAGAGCAGGCTGAAGGACGGTTGCCGGGAGATATGTCATACGGGGAATACAAAGAGTACCGGATCAACGTCACTGCGGAGAAGTTGGCAGAGTGGTGGGATTCCACTGCTACCTCGATCAAGGCAGTCTTTGATGGAATGGCCGGATGGTGGAACACCACATGGAACGGACTCACTTCTGCGGTATCTGCATCCATCGATGGTGTCATATCTACCATAACCGGAATGGTTGACGGTATAACGGCGGCATGGAACTCGGCTGTATCTGCACTGACGTCATTCTTTACTTTGGACAATCTGAAACAGATTGTGATGGGTGCAGTAACCGGTGCTGGATCCACAGTATCGGGAGTGGTTGGAACTGTTGGGGGAATAGTAGGGAATCTCATTCATTTCGACAATGGCGGAATCACCACCAAAGAAGGGATAGGTATGCTTCATGCCGCTGAAGCGATCGTTCCTCTCTCTTCAACAAGCATCGGATCCACCACAAACCGATCAGAACAGAGGAGTATGCAGGTGACGAACTATAACACCTTTGAAGTCAAACGAGAGGATGATTTATTGCTGTTCCAGAGGTTCCAGCAATTCATGGCAAATGAGCAGCGGAGGTATACACTATAATGGCACGAGGAGACTTGTATCTTGAAACCCCTACTGGCACGAAACTATACATTGCACAGACCCTGACTGCATCAACGTCACCAACGTCAGACTGGTCATCGTGGGGTGGCAAGTCATTAGCACACGGGGGGATTCAGTCAATAAATCGGGTACTTACTAAAACCCCCATTTTGTGTCCGATCCCAGACGATGACCCCATCGGTGTTGATATCAACATCATCGAATCGGACACAATACGTATCAATACGATCTGGTTTGATGGGATCGGCGAAAACAGCACATATCTTGCTGCGGAAAATATGTTTCTTAAAAGAGGGTGGAGCGTAGAGAATAAGATGAAACCTTATCGCCTGACAATGGGCGAACGCCAGTATTATGTTATGTTAAACACATGGACTGCCGATCTGACAGGAGGATGGGGGGACACGATCCCTGTGTCGATATCACTATCTATCGTCCAAACTCCTGCAACGTGGTAATTATATTTGCGTGGCGGGGACAAACCCATCGTTATACAACCCTCTATGAAACATACCATTACTTGATATGTCTGCAACACAAGCCCAAGTACGAATAAAATTTGTTTGAGATCCGTCTAACTTTTTTATTTTAAACGGGAAGAAGGTTGCTGTTCCAGTTTTCAGATCTAAATTATCCACAAAAAGATGAGCAATTCCTCCGGTAAACGCTATAGTGAAAAGGTGTTTTGTAGCCGGTTGAGTTGCAGATTGAGATTCTATTTTGCTATATTGCGCGCTGTCCCATATTTTGTTTCCAGTTATTTGGACTGATGCCACAAGAGTCAATCTATCGGGCCATTTATAGAAATTCAAGATGCCATTAGTGTCGATTTCTGCGACGCCATAATCTTGTAAATAAATCCCCTCTCTGAATATTGCGTCTGAATTTATTGTTGCTCCGACATATGAGTGGTATTCGCCAGTTAATATGTCGACGTTTACTCCGACCCAACCATAATCTGATTCCCATATGAAATCAGTAATGGGCGTACTTACCCATCTCGAACCATTATAACTCCAGCAATCAGGATAGAGATACTGCGCAGTGTTTTTGGGAGGTATGTCTATTTTTATTTTTCTTATAACTGACCAATACCGTGAGTTTTCTGCCGAATAAATATTTTCGAGAGAGTATAACTTCCGTGCGTTGGATGTAGATTCGACAATTTTAAAGTTTTGGCGGGCAGTGCCGGTTTGATGTGGAGATAGTCCTGTGTCGATTGAGATATATTGATCATTAAAATACATAAGAAAGTTTAATCCGGAATATGTGACTTTCCCCCATGGTCCTTCCCATGGGTGGTTTGACCAAGTAGTAGTGGCGCTTGTTGCTACATCAGGGGTTTTACTATATCCTATAAATTCTGTTGCAATCCCAGTAAATTCTAAAGCTGTATAGTAAGATGGGCAAACATTCAACCCCTTATGACACACTCCAAATCGTTTATAATTGGTGTTTGTAAGTGGAAAATTTGCTAACTGAGTACAACTTGAATATGCAGCCCCCCAAAAGTACGCAGGGTTTGATGCGATCTGCGGATTCGGAGCAATAGAGTAAAACGTGACCGATCCGAGTGCTTGAGTCGCTGTAGTATTAGTTCCGCTAGGCAACTCGATCTGGCTTTGATAAGGATACCCCGATGTAGTTATAACTGTGTCTTGATACACATATGTTGCAACAACCACATCTCCATCTGTAGTGTATTCTTTTAAAGCCGGACGATATCTTGACGCCAACCCAATCATAGTGTTTGGAGTTGTAAGAGTTGTTTCAAAATACGCCCTTTTATAATCTGAAACGGGTTGAAGCGACAGATAATAGGTAATCCCTCCTACAACATAGGTGATATAAGCTCTATTTACTGGCGGACAGAACCAGTTAGCCATAGATATGCTACCTCCATCCGGCATCGCTGGATATATATCTGACATTTTCAATACACTATCACAAACATACGCATTTGCACTGGTGTCTAATGTCATCGGAACAAACATATCCCCAACAATGCCAATAATATCGCAGTATAATTGCTTACTAACGTATGTGGCCTTCCACCCTACAGGGTTGTATTTGCTTGTGAACCCAACATCAACCATTATTTCACCCGCACCCACCGTTCAATGTAGTTTGTATCTTCACTCTCATCAAACCCATCCACATTTCTAAATCTCTCTTTAGTACATTTGGCGATTTTCATTTTAACGCATGACTGATTCTTACTTATATCTACAATTTCTCCTGCAGCAGACTGTCGTGGCTTCTGCATGGCGAGATCCAATGCCGAAACGCTTTCCTTTGCAGTTCTGATAATCTCCGGGATGTTTGTGCCAAACTCTATAGATACAAGATTTCCAAGCGAATATGACACAGATTTTATCATCGTGACGAAGGGAGTATCGGTTGCAAGCGTGGCCCCATGCACAGATGCAGCCTCGGTTTGTATCCACAATCCCGGATACCATTCATCACTATTAAGAGTGGCAACAAGCCGTTCCGTCTTACTTGAGAACCTATATGTTGCTGTTCCAAGCACCCCTTCTGCCAGTTTATCTAATCCATCCTGTTCCACAAACCCGGGTGCCGATACTGACACCGATATCGTTCCGACTGAAGATAACAATGTATCTGTAGGGGGGGTTGCATAATATGGCCTAACCAATGTCCCCTGCCTGTGAACATATCGGACGCCGTTTAACCCGCGAGTAATATCACATAGGAGAATATAACTTGGGGCCCCCGGGATTCCTTGAGATACACTCTCAACTCGTTCGAACGAGATGACTTCATTTCCGAGCCACGCCCAAGACGTGGCAGAAGTCCATGATAATGGGCGGTCGACGAGAATTGATGTGAGAAATATCTCGTCGTTCAGGGCGTGTGATAAAGATAATCCTTCTGTTTCAAATGTTGATGGATCTGTTGATTTCCACGGAGGGTATAAATATGCTTTGATATCCCTGATCTCTGCACCATTATAGACCTCAAACCGATAGTAATTCGGATCGTGATTAAACTGAACAATAGATGCCGTTTCAGTCGCCCACCCAGTAAGACAATCGCTATCCATCAACTCTACTACGGTCTCTCCCGGGGAAAGATCGATGCTGTTACAATATGTATCTGAAGAAAGACTGTATCCATACCCCCATGCAGAGTACGGGTTGTCTTCCTGCGTCGCCCCGACAAAATCTTTCTGACAGTATGTGATCTGCTGCCCGGACTCCTGTTCTGCCCCAACTACTTGAATAGATGTAACGAAACTTCTTGCCGAATCTACCGCATTAAACTGGGTTGTATTTTTAAGTTCTCTCAATGAAAATGCAGGATCAACACCATTGAGAACAGATGTGTTAAAGAAAGCAATGGGGTATAAACACAAATCAAATCTAGATAAGGTGGGTTTCCATTTTGCAACCCACCTCATCCGCATTGTGTCACACAAGTTGTTTATGTGTTTCAGGGACGTCCCGTTTCTGATAGCATATCTAACGACCCAATCTAGTTTCTTCTCGTATTCATCATATATTGCGAGTTTGGATGTGTCGAGACCCCATGTAGCAGGAAGAATATAATTCTGCAAGAGATCTCGGATACTGCAGCAAACGGGTTCCCCGTCTTCTGGGGCATTGTCTTCGACATTATAATCACGAAGGAATTTTCCGGCATCCTCCACATAGAGTGTAACTATATTGACTTTTGATCGGGCCTTATCAATGATGAATCCATCCATGATCCAGTTATCTTGATGATCGGTTATCTGGACTTTATCACCGACATTATATAACAAGTAGTCCGATGCTGATGTAGCAACATATTGCAACGACCCACTATTGACAGAATTAAGAGCAATCTTTGCGTCTCGTTTGAAAAAATAAGGGGTTGTCATCTTTGCATCAATTAGTATGTTCGGTGCGACGTATTAAAAGCACGCTCAATCTTTTGTGATCGCTTCCATATACGCAAAACTCTTTTTCGGAATCGTCTGGCCTTTCATCCTGAACACTTCGGGATTCTCCTTGAACGTCTCACAGAACCAGTAAAAGTTCTTGTAGATTTCAATCAAGTCTCTCGCTTTCTTCTCACCGATACCCGGCACGGACATATAAGCTGCGAGATTGGGATCTTCATAGACCGTCTTGCTCGGCGTTCTTTTGACAACATCCACCAGCGGGCCTTTCTCATCCGCACGGTTCCGAAGACTGACCACCGCCTGTGCAAACATGGTATCGCTCGGCCAGTATACCAACTGGACGTAGGGGAAATGATACATCACCCCTGACAACATGCCGGCAACCTGCTTTTGCGTCAACCTATTCCTACCTATGAGCATCTGATACGGCCAGTCGCCCTCCACAAACAAGTAGGGGTGTGTGAATTGTGCCATGTCACGTAACTGCGAATACAAGTGCCCTGACATGAGGCTAGAGAGAAAGTCTTTCGTTGACTTGTGTTCAATGTTGATATCCGCATCCTGCCAATAGAAATCCCCGACTGCGAGTTTCTCTATCTTGTAGCCATACCCTGCAGCCTGCGCAATCTCTATCACAAGGTCGCAGAGCATCGGGTCTTTCTCCCTGATGTCAATGGTAAGTTCAACCATTACTCCGCCTCGCAGGTGCAGGGAACGAGGTTTGAAGGTGTGTAATCATGATGAGATTTAATGCATCCATGAAGTTTACACCGCGACCATCTGCGTATTCTTCTACCTGTTTTACCAGCCCCAATAGGGCGTCCTCGTGGTTTTCGTGCTGTTTCATCTTCCTTCGCCTTCTTCTCCGCTAACCGTTTCCTTTCTTGTTTCTGCTCAATCACCCGCTGGTCCAGCCATGCCTGACACATGTCATAATCCATCTGGTGAATCCGCACCATCTTGAACTTCTTGTTCGCAAACTCCTCGGTCCTGACACACACCTCTGTGAACTTTGAGTCTCGAGAGACTGAACACAGGTGCCATTTTCCGTCAAGTGTCATGCCGATCTCTGTGAGTTTATACTTGCTCATCTTGTACCGGACGAGCGGGGGTTCAGTTCGTTTGAACGGTTCAAACACGATGTCGGTTGAATAATCCAACCGTGCACAGATAACATCAGAGATCTTCCAGACTTTGCCTCTGCCATTATACCCGAGGCTCTTCAGCATTCCCCAGCTGTTGTAGGTTTTGGACAACTGCCGATACACCACGGGAATATCTTCAATGTCTTTCCATGTGAACGAAGACCTCCCGACTCTCCGGTATATCTGCATGAGTGTCTGAGTATCCTCTCCAGTCAACCCAAACAGATGTGATCTGACCGGTCGAGGTTCGAGATAGTGTGGCAAGAAATGTTTCATGCCAAAACACCTCGAAAACTTGAAACTTCCAATATATATAATCTTCCTCTAGCATATAAATGAAAAACAAGATTATAAATACTAAGCTTAACCACAGAAAACATCACTTCACTGAAAATTTGTTCCACCACCTACATGTGTCATGTACATTCATATCAGTCCGCTTCGTGATCTCGATACGAGTGAAGTCTCCCATCTGCTGATACCTGCACGAACATCCTTTACAATGTACATGGATCCACTGATCAAACTTCGGTCTTGCCCGGCCCATACAATAACATGGACGTATGGCAAATTAAGGGTGTAGGTTGCTCCGTCAGACAACCTTATAATACCCACGACGCGGTTCTGTGAACGCACCGTTGATATACCCTTCTTCCAGGATCTTCTCCACCTTGGACGTGGCGAACCCCCGTCGTTCCATCTCTTCCATTATGATACCGAGATAGACCGGATCACCGGACCCTTTCTCAATGATCGTGGCCTTCAGTTCAGTCATAATGTCTCGTTTCTGCTTACTCATCGGGGAACATACTCGGTCGATGTCAAAGACACTGGTCTCTGGATCATATGCAACGTGACGAAGACACGTCTCAACCATTCTGATGGCTTTGAGTGCGTCCGACTTCTCTATCTTTGGAGAGAGTCTGGCTCTTGCACTCGCCTGTGACAACCGCAGTAACCCTTCAAGTTGCCTTGGCGTTATCGGCATTGGTTTCCCTTCTCCTCCAAGGGATCTGAGCTTCACATAGAACTCGACAAGAGCGTCCCGTGCTGCTGCACTCAACTCCGGGCTGCACATCTTCTTTGCATACCCTATATACTTCTTGAGAAAATCTGGAGTGAGTGTGTCTGACTTCTTCTTGCCTCGTGACAAGATGAACATCGCAAGTTCAGCGTCTGTCGCGGCATCAACAACATCTCTGCAGATAAATATCAGATCAAAACGAGAGAGAAGAGTAGGAGGTAAGTTGAACTGACTGGCGAGGTCTTCATAATCATCAAACCTGCCGTTGACCGGGTTCGCTGCAGCAAGGATACTACACCTCGACTTAAGCGTGGTGTTGATCCCTGCCTTGTTGATCGGGACTTCCTGTTGTTCCATCCCGTCGTGCATTGCTGACCGGTCATGGGCTTCCATCTTATCCATCTCGTCAATGATGAGCATCCCTCTGTCAGCAAGAACAATTGCTCCTGCATCCAGAGTCCACCCGCCATTGCCGTCAGAGACTGCTGCTGCAGTAAGACCTGCTTTGGAAGACCCCTTCCCAGACGTCTTCACTCCTCTTGGACAGATAGCCAGAATCCCGTTCATCAGTTTCGACTTGGCTATTCCGGGATCCCCTACCATGAGGATATGGATATCTCCTCGCTGCCACGTCCCGTCGTCGTTGTAACCAGACACCCCTCCAAACAACTGGAGGGCCACTCCTTCTTTCAGGTCGTCGCACCCGTATACTGAAGGTACAATTGATCTCGTTATCTTGTCCCATGAGTCTGGATCGTTGGCAAGAGCAAGGATCTCCTGCTCTTCTTCGTCCGTGATCTCAACATCATAGAACTCTTTGTCAAGGACTTCAACAAACGACGCCTCAACATCAACATCAAGGATGATGTCTGTTGGTTTCTGCTGGAACGTGCGAAGAACACCTGTGACGATAACCCGGTTCCCGGCATTGACCTTCTTGCAGATATCATCTGACAGCACCACTGCAACTGCAGCAGGAACTTCAGATCCATCTACATTGTCATGGGACTCCTGAACAATGATTGTCTGCACGTCGATTGTGCGACACCGTTCAGGCATAAGTTTCCAACTGCTCCGTTTCCTTCCGCACCCGCACTCGTCAACAGGGGGCTGTAAATCTCTCCCTGTCTGAACCATGCGTTGACGGCGACCACAGGGGCATTGGAACTCTGCCTCAATGACAGAAGGTTTCGTCGTATGAACACGGCGAACAACACCTTCAAAAGACACGAATTTTCCGACCTTAGAAGAGGAGAGTTCTCTGATCTTGACCTTCTGCGGATGGTTCATGAACCGGATGTTAAGACTCTTCGTGTCTCCATCCCAGTTCTTGACCAACCGACTGATCTGCAGCCCGCCATACGCCTCTTTGATAGTAGAGACTGGGCTAGCAAGAAGATCATTAAACAACGACTGCGGGATATCTCCGATGTCTATGACAAGGGACCGATTAAACGGGAAGTTCCTGTTCAGTTTATTGCAGGGTTTCTTGTAACAGTCCTGAAAAAACTGTGACCAGACGTCTTCAGGAGGAGGAACTATTACGACCTCTTCTTCAGACATGGTCTCCCTTCACATGCTCCATGCCTGCCTTGTGCAACTTGACGGCATGGTCAATGGCGAGTTGTGTCAGATTCAGTTCCGCCATATCTGATAGAGGTAAATCCTGAACTTCAAGCCGCAGGATCTCTATCGCGTTGGTCATCGAGTTGCACCAAATCATTGACGGAGTTGAGTCCTTGTATTCTCGCTTCTGTGAAGGTTGCTTAATCTGATCTGCAGAAGTGAACCCACCAAGGGTTCCCGTGCCTGACGCCGGGGCAGGAGTGCTTGGACCTTGCACTTTCTTCATGAAGGTGACAACACCGTCACGAATAGTACACTCTTCCCAGAACCCGACTTTGTAATACTGCAACTGGATCCGC
>Ga0208825_1001586_pt1 | contig 16750 bp, 13 predicted proteins | sample AD_UKC113_MetaG_FD_184450 | JGI IMG/M metagenome (GOLD analysis project Ga0208825, IMG submission 184450) | Active sludge microbial communities of municipal wastewater-treating anaerobic digesters from Hong Kong - AD_UKC113_MetaG (SPAdes)... | ecosystem: Engineered > Bioreactor > Anaerobic >...
ACAAAGGCAATAGAATTTTTGCTCCCTTATTTAGGAAAATCTCCTACTGAATTTCCCTATCAGCAAATTGAAGAGTGGGATAAAGTTCAAATAGACTTTTGCTGGGTATTGAAAAGAGTCGATATTCTGATGGGAACAGATAATTATAAAAATTTTTATTCTAAATATTTGCCGGATAACGGAAAAGACTTGAATTTTTTGATTTATTAAATAATAATGTTTCACTTTAAATTTTTTGCATTATGAAAAAGTTAATTTTACTTCTTTCGTTCTGTGTTGCCATTTTTACGGCAAATGCACAAATCTTTACGGAATACTTTCAAACTGCGCCTATTGGTGGTAATTTGGAAGGATATAATGATTGGCATGTTTCTCCTAAATCTTCAGAAGCTTACGGTGTGAGTCCCAAAATTGCTGAGGGGGCTTTGTTTTACACCGGTTATGCAGGTTCTAATATTGGTAATGTAGCAGTATTGGATTCTGCAGTGGGTGCAACAAGCGCTACACAAAGAATCTCTACAAAAATTGTAAAATTTGGGAGCGATACTTTGAAAGCTGTAGTTGGAGAAAAAATCTACACGGCATTTTTGGCCAATATTTCCAGCCACAGCTATCGCTCTTATCGCGATTTTTTTACTTATGAAGGTTCAAAGACTTCCAGTATGACACGTGGAAGAGTTTTTGCAAAAGTAAGTGCAGATGGCTCAGAACTTTTTGTAGCTGTTACAAAGAATTCTTCTACTGCTGCTGATTATGTAGAGTCTACTTCTATTCCGGGATTAACTTTGTATCCCGATGTAAATCATTTATTTGTTTTAGTTTATGAAACAATCGCAGGTGATAGCAATGATAAAATTACGCTGTACATCAATCCGGATTTAACAAAATCGGAAGCCGAACAAACCAACAAGTTGGTTGCTATAGATACTCAAACAGATTATAGTGCCACTGCCGGTTTGGGAATCAATCTGCGCCAGCGAGGAATTAGTGCTCAAATTGGTGGAATAAGGGTTGGAAAATCTTGGGATGAGGTTCTTGTGGAAGGCACCAATGCAGTGAATACACCCAATAATAGTAGAGCTGCCATTTGGACCAGCGGTAAAAATATTCTGACCAACACAAGAGGAACAATAAAAATATTCAATCTTGCCGGAGCAGAATTAATTTCAGCCCAAACGGATGGCTGCTTGACGACCAACCTGTCAAAAGGTATATATATCGTTCGGTTTAACGGTATTGATGGACATACGGCTGTATCAAAAATTTCTTTGAATTGAGTTTAATTCAATGATATTTAATTTAATTTAATTTATTTTTCATTGCTTAAGCATTCTATCAGGGAAAACAGAAAAAAACAATCTGTTTTCCCTACTTAAAAAAATTTTATGATTTTAACTTCATCGAACCCAAGCGGCAGACTATTTTTACTAATAACTTTCTTTATGAGTTTTACCATCGTAAATGCTCGACAAACGACGGTTACTTCAGCTTCGGAAATCAACAATGGCAGTTGGTCGGCGGGAGACACGATTGTTATGAAAAACGGCACATGGACCAATCAATCCATATCTTTCAGAGGTACCGGGAATGAATCGCAACCAATTGTACTGCTGGCAGAAACTCCTGGTAACGTAATTTTGAACGGAACTTCAAAACTCCAATTTTCCGGTAAATACATAGTTGTCAGCGGACTTTATTTCAAAAATGGAACCTTGAGTGGTTCAGATGTTATTACATTCAGAACCTCTTCTTCTCAACTTGCCGAAAATTGCAGACTAACGAATACAGCCATAGAAAATTATAATCCTTTAGACAGTACCGTTGACAGCAAATGGGTTTCTATTTATGGAAAAAACAATAAAGTGGATCATTGTTCATTTGTAAATAAGACCAATTCCGGAACTTTAATGGTAGTTTGGCTTACCAGTGGAATAACAGTTAATCATGAAATTTCAGAAAATTATTTTGGGTATCGAAATGCCAATCTCGATGCGAATGGCAACGAACTGAACGGACAGGAAATCATTCGCATAGGCGATAGCTCTACCTCAATGACAACGGCAGCAGTAACAGTCAAGAATAATTTTTTTGAACATTGTAATGGCGAAATTGAAACGATTTCCAATAAATCGTGTGGAAATACGTATTATAACAATCTTTTTTACGAATGCAAAGGTATGCTTACATTACGTCATGGGAATGGATGTACCGTGAAAGGAAATTACTTTTTTGGCAATGGAATTTCTGATACGGGAGGAGTGAGAATTATTGGAGAAAATCACAAAGTTTATAATAATTATTTTGAAAACCTGCGTGGTACAAATTATCGAGCAGCACTTTGCATTGTTCGTGGAAAAGAAAATTCGGCACTGAACGAATATTTTCAAGTAAAAAATGCAACCGTAGTTTTCAATACTTTCGTCAACTGCTCACAGGCTTTCAGAATCAATTACAACAGCAGCTCATCACTGACTATGCCTCCAATCGGAACGGTCATTGCCAACAACCACGTTTATAATACCTCTTCATCGTATTACAACGTAAGCATTGATTTGACAAATGCAACTGGAATGGATGTAACTTGGTCAAACAATTTGATGAATATTGGACGATACACAAATTTTACTTATGACGAAAATCAAGTAATAACAGGTAAAGATGCAAAAATGATTCCTGTAAGTACTCCTATTCCCATGTATGAGCCATCAATAGGTTCGGAATTGGTAAATTATGTAACGGCCGATTACCCAGAAATCATCAACGATATAAGAGGCAGAGAAAGAAACAGCACCGCAAAATTGCCGGGAGCAAGCGAAATAAATGGTATAGTTTCTTCATCCATGCCGATTAAAACTTTAGTAGGTGCTTCTTTTTATAATGACCCAAACACCGGTATAAAAAACACCAATACATCATTCAAGCCATTTACATGGCTTATCCAACGTCATCAGATAATTTTCAATAGTTTTGAGACTGGAAATCTATATTTGGTCGATATGTCGGGAAAAGTACTGTTAAATTGGGTGGTTCCACTTAACACACAACTTATTACCAAAACCTTAGAAAAAGGGATTTACTTGATGGTGTTTAAAACTCCGAACAAACAATACACCGAAAAAATTATTTTTTGAAGAAGTAAAACACAAGAGGAATTAAAATATTTAAAAAAATTTGGATACTGCAATTAAAACAGTAATTTTGTCGACACAAATTGGTCGACCAATCATTTTTAAAGAACATGTTTAAGTACAGAAAATTAATTCAATATTTTTTCTTCAGTCTGATATTCATTTGTCATTCTGCGATACTATCAGCTTCTGAGCGTCATCCAAACTTATTGCTCACAAAGCAGGGAGTAAAAGAAATACAAGCATCACTGGGAAAATATACCAACTTTGACAAGTCGGTAAACGAATTAAGAGCGATCGCCGATAAAGCATTGAATTCGGAAATTATTGTTCCGTTGCCGTTGAATGAAGGTGGTGGATATACACACGAAAAGCACAAGAATAATTACTATGAAATGAATGCGGCGGGAACTATGTACCAAATTACAGGAAAAAGGGAATATGCAGAATTTGTTCGAAAAATGCTGATGAAATATGCAGAATTATACCCTACTTTAGGATTACATCCCTCCAAAAGATCAGAAACACCGGGGAAAATATTCTGGCAATTGCTGAACGATTGTGTCTGGCTATTCCATACAGCTCTCGCTTACGATTGCATTTACGATTACCTTAATCCAAGTGATAAAGCATACATTGAAAAAAATCTCTTTCGCCCAATGGCAGAATTTATCTCGAACGGAAGTCCGGCCAACTATGAGGTTTTCAACAAAATGCATAACCACGCTACATGGGCTACTGCTTCTGTAGGCATGATCGGATATGTTATGGGTGATAAAAATCTAATTGAAAAAGCCCTTTATGGTTCTAACAAAGACGGTAAATCAGGATTTATACGCCAGTTGGATATATTATTTTCGCCCGATGGCTATTATACAGAAGGTCCTTATTATCAACGTTATGCTATTTGGCCATTTATGGTTTTTGCTCAAGTGATTGAAAACAATCAGCCCGAATTGAAAATTTTTAGTTATAGAGACAGTGTTTTGTTAAAAGCAACCAATACTTTGATTCAGTGTGCTTATAATGGAGATATTTTCTATTTGAACGATGCTTTAAAAAAGAATTATAAAACACAAGAAATAGTGTACGCAGTTGATATTGCCTATAAAAATAATCCAAAAAATACTTTTCTACTTGATATTGCAGAACAGCAAAAATCATTCATCGTATCGGATGCGGGCATTGCTACAGCAAAGTCGCTGAATATTGTGAAATATGAACCTTTCCAGTTTCGCTCAGTTCTTTTGCGAGATGGAGCTAATGGCGATGAAGGAGCATTAGGCATTATCAGAGCAGGGAAAAAAGATAAAACACAAATGTGTCTTACCTTCAAAGCAACTTCTCATGGATTATCACATGGTCATTACGATAAACTGTCCATTTCTATGTATGATGGAGGAAATTTCGTTTTAACCGATTATGGCGCTGTCCGCTTTCTGAATATAGAGCCGAAAAGCGGTGGAAATTATGCAAAAGAAAATCGTTCCTGGGCTGCACAAACCATTGCCCATAATACCGTAACAGTTGATGAAACAAGTAATTTTAATGGCAATATTAAAGTTTCCTCCCTTCATCATTCCGATATTCAATATTATGACTTCTCAAGTAATCAAATACAAATCATTTCAGGTTGTGAAAATAATGCCTATAAAAATGTAAAAATGCAACGAACTGTGGCTGTGCTTGAAAACAAACAATTTTCGTATCCAATTGTCATAGATATTTTTAGAATTCTCTCCGACTCAACACATACTTTCGATTTCCCTTTTTACTATAGAGGTCAAATGGTTTCTACCAATATTCAATATCAAAAATTTACTGCTCAGTTAAATCCATTGGGAACGAAAAATGGATATCAACATCTTTGGGTTGAGGCTATCGGAAAAAGCGAAAACCCGGTTACTCAGTTTACGTGGGTTGAAGGGAACAGGTTTTATACGATTTCGACATTGGGCAATTCAAACACAGAATATCTGATGACACGTACAGGAGCTGGCGATCCAAATTTTAATCTCAGAAATGAAACTGCATTTATGATGCGCCAACCTATGGTAAAAAAACACACATTTGTCTCAGTAGTTGAGCCACATGGGTTTTATGATGAAAACAAGGAAATTACAGAAAATTTTGAAACCTCAATAAAAAATGTTGAACTTTATGCTGATAATGACGAATATTCGGCAGTAAAAATATCTTCTGTCGACAACAATATATTTCTTCTGATTACGCTGAATAAAGATTTTAATAAAGACAGGGAGCATTCAATAAAAATAGATAACCAAACAGTTGAATTCAGAGGCAATTATTACTTCACAGAATTAACAAAATAAATTACACAGATATGAAAACAAGAAGTTTAAATTTTTTACACGCCTCGCAAATTGAACCGGAAATTACAGGAGAAGGTGTATCAAGGCAAATATTGGGATACGACGGTCAAATCATGATGGTAAAAGTCCATTTTAAAAAAGGTGCTGTGGGGTATATTCATGAGCACTTTCATTCACAAACTACTTATGTAGCCAGTGGAAAATTTGAAGTTTCGATAAATGGCGAAAAACAGATTTTGGAAGCTGGAGACGGCTATTATATCGAACCAGACGCTCCACACGGGGCAATATGTCTGGAAGATGGAATTTTGATTGATGTTTTCAGCCCAATGAGAATGGATTTTCTTAAAATGTAAAAATATGAAAATCAAAGGATTGCGTTGGTGGATTATTGGTTTGATTATGCTCATAACCATCATTAACTATCTGGATAGAGGTACATTGAATTACATGTGGGTAACGAATGTCGAATATTCCATAGTCAATCAGTTTTCAACCAACACTAAAAATAACGAAGCTGTTTTTTTGAAAGAAAAAAACAGTTACTTGCTGAAAAACAAAAAGGGGAAAACAGAAGAATTGTCAGCATCTCATTTATTGGAGAAAAAAAATAAAAAAGTGGTAGTAAACAGAGAAGGAATAGCTTACGATATAGGCATTATTGACAAAAATACCACACCCGATGAAGCATCAAAAAAAGCAAAAGGAATCTTGGGAACCATTACCATATTTTTTATGATTGCCTATGGTATCAGCCAGTTGTTTTCGGGTAAAATGTACGACAAAATTGGTACGCGAAAGGGTTTTGTCATTTCAGCTGCTATTTGGGGATTGGCCGATGCACTGACTTCTTTGGCAAAAGGAAGATTTTCACTTACCGCTTTCAGAATGATGCTTGGATTGGGGGAAGCCGGCCCGTGGCCGGGTGCAGTAAAAAGCAATGCAGAATGGTTTCCTCAAAAAGAAAGAGCTTTTGCACAAGGACTTTTCAATGCTGCCGCTTCAGCCGGATCCATCCTTGCTCCTATCATAATTTTAATGCTTTACTTGTTGCTGGGATGGAGATTAACTTTTCTCATTGTTGGTTCATTGGGACTTATATGGATTATTCCCTGGCTGATAATCAATAAAAAAGGTCCAAAAGATCATCCATGGATTACCGACAAAGAACGAGAGCACATTCTTACCGGCCAGCCTGAAGCTCAACACATAAACGAAAAAGGTAAAAGCTGGAAAGAATTACTTTCAAACAAAAAAAACTATTCCGTTATTCTGGGACGATTTTTTCTCGACCCCATTTGGTGGATGTTTGTGACTTATCTTCCACTTTATTTGGTTGAACAATTCAATCTGAATATTACAGAACTTGCTTTTTCGGCATGGGTACCTTATTTTGGAGCCATGATTGGGAGTCTAACCGGTGGCTGGTTCTCAGGTTACCTGATTCGCACCGGAAAAACCGTTGACAGAGCTAGAAAAACAGCAATGATCATTGGAGGACTCATAATTATCCCTTCTGTGATAGCTTCCGTATTGGTTTCCAATGCAATATTGGCAGTAGTTTTAATGGCCTTCGTTTTGGGCGGTTTCCAATTTACCATGACCAACATTCAAACAATTCCAAGCGATTTGCATTGTGGCCCTTCTGTTGGTTCTTTAGCAGGATTAGGTGGGGCAGCAGCGGTTCTTGGAACCATTTTAGCCATTTTGTTTTCTGCACAAATTACCAGCTGGCCGTTGCTTTTCGGCTTATTGGCAGCATTGGTGCCTTTATCGTTAGGATCAATATTTTTAACAGCAGGGAAAATAGAACATATAAAATAATCAATTTAAAAATATAAAGTTATGAAATTAAAAGGAAAGGTTGCCATCGTAACCGGTGGCGCTCGGGATTTGGGAAGAGCGGTATCAATAAAATTGGCTTCTGAAGGAGCAAAAGTTGTTGTCAATTATTTTGACAATCTCGAAGATGCTAAAGAAACTTTGAAAATGATACAGGAAAATGGTGGTGAAGGTATTATCGTTCAAGGCGACATGACAAAAGCAGAGGAAGTAAAAAAATTATTTGATGCCGGTATAGCTGCTTTTGGAAATAGAATTGACATACTGGTCAACGTAGTTGGCGGTATTTGTGGAAGAAAAGAAATCACCGAGCAAGATGAAGCATGGTATAATCTTTTAATGGATGTGAACATGAAAAGTTGCTGGCTTTGTACCCGCCAAGTTGTTCCCCATATGACAAATGGCGGCGCGATTGTGAATTTTTCGTCACTCGCAGCCAGAGACGGTGGCGGACAAGGAGCTTCCATGTATGCCTCGGCAAAAGGTGCTGTCATGACTTTCACTCGTTCCATGGCTAAGGAATTGGGACCAAAAGGTATTCGTGTGAATGCTGTTGCCCCGGGTACAATAGCTACTTCTTTCCATGACAGATTTAATACACCGGAAAACAGGGAAAAAATGAAAGCAATATATCCACTTCGACGGGAAGGCGATGCCGGCGATATAGCCGACCTTGTATTGTTCCTTGTTTCGGATGATTCCGATTATATCACAGGAACTAACATTGATATTAATGGAGGAATTTTTTTCTCTTAAGAAAAAATATGGTTAGATTGTGTTAAAAAAAGCTCCTGTTGAAGTAGTGCTTTCAATAGGAGCTTTTTTTCATAACGTGAAAAATTTATTCCTCCAACAAATCGGGACGACGTTGCTGCGTTCGTTCTACCGACTGTGCGTGTAGCCATTGTCGGATATTGGCTTCGTGACCCGATAGCAAAACATCCGGAACTTTCCAACCTTTATAATCTGCCGGACGAGTATAAACCGGCGGTGCCAACAAGTTGTCCTGAAACGAATCCAGCAAAGCCGAAGTTTCATCTCCAATAGCACCCGGCAACAGACGGACAATAGCATCAGTCATGATGGCTGCAGGAAGTTCACCCCCTGTGAGCACATAATCTCCCACACTGATTTCGCGTGTAATCAAGTGATCACGCACCCGCTGATCAACACCCTTATAATGACCGCAAAGAATGATGATATTTTCACAAAGAGAAAGCTGATTGGCAATTTTTTGATTAAACAGTTCTCCATCGGGCGAAGTGTAAATAATCTCCTCATAATGCCTTTCCTGTTTGAGTTTTGAAATTACTCGATCGATAGGTTCAATCCTCAATACCATTCCGGCACTGAAACCAAAAGCATAATCGTCAACATTTCGACGTTTATCGTAACTGTAATCGTGCAAATTGTGTACGAAAATCTCCACCAAATGCTTTTCCTGTGCTCTTTTTACAATGGAGTGATTCAACGGACTTTCCAACAATTGTGGAACGGCAGAAATAATATCAATTCGCATTTTTCCCATAAATCGATAATCATTTTACATTTGAGCTTTCCCTTTATATTTCATACACGCCCATATCCTGCCCTGCAATAACCTGTTGAAAAACGGAAGCAGCTTCATTCAAAAGCACAGACTGGTCAGCATAACGCGCCGAATAATGTCCGATAATCAACTTCCCCACTTCGGCTTTTTTTGCAATTTCGGCTGCCTGAAGTGCCGTAGAATGAAGCGTCTTATTTGCCCTCACAATGTCTTCTTCCAAAAAAGTTGCTTCGTGATACAGACAATCTACCTGACGAATAATGGGCACAATACTTTCGTCGTAGGCCGTATCCGAACAATAGGCAAAACGCTTGGGAGGAACGTTTTCATAAGTTAGTCGCTCATTCGGAACAATTTCCCCATCTTCGGTAACAAAATCCTCTCCCTGCTTGATTTTACGCAACTGCGAAACAGGGATACGGTAGAAATCGATCATTTCTCGTATCAAATGTCTTTCGAGCGGTTTTTCTTCAAACAGAAAACCACAAGTTGGCACCTTGTGTTTCAGCGGGATGGTCGAAACTTTTACCGTACGATCCTCATAAATCAGTTCGTTCACTTGTGGATTGAATGGATGGAAAAACAATTGAAAGGGAGTTTCAGCAGAAAAATAGTGCAAAGGAACGTCCATTATTTTTTCCAAGTCGGGATGAGCATGAATATGTAGATCGGCTGTACGATGTAACATGGAAAAAGAAGAAATCAGTCCCAACAAACCCAGACAATGATCACCATGCAGATGAGAAATAAAAATGTGCCCCAAGCGATTGGTTTTCAGTCCCATTTGTCGAAGTCTGATTTGAGCACCTTCTCCGCAATCAATCAAAAACTGCTTTTCGCGCAAGTCGAGTAAAAAAGAACTTGGAAAATTTTTTTTGGTAGGCAAAGCCGAACCACAACCCAGAATAGTAAACGTTGCTTTTGGCATGATTGATTTTTCAAAAAAAGAAAAAACCTTTTGGCATGTTTTGCTTTAACGCTTGAACCAGAAAATTTAAACTTTTGTTTTCTTTTTCAATTCGAAATCGCGTCCCAGATATTTTTCACGGACAATCGGATTTTCAGACAATTCAAGTGCCGAGCCCTGAAACATGATTCGTCCATCGAAAAGCATATAGGCACGATCGGTGATGGCCAATGTTTCATCTACATTGTGATCGGTTATCAGAATACCTATGTTTTTATCCTTCAATTTCCAAACAATATCCTGAATATCCTGAACAGCAATAGGATCAACTCCGGCAAACGGCTCGTCAAGCAAAATAAAACGCGGTTCAATAGCCAGACAGCGTGCTATTTCGGTTCTTCTCCGCTCCCCACCCGACAAACGGTCGCCAATGTTTTTTCTGACATGTTCCAGATTAAATTCTTCTATCAATGTTTCCAATTTTTCTTTCTGATATTCTTTACTGAATTTTGTCATTTCCAGCACCGATTTAATATTGTCTTCTACCGTCATTTTTCTGAAAACGGAAGGTTCTTGGGCCAAATATCCGATACCGCTTTGTGCACGTTTATAAACAGGATATTTTGTTATATCGATGTCGTTTAAGAAAATTTTACCGGCGTTAGGCGTTACCAATCCCACAACCATGTAAAAAGTAGTCGTTTTGCCGGCACCATTCGGCCCCAACAAACCTACAATTTCACCTTGCCGAACTTCAATGGAAACATCATCTACTACGGTTCTTTTGCCGTAACGTTTTACCAAATGTTCGGTGCGCAGCACCATTTCATCATTGCTCATAACTATTTTTTGAAGTTGCAAATTTACACTTTTTTATCTTGACAATCAAACGATTTTTTCGATCGTGGTAAATCCCTTTTTACGTGCTCTACCTTAGATGTGGTAGATAAAATACATTTTCAATGGTATTTACGTGCAGTTGAAAGAGAAGTAATTTTGCTGTACAAATTCTAATAAAAAAACATCATGAAAGTTGAAATATTTTGCCCCATTACAAATAAAATCACTGACGAGCACGTTGCCCGATTGAATGCCGGGTTTACGGTTTTGTTATTACTGTGTTATTCTGTAACTTCCAGTATTGTCCCGGTAGTTTTCCTGTTGCTTGATTTCACTGCTCGAGCTATAGAACGACCCGAATGGAGTATTTTATCAAAAACGTCAAAATGGATATTAAAAAAGTTGCATGTCAAATCAAAATTTATCAATGCCGGACCGAAAATTTTTGCAGCACGTATTGGCAGCTTTTTCAGCCTCATCACGATTCTGTTTTTCTGGCTGAAGTTACCATCCATCAGCATTGCCCTTGCAGCCGTATTTTTTATCTTTGCTTTGTTGGAATCGGCATTTAATTACTGTGTAGCCTGCAGAATTTATCCTTTCATTTACCATGCTCTACAAGCAAAAGATAAAGAGAAATGAAAAAATATCAGGAATGACAAAACTTTTCTAAAACTCGCTATCTATGCCCAGTTTCTTGTATGTTTCTTTCATAATTTCCTCATTATCGGCAATCAACAGTACCGTATCTCCGTTTTCCAACTTTGTATTTCCTCGAGGGACAAAAAAATGATCGTTCCGCTTAATCATTACTGCCAGCGTTTGATCGGGCAAGGTAATATCCATCAGTTTACGACCTTTTTGCAACATTTCTTCGGTAACAGTGATTTCGCTTATGGCCGATTTAATATCCTCAGGCAAATCAATATCAAATTCTTTCAATTTGGGCTTATCGTTGGAGGGTAAGGACAATTTCAGTAAACGTGCTACAAAAGGAATGGTAGAACCTTGAAGCACCAACGAAAGAATTGTGATGAAAAAAACTATGTTGAACATCATTCTGGCTTGCGGAATTCCGCTCATCAAAGGATAGGTAGCAAAAATAATAGGTACAGCGCCTCTCAATCCGACCCATGAAACGAAGAGTTTACTTTTAAAATTAATTTTTCTGAAAGGAGAAAGTAAAATAAAAATCGAAATGGGACGCGAAATTACAATCATGAACAATCCAATCAATATCCCCACTCCCGCTATGGGAAGAAGCTCATGAGGATTAAGCAATAATCCGAGCGTTATGAACATGATAATTTGAAACAGCCAGGTTAGTCCATCAAAAAATTTAAGACTGCTTTTTTTGTGAACAAATCGCTGATTGCCAATAAAAAGTCCTCCAATATATACAGCCAGATAACCGTTTCCGCCCAAAATAGAAGTAAAACTGTAAAGAAAAAACAGAAACGAAAGTAAGAATACAGAATATAATCCTTCATAATCCAGCTGAATACGATTGATGATATAAACCACTATTTTTGACAAAATATACCCACAAATCGCTCCAATGATAAATTGTCGAAAGAAAAGCGAAACTACCTCTACTGCACTAACATCAGAAGATTGTAAAAGTTGTATGAAAATAATCATCAACATATAAGCAATAGGGTCATTGCTACCGCTTTCCAGCTCAAGCAAAGGACGCAAGTTGTGTTTGATAGACAATTTTTTGGAACGCAGAATAGAAAAAACCGAAGCTGAATCAGTAGAAGACATGATGCTGCCCAACAGCATCGACTCCAAAAAACTGAAAGTAATGGCAGTAAAAAGATGATTTGTCAACCAGTAGATGAAACATCCTGTAATAAATGCAGTCAGCAATACGCCAAAAGTGGACAGGATGATGCCTTGCCAAAGAACTGGTTTTATTTCCGAAAAACGGGTATCCATACCACCGGAAAATAAAATAATATTCAAAGCCATCACACCAATCACCTGAGCTTGTTTGGGAGAATTAAACTGTATCCCCAACCCATCGCTACCAGCAAGAATACCTACCAGCAAAAAAAGCAACAATGCAGGAACTCCAAAACGATAACCCGTTTTACCGGCTACAATACTTAAAATAAGAAGAACCGAAGCAACCAGGAAATAAAATTCAACTGAAAAATTCATAGTGCTGTTCATTGAGGTGTTGTACAAACTTATAAATTTTTAGCCAAATATTAAAATATCATACCCAAAAGAAAACAGTTTTTTTGTTTTTACAAAAAGTCTCAGTACATGAAAAAAAATTGTAGAAACATTTATATTCTATATTTTCAGATATTTAATAACGGGGCTTTGCCCCAAACCCCACTTACTTTTTTGTCTTGAAACAAAAAAGTAAGCAAAAAAATTAACTTAGTTGAAGCAGCTACGCTCAACATAAATTAAATAAATTTGATTTTGTTTTCGCTTAAACGCTGCTTTCAAGACTGTGCCCACTTCACTCGAAAAACTTACGCTCGAAAAGCTGAAATCGTCCAAACTCATTCCGACGAAATACGTCGGAACTCAAACAAGGACGATTTTTAAACGCTTTTCTCACTTGTTTTTCGGCTCACCGGACAAGGTCAACCCCAAGAGCTTGGCTTATATGTTCTGTTTTACAGATATATAAAACAAATGTCTCAATTTTTGTCATGTACTAAAACAAAAAGTTTTAAAATTGAGAAAACGACATTTTTTGGCTTCCTCCGCCATTAGTATCCTCTTAAAATTTCCTATCGAAAACAAAAAGCTACCAACTTTTTATCAACAAAAATATGTAAACAACTGTAATTGAAAAATTTTATGAATTCTAAAAAATTTTTCCGACTGAAAAACTTTGATATTTTGAGAAAAAGGATTATCTTTGCAATCTCAAAAATGGTACCATAGCTCAGTTGGTAGAGCAAAGGACTGAAAATCCTTGTGTCCCCGGTTCGATTCCTGGTGGTACCACATCAACAAAAAAACGCAATTAGTAATCAATTAGTTGCGTTTTTCTTTTTGTAATTTGCACCACATTTGCACCACGTAGTAATTTGTTCCCTTTCCTTATTTTTCCATATTATTCCCTTAATTTCCTGTTGTTTAGGTTAATAAGAATCACTATATTTATTATAGTAATTCAATAGTGGATTACATAACCTAAAAAAATTAATAACTATGGCACAACAAGTAGGTGTAATTAAGTACAAAGGGACGATTGGGGACATTCGTCATTTTAAAATTAAAGGATTGCATGGTGATTACGCAGGATTAAAAGGCGGTCCTTCCAATGAAATGATTAAAAACGATCCAGCTTTTAAGCGGACACGTGAAAACATGAATGAGTTCGGCGGATGCGCCTTAACGGCAAAATCCGTGCGAATGGGTCTTTCTCAATTGATGGCTCAGATGAGCGATCCTCACCTCACTGGACGTCTAACGGGAATAATGAAAAAGATTAACCTGGAAGATCAATCAGAAGCCAGAGGGGTGCGTGCTGTGCTTGTTTCAGCTCAAAAGAAGTATCTTGTAGGGCTGAACTTTAACAAGAACATCAGCTTCAATGGTGTTGTTTTAGTTCCTTATTCTGTAAGTGCTGAAACCGATCGAACCGGTGCAACCTTAACTGTCCCCGCTTTCAACATTGCTACAGGTATCAGAATTCCATCAGGAGCAACGCATTTCCGTTTTGTGAATGCAGTATCAGTTATTTCTGATTTTGCTTACAACAGCATTACAAAGGCTTATGAACCGATGGAACCTGCCCTGAATGAGTTGGCAAATATCACTTATTCTGATTATATCGATGTCAATTCTGTTCAAAGTGCTGATATTACCGTAACAAGTGCACTTCCAGCAGGCACCGTATTAACTGACAACGTGACCCTCATTCAGAGTATCGGTATTGAATTTTACCAAAAAGTAGGTGAAGGATATTATCTTTTCAATTCAGGTAACTGCTTAAAGATTCAAGATTTGTATTAAATTTACATAATCGTATGCGAGAGAGACCTGTCAGAAATGGCAGGTTTTTTTGTGTCTTTATTTCAGATAAATTAAACAACGGTGCAAATATGGTGAGCTTATGTACGGAATAAGGCGGAGATATCCTGCGGAATATCGGTAGTAATTTTCACTATTTTTGATTTTGTTCAAGTTGGAAATCAACCTGATTGATTGTTGCACTGGTGATGAAAGAATGAGGGGGAAAAATGAAATGATAGCATCGCATATTTTTTTGGTGGATAGGCTGTCAAGGTTTTTGGGTAAAATACTACCCGAAGCGAAGCGAGGTGTGGAGATTTTACCCAAAACCCGTAGGGCTTGACCTTTACAGCCGTGTGGGCGGATTTGTGGAAACCAAAAATTCTTTTGCGGTCATTTCATTTTTTCCTTTCTGCTGCCAAAATTATTGCTGATAATCAATTTTTCACCTAACGAAATTGAAATCAGGGAAGGATTACTATCGGGAGAATTTACTTTATTGCGTTGTAGCCAGGAGGATATAGAAAATAATGGAAAATTCTCCCAACAAAAGTTCACAATTTTGATTAGATATTTTGCCAAATTTCCAAAATGGCAATTTGGAAATTTGATTTTTTTTGCAGTTTGAGAATTGTTTATTGAGTTAAGAAATTGAAAAGGGGTAAACATTTCACGGGAAAAGGAAACAGACCATTGGAAAGGTTGGAAAAAATGCAGGGGTGGAAAATGAATGCATCACACAAATGAAGGGTGGAGAGAATGAATTGCTTTTTCCTACCTGAGGGGAAATTAAATCGAGTAGGTAGGGGGATTACTCCCCCGCCCTCTCACACCACCGTGCATGCTCTCGCACACGGCGGTTTCTTTTAATTGTTTAACTTCTCATAATTTAATGTGAGATTGTACAAACCTATCTCGTCAAACCATTTATTGCTTAGGGCTCGGTGCATTTGCGGGCAACCCGATTTGCGCCAATGTCCCTTGCCCGAAAGAGCCAAAATCCAACTTTGCCATGTTTCAACTCCTCTGCTTTTGAGAAACTGTTGTAGTGTTATTGTCCGTTTACATTGCTTTAACCTGTAACATCGCAGTTTCCTCCGAATCCAGGAATCAAGTGTTTTCAACAGTCTTTTACACCGTGCATGCCGAAAGTAGTTCAGCCAACCTCGCATAACGGGTATTAGTTCGGCAATTACTTGCTCGAACTTCACGCCTCTGTTTCGCCTGGTTATTTTTCGTACCTTTTCTTTAAAGCGGTCAATACTCTTCTTTGCTATGCTTAGGTTTCCATCTTTTTGAATGGTGTAGCCTAAGAAGTTGGTTTGATTCACTTCGCAAACCTGACTTTTCTCTTTGTTGACGATTAGCTTCAGCTTGCTTTCGATAAATCTGCTTACCGATTCCATGACTCTCTCGCCTGCCGCTTGGCTGCGTACGTAGATATTGAAATCGTCGGCATACCGAACAAATTTGTGCCCTCTCTTCTCCAGCTCTTTGTCCAGTTCATCCAGAACTATATTCGACAATAGTGGAGATAATGGGCTGCCTTGTGGTGTTCCTTCGGTGCGTTGGCTGACTAACCCGTCAATCATGATGCCACTTTGAAGGTATTTGCGTATCAATCCCAATAACGTTTTATCGCCAATGGTTAATGACAGCCGATACAGTAAGCGGTCATGGTTAACTACATCGAAGAACGTTCTCAAATCCATATCGACAACATAATATCTTCCCTCTGCCACGTAGTCGCTACCTTTCTTGAGGGCTTGGTGTGCACTCCGATTAGGCCGAAAACCATAACTGTGGTCGGAAAATTTTCGCTCGTAAATTGGACTGAGAACTTGGGCTATGGCTTGTTGGATTATCCTGTCCGTTACCGTTGGAATACCTAACTTGCGCTTGCCTCCATTCGGCTTGGGAATTTCAACCTGCTTTACAACTTGTGGTTGGTATGTGCCTTTGTACAGTTTGCTCAATAGTGTTTCTCCATTTTCTGCATACCATGCGGCAAATTCTCCAACCGACATTTGGTCGATTCCTGCTACTCCTTTGTTCTTCTTTACCTGTTTGTAGGCTTGCTTGATATTGCTCTGACTCAATATCGCTCCCATCAAATCCTGCGTTAAGGCTCGTTCTTGTTCGCCTGCTTCTTTTACTTGCA
>Ga0208825_1001587_pt1 | contig 16748 bp, 12 predicted proteins | sample AD_UKC113_MetaG_FD_184450 | JGI IMG/M metagenome (GOLD analysis project Ga0208825, IMG submission 184450) | Active sludge microbial communities of municipal wastewater-treating anaerobic digesters from Hong Kong - AD_UKC113_MetaG (SPAdes)... | ecosystem: Engineered > Bioreactor > Anaerobic >...
CATTATCTATGAGGTGATTAAAGATAGACTGAATCAAACGCCTGGTGGTATTAAGCCTGATCTTTTCATTATCTTTTTGCCGCTCAGAAATTTCCCGCAAATGAAGAATACTTAAAAAATACAGCCGGGCCGAACTTTTTTCCGGACTGAGCAATCTTTCCGTCGCCTGCATCTTTTCCAGGGCCAGCCCGGTGATTTGATTCTCCTGCAGTTCAGCCTGAATAGCCTCATAAGGCTTCGGCTCGGTTCTTTTCAGGCAGAGAATGGCCAGGGCTCTGGTCAGCTCCTGGCGGCTGATATCAGGTGAAAATTCAAGTTGTCCTATTTCACGTTTTCTAAATTCCTCCAGCAAAAATTTGAAAATGTGGTAATTACCCAGCGAGAATTTTAGACGCTGCTGATTAAAGAAAATTGATTCCTGCTTAATTCTGAACTTTACCTCAGGCTCAGCTGCTTTGAGCCGGTTGAGGTCTTCCACAAGAAGGTTGGTCTGTTCTTCAATAAGCTCATTATTTTCAGCATAAAGTTTAAGGATTTTAAAGACAATATAAAACCTGGTCAGAAAATTAATAGCCAGCTTTTGAACCGGAAGGCTTTTTTCACCTGACTCAGCCTGTTTTTTCTCTTCTTTCGTTTTTTCCTTTTCTTCTATCATCTTGCCCTCAAGAATTTTTTAGAGCCAGCCGAACCAGGGCTTCAGCCGAGGCCTCCCGCACCTGGCGGTTAAAGAAGTGTTCTCCGCGCCGCAGCAGGTCAATGGCTTCTTTTGATGCCATCTTTTCCAGACCGGCTACAGCACAGATCTTCAACTCAGTCGTACTTCGACGCCATGATTTTTTTAAAAATATCTTTTTGAGAAACTTAAAAGCTTCCTCGGCTTTTGTCCGGCCAAGAAACTCAAACAGAGCCTTTTTTTCTTCAAAGCTTCTGGCTCTGAATTTAGGGGTGAAGACCTCGGCCATCAGCTGACCAAGACGGGAAGTATCTCCGAGAAACTTCAGATTGGTGGTAGCTTTTAATCTGACTTCCTGGTCCTTATCATTCATGAAGGCCATCAGGATTTTGTTAGCCAGCTCATCGTTGAACGAAGCCAGTGCTTCCACCGCGTTGAGCTTCAACTCCCGGTTGCTCATGGCCAGAAAAGAAGTGAAATAAGGAATGATTTTTTTAGCTGGCTGTTCCTGCATCAGGTCGATAAGGACCGAGGTCAACTGTGGTTTTTGCTCATCCAGCTGAGAAGCAACCAGCCCCGGGTCGGCTGCCATTTTTTCCTGGAAAAATCCTCTAACCAGAGTTCTGAAAGCCTGATTTTCAACTTTTTCATACATTTCTGCCAGGAAAGTAATGGCTACCTCCTCAAACTGAACCAGATATTCATACAGAGCTTCATAATTTAGTTCGACCTTATTGTCAACAAGTCTTCTGATTTCGTCCAGGATTTTTAAATCAGATGTTCTGGCCAGAAAAGCATCCAGCTGATTGGCCCGATCATCGGGACTGGAGGCCAGCAGGGCCCGTAGTTCTTTGATCTTTCGATTCAAAATAATTGGAATATTAAAATGACCGCTTTTGATGTTTTCGATATAGAAATCTTCCAAGATATTGAGGTTGGTCTCAAATTGTTGCTTATTGTCTTCGAGAGCCATAATCTCCATCATCAGATTTATGAATTCTTCTTCAGGCAATAGTTTTCTATTTCTTTCGAGCAAACGATTGAGCTGGCTAAGTTCTTCTTCGGTTAACTGCTGGGAGACTGGTAATTTTACCGACAGATTAGCTGGCTGATCAGCCTGGCCAGTGTCTGTACCGCTTTCTGCTCTCTCAGCTTCAAAGGCAAAGTTCTGCTGCCAGTTTTCAGGCAGCTCAGGCACTTCTTCATCGACGAAGGCAGTGATAGCCTGCTTTTCTTCGGGCCTTAATTCTAATCGTCCGGAAAAAAGTTGCTGGCGATCAACCTTAATATCCACAACTTTCCCGGCCAGCTCCTGAGGGATAACTTGCAGGCCACGTTTGGTCAGGCTTTCGGTTCTTTCTTCCAGAATACGGCTTTCTATGAATTCTTCCGGTGCATAGTACTGAAGATTGGGAAAATCCTTCAGCCAGAGGGCATTAACCACATCTGATTCATCTGCCGGCTTGGCTGATTCAGTTCTGATTATATCCAGGAAATCACTTATTTCCTCGTCATCCATTCCCTGGTAAAAAGCCAGCAGACGCAGGCCGTCCTTATAGAAAAAAAATGGCAGACTTTTACTGGAAATCTCATCCTGATAGACCGGTTTTTCCTGGTAATAAAAGCCAAACTCGCTGATACTCAGTTCGAGTCTCTGGTAATTGTCTAGAAAGGTCTTCAGTTTGGAGATAAAATCCTGGCGGAAATGAATAGCAGAAGCATGCTCGGGCGGGAAAATTTTAAGAGCTGAGATAGTATTGGCGAGAGATAAAACCAGTTCTTTGACCTTCTGGAGCGCCTGGGGATCAACTTTTTCTTCCCCCACCGGCTTGGCCGGTTTTGTGTCTTCAGGCAGCATAACAATTAACCTTTGCTCGATTAGTTTAATCCACCAGGGAGCTCTCAGTCAAACCCTGCTGTTTCAGGCTGAATCTTAAACCCTCATCTGTCAAACCTATTTTTGGCAGTCGGGAACGCGGGCAGGTTTTAATTTCTTTTAGACAGGACAGCCTTTTCATATTCTTTGATTGGCTCCAGCCACTGGTTTTCCAGAGGAACCTGATGCGTCAAGCAATAATAGTCCCAGACTGAGCCAAAAGGTAAATCCCGGGCGTATTGTCGCCAGTAAAGCTTGCCGAGATTATCTCCTTTAAGTTCAGCTTCCTCCATCTGCTTTTTGGGCAGAAGGAGCGCTCTGAGCAAACTCCGCATGACTGCCCTGGCTCCCAGAACCCAGGCTCCGACCCGATTCATGGAGGCATCAAAATAATCCAGGGCCAGATGTATTCTATCCGGATTGGGGACAGCCACTATTTCTTCGCTCAGGGCTTCCAGCTCGTCATTCAGCAGGACAACGTGGTCTGAATCCCATCTAACACCCCGGCTGAGGTGAAGAAGTAGCTCACCACCGGCGGTCATGATGGCTGAAATCTTATCAGCTATAGATTCAGTCGGATGAAAATGACCGAGATCCAGGCAAACCATCTTGCCCTTTTTCAGGGCATAGGTCAGATAAAATTCGTGAGAACCGACGACATAAGCTTCACTGCCCAAACCAAACAGCTTGCTCTCCAGAGAATCTTTGAGTTGGGTCTGGCTGTATTCGGTTTCAAATATTTCCTCAAGTGATTCAAAAAGTAAGCGACGGTAAAGCCAGCGGTTAGACGGCCAGTCTTTCAGTCCGTCTGGAATCCAGAGATTGTGAATAGAGTAAGATTTGAGCTCGCGTCCAAAAAAGGCCGCTATTTTGCGACAGGCCTTAACGTGCTCTACCCAGAATTTTCTGACTTCTTTTCTGGGATGACTCAAAGTCAACCCGTTGGCTGCCCGGGGATGAGCAAAGCAGGTAGCGTTAAAGTCAAGCTTCAAATCGTGGACTTTGGCCCAATCCAGCCAGCCCCGAAAATGGCCTGGTTCATACTCATTCCTTTCAACGGGTCCGTCAAATTCTCCATAAATAGAATGAAGATTAAGCCGATGTCGCCCGGGGATTAAAGATAGGGCTTTCTCCAGATCCTGTCTGAGCTCCTCTACGTTTCTTGGTCTGCCAGGATAATTACCAGTAATCTGTAAACCCGAACCGCTTAGCTCTGAGGTTGCCTGTTCAAAGCCTCTAAGGTCATCTCCCTGCCAGCAGTGAATGGACAGCTGATAGGTTTCGAGCTTTTGCAAAGCCTCATCAGCCTTGACTCCTGTTTCGGCCAGTATCTCCCTGGCTTCGGCATATTTTTTTTCGACTGAAGCGTTGTCCATTACAGCAGCCCTCCTGCACAATAGTTCTTATAATTTTTGACTGCCTGCTGTCAAGGAAGTAAAGAGCCGGCCTGCTGTCGGGCCTCCGCCAGTCTAGCTTTAAACTCAGCCAGGGCTTTTTCCCATATTTCCGGTGAGTGTGGTCTGAATTCCTTGATATCAAATGATTGTCTGACGGCCTTCCTTATTTCCAGACGGTTTTTAAGCTGGCCTAAAGCCAGAGCCTGGGTCAGAATATTCCCGATTGAAGAAGCTTCTTCCGGTCCGGCTAAAACCAGCCTGCCAGTCGCCTCAGCTGTGAATTGATTCAAAAGATCATTCTTTGAGCCACCGCCTATGATATGGACCACCCTGAAATTCTGGCCGGTCAGAGCTTCCAGTTCATCAATTACCAGCCTGTATTTCAAGGCCAGGTTTTCCAGAATGGCTCGCGTCATTTCTCCCGGGTTTTCGGGGGCAGTCTGGCCAGTCTGGCAGGCATAGTCGGCTAGTGCCTCGACCATATTGGCCGGATTCAGGAAAAGCGGATCATCAGGGTCGAAAAAAAGGGCAAATGGCCTGGCCTTTTCAGCCATTTCAGTTAACTGCCTATAAGTCAAATTCTCCTGACGGCACCAGATTTTCCGACACTGTTGAAGAAGCCACAGCCCGTTGACGTTCTTAAGAAACCGAATGATGTTTCCCAGGCCGCTTTCATTGGTAAAATTAGCCCGGAAAGATCGCTCATTAATGACCGGTTGATCCAGTTCAACTCCGACCAGTGACCAGGTACCAGAACTGATATAAACCCAGCTATCTCCCTGAGCGGGGACAGCGGCGACAGCAGAAGCTGTGTCATGGCCGGCCACCTGAACAACGGTCAGGTCAGGCAGCCCTTCTGCTAACAGCCAGGAGGAGAGCCTGCCAAGAGTTTGCCCTGGCTGATTTATTTCGGGTAATAGCTGACTTCGAATTCCCATCCGCTCCAGAAGCCCGGGCAACCACTGGCGGCTGATGGGCGACAATAGCTGGGAGGTAGAAGCAATGGTCAGATCAGTGACTTTAGTGCCAGTTAAAAGGAAGTTGAGCAGGTCAGGCATAAAAAGTATCTTTTCAGCCAGGTCCAGCCAGGCAGGGTTTTCCTTCCGCAGGGCATAAAGCTGAAAAAGAGTATTAAAAGGCAGTAATTGAATACCAGTCAGGTAGTAAAGTTCTTTTCCTGAGAATTCCTGCAGATAGTTTTTAGCTGCTTCGGGAAAGATTTTATCCCGATAACAAAAGGGCAGGCCAACAATATGGCCGCTTTTATCTATCAGACCAAAATCAACTCCCCAGGTATCAATGCCCAGGCTGTTCAGCCGAAAATCCTGTTGCTTGAGGTTTTCCAGAACCAGCCGGATTTGTTCAAACAGGTAGTAAACGTCCCAGTGAAAGTGCTGCTGGCAGTGAATCAGGCGAGAAGGGAAGCGATGAAGCTCGGTCAGCTGGAGTTTCCCGCCGTCTAAGGTCCCTATCATGGCCCGGCCACTTTCCGCCCCAAGGTCAAAGGCTAGATAATGTTCAGCCTTCATCAATGTTTTCCTTTTAAGTCTGGTACTAACTACTTACTATATAAGAAACCAGTCAGAATTGACAAACTCTTTATCTCCTGAAATGAGTTTCTTTTTTCGGCTTTTACAAGTGATATAATGGTGACAGCCAAAACTTTTTTGAGCTAAAATAAAAACAAGCTTAGTAGAGACAATGACCAGAGGGCAGGTAGATGGATCTCGATGAATTAAAAGAACAATTAAGAAAAAAAACGGCCAAACAGGGACAGACGGATAAAATTAAAGAGCTATGGAAGAATCTGGAATCACAGAAAGCTCTCAGCACTAAGGAGAAATTAGAAAAACTGCTGGCTCTTTCCAGGCAGAACAAGCCAGAAAGCAAAACAGAAATTGATAAAATTGGAGATGAGCAGGTCTCTCCCTCTCCTCATCAGGCCTACCTGGTTTTTGAAAACAATTTTAATCCCGGTTCGAGCTATGGGCAGATCCCTATTTCTCTTGGTCTGAGCATACCGGGCAGGGTTCTTTATCTTCTGAGCCGGGATGAAGCCTTTAAGGATCTCTCTCTGGCTGAAGCTGTGTTTATTGATCTGGAAACAACCGGTCTGGCCGGGGGAACTGGCACCATACCTTTTCTCATTGGTCTGGGCTTTTTCGACGGAGAGGCTTTTAAAGTCGTTCAATTTTTTCTGAATGACCTGGCCGCAGAATTTAAGATGCTGGGAGAACTGCTTGACCTTCTTTCTGAGCGAAAATTTACCTCGGTTGTTTCTTATAATGGCAAAGGATTCGATCTGCCCTTGCTGGAGACACGTTTTACTCTCAACCGGCTGAGATGTCCACTGTCAGATTTACCCCATCTTGATTTTCTGTTTTCAGCCCGTTATTTATGGAAGTATAAATATGAAAGCTGCCGGCTTTATAATCTGGCTCTGGCTCATCTGGGAGCTGACCGGGCAGAAGACATCCCTTCTGAGGAAATTCCCTGGCGGTACTTTCAATATTTAAGAACAGGAGATTTTTCTCTGGTTGAGCCAATTCTCTATCACAATCAGGAAGATATCATGTCGCTCTACGGGGTAGTGGTAGCCGGGGCCTTAACTGTTGGACAGAGCCTGGAAAATCAGGAAACGGAAATTGATAGTCTGGAACTTTTCGGACTGGGGAAAATCTGGGAGAAAGCAGGCGAAAAAGAAAAATCAGCTGAACTCTATGAGAAGGCTTTAAGCCAGAGGCTACCGGTTGAACTCTCAGTCAGGGTTAAGAAAAATCTGGCTCTTTATTTTAAAAGATGCGGAGATTGGAAAAAATCTCTCAAACTATGGGAAGATCTCAGTCAAAACAGCAAAGATTTAGAAGCCTGGCGAGAACTGGCCATGTATTATGAGCATCAAGCCAGACAACCGGAAACAGCATTGAAACTGGCACTGGACGGACTGGCCTTATCGCGCCTGATGAATTCTGGTCTGGAGGAAGATTTTGAAAAAAGAGTTGATCGTCTGAGCAGGAAACTCAACGGAGTCGGACACAATAGGGGAAAAGGAGAGCTGCGATGAGAGCTATGGTGCTCAGCGAATTCGGTCCAGTTGAGAACCAGCCGTTGAAATTAAAAGAAGTGGCTTCACCTGAACCGGGAGAGAATGAGCTTCTTCTCCGGGTGACATATTGCGGTGTCTGCCACACAGATTTACATACAGTTGAGGGTGAACTGCCAGCAGTTAAACTACCCCGGATTCCAGGGCATCAAATTGTCGGACGGGTGGAGAAAACGGGGAAAAACGTGACCCTTTTTAAAGTTGGCGAGAGAGCTGGCTGTGCCTGGCTTTATCAGACCTGCGGCCATTGCCGCTTCTGTTTAACCGGGAGAGAAAACCTTTGCCAGGCAGCTAAATTTACCGGTTACGATGTGGATGGCGGCTATGCTGAACTGGCGATTGTGCCAGAATCTTTTGCTTATAGATTGCCTGAAAATTTTCCTGACGAACAGGCTGCCCCTCTTCTTTGTGCGGGCATCATCGGCTATCGTTCTTTAAAACTGAGCAATATAAAACCAGGCGGTAGGCTGGGGTTGTTCGGTTTTGGTGCCTCTGCCCATGTGACCATCCAGGTAGCCAATTATCTGGGCAGTGAGGTCTGTGTGTTTTCAAGGAAAGCCGAGCATCGCCAGCAGGCTCTGGAGCTGGGAGCAGTCTGGGCAGGCCTGCCCTCAGAGGACCCACCCATCAAACTGGAAGCAGCTATTGTTTTTGCACCGGTTGGGGAGATAGCCTGCCGGGCCCTGGAAGTTGTAGATAGGGGAGGGACAGTAGCTCTGGCCGGGATTTATCTGACTCCGGTGCCCGAACTGGACTATGAAAAGCACCTTTATTATGAAAAGACATTGAGAAGCGTAGCCAATTCTACACGGCAGGATGGGTTGGAGTTTTTAAAATTGGCTGGGGAAATCCCTATCAAAACTGAGGTACACCTTTTTCCATTAGAAAAAGCGAATGAGGCTCTGGCAGCTGTCAAATACAGCCGGATCAACGGAGCAGCCGTCCTCAAAATCAGTTAATTTCTCTAAATTCAGCCTGTGCAGCTCTCTCCGGCAATTGAAAAAAATTATCTCTTCAGTTAATATTAGACCGATTAAATGGAAGCGCCCGTAGCTCAGCTGGATAGAGCGTCTGACTACGAATCAGAAGGCCGCAGGTTCGAGCCCTGCCGGGCGCATTTGAATTTCGGGAAATAATTGCTACTGGGAAAAAGGAGAGGGGTAGCCCTTTTAAAGCCTGGTCATGCCTGAAGTCAGGAGTCTATTGCTGCTGGGACCACCGGGAGCGGGCAAAAGTCCATTCGGTCAATATCTCTCCCGGCAAAAGATAAAGAACAGACGCTTTCTTAACTTTGATTTTGGCCAGGAACTCAGGCAAATACTTGAAGTCCGGCCAGAGATGGTAAACATACGGTCTGACAGCCGGCAGGAGCTTCAGGAACATTATAATGGACAGGAATTAAACCGTATTCGCCAGGTAGTGGAAAAAGCAATTCTCTTTGAGGAGTCCGATCGGGAGCTGGTGCGGAAAATCTTGAGGAATTTCCTGCATAAAATCAATCCAGCCAGAGAAGACATTCTGGTTTTAAATGGTTTACCCCGTCATCCAGGCCAGGTGCCCTGGCTAACAGGGCTGGCCAGGATTGTTCTGGCGGTCAACCTGGATTGTCCTCTTGAGATCTCGGTCAGAAGAATTCTGGCCAACCTGGATGGAGAAAGAACTGGCCGTCCGGATGACAGCCCGGAAGTCGTCAGTTACCGCTATAAAATCTACGAAGAGAAAACCAGACCACTTCTTGCCTGGCTGGAGAGGGCGGGAATCCCGTTGATTAACCTATCGGTCAACTATATGACCGGGCCCGAAGAATTACTGAAAAAAATAAGTTCCAACGAAGCCTTTAACTTGCTATTTAGCGACTAGTTAGTTTTCTACCCTCCAGATAAAAACGTTTCTCCCAGGCCTCGCCCATAGAAAACGTCTTTCTGGGTAAGGCTCCATCCAGAATAACTGTTGGGAAAAGTTCGTTTTTATCCATCGCTGGCAAATAAATGCCAACATTATTATCGCCTTTCCTGACCAGCTGCCAGAGGGAATCATCTCCGTGCACATAATCGAGGTTCCGGGCTTTCCTGTCACTTAAAAATTTGTCCAGAAAGGTCTGAATCGTACCGACTGTCAGATTGGTTGAAGGCTTCAGAAATTTTATAGATTTAAAACCCTGGTTGGAAAGCAGACCCGCTACCTGTTCATTTTTCCCTCTATTATTGACCGTTTTCTTTAATTCTTCGTAGGAAGGCTGAGGTCGGATTTCAACCTGCTGCTGGAAAAAAGTTTTAAGTTCTCCTTCAAAAGCGGGAGAGTCTTTGACCTCAAATAGAATCCGATGGATCGGTTCAAAGACCAGCGCTTCGTCATGAAGGTTGACAATTTCTACCAGAGCATAACGTAGAGGTGAATTTTTTAGCTCAGCCGGATTGGAACAGGCAGCTTTGGTCTTTTCCCAGATTGTTTTGGCTGTGGCCAGCGAATGGTTGCCGTCACCAACAGCAAAGAGAAGAAGGGGAGTCTCTGGCGGTAGATTATATCTCTGACAGAATTTTTTCTGATCAGCCAGCTGACCAAGGCCAGTTAGAATTTCTTCTTCGACTTTTGGTTGATCAATCAGATACCCACGCAGACGACCGGAGTCAAACATCAGATCAAAATCATACAGACAGGGAAAGTCAGATCGATGGTCGCTGGCAGGCCCGATAAATAAATTTGCCGGGTCGTCAACGAGCATCATAATATGGGGTAGCTCAAGCTCAGCCCCTTCTCTAATCTGTACCCGAGGAGGAATCCTTTCCAGAATGGTACCTTCTGTCGCTCTAATCAGGCTCTTAGCCTGAGATCGGTAATCATACTTTTCCAGATCAACCGCCAGCAGCAGGCCTTTTCTCCAGCCATGAGCAGTTTCTCTCTCTACATAAATTATTCCTTCCATCTGTCTGAAAATGCCGGTGGAAAGATATTCTCGCATCTTGGTTTTGATATTTTTTATTCTTATTTCTTTGTCCGGGGCGTTCAGGTAAACTTCGGGATAGATCAAATAATAAGTCGAAGGAGCGGAGCCAACGAAGGCAGCTACACGCGCCCAGTACTCGGGCTCAGAAGTGTATTGATCACAGGCAATTACCGACCAGCGAGTCAGGTCCAGGCCTTCAACCGGAAGCAAAATATCAGCTTTGGCTACTGCCCAGGTGTCAAAAATCTTCATTTCTATTTTCCTTTCTCTGAAAAAATCTTATTTTATTTATTTTATTTTAAGAATTTTTTATACAACAGGCCTCTTGTTTTTTCAACCAGAGAAAGTCGGAATCCTAAAGAACTGATCATTTTACTTAAAAGATCTGGCATCCTGTCCGCTCGCAGTCTGGCCGGTGATCCTGTATTCAGGCAGGGAGCCTGTCTCAGCTCGGGCCAAAGGTAACTGCAGATTATTATTCTTATTGCTCAACCGCCCAGAGCGGTTGACAAAAAGCTAGTATTTAATTATAAAACAAGACTAACCTCGGAAATTTTAAGAATATTTAATAAAGGAGAGGTGCAAAGTGATTTCTTTTGAATTAACTGAAGAACAAAAAGCCCTCCAGGAAATGGCTCATTCTTTTGCTGAAAAGGAAATGAGGCCAAAGGCAGCCTATTATGATCGAGAGGAAAAGTTCCCAGAAGATGTCATGCAGAAAGCTTTTGAGGCAGGCTTCTTGACCTGCAATGTGCCAGTGGAATATGGAGGTGGTGGCTTATCCGATCTGGAAATGGCTATCATCTCGGAAGAACTGGCCTGGGGCTGCCCGGGAATGTACACTACCATGATGGCTAATTCGCTGGCCTTTACTCCAATTATTCTTTATGGCCAGGAAGAGCAGAAAAAGAAATTTTTGACCCCCTTTACGAGAAAAATGAGTTTTGCTTCATATTGCTTGACAGAAAGAGAAGCTGGCTCCGATACCTCTGCCATTAAGACGCTGGCCAGGAAAGATGGCTCTGATTATGTTATAAACGGTTCCAAGTGCTTTATAACTAATGGGGGAGTGGCCAGCCTCTTTGTGGTTTTTGCCAATGCTGCCCCCCAGAAAGGGGCTCGCGGCCTGACAGCCTTCCTTGTCCCCAGAGATACACCCGGGATTACTATTGGCAAAATAGAAGATAAAATGGGGCAGCGAGCCTCCAATACTGCCGAGATATTTTTTGAGGATGTTCGGGTCCCGGCTGAAAATATTCTGGGCAAGGTGGGTCAGGGTTTTCTGATTGCCATGAGGACTTTTGACCGAACCAGGGCGGCCGTGGGTGCGGCCGGGGTAGGGTTGGCCAGAGCTGCCCTCGAATATGCTATTGAATATTCCAAGACGAGGGTTCAGTTTGGTCAGCCAATAGCTACTTTTCAGGCTACGGCCTTTAAAATCGCTCAAATGGCAACTGAATTAGAGGCAGCCCGATTGCTCGTCTGGAAAGCGGCCTGGATGGTGGATCAGGGCTTGCCCTGCGGACTCCATTCAGCCATGGCGAAATGTTTTGGCTCAGACCTGGCTATGAAAGCTTCCCTGGAAGCCCTGCAGATTTTTGGCGGATATGGTTATATGAGGGATTATCCGATAGAGAAACTGGTCAGAGATGCCAAACTTCTTCAAATTTATGAAGGCACCAATGAAATTCAGAGGCTGGTTATTTCGAGGGAAGTGATCGGTCCGATAATTCAAAAATAAAGGTTCCCTGGCCAGGCAGGTGGCGTCAGGATTCGGCAACAATCAATCAAAAGATAGTCGTTCTGTCTTCTGAGCATTCTTAACTTTCGATTTTATCAAACCAGGGCCGGGATTTCTAACCGGGGAAAAGTTAATTGAGAGGATATTTTCTATCTCTCTCCAATATTGCTGAGCAAATAAAAAAGGGACCCACTCGGGGTCCCTTCTGTCAATACAAAATTAAACCGGGGACTAAAATAATGTCTCTATCTTACTCTTCAATAATTTCAGGAATAATAGCCAGAGTCTCGACACCGGCTCCTTTGCAGATATCCATAACTTCTATAACTTTGCTAAACGGAACTTTGGCTTCGGCCCTGATAAAAATGGTTTTATCCTGACGAGCAGCATATAGACGGCGTAATTCTTCCAGCAATAGCCTTAATTCCAGGGGATTCCTCTGTATCTCGACCTGATCGTTTTTCTTAACAGTCAGAACGATGACATTGGGATCCTGACCACTTTTTGAGTCAGAAGCCTGGACTTCGGGTAGCTTGACATCAATTCCCAATTGGACCATGGGTGTGATGACCATGAAAATAATTAACAGAACGAGTAAGACGTCACACAGGGGGACGACATTGGGTTCAGCTTTCGCCATGCTCTCCTCCTTAAATATCTATAGATAAAGATTCTATTTAAAATTTATTTTTTTGTCAAATAGGTTTTGGCCGCCCGATCAAAAAAATTTCCTGTCTACCAACTTCAATCAGGACCGGCCAGCATTGTCCAGCAGGTTTTCAGGTCTCCTTTTTTCCTGATTATTGCAAAGTCTTCAAAGCTTTGCGGTCGTTACTCGTTTTAAAAACCAGTAAGCTGCGTCCTGCCCCGGCTGATGAACCATATGAATATCTAACATCAATCACCGCCCCGGCTAAGAGAGCACCTATTTCGGCTCCTACTCCAATCCGATCATCCACTTCGACAGTTATAACCTTGGTGGCTTTTATTTTATAGCCAAGCGACCCCAGGGCCGTCTCGGCTTTTTTATGGTCAGAAGTAACCAGATTAAATCGGCCCTTTTCCTGATCCTTTTCAGACTGGACACAATAGGCTCGGAGATTTATGCCGGCATTAGCCAGCGTGGCCAGAACCCGGCCGAAAATCCCTGGCTCATTAGGCGTGATGACCTGAAGTTCGATCTCTTCCCGAACAACATTCACTTTTTGTCTCCTTCCAAACCTTATTTGTAGCTTCCTGACAGAACTGACTGGAACCAAGCTTATTAAACCACTTCCAGATAGAAAACAGCACTTCCAGCTTTAACAGAGATTAGTTAGGCAATATTTTAGCAAAACTGTCCAAAAAAATGAAGATATTTTTATTTGAGCAGGAGAACCGGATAAAAACTAACTAAAAAGGGGAAAAATTTTCTATTGACAAGAGCAGAGCTTTTGTTTTATTGATAAATTAATCAATATGTTGCGGAGGTACGGGATGTCAGTCAAAAGACTCAGATTGTTTATTTTACCATGCCTTATCTTGCTCTTGGCTGTCAGCTCTTCAGCCGAAGTCAAAAAGATTAAGAGCATGGGGAACTTTACCTTTGTCCGTATAAAAGGAAGCATACCAACACCAGAAGTGATGAAAATGCTGGCCGATCGCTATGCCGGCGACATCAAATATGGGTTCGATCAGGCTGGATATGGTGATATTTATCTGCCTTTCATAGAACAGTTAAAAAGTGCCCAATTTGAAGAAACTACCTGGAATATTGGAGAGACGGTCAAATGGATGCTCTTCCGTTCTCAGGGAAAAATCAAAGTTACCGGGCCATTAGAGTGGGCTGGTAAAAAACCGCTGGAAGTTTTTTCCATTAAAGTCAAAAAGGGATTTAAAACCTACACATTTATCATTCCGAAACCCTGCGGCAATATTGCCCTGCGCGATGAGGTGGAAGAGATCCCTGAGGCTGTTTGCAACCTGAAGGTTTCCCCGACCAAAGTCAACATTAATGATCCGATTACGGTTGATATGAGCGGGAGCCAGTATGCCAGAAGCTTGAAGGTCGAAGTCTTTGATAAACAGGGTAATAAAGTCTCCAGTAAGGACCTGACTCCGGAAGCAGCCAGATGGCAAACCAAACTCGATAAGCCAGGCGAATATGTTTTCCGGGGGACAGCTGTTAATCTGGCTGATAAACCTTCTTCTAATGTCTGCGAGGGGCGAGTCTACGTTAATTATCCACCTGTGGCCCGAGTGGTTCCAAACTGCCTTAACTGCCGGGAATATGTCGGCCGTCCGCTCACCTTCGATGCTGCCGGTTCAACTGATCAAGATGGTGAGATAACGAGGCTGGTGTTTGAATTAACTGATAGCAGCGGCCAGGTAGTGGATACTATGGCTGTTACTCAAAAGCCGTATATCTGGGAGAAGACACTTTATTCACCTGGAGACTACACGATTTCGGTCACAGCTTATGATAATGACGGGGCTGCTTCCGCTCCTACTTCTGATTCCAGAAAAGCAATCAGAGTTACCAGAAAGACCCTGTTTATTGCTGCTGAAGTCGGGCCGTTACTCGCTCATGGATCCTATACAGCTTTTGGCTTTGTCCGGACAGGAATGTTTGTCTGGCTAAGTCCTGATAAAACCAGTCTGACTTTTACCAGTGGTGCAGCTGTTCCGTTTAAGGGAGCTCCCTGGAAACCAGTGATAACTACCAACCTTTTAGGCAATGTCCACTTTGGAAAGGTCTTCTTAGGCCTTGGCGCTGGCTTCATGACCAAGGAGAGATCAGACCGCAAGACTGGAGTCGATGCCCTGGGCCAGCTGGGAGTAACTTTGTCTAACAATTATCTTTCCATGTGGCAACTTTATTTTGAATTTCGGGCCCCGATTGGACGTTCATTTTCTGATTGTCACAAGATGGCGGTTGGACTTAGATATAATTTTTGAGGCTAACTCCCGACCTGTTAAAAAAAGTAGAGGCTGCGGCTTTTTTGGCCAGCCTGATGCTTAAAATAAAATTCTGGTAATATTGCCCTATTTTCTTGACATCAGGTCAAGTTTCTTATTTAATTAAAATGTCAGAAAATTTACAGGAGGTGAGCAAATGAAAAATAAAAAGCTCGTAGTTCTGATTTGTCTAACCTTGGTGTTCGTCTTGGTCTCACAAGCTTCGGCAGAAGTGAAAAAGATAAAATCCCTGGGCCAATACACTTTTGTCCGCGTCAGGGGGCAGATCCCTACTCCGGAAGTTATGAAAATGCTCGTTGACCGCTATTCGGCCGATATTAAGATTGGTTTTGAGCAGGCTGGCCTGGGAGAGGTCTATCAACCATTTATCGATCAGTTAAAGACAGCCCAGTTTGAAGATTCGACCTGGAATATAGGCGAAACGGTTCAGTGGATGCTGTTCAGATCTCAGGGGAAAGTTAAGGTTTCAGGACCGCTGGAATGGGCCGGGAAAAAGCCTGTTGAAACTTTCACTGTTAAGGTGAAGGTTGGCTATAAAACCTATACTTTCATGATTCCCAAGCCATGCGGAAACATTGCTTATGTTGGTATGGTGGAAGAAATCCCGGAAGCTATTTGCAACCTCAAGGTGACTCCGGCTAAAGCCAATATCAATGATCCGATTACAGTTGATATGAGTGGCAGTCAGCACGCCAAGAGTCTCAAAGTTGAGGTTCTGGATAAGCAAGGTAACAAGGTGGCCAGCAAGGATTTAAGCCCGGATTCACCCAGATGGCAGACCAAACTGGACAAACCAGGCGAATATGTCTTTAAAGGCACAGCCATTAATATGGCTGATAAGCCTTCAACTAATCCGTGCGAAGCCAGAGTTTATATTAATAATCCGCCAGTAGCAGTGGTTGTTCCCGGCTGTACTGATTGCAAAAATTATTATGGAAAACCAATTACTTTTGATGCCTCCGGTTCATCTGATCCAGATGGGCAGGTAACCAAAGTAGCCTTTGAGTTAAAAGATGCCAATGGCCAGGTAGTAGATTCTTATGTTGATACCGAAAAGCCATTTACCTGGGAAAAGGCTCTTTACAGTGAAGGTACCTACACTGTGGCTGCTACCGCTTATGATAATGATGGCGCTGTCTCTGCTGCTAGCGGTGATTCGAGCAAGAGTTTTACCGTTACCAGAAAGAAACTCTTTGGACTGATTGAAGTTGGACCGATGCTGGCCCACGGTGGAGATGATGAGTATGACTTGCCGGATTATGTCGGCTATGTATTTATCAGACCTGGCTTATTTACCTGGCTTAATCCCGATAAGGTCAGCCTGACCTTTACCGCCGGTGTCGGAGTTCCTTTTAAAGGTTCTCCCTGGAAGACAACCATTATGGCTGAACTGCTGGCTAACCTGCATCTGGGCAAAGCCTATATTGGAGTTGGCCCTGGTTTTACCACTAAAGAAGTTGATATGCGCAAGGCTGGAGTAGATGCTGTCGGCCAGCTCGGTTTTACAATTTTTGACAATTATTTGAAGATGGGTCAAATCTTCTTCGAATTCAGAGCTCCGATTGGACGGACATTTGACAGCCACAAAATGGGCCTCGGTTTTAGATTCAATTTCTAATTAGCTGTTGATTCACCGATTAGAAGGGGCGGGTTTCCCGCCCCTTTTTTTGTCTTCTTGTCTGGTCTGGTTAGATTGTTGTTGCTTGCCGAGGACAGGCTGGTTGCTGATCTCAAAGACGCCTTTAGCGATTGGATATTAGAGGAGCTTAGCTTCAGGTACTAACTTTTGATGATGGTAATTGCCAGATAATTACTATCTACCTGATTCCAACCGTGGAGGCAGAGGATGATCGGGACCATAGCTGTGATGAAAACCTGCCGCTGGCTGGATATAAAAAGTATCAGAAGAACTTCGACCGCCTGTTTTTTAAATTATTCAGACAGCTTGGTCAGTTTAGCCAGTTCCTCATTGTAATACTTACGGTAAAGTATTTCCCACTCCTGAGAGCCTTCTTCAATATGCTTTTTTTGTGAGGTTATTTTTTCTCTGGCTTTG